>JGI24709J26583_10000068_pt1 | contig 69327 bp, 68 predicted proteins | sample BioPla2DNA1_FD_26583 | JGI IMG/M metagenome (IMG submission 26583) | reverse complement strand
TTTTTTTTCCATATTTTTTTATTTAAGGATAGAAAGAAAGATTTCTTGTTTTAATAATACTATTGAAAAATGGCCTGCCGAGAGTAACCCACCTTCTGTTCTTGGCAGCATTCATCTATGCGGGTTACCTCTGCCTCATACAGTTTTCACTGGCAGTGTTTACCCTTGCATCCCGTAGATTAGCCGTTTCACCGATCCTTTTGGTGTCAATCAGACGGATCATCATGTTCATCCACCAAAAGACGTGTCGTTTCTGCTCCAGAGTCCTGCTTCTCAGCAGATGTCTTATGACATCACGGTTCTGTATGATGGGTGGAGTTTCCTCAGTTTAAACTACAGACAAAATATCCGCAGAAACCGTTAGCTGCCCTTCGGCTGGCCATTAAAAAATGAGTAGCGGGGCCTAGATTTGAACTAGGGCTCTCGGGGTTATGAGCCCCGCGGGATCACCAGACTACCCCACCCCGCTGTACTATCACTGTTGAATTTTTAGGTATATAAAGGTTTCCATCAATCTTTTTTTGGTAATTCCCTCATATTCGATTTAATTGATTCTATTACAAGTTAACGTAATTTTATCATCTTCAAAATGTTTTATCTCACTTTACTAAGGTAATGTAGATAAAAATTAAGAAATATAATGCAAAAAATGAACTAATAATTCCCCATATAATACTCTTATTTTATGATTGGATTATTCTTCAGGGTTTTCCAGTTTTTCCAATCGTTCTTCAATGTTTTTCAGTTTTTTGTTTGTTGTGCTACTGTATTCGTTGAAACGTTTTTCCAAAGTCTCTATGTCCATTGAAACTACTTTAAAACGTTTTTCTAATGCAGTCAAGTCTTTTTTAGTGGCCAAATCCCAGTCTGCAATTAACTGATCACTCTGTTCATTGAGGAAAATATCGATGCGATGAGATAAGTTATCAGTGCTGATGGGTACGTTAACCCTGCCTTTAAGTTTTTCACCCATTCCTGAAACCTTCTCACTTACTCCTGAAACATTTAATCTTTCACCCATTCCTGACATAGATCTTTCTCCAGAAACTTTTTCACCCAAGTTACTGGCACCGCCTTGAACTTTATCACCTAAATTATTAGCCTCACCATATACTCTTTCACCTAAATTAACTGCATCACTTTTCACTTGGCCCAAATTAAGTTTCCGATTATCCTGTAAATAATAATATAAAAGTATAACTATAGCACTTACCAAAACAAGAATTGCAAATACTTCTAATGGAGTCATTGATCATTTCCCCCTTTTATACTTTCCCCTTCTTTTCAATCTGTTTTTCCTTTTTATCAATTTCATCTAAAAGTTTTTGAAGTTTTTCGTATTCAGCTCTAGTTTCTAGGCGGGTTACTCTCTCGTTAATTTCACTATGGAGAAATCCAACTTTTTGCATCATTTTTGATGTTTCTCCCCTGATCTGAGAAAGTCTCTCTTGCTGGTCCTTTGGGAGTGGTATTACATTTTCCATTAGACGTTTAGATTCTAAATCCCTTTCAACAAGTTCTATTTTCTTAAGTTCAGCTTGTTTTTCAAGGAATATTACATTACTCTGGGCTTCTCTAACTTTTCTCCATTGCATAACAATTACTATTATTGCAACTAATGCTATTACCGCAATAATAAGTAAAAAAATGTTCTGTGGAATGCTTATAGCATCTGCCATGATATTCCCCCTTATTTATGCGTTTCAATATGCTAATTTGTGTACACTCGAACAATTTCTTTAAAGCTTTTAAAGGTAAATCGGTGATTAAACCTTATCTACTTAAAGTCACTTGAATCATCTGCTTGCCAACAAATTATAGAAATCAATTATAAGTACCCTATACTTATCGACTAACAGATGAAAGTTACATATAAATATGTACATTTATATAATTAATGCTTTATGATAAAGCTTATTATCTATGTTTTATAGTATTTTGGAAGAATACAAACTATTCATAATAGGTGGATGAGTGATTTAGTCCAGAATAATTGTTGATAACCCCCAAATAATAGAGATTAATATATTACTGTAATAATAGTGTGATTACATGATAGATATGTACCAAAAAGCAGGTAAAATTGTAAAAGAAGTCAGAGAACTTGCAGTTAAAGAAGTGCATGAAGGGATGAAGGTTTTAAGTTTAATAAATCTCATTGAATCAGAAATTGTAAAAAGAGGAGGGTTACCTGCTTTTCCATGTAATATATCAATTAATGAGGTTACCGCCCATTATACCTCCCCACCAGGAGATACAACGATTATTAAAGATGGAGATATGGTTAAAATTGATTTAGGCGCCCATATTAATGGTTTCATAGCTGATTCGGCAACCACGGTGATTGTGGGCTCTGGTGAAGGTCCATACCAGTCTGGGGAAAGGATTTATACTAGAGAAAAGGAGTTGGAACTGATAGAAACTGCAAATGAAGCTCTTAATCTGGCAATTAGCCACGTCCGAGATGGTGCAGTTCTGGGTGAAATTGGAAAAGCGGTTGAAGAATATGTAAAATCCCAAGGTTTTTTACCTGTGGCTAATCTTACTGGTCACAGCCTAGATCAGTGGAATCTGCACTCTGGCTTATCTGTACCAAATGTTAATGATGAAAATAAACAAATAATAGAAGAAGGGGATGTTTTAGCCATCGAACCATTTGTTACGGACGGTGTTGGCATGGTTGGAGACATGAAAGAAACATTCATTTATAAGTTTCTTCGTGACCGGCCTTTACGCTTAGTTGAATCACGGAAATTACTTAACATTATAAAAAAAGATTATAAAAATCTTCCTTTCGCTCAAAGATGGTTGGAAGAAGATTCAAAAATCCGAAAAGTTAATTTGGCTATGAGACAACTTATTTCTTCCAGGGCAATCTACCCCTACCATGTGCTTCGTGAGAAAAGTGGTGCCAGGGTAGCCCAAGCTGAACACACCGTAATTGTAGAGTCAGATGGTTGCATAATTACAACTGAATAATAGCAAACTATTTCACTTCTGCATAAATTATAAAAGCCCATATTTATTGTTTAAGTGAAATTACAGTGTTATGCGCTTTGTCTCTCCCAGTATAATCTTCAATACCCTCATATATTTTTGAAGCCTCTTGAAAGAAGTAAACAGCATTTTCAGTATCGTTTTGTTCCTTGCAAACTAATCCCATGTTGTAGAGAGCTTCCGCCATGTGTTTTTGGTCATTTATCTCCTCAGAATATTCGTATGCTATTTTAAAATAAGTTGCAGCTTTATCATAACCACCACGCCTAAGATTCATGACACCCTCCAACATTAATTTTGATATCTTTTTTCCTTTTTCTTGTGATCTTAAACGGTAGTAAAGAATAATCATCCCCGCATATGCCAAAAACATTGCCCCAGAAATTAAAATTATGTCCATTTTATCACATCCCCATTCTACAAACCATATATGTAACATTATTACTATAATACTTTCCCATTAAATCATTACAAACCTATTTCAAGAAATATCAAATCTTGTTTGGAGAATAAAATTAAAAAACACGAAAAGATTACGAATTCAATATTATAAGTTATAACGTTTAAGAGAGGTAGAAATTTGAGATGTATCAGAATAATAAGCATTTATAGAATTTATAAATACAAAAGAAAGATCTAAAAATAAAAAAGAGAAAAAATGGGATGTAAATCCCTTAGACGTTAGCTAGTGGGTCTTCTTTTTCGCCGCTGCCTTTATATGGCACAGGTAAGCCCATGGCTTTCCTTTCATCGATGACTTTCATGGCTTTGGTTTTCTTGTCAGTTGCCAGTTTTTCTAGAAGACCTAAACCTGGTTTCACATCATCCATTGATTTGGTTTCAATGAGTCCAGCTTCAACTGCTTGCTTGAATACTGTTTCACCAGCATCAGTTCTGACAAATACCGTGGACCAGCCGTCAGGTGTTCCTACTGAACCAGTTGACACGTCAGTTAATTCGCATACATAGTCCAAGCAGACTTTACATGCGTTTTGTTCGTAACCATGAGTTTCTTTCAGTGGTATGGTCAGAGTCTGATCGGCAGTTTCTATCCAGAATTTACCTTTACCTATGTCCATTTTTTCCACTAAGTCAAAGTCAACACCTGCTTTCTCCGAAATGAAAGTCCTTAATGATTCATATGGGAAGTTTTCCATACAGAAAATACCTAAGGTTAAGGCTATTTTATCTGCTAGGAATCTCACACCAAATGGATAAGACTGCATTTTTCGGATTCCCATACTCTGACAAGGTATAGCTACGGTTCCAACTTTCTCCAGACCGTACTGTCGGACTGCTTCTTTGAGCATCCATACGTTAGGAGAGAATGTGTATTTGGTTCCAGCAGCAGCCAGTATCTCATCTGAGGTTAATGCTACCATTGGTTCTGGTTTCCACATGACATCAGTTGGTCCTGCTACCACTGCTCCATCGATTAATCCTTCATCCAGAGCATAGCAGAATAATCCGGATACTATACCTCCGTCTTGGGCTATTTTTTGGATCTGTTTGTCAGTTGATCTTGCTGCAACAACTTCTTTGTAGGTTCCTAATACCATTTTTTCACCTCCTATAACCCTAAGTCCTGTTGGATCCTGTCAGCAGGCCACCAACTTCGTGGGCACTGCACATAACAGATTCCACATTTAATACAGCGGTTTTCGTTAAGTTCAGGTCGTCCGTTGGTCATGCTTAGGGCTCTGGTCTGGCAAGCCATGGCACATGTTCCACACCCTACACATAAGGCTTGGTTGACCACTTTAGTCTGCAAGTCACATCCACATGCTTCAGTGTATCCTGCCAGATCCATCATAGGTGCTAAGTAGTCCATGTCACCATTTATAGCAGCTACTACAACTTTGGCAATTATTTCTGGTGATGGTGGGCAGCCAGGTATGGCTAAATCCACTTTAACAAGGTCAGCAATTGGCACGAATGATTCGTGGTTTGGTTGTGCTTGTTGTCCTCCTCGGGAGTAACGGGTGAAACAACCTGTTGCTGCGCAGGACCCGAAGGCCACTACTAAGTTTGCTTTTTCCCTTACTTCCATTAGTTCTTTCACACTGTGTTCATCTTGTAAACAACATGATCCCTCGACCAAGGCTATGTCCATTTCTGGCATTTCCCATAGGTCTACCAGGGTTTGTCCGTAAACTACATCCACCATTTCAGTTAGTAAAGGTGCTAATATGTCGTAGTTTTCAGTTAACGAGATTACATCTCCGGTACATCCACTCAAGTGAACGTATCCTATTTTTGGTTTAGCTTTTTCTTCAGCCACTTTTTCAACCTCCTCTTTAGAAGCTTTATCGTCTGGTTTTGCCTCCATTCCTAAAAACGATTTTATGCGGGCTAATATTGACATTAACTAACCCCTATTTCCTTTAATATCATCTTAATGGCCTGGGGAATAGCATCTTCCACACTTTTAGTTAACCCCATTTCAACATCGGGGGCAGAGATATGTTCCGGCTGGCATCCAATTACCATAACTTCACAAGTTTTTGCCAAGTCATGTAATGGCTCAGTAACTGGCCATGAATGCACATTTTCATATGAACCTTTTGGTATTTCGTCCACACTGAATTTGCGAAGGGTTCCTGGTTCTGCATTAAATTGTACAACGTCCACCACAATCATTTTTTTCCATTCTTCATGAGGAAGACTGAAAACAAAGTGGGGACCACCAGTACCTGCATCTATGATCATAACATTCTCTGGTAGGGGTTTTTCCTTAGAGTATTCTCCAAGTGCCTTTATCACTTCTGGTCCGAATCCGTCATCTGCAAATAAGATGTTTCCGCATCCGACCACGATTATCTCTGCAGTGTATGGCATGCTTTTCCCTAAATCCTGACCATCTCGTCTTTGAGAATGCTCCTGTCTTCGTCGTCAATTACGATCATGTGAGTCGCGCAGGAAAGACATGGATCGTAGGCTCGGATGACGTGAGGTCCGAATTCGTGGTGGAATCCTTCGGTTGCAATACCCATAGTAGGTATGTTCCAAGTGGTTGGTACCAGACAACTGTAGAACTGGGTTTTACCATTAGCAACTTGTGCCATGTGAACGTCCATTCCACGTGGTCCTTCAATAGCACCTACCCCCAGCTTGTTAGTACCTCTAACATCGTAATCAGCCATTACAGGTGCAGAAGTGTCTAATTCAGCCAGTAAATCTATTATTTTTGATAATGCCATCTTCTGCTCTAATGCTCTGGCTACGTGCTGAGCAACAACACCTCTTTCTTTGAAATCACCATAAGTGGCTAACCTGGCCCTTGGACCTACTTCAACATTTCTTCCATCATATAATGGAATTGTTGAACAGGCTCTTTTGGCTATTTCTGGGTCGTCATACCAGCTTTCTGGCATGATTTCTGTGAATCTGTCAAGATCGAAGTTTTCCCGGTCACCATATAGTACATCAGTGGCCAGTGTTGGTGCGTTTGTTACACCTAAACCTTCTGGGAATCCTTTGTCTGCGACTAAACCAATAATTAATTCGACGTGGGCGTCTAATTTTGGTTTGAGTTGTTTACATCTTGCATATAGTCTTTTTCTTGCAACTTCACTTATGTTACGGGCCATTCCACCGATCCGAACATCGGATGGGTGAATTCCTTCTCCAGCAACCATGTCCACTACCATTTGGACAGTTTTCCTGATTTCAGATACTGAATTTATTGCTGTGACCATAAGGTCATCTGGCACGACATCAGGAGCTATTAGAAATTGGTGTATTGCGTGACTGTTGATGTCATGGGCAGCTAATGTGATTTCCCTTAATTGTCTTGCTGCTTTGGGTATTTCTATACCTAATGAATCATCCATAGCTTCTACTGAAGCCAAGGTGTGGGGTATAGGGCACACACCACAGATCCTCTGCGAATATACAGGTGCGGATTCTGGGGCTTTACCTGTTAACATCTTTTCTAAACCTCTAACGGGAGTAATACTGAAGTATCGTCCCTTGGTTACTATTCCTTCATCATCGACTTCCATAACCAACTCTGCGTGTCCTTCCTGTCGTGAGGTAGGCGAGATAACTACTCGTTCGCTCAAATGTATCACCTCTTAGTTTTATATAAGAACATCATTATTTCTAACTTTTAAATAATATTATAAGCTTTTCTTTAAAAACTAAAATGAAAAATTTAAATAGCAGTATAAACTAACTTATGAACTCCAACTAAACTTACAAAAAATTAATCGTGATTCTTTTTATTGGAGTAAATAAGATTAAACTTCAATGATATATAAAATTAAAATACTACTAATCTAATTTAAATCCCGAAAACTCTAAATAATATTAATTAACTTAAATCAATTAGTTAAATATAACTTCTAAGACATATAACTAAAATAAAAGATAATCTTAATAGAAGAATAAATTGGTGAAGAGGTGATCTGAGTGATAGACTCAAAAATTTTGATATCAGTGGTCATAGTGCTATTAATAGGAGGGGCGGCTGCAAGTTACCAGATATCAAACACACCTGGACTATGGCAACCAGTAACATCACATAATCCCGATTCAGACAAAAAATCCAGTTCTTCTGATGGGACTGATTCTGGAAGCCACCAAAGTTCTGCATTCAGCCCATCAAAATCTTCAAGTCAACAGTCAAGTGGAACCGGAAGTGATAATGTGAAAATATCATCTTCAGAAGCTAAAGCAATTGCTCAACAATCAATCGTGCAGAAAGGAGCAACTGCAGGAACTCCAACCCTTATTAATTCCAATGGTAAAAAGATTTATGTGGTGCCAATTATGATGAATGGGAATCGGGTTGGTGAAATTTATATTGACTCTCAGACTGGTAACAATTTAGGAGGGGCGGGGGGTGCACCCTAATGGTCAATATGGTGGAAACAGAAGTAGAATGTTGTAAAATAATATCAGAAGATGTTGAAAACGCGTCAGTAATCGAAGGATCTCCAGAACTAGGACTAATTGGCAATATAGTGGGATGGCTCCTGGTAGAAGAGCTTAAAATGAAGGAAATTGGACACATAGAATCCAAATACTTCCCCCCACTCGCTGTTCTTTACAAAGGAGTTGCAATACATCCATTCAGGATTTATGCCAGCGATAACATAGTTCTATTCCTATCTGACTTTGTTGTTCCACCAAACTTAACTTATGACATGACAAACACAATTGTGGACTGGATGGAGCGAAATAATAGTAAGGAAATCGTGACACTTAATAGCATTGCAGTCCGTCAAAAAACTAACGGAGTTGCAGGTGCAGCTAACTCAACAGAAGGTCTTAAAAGATTGGGGAACCTTGATATTCCCATACTGCCCTTTGGAAATATTAATGGAATTTCAGGAACTCTGTTAACTAGGAGCATGAGCCGTAACATTTTAGGCACATGTTTATTTGCGGAAGTTCTAAACCAGTACCCTGATCCTCGTGCTGCTGCCAGTGTAGTAGATATTTTAAATAGGATGCTGGACATAGAAGTAAATCCCGAACCACTCTTAAAAGAGGCAGAAGAAATCGAATCACGACTTAAAGAGCTTGCAAATACTGTTCAAAGCGAAGGAGAATCTCCAGCATATAGTTAAATTCATACGGGCCCGTAGCCTAGTTGGATAGGGCGTCGGACTTCTAATCCGAAGGTCCCGGGTTCAAATCCCGGCGGGTCCGTTACTGTACTCTTTTTTTATTAGAAAATAGTAAATGTTTTGAATATTAGGGTAAATAATAATAGAAAATAAATCATAGTGGGCCCGTAGCCTAGCCTGGATAGGGCATCAGACTCCTAATCTGAGGGTCCCGGGTTCAAATCCCGGCGGGTCCGCTAAATCATTCTTTTTTTTATATAATGATGATATTTCTCACATTTCCAAAAAATTTTTTGACCATGCATTTCCACGAGAACGCATCTCACCAGTTCCAATCCTTTTTCCAATAAACATAACTTCTTAGGATTATTTCCCAACAAATGGAGTTTTAGGTGATTACCCAAATTTTGTGATTAATGAAATTAATTTTCAGGAAGAAGGCTGGTTTTTAATCTGATAAGTCCATAAAGAAAAACTTGTTTAGAATATTAAGTTTACAATAATGAAAAAAAAATGAAATTTTGATTTTAAAATAAAAATATTTATTCTGCAGGATTTCTGTTTATAACTTGCAGTATTGTATTTACCAGTACAAATCCACCAATTATGACTGCTAAAATCCACCATGAATATTCCATCATAATACTCATATATTGAACACCTCAATTTCTAATTCGGAAAGATGATACTAAAAATCCTGTTTATTTCATAATTTAATTAATGAATATAATTATAAAAACCTTTCGCGTGATAATTATTTCTAAAAAAATATTTATCATTTCATAAATGAATCTAATGTAGAATTTTCAGTTTTATATTGCGCTTCATCAACAACTTCTTCATTCGTATTAAATATCATTTCCCCATATTTTCCCCCACCACCTGCCTTGATCTGCAGGGTTTTTTCACGAAAAGCTCGTATTCTAATGGCAAGTTCTGAGTCAATTTCTGCTAAATTTTCCAGTGGGGCATCAATCAACACAGAAATCTCATCACCAAATTTCAAAATTAATTCCTGCCATTTCCTCTGAACAAATTTAGTGGTGACACCTTTACTATAGGTAAGACTTATTATTTCGGCCAGAGGTATTATATGGATGTATGGTGGCCTATGATTGGGGTGTTGGGGTTCATTCCAAGTAGCCAGTTCTTCAACTCGGTAGTCAACTCCTTTTTTAATGGTACCACCACAGGGACATTTCATTTTCATCCGTATTGCTTCTTCTGGATGGAACTGTCGATAGCATTTGGTGCAGGCGGTGTGATAATATTTGCCCAATCTAGGGTCAAACCCATAATTTGCTGTGATCTTCCGGTCATGAATTGCACGAGCCAGTGCAGGGAAGCTTATATTTTTAACGTTAATTTCATTAAACTCACGACCCAATCTATGGGGCCAGGGGGAGTGTGCGTCAGAGTTGGTAAGGAATGGTGTTTCCTGTAATTCTTCAATACGATCTGCCATGCCAGCATCCGCTGAGAGTCCAAGCTCTACAAAATCAGGGATTTCGCCATAACAGTCCATTAAACTATCAAATTCTTTATATATGCTAGTCCAAGGCGTGAATGCGTGAGCCGGCCCCATTATGCATCCACTTGCCCAAGCTAATTCCTGTATTTCAGCACCACTCATGCGAATTCTTGGCCTACCATCAGAATCAAGGTTTCCCTTAAGTTTTTTGCGCATATTGTAGGCTGTTTCAAAAGAAGGGAGAATAATCAAGTGGTGAACCCGATTATAGTCTTCCACTTCAGCTGTTAGAATAAGATATGTTTCAGGATTTTTAATGATCCCTTCTGATATTTCCTCCTGAAGAAATTCATTTTGGGCCTTATTTGTTTCTCGGATCCGAAAAACCCCTTGATTTATCTCTTCTGTGGCTTTTTCAATCATATTAAGCCATCCGAGATGGAACGCATCTCCAGTAGCAACTAAATTAAGTCCTTTAAGGCGTCCCTGAGAAGATAATAACTCAGGAGTCATATTTTTCGAGGTGGCCATTGAAAAACGGCCATGAATATGTAAATCAGCCCTTATAATCAAGTTTTCACCATTTATTCAAATATAATATTTTAAAATAAATTGAAAAAAGAAAAAATTGAATGAACTCGATTGAAAAAATGTAACATGCTAGTGAATTAACCAATGTATCTTAGGTCTTCTTCACCAGGAACTATGTTCATCCGCTCGACCATTTCTCGTTCCATCTGTTGAGCCTTACTGATCATTTTTCTGGTTTCTTCAGCACGTTCTTCCAGCTTGGCCACATCAACATCTAGTTTAATCATTTTCAGTAATGCTTTAAGCACTGCCTTTGATGCATCAGCGTCAATGAAGTAACCAGGAGTTTCACCCATTAGACAAACACCATTCATGCCCCTAGAAATCCCTAAACCAAGAATAAGGCCTGATGCACCGATTATTCCCCCATCAGCTGACCTTAAAGTTATTTCATGTTCTTGAAGCATTTCTGCCAGTTCTTTATTGGTGGCAACTCCATAAACCTTTGGTTTTTCTATAGGTTGACCAGTTCCCAACCCGCCAAGGGTGTACATTTCTTTGACACCATAGTTTTCCACGAAATCAAGTATATATCCGCATATTTCATATTGTCCCTCTGGACTGAGACCTTGAGTATTTCCTCCCAGAAAAATAAAGTCACGTCCATCTTCTCCCTGGTTTTTAAGATAGTAAAACTCGTTTTTCATTGGCTCAACAATACCCTCTTCATCAACAAAAACTTGTGGAGGGAATGATGGCGAATATAGTTCAGCAAATTTTTCTGCACCTAATTCATGTATAATATGCTCTGCAACAAGTTTACCCACGTGACCTAGGCCAGGTAGGGCTTCAATAAATATAGGATCATCAAGATCCACTTCCTTAATCATTTTTATGAATGTTTCTTTCATTTAAACTCTCCTGGGAGATAACAATGCTCTGAAAAAGCATTTCTATCCTCTAATAATATGTTTATAAAAGATTGATGGGATTAGAAAACAATTGGCGTATAATAGCAACATTTATTGTTTGAATTTATTTAGTTAAATGCCTTTGAGTTGTTCCTTAAGAATTCTCCTGTATTTGCCATATCTATCTTCTGGAGAATAGCGTGGAGGGTATACCACTTCTAAATCACCCCCACAGCTAGGACAATGATCCTTTAGTGTATATTCTTTACAGGAGCGGCACCGCCTCATTTTCATTTTCATTCTAATTCCCTGTGAAACTCACCCTCACCACCAGCTTCTAAAACAATTTCTATAGCTTTATCCGCGGCGTCCTTAAGAATAGTTTCTGCAGTGATGTAATCTGATGATTTGACAAGTAACCTGTATCGTGGCGCGCCTACACATTGAACTGATACATCATCTTTGTTGATGGAATTTAGAGCATTGCGGATGATCTGTACGCCATCAGGAGCGTAAGAAGTTATATCCACATATCCAGTGATTTGTACTTCTGGAGGAGATATGTTTTTCTTGGCAACATCAGTTATGGCTGCAGCCCATTTTTCATCCATACCTCTTTCTATAAGAGAATCTTTACCTTCTTCAGCAGATATTTCGAATGCACCATAAAGGTCTCCAAATTCATCTATCATTTCATAGCCTACTTCTTCATAGGCCGCATTTAAATCTTTATTTATACTTTTTGCAGCGAATTCGAGAAGTTTTTCTGCTTTTTGTTCTATTTTCCATTGCTGTATCTTCCGGGTTCTTTGATCTTCCCGGATCCTTTTCATGGAAACATCAACATGCCCTTTTTTAGGGTTAACTCGCAGTACTCGAGCCACTATTTTCTGATTTTCCCTTACATAATCTCTAATGTTCTTAACCCATCCTGCAGACACTTCAGAAATGTGTATGAACGCTTCTTCTCCAGGATATTCTTCAAGTTTGGCGAATGCACCATAATTGAGAACTTTATGCACTGTGGCCACGACTAAATCGCCCTCTTGCGGCCATCTATGCTTCATTCTTACCATTACAACACCTTAATCCAACACTTCTACTATTTGGGCAACAATTTCTGATTTTCCACCCTTAGATTTTACCAGAGATTTACCACAGATTATGCACTCCACTTTGGAGGCTGCGTGATCGAAAACAACTTGCTGGTTTCCACAATCTCCACATTTAACTTTTAAAAAGTTACTTTTTCTTTTTGACATTTTATACACCTACTGCTGGATGAATTCTACTTTTCCAGCTCGGAATGTGGAGCGTTTGATGTGAGATTTATTGCATTCTTTGCATTTGTATCTTAAGTCCAGTTTTTTAGTTGGTTTGTTTCCTGAAGGTAAAGGACGAGGATACCCACGGTACCCGCTAGTCACCCTTCGAAACTGACGTTGACCCCACTTTAGTTCGCTGGCTTTTCTTCTTTTTGATTCTAAAACTGTGTGAATTGTGTGTTTCTTACAATTTGGACAATAAGTTTTCCTTTCTTTAGGAATCTTCATATAATCACCTTTTTGGCTGTAAAAATAAGTCATCTGACCTGTAAAATTGATTAATGGTCCTCGGACTATTATAAAAAGCCTCACTCTATATTTCGCTATTTATATTTCACTGTTTATTTATACCTTTGTATGGACTTTCCCTTATGATTTTTAATTAGTATGCGGGCATTTTGAACAGGCATGGTTATAATATCACCAGGGGAGAACGGACCATAAACATTATGATCAATCCCCATAATAGAGGGCAAGTCATCCAGAATCATTAAAACTTCTGTTGATGGCTTATTAACTCTTGAATCGTTTGATTTGATAAGATTTTTGTCTGAAGATTGAACTTTATTGATTTTTAATTTTTTTCTAATATTATCAACAGAATTAGAAGCGTTTTTATCATCTTTTGATTTAGTTTCTGGCAAGTGAGCAGATGGTTTCTTGGAAACTTGTCGAGAAGGTTCCTTTCCAAACTCCCTGTAAATTTCATCTTGGATTTCAGGAGGAATTTCATTCACACCAGGAGGTACTTCTGTTTTTGGAGTAATAGGGATCTTAAGATCGGTTGAAGTCTTAACATCCGTTGAAGAATTTACACTATGGTTATTGTGGTCATCAATGAACTCATCATAATCCTCCTTCATGGTTTTTGAATCCATTTTCGAAGAAGGTAGTTTTGAAGATAACTCTTGCTCTTTTTTATCACTGTATGATCTCAATGGAGATCTCATATCTTGCCTATAATTTGCTAGTAACTTATAAAGTTCCCTGTATAGTTCTTGTTCTTCAGGAGTTAAATTTGATGGGATTTGGGGTTTTCCATCGCCTGTAGAGTCTTTAAAAATCTTATAAGATCGTTGTACATTCATTACAACGCTATTTGCAATTTTGTGTTCTCTTCTCTCACATATTTCAGCTACAATTCTTTGAGCATCACGAAGGAGGTATGATTCAAATGAAAAGGGATTATTATCTATTTTTTTCATTAATTTATTGAAATAATATGAAATATCCTGGTAAAAATCATCACCCACAGGAGATAAACTACCTGAACTCCTTTCCTTCTTTTGAATCGCCCTCAAATTCTGGAAAAACTCATCCAACCCTATTCCTCACTTTCAATTCTAGGAGCTAAGAGAAAACTTAGTTCACCTTCATCAGAAGCCATTTGCAGTGCAAGATTCAGAGGCATATCGTTCCCCAGCCGTATGACTGCAGATTCAGAGAATTTATCTGCTTTTAACATTTCTTTTACTTTTTCAAGGGAAAAAATTGATTTTGCCGATTCATTTATTTTTTCCCCATGCAAGTACTCGATTTGAGCATCCCCAAACTCTCCCTCGGCTGAGGCGGCAAATTTGTCTTCATTTACTTGAAGAGCTATTTTATCAGAAACTATACCTATGTCTTGAATAGAATCTTTCAGTAAATTAAAAGGAACTTCGAATTCAGTTGGATATTCAAGTTGTGGTGGGCTGGGAGCTTCATATTCTATATCTATAAGCCTTATTTTGAATGTTCTGTGAGCTTCACCTTCCAGTGTTACTATAAGGTTGCCCTCATCAACAGTGAGTTCCACCATATCCTCTGCTTTAGCTCTTTTTAATACCTTCATCAACTCCTCAGTATCCACGTTGATCTTCATTGGTTCATCACACTGATATTCATCAAATAAACCTTTTTTTAACTCCAAATGCACAAATGTGATGTGACTGCGGTCTAATGCATCAAGTCTGAGCCCTTCTTCGTCCGCTTGCATCTGCACTTCATCAACAATGGATGAGATAGCATCAAAACTGGTTTTCAAAATATTAGAATCACTTAAAACTGCTTTGAACATGTTCATCCTCCTTTAAATTACTTTTTATCCTTCTCTTCTATATTATTTTTTTGTTTTTCTTTTTCATTGAATGATTTTTTCTTTTCTTTTGATGATTTTTTGATGGAATGCGGTTCTTCCACTTTTTCTAGTTCGGAATGTATTTTTTTGAGAAAAGTTCCAGTTAACAAGCGGAGCCCGAATAAACCTGCAATTATCAGGATTCCAATGAGGATTGAAAAAGCTGATAATACTGCTCGTTCACCATATATTACACTATCTGCCAATCTTATTGAACCGCCAAACAAGTATAATATTCCAGCGATTATAAATAAAACTCCTACTAGTCCACCAATAATTCTAATAATTTGTTCTTTTTTGGAATGTATGTGTCGATAAATCTTAAATTTCATGAATTCCTGACGAAGATAAAATTCTTGTGACTTTGAAGGGGTATTATCTTCATATTTCTGATTTACTTTCTGTTTTCGAGGTTCATCAAGATATTTATTTTTAGAATCTGATTCTGAATCTAAAAATTCAGAACCAATTAAAAAATCTCTGAAACGTTTGGAAGATTTCGTTTTAGAGGTTGATGAATCCACAGAAAAGCTATTTTTATTCGATCCACTTTTAGTATTTTGGTTAAATTGGACTGCCTTTGATGATTTTTCATCAGAAGTTTTCTGTTCTTGGCTCACCTTTGATGATTCTTCCTCCATTCCAACAGGTCTCCTTCAAATGTTTAATCATACTCTCGCCAAGTTTGTCCGCATTTTGTGCATCTTAAAAACCTGGTTTCAGATTCATCAGCCCTTCTAGTCTGTTGCAACCACCAAAATGCCTCTCGATTACCGCATTTGGGACATATGGCTTTGGTAGTGGGTAAAGTTTTAATATTATCCCCTGTTACAATCACATTCTCCTTGGGGGATACTTTCTCAGAAACTTCATATTCACTTAGTGATTCTTTGGTTATCTTTTTTTGGTAACCGCATGAACATTCGAAACGGTCCCCTTTAGGGAACAATACTGTCCCGCATTTAGGGCAAAATTCCATTTAAATCCTCCTAATAATATTTAAATTCGAAATAATTATTGTCAATGCAACAATATTATTTTTTTGATTATTTAGCTGCTGTTGATTGTATTAGTCTAATATTTCGTCAATAATTCCAATCTTATTTAACGCGTCTTTTAATATTTCATGATGATCAAATGCTAAATCCATTTTAAGCGCATCATCAACAGTGAACGACGAAACTTCTTGAGCATCTGTGTCTGCTTTAAGTTCACCATCTTTTTTATAAGTGAAGAAGCACACGGTAATTGTGTGCCCCCTCGGATCTCTCCCTGGATCGGAATAGACACCCACTAACTCCGAAATTTCTATTAAAATTCCAGTTTCTTCCTTAACTTCCCTTAATATAGCTTTTTCCACAGTTTCGCCGTACTCGACAAAACCGCCGGGTAGTGCCCAAGATCCTTGGAAAGGAGTATTTTTCCTCCTGATTAATATTATTTTACCATTTTCATCAGTTACTACCGCATCTACTGTTAATAAAGGATGTTTCGAATCGGTTATATGCACACTCCCCTCAAATCATGATGCAGAAAACGCCAAGAATGCTTATTTTTTTTGGTTGTGAATGATATAATTTGAAGTGGAAAAAAGATTTAACACATTTTTTTTTAAATTTATTGGATTGTAATAAATTAAGCATTTCCTTTTGATTCTCCAGTTGTTATGCCGGCAGCTATGATATGAGCAACACGGATAGGTTCTGGTATTGCGCTCCTAGTTGTTGAAAGAGTAACAATCTTCTGTGCATCTTCCTTGCTGATTCCACTGGTCTGCATATATATGGAATCTTTTTTATGGATCTCATCAGTCCGGTAAATCTCTCCAGCTTCAAGAAGGCGTTTCCATCTTTTTTCCCAGTCATGAAAGTTTTTCAAAGCTTTTTTTATACTTGGCAAATCAGGATATCTGCGCATGATTACTATAACTGGCACTCCAGTTTCTTGGAATACCTTCTTGATATCAACTATATTAAATCCACCAAAGGTAATCCCATCCAGCATTATTACTCCTAGCTGATCTTGGTGTCTGGATTTGTTAACCATTTCAATAAGAGAATCAGTGGCGTCGTTGCCATCAATAGTTATGTGAGTGCTTATTACACCATCCAACCAAGTTCCTGCCCTAAAAACAGTTCCCACAAGCATGACTTGTTCGTGAGTGTGGGGGGTGAAAGGGGCATCATCAACTCCCAGAATCCTTATTTCTTGCTTAATGTTTCTGAATTTTTTTAAGTTCATTTTTTCTTTTTGGAGGTCTTCTTGGCTGATTTTTTAGTAGTTTTTGCCGATTTGACTGGTTTTTTAGTTTTTCCATCAGCATCAGATTCTATGAGTTCTTTAAACTCTTCACATCTTGATTTTATAATTTCAGCTGCATTTTGGAGGGATTTTTTAGGGTTTTTTGCTTTTATGTACAGTTTTGGCTCGCCAATAATAGGATGTTCAATAACATATGCTGCTGCTTCAACATCTTTATCTTCCATTAGAGTCTTTCTAAGGGCGTTGCATAAGGTGTGTGTCTCACCAGTAATTTCAATCTCTAATTCATTCTTTTTATCCATTATAATCTTCATATTATCCCCCATAATTTGAAGAAATGTTTCGTGTCTCTTTTCTACCACAATTAGGGCATTTAACTTCTTTTTTTCCTATTTTATTCATGAAATGTCGACAGTTGGTGCACATGGCCTTTAAGACACCAAGTTCATTTTCTGCAGTGGTTAGATCAGCATTGTCCACTCCCATGACTTTGGTAACTTTAGCTTGTATCAGATCTCCGATACGGAAATCATCAGTTAGTTTGTCCACATATCCCTTACGTGCTTGTGAAATGTGTATGGCACCTAAAAATGTGATGGGAAGACTTCTTTTACTATCTTTAATACCATCAACATCGACTAAAGCCCTTTGACCTCTAACTTCACGTATTTGTCCTAAAATCACGTCCCCCTTTTTTAAAATAGCGGGGGATTTTGTTTTGGGAACGATGGATATTTTTTTGTTTTTCTGGTCTATGCTTACTGTCCCCGCTACCAAGGACCTGATATCACCATGATCATCGTAGGTCCATTCTGACGGGAGAAACTCCTCAGTGACCCCTAATGCGTCACCAGGAAGAACGAAATCTCCGTTTTTTGTTTTCATCTAATTCACCTCATTTTAAAAAAATAAGTTTATAAAAATCAATTTTTATTCTAAAAATGTTTACTTAAGCATTCTATGAGTAATATTTACATTCTATATTATGAATTTTTTCTAATTTTTGATTAAATTAATTATAGGAGAATTATTGGGAGTATTTTTCTTAAAAACACCCCAATTACTTGTATACTTGAATTATTAAGAACTTGTGGTGATAAATAATTGTCGTGGAAATCCATCACTGTTATTTGAGTTTTAAAAGTTTATGACACTTGATAATAATATCTATTAATCTTGATCCAAACAAGTTGAGAAATTGGAATTAGTATTTGTTGTAAATTTTGTATGATTGCAGTAAATATTATTATTTTATTGTATATTTATAGAGTTCTAATGGTTTCTGTAACAGAGTTAATTATTTTGTTGTTGTGTATGATTATATTTGAAGATTTATGAGTTAACATTAAGTAGTATATAAATTGTGAGAAATTTATGATTTGTAGTATGGTTGTTAAGGTCACTTCTCATTGAAATTTGTTACGAGTTAATGATTACATTATCTTAGTATTTAATCTCATCCATCTCATAATCTTCCCAATCTCTCAGCCCCAACACAATTTCCAGTTCTTGAGGAGTTAAAAGTGGTTTTTCATACATTTTAGAATCATCTATAGCTATCCGTGGACATGCCGTCACAACAAAGGCATCTAAATCCATAAAAGGCATTAAATTTTGAGGAGTAATTTCATCTAAAATGATCAAATACGCTGACATACCCCTTTTAGTAATAATCTTCTTCAAATTTTTTGCAAGATCCCACCGAGACTGTCCTTCCTTGGAAGAGACGAGAATTCCAAATTTTTCAGCTTCAGAAGCGCGAGTAATTCTTGCAAAACGTATCCGAAGAATTTTATCAGTGAATTCATCTATATTCCTTACTTGGTTAAGATAAGGATCCGCGATTATAACAGTTTTCTGAGTGGATAACTTTATACCGAGTGGATGAAAATTGCCACTGCCCAAATAAAGGAATGCATCCACAGGTAAATCTTGAACAGATGAAAAGTTACAGCCCAAAACTTGACCTTTCAGAGTTCCTCTTCCTTCCTTCATTAAAACTTTCTTTCCACTTTTCTCAAGTATTTTTGTAGCATCTTCCAGAAGGTGCAGATGCTGAGTAGTAGTAACTAAACCAATTTTTTTCTTATCTTTAAGGTATTTTAATGCTTTTTTTAATATTTGAATTGATTCTAACTGGTAATGTGCTTCTATATAAAGAATGGGAATTTTTTGATCAATTGGAAGGGGGGTGTGGCCAAAGTGGATCAGCAGATCAACGCATCCTTCCATTTCTTTGTCAGAAAGATCGCATGCACCATAACATGGATCACCCGATATTAATACTAAAGAATCGGTTTTTTCTTCGATTTCCCTAGCTAAATCAGTTGCATGGGTTTTGAGACCTTCAGGAAACTGTAAACCAACTACTTTAACCTCCATGCTCTGGATTTTATCAATAATTTCTTCTATTTTAAATTGATAATTAGTCATTGGATCCCTTTAAAAATTATAATATAAGTCGTACTTTCTAAGGACTATTTTTTCGAGCTGTAATTGCCTCTATTGTTACTTTACCCTCGATTACGTTTGCCCTTACCAGTGAATGAACTTTGATTCCTGTTTCCTTCTCCACAAATTCCTTACCTTCACCTTTTTCGATTATGGCCATTACATCAATGATGTCCGCCCCGATGTGTTTTAGTGCTTTGATTACAGCAGCCATGGTACCTCCTGTGCTCACCACATCATCCACCAAAAAAACACGATCGCCTTTTTTAATACCATTAATATATAACTCACCTTCACTGTAACCAGTAGTCTGATGGACTGCAATCTCCCCTTCCAGACCATAGGAACGTTTTCGCACGACTACAAATGGAATATCGGTGAGTAAGGAAAGTGCAGTAGCTAAGTGTATTCCCATGGCTTCCACGCACACAATTTTATCCACATTAATGTTTGCATACTGTGAAACAGCTTCAGATACTTCTTGAAGCAATTCTGAATCAACCAAAGGAATTCCATCTGTAATAGGGTTTACAAAATAGTCATAATCGCCTTTTTTAACAATAGGAGAGTTTATCAGACTTTCGACCAGTTTTTCGAACATTTCATCACACCATTAAAATATTAACATTTTTAAGTTTTGATGTATAAATAATCAATTTCAGATATTAGTTATTTTTACACGCTAGTTCAGAGTTACTTTATTTAATTTGTATTAAAAATTGATAATCAATTGAATAAATTTTAAAAAAACTGAAAAGACTAAATTACATGTTTTAACACAAAAATTCGCCCAAATATGGATTGAAAGACAAAGACGTTTACATATTACACGATCCTTATATATCTCAATATGTTATATATATCGTGTGCTAGAAGTAATTAAAATTATATTTTTATATAAATTAGAGTTTTTATGATAATAGAATTATTTCCTATGAAAAAATAAGACCCATGTATTAAAAATGGTGAATCACAACGAATAATGAATTAATTAAGGGATTAGAAATACTTCAAATCTTTATTACATATAAATGAATAATTGAATTATAATAGCTCTTTAAAGGAACTAAATCTGGTGAAATTTTATGTTAGGAAACTTAGGCAAGAATCTGACTAAAACCATGAAGAAACTTGCTGGAATGACCATAATAGATGAAGAAGTAGTTAAAGAAGTCATTAAAGATATTCAAAGAGCTTTAATCCAGTCTGACGTCAATATTAAACTTGTTTTAAATTTATCCAAAACTATTGAAGACAGAGCCTTAAACGAAGAACCTCCTAAAGGTGTTACAGCTAAAGAACATGTAATCAAAATTGTTTACGATGAATTAGTGCATCTTCTGGGAGATAAAGTTGCCGAAGTCCAAATTGAGAAGAAACCATACAAAATTCTTTTTATAGGACTGCAAGGAAGTGGTAAAACTACTACAATAGGTAAAATGAGCAAATATTTGCAAAAAAAAGGTTTTAATCCAGCGATTATATGTACCGACACGTGGAGACCTGCTGCCTTCGAACAAATTCGGCAATTCACAGAAAACCTGAATATATCACTATACGGAGACCCCAAAAATGATGACGCCTTGGATTTAGCTCGAAAAGGTTTGAAAAAACATAAAAACCAAGACATAATCATTGTAGACACTGCTGGTCGTCACAAAGAAGAAAAAGATCTTCTTAATGAAATGAAACAAATATCAGCAGTTGTTGAGCCTGACGAAGTCATGCTAGTTATTGATGGAACAATAGGCCAACAAGCCAAAGAACAAGCCCAAGCTTTTAGTAAAACCACTGAAATCGGATCAATTATCGTGACAAAGCTTGATGGGTCGGCTAAAGGAGGTGGAGCTCTTTCTGCAGTAGCAGAAATTGGAGCTCCCATTAAATTTATTGGTACTGGTGAACGCATTGATGATCTGGAAGTTTTCGATCCTGAAAGGTTTATCTCCAGATTGCTAGGTATGGGCGATATCAAAACCCTGATTGAGCGTGCCGAAGAAATAGTTGAAGAAGATGTCGATACTGAAGCCATGGACGCCATGTTAAGCGGTAAATTCACATTGAAAGATATGTACAGCCAATTTGAAATGATGAATAAAATGGGCCCAATGCAACAAGTTATGAATATGCTACCAGGCATGGGTGGAAAATTACCCAAAAACGCGTCACAAGTAACTGAAGAGAAACTAACCAAATACAAGATCCTAATGGATTCAATGACTGAAGAGGAGCTTACTCATCCCGAAATCATAAAACAATCCCGAGTTAAAAGAATATCCAGAGGCTCTGGAATGCGTAACGAAGATGTTAAAGAGCTTCTTAAATATTACCAAGTCACTAAAAAAGCAATTAAAGGCTTCGGAAAACGTAAGATGGGCGGTCCCTTGGGACAGATGATGCGTCAAATGATGCGATAACATCACCCATCACCACAAATAAGCTTAATTAACACTTTTTTGTTCATAGTTTTTACATGATTAAAAATGCAATTGCCCCAATTGTGCAATTTACCAGAAAAATACTATTTAACGAAATTTTACGTAAATACTGCTATTTGCCGCCCCATTTAAAAATATATGAGGAACATATAGAATGAATAATATCGAGTATCAAACTATTGAAATTATAAAAATTACTGATGGAAATATCTGTAATCGTTGTTTAGGTAGGAATTTCTACCCTAAAATCTCTGGAAAGAATAATCAGGAGAGAGGGCAGAATCTAAAAAATTCGTTAACCCTAGGAAAAAGCTTGCCCGAAAATAGTAAAGAATGTTTTATATGTGAAAACATCTTTGAAACTCTTACAAATGATGTAAAATACATAATCAATGAAATAAATAGTTCTAAAATCGAATTTTCAAATTTCCTTGTTGGTTGCCGTTTACCGAAAGAAATATTGGAGAAAGAAAAAACTATTTGGGACAAAACAGGCCTAATGAGTGAAAGTATAAAAAAAGAGATCAACAGAGAACTTGGTAAAGCATTAGCACTTAATATGAATAAAGAAGTAGAATTTGAGAATCCTAACTTAGTAGTGATGATGGATTATACCACCGGTAAAGTGGATCTTCAAATAAACCCACTGTTCATAGAAGGCCGATACCGTAAACTTATAAGAGGAATCCCTCAAACGAGATGGCCTTGCAGAAAATGCAGGGGTAAAGGATGCAAATTTTGCGATTTCACAGGCAAAACATACCCAGAATCAGTTGAAGAATTGATTGCTGAAAGAGTGATCCAGGTAAGCAAAGGAAAGGAATCCAGATTTCATGGTGCAGGTAGAGAAGACATTGATGTGAGAATGCTCGGTAGAGGTAGGCCCTTCGTACTAGAGATTAAAGAGCCAAAAATTCGCGATTTAAATTTGAAAGAATTAACTGAAAAAATTAATAAACATTGTCAAGGCAAAGTCGAAGTTCTTAATTTGCAACTTGTAGGAAAAGAACGTCGGAGTGGCGTAAAAGCATCTTCTACAGAAACCTCCAAGACATACCGTGCGGTGGTTGAAGTAGAAAATACCATTTCCAATGATGATTTAAAAATTCTGAGAAATTTAAAAATTATCCAGCAGAGAACACCAATTCGGGTGTCTCATCGTAGAGCAGATAAAATACGAACTCGGGAAGTAAAAGAAGTTGAATTCAAAATAATTGATTCGAATCATTTTGAACTAATAATAAATTGTGAAGGAGGATTATACATCAAAGAACTAATATCTGGGGATGAAGACCGGACAAAACCCAGTATTACCTCACTTTTAGAAAACCAAGCCACTTGTGTTGATCTGGATGTGTTAGAAGTTAATATTTAAATTGGTAATTGATAGAAAGATAGTTTTATAAACTCTAAATTATTAACATTAATTTAATCGATTTCACCGAGGATTAAGCACTGAAAGATTCACACGAATTTTATCTTAAATTAACAGGGACCCCCTTCACGGGACTGTATTATAAAGTAAATCCTAATAATCTCTGTGAATAACATATTGTGTACGTAATGACCTAATGAACATATTACAAGATGAATATATACAATCATGATGGTGTATGTTTACTGATCATTCAGAGATTAAAAAAATACTTTCGATGGACATAATTAAAAAGTTAAACCATTTCTGATGAAGTGGAGGACTAAAAATGACGCAAAGATCAAGAGGTTTTAGAAGTAAAACAAGGTACAAACTTAAAAAGAGTTTAAGAACAGGAAGAGCCAACCCCATAACAAAAAAAATCCAGACCTTCCAGGAAAATGATCTGGTTCACATAATCATTGACCCCAGTGTTCACAAAGGACAACCACACCCCCGTTTCCATGGGAAAACCGGCAAAGTGGCAGAAAAAAGGGGTCGTGCATACATTGTTGCAATAAATGATGGAAATAAGGCCAAAAAACTAATTATAAGACCTGAACATCTTAAAATACAAGAGTGATGGGGATGATTGGAAAGAAAACCCTGGATACCGATCCGATCCCTCTGGTGAATGTAAAGCCATTGCTAGAGGAACGGGAAAAACTACATGAACTAAGTTATGAGCAGAATCTGGCATTGGATCATGTCACGAAATTTTCCAAAATATCAGTGGAAAACGCCGCTAAACTGGTTTCTGAGTTAGAAGAAATAATAAAAAAGAATCAAGCCATTAAAATAGTAGATCTTATGCCTGAAGATATGAACGACATGAGACTAATTTTTGCTAAAGAAAGAGGCTCACACAAAAAAGAAGAACTTGAAAATATATTGAAAATAGTTAATAAATACCGAGAAGAATAAATCTGAGGGTAATACTTAATTTCAAGGATTATTATTCCTATTAAGATTATTCTGAGAGGAATTATTTAATCAATGATTTATATAATAAATATGCCATTGTCAGGGTGATAAAATGGAGGATTATGCGATTATTCTGGACTTTCTACCACTGGGTTATGTTAAAGAGGGATCTAACTCTTACAAACGCAAACCTGTGGCTCAAGCCATTGGTACAGAAGAATTCACCCTGTTAGAGTTAACACCTAAAGAAAATGTAAACTTGGACATTCATGAAAAGGTTTACATAGGTGCAGGACAGAGGGACAAAATCGCAAGGGTAAATCGTAGACTCCCATTTAACAAAATGACATCAACAGCCCAAATTGAGGTTAATTACGTTCTCGAAGAGATTGTAAAAAGGAAAGAAGAAAAATTCATCCGATTTTTCAATGAAGCAGGCCCAATTTCCACCAGACTACATCAAATTGAGCTTTTACCTGGAATTGGAAAAAAACACATGTGGGATATTATACAAGCACGTAAAGAAGCTCCTTTTAAGGATTTTAAAGATGTGAAAAAAAGAGTTCCCATGCTTTCTGACCCAGTGAAACTGATTGTTAAAAGAATTCAGTTGGAGTTAGAAGCTACAGAAGATCGGAAAGGTAAAAAGAAATATATCCTCTTTACTAGACCTCCTAAAAGAAAATTTTAGGCTAAAGAAAATTATTTAATAAGGGAAATGTTGGCAACAGAAACCTTTAATCTATTAAAAAAGTACCGAATACGTTTAGACAGAAAGAAAGGCCAAAATTACCTTATTAACAATCATTTTTTGTCACAGATAATTGAAAATGCTCATCTCGATCATTCTGATGTTGTGTTGGAGATAGGGGCAGGAATAGGCACTTTAACAGTCCCCCTGGCAGAAAAAGTTTCTAAAGTAGTGGCCATTGAACAAGATAAACGTATCATCCCAATTCTAAGGGAAAGACTTAATGAAAAAGACATTTCCAATGTGGAGATTTTGTTGGGTGACGCCACTAAACTTAATTTCCCCTATTTTTCTAAAGTAGTTTCTAATCTACCTTATCAAATATCATCCCCCATAACCTTCAAACTCCTCGGTTATGATTTTGATTTTGCTATTTTAATGTACCAACTTGAATTTGCCCAGAGAATGATTGCTAAACCAGGTGAATCTCATTATTCTCGACTTTCAGTTATGATGAACCTTTGCACTCAGACTGAACTTCTTTTTAAAGTTCCGAAGAACGCATTTCTACCACCTCCTAAGATTTCTTCTGCGGTTATTAAATTAACTCCTACTAGAAATCCTGATGTTGATGAATTTTTTGTCAAGACTTGCCGAGCTTTATTCCAGCATAAAAAAAAGAAATCAGGAAAGGCATTACTACAGTCATTTCATGAAATTTGTGATATGGACCTTGCCCGAAGTTCTATTCGAGATATAATTTCACAAGTAAATGGAAAATTAATTGAGGAAAGAGTTTTTAAACTAACCCCTGAAGAAATATTAGTAATTTCCAGTGAACTTGAAGATGTTTTGGAGAAGATGTAATATGAATAAAAATTCAGAAAATGATAAAAATCCCTATCAATTATTTCAGGAAGAATTTCCAGAACTGGCAGGATGTTTCAATGATTTGGTTGAGGCACAACGTTCTTTAAAGGGAATGGATGCCAAAACTAAACAATTAGCAGTTATAGCCATTCACACTGCTAATCGAAATCCAATGGGTGTGAAATTACATGTTCAGATGGCTAAAAACCAAGGTGCAACTCGTGATGAAATTTTAGGGGCAGTAATGATTAATTTACACCTATCAGGACTTTCAAATGTTTTGGAATGCCTTCCTTCAGCTATGGAAGGCTTAAAATTATAAAAATCGTTATTTAATATTTACTAAAAACTTGATAATTAGCTAAATATTTTTATTCGATAAACTATGAATGAGGCAATTTAATGTTAGAATATAAGGGAATCCATTACGAAACCCATCCCCAAGTATATGAACCTGCAGAAGATACTTTTTTATTAGCAGAAAATCTTCAAATTGAAAGAAGAGACAAGGTGCTTGAAATAGGAACTGGAACTGGGCTTATAGCAATAATAGCCTCTAAAAATTGCAGTACAGTGACAGCTACTGATGTAAATCCTTATGCCATTGATTGCGCAGTAAAAAATTTAATTGCCAATAAATCATACAATGTTGAACTAAGAAAAGGAAGTCTGTTCGAAGCAGTTGAAAATGAAAAATTCGACCTAGTACTATTTAATACACCATATTTACCCACAGATGAAGATGAAAGGGTTGGTGACGAACTTGATGATGCTTGGGATGGTGGAAATGATGGTAGAAAAATTATTGACCAGTTTTTAGAAGGTTTAAAGGACCATCTTACCCCTAATGGAAGAGTTCAACTGGTGCAATCATCTTTATCTGATATTGACAAAACAATCGAAAAATTAAATGAACAAGGATTAGAAGCATCAGTAACAGCCAGAAAAAAATGTTTCTTCGAAGAAATAGTGGTTATTACTGGAATACCAAAATCAACGTGAATTTTTTATCTTGATCCTCATGCTCAAAGAGTACACAGTGGTTTTTCATTATTTTAAAAACTTATCTACACCCGAATTTTTCCGAACTGTTCGTAAATAAACTGATTGTTCGAAAAAAAATAAATTTTTATACAACAAAGACAAAATATATCCTGAGGGGGGTTAACCACTAAAATTATGTACAATCTGCTTTGTATGGTACCATATTCTTCCAAAATAACCCCCATCTCACCCCATTAAATATTACAAAATACATTGGGAAGGAAGAGTAGATTTATTATTAATTCCAACCCGTACCACTCCATGTATTTAAATAAATATCCATCATTAAATCCAATTTAAACCCTTGTTAAGCAATATTAATTCTTTTATGACTTAGGATATGATAATTATTTCATGAATGAATGACGTTTTCATGAATGAAATTAAAATTTAAAAAGTTATAACTATAGAAACACATCTCAGCCATTNTTACTGGTGGATTAATACCGCTATTGAATATCAAATTTCATGTACTCACTTTAAAAATAAAATAACATGGTTGAGGATTAAGATACTGAATTTTAACTTTTTCAACTGAAGTACCTTTAGGATATGCTGTTAAATATGTGTTGAAAGCTTCTTCAGCATTTCCACTGGAAAAAACGTGTAACCACAATATACAAGTACTTTTATTTACAACACAATCAGCGATAACCTCATTCACTAGAATTGGTTGGTTACAAAAATGATTAGTATCTATAATACGATTTTCCGGGGAATCAATAATCCAAACTGCTGAATTATCAGTTACATAACCTGGATCAGTCATCAAATAAAAATCTCTGGAATTTAACATATTTTGAGTTACTTTGAAAGGATAACAAATCCAACCAGATTTTTTATTAGGATAATCAACCCCCATATGGCTGTGATTTCCAGTTATATCTTGATGTGGGCATATATATCCTCCCTGTTTCGATTGTGGTAAATTGGAATTACACTTCATTGAATTCATAAAAACTATGATACTGCTATTACAGAAATTACAAAGAACCGTTCGGTTAATTACTACTATATCTGATTTTGATGTGCTTATTTTACCCATTGTAACAGGTTCTATAGATGAATCCACAGGACAAATAGTCAAACTAGAATCACAATATGTAGGTAGTACTCTGCCCTTCATTAATTCATCATAATTTTCCTTAAGACAGTTTATTTTCTGTAAACTTAGAGTTTTTTGAGTCACTCCCTTATTAAATTGATCTACATCAGCTAATCCCGGAGTTACACCGTCAAAAGTTCTTAGTTCTTCCCAATTTTGAGGTTCACCTGGATTTTTTATCATCATATCCACAGCACCAGTTGTTATCCTATCTACAGAATTTGCATAATAATAATCTTGGATTTTCGAACCAACATTATCCATTGCATCTGCAGAAACACCTAAAACTACGGTTATAATAATTAATGCCATCATCAAATCCGTAGAAAACACCATCCCCCTTTTTTCTTCCATTACAATATAATCAAACATACTATCACTGAAAAATTGATGATTTTATCCTCCATGTGGTGGCAACCCATACTTTTTCCTATGGGAATTATCTAAAAAAATGTAAAAATAATGTGATTCATCAAAGGAATACACGATTAAATGACCATAATAAGCTCCAAAACTTGTCTCATTAAAAATAACATGGTCCACAGAGCTAATTCCCAATTTAGATGAATTATTTGAGGGAGTAATGTTAACAGATGGAGCAGGTAAGATAAATGTTTCGAAACCATAATGCGGGCAGACACCACGCCCCTCTAATCTACAGAAAAAACATGCCCCGTCATTACTTTCATGATAAAAACCATTATCAATACAATTTTTTAGATTAACAAAATCAGAAGTACTCCCATGAAGTTCATATGGATCATAAGGACATTTTTTTATAAACAGAGGAGATATGGCGTTTTCATAAGCTTGTGAATTGTTGAATCCACTTGACTTCAAATACTCAGATAGGCTTGATCCATACATTATTTTATCTTTACCAATAGTTGCTCCTCCATATTTTTTGCACTTTAAAAAGGGCAATGGATCCATAATTGGAAAAGACTCATTGATAAGAGATATTTTCTGGATTAAATTAACTGAATGTTTAATTTCATCTTTTTGCACATTAATTATTGATTTGATTTCTATCTGAAATGGATCTTGACTATTATCTACATCCAATACATCACAATGAACGTCTATTTGNTCATGATTATATTTTAAAGACCAAACATTGATTCTATCCTGTATTTCATTCTTAATTTCCTCTCGACTGTTTGNTAGAGGATTTCCAGATTTTATAACCTCTTCTGATTTATCTTTTAGCACTTCCCGGCCTATTTTAGGTATTTGAGATTGTAAATCTTTAGACACCCCTGAAACGTCATCTGATACTAAAACAGTTTCTTGAAAGCTTGTGAAACCAACTGACATGTTTATAAATATTATAATGAGTAAAAAAGCAGGGATAACAAGTAAAAATGAAGTTAAACTCATTACATATCCGTGGTTATTCATTTTTTTTACCTAATTTAATTATTAATAGGGAACTAAAAATATTATGAATCTAAATTTTTTTATTATTTAATAAAAATAATTAGAAATGTAATACTATATAAAGTTATTTCTATGCCCAAATCTGTTATTTGAAACTATCCAAACATCAAATAAAACAAAAATTTATCAATACCACAAGTAATCGTAAAACATATAAAAACATCATAATTATATAAAGCATGATACGAATTAATTATCCAATCTCTATGTGCAAATTTATATTTTGTAAATAACCAAAACATAATCAAATCTTAGCGAGGTTAATAATGAAAGATATTGTAAGAGGATGGCGTCATATTCCACAACGCTACAATCTCATTGGATCAAAGTGTTTACAATGTGGAGAAGTTTTTTTCCCCATGAGAGTTATTTGCCCTAAATGCAGAAGAAAAGGGAAATTAGAAGATATTAAATTTAATGGAAATGGAAAAATACATAGTTATTCAGTTATACACACACCTACAGATGAATTTAAGAATATATCCCCCTATCCTGTAGCAATAATTGAGTTAGACGAAGGTGCAAAAATTACCAGTCAGATTGTGGACTGTGACACTGAAGATATTGAAATAGGTCAAGAAGTAGAGTTAGTATTCAGGAAAATTAGAGCAGAAAGTGATGAAGGAGTTATTTCCTATGGTTACAAATTCAAACACAAAAAATAAAGTAGGCGTTATATTGGTGGGTCATGGCAGCAGATTGCCCTATGGAAAGGATGTTCTCAGCAAGTTAGCTACAATTTACAAGGAGCAAACTGAATATCCTGTGGAAATCGGTTTTATGAATATGAACAAACCCTCCATCCCCTCTTCAATTAACAAATTGGCCCAAATGGGTGTGGAAAAAATTGTGGTCACCCCTGTCTTTTTAGCTCCGGGAGTTCACACCAGACATGACATACCACACATCCTCGGATTACATAATGGAGATGAAACCCATGAACACAGCCATGACCACCATCATGGTCATAGCCATGACCACGATGAAGATGAAGAAATAATTTTCCAAGGTGAGATTGTTTACACTGAACCTTTGGGTGCAGACCCGAAAATCGCTGCCATAATAAAAGACAGGGTGGATAATGCCCTTTAACTATTATGTCTTCTAAAAAATCAACCTCACATGAACCTTCCATAGTATCCGATATTGGTGAAAAAAAACTTATTAAACGACTCCTTTCAATGAGTCGTACCCTTCAACCTTATTCTCCTTTTTTTGATGAAAATTATTTTAAAAGTCTTAGTGATGATGCCGCACTACTGGATATTGGTGATGAATATTTAGTGATAACATCTGACCTTTTACTTGAGTCCTCCCACTTCCCAACTGAAATGAGTTCATTTCAAAAGGGCATGAAAGTAGTAACTGTAAATGTGAGTGATTTAGCTGCAATGGGTGCAAAACCCATTGGTTTTGTATTATCTCTAGGATTGCCTCAGGACCTCCCTCTNNAAAAGTTTGATGAAATCATGAAAGGAGTTCTTGAGGGGTGTCACACCTATAAAATGGGCCTCATGGGTGGTGATACCAACCAATCAGAGGAATTGATTCTCAGCGGAACATGTTTGGGAGTTGTTGATAAAAAAAAAGTGTTGATGAAAGAAGGCGCCGCCCCTGGTGATGTGGTGGCAGTCACAGGCCCCTTGGGTGTAGCTGCAGCCGGATTTGAATGTTTATTTGCCCCACCACCAGCACAAAAATCCCTTAAAAAACAAATCCTCCCTTCTACATTAAAAATTGTTGTCAAACATGCCCTTGAACCACTTGCTAAGTTAAAAGAGGGAATTATCTTGGCAAAAAAGGGCATTGCCTCTGCAGCCACCGACATAACTGATGGTTTAGCCAGTGAAATCGATGAAATAATAGAAGCATCCCCCCATAATATAGGAGTAACACTTTTTGAGACAATGATCCCCCTGATTCCCGAGGTTGAAGAAGTTGCAACTGTGTTGGATAGAAATCCCCTTGATTTCGCACTTTATTATGGTGAAGATTTTGAACTCCTTTTAACCATCCGTGAAGATCTATATGAAAAGTTTAAAGAGGATTTAGGACTTATTAAGGTTGGAGTAGTGACCAGTTCTGGGAAGATGGAAATAATTGATAAAGAGGGTAAAACAAATATTCTAATGAAAAATGGATATGAACACTTTAAATAGATCTGGTCAACTAATGATAACATCTTTATCTCTCAATTTTTAATAATGCTTTAAATTCAAAATTATTTCCAAAAAGGGGTGGAGGTTTTTACCTTGAAAAAGGAAGCTATGCTTTATGAAAAGCTTAATGATGCTTTGAACTGTCATGTGTGTAACCGTAAATGTATTATATCCAATGGCAAAACTGGTTTTTGTAAAATGCGAGAGAATGATAATGGAATTTTGTACAGCAAAAATTATGCTTCTGCATCCTCCATTGCTGTAGACCCAATTGAAAAAAAACCTCTATTCCATTTTTATCCAGGCAGCCTTTCATTAAGTCTGGGAAGTATTGGATGTAATTTTAGATGCGCCTACTGTCAGAATTGGGCAATATCTCAGACTTATTTAGATGAAGTGGGCATCAGGAATATTCTTCCAGAAAAAGCAATTAGGTTAACCCAAGAAAATCACTGCAAGTCTATTTCTTGGACTTACAATGAACCTACAATGTGGTTTGAATACACTTATGATTCTGCTAAACTTGCTCAGAAAAAAGATTTGAAGACTGTATATGTCACCAATGGTTATATGAGTGATGAAACCTTGGATCTGATTGCTCCTTACTTGGACGCCGCCAATGTGGATTTGAAAAGTATGTCTGATAAGTTTTACCAGGAACTCTGTCAGGCCCGTGTAGAACCAGTCTTGGAAAATATCCGGACAATGCATGAAAAAGGTATTCACATTGAAATAACCAATCTGGTGATACCCGGTCATAATGATTCAGAGGAAGACTTAAAATCTCTAGTGGAATTTGTGGCTGATGTGGATATTGGGATTCCATTACATTTCACTAGATTTTATCCTCATTACAAAATGAACAAGTTATCTCCTACCCCTGTAGAAACTCTTGAAAAAGCCCAGAAAATGGCAATGGATGCAGGGATTAAATATGTTTATGTGGGGAATGTGCCGGGCAGTAATGGAGAAAACACTAATTGTCCAGAATGCAAAGAACTACTTATAGAAAGAGATGGCTTTCACATAGTAAACAACAAACTTAAAAAAGATAAATGCCCTGAATGTGGGGCTAAGATTGACATTGTAATTTAAAAAGATGTTGGAATAGCATTTGTTGATTGGTTTGGAAATTAAATACTCGTTAGTAGACTTATTCTGAAAAGCTAACACGTTCAAATTTATCCAATTGATCTAGAGGTTTAGTTGCATCNACTCCCATTTTAGTAGTGGTTCCATCTGATTTTGCACAGGGATCCAAAGAAGATCCTCGGGATCCAGGGACTATTAAAATGTCTTCATCACCCCGAACCCGGGTGGCAATTGCATACTCCACATCTTCAGCATCAAAAAGGTTTATATCCTCATCTACAACTACACAATGTTTAAGTGAAGGATGGGCAGCTAATGCAGCCATCATAACGTTTTTAGCGTCTCCTTGGGTCTGTTTCTGAATTGAAATTACAGCGTGGAGCCAGCAACATCCACCTTCAGTAAGAGCTACATTCTTAACTGTTGGTACTGTGTTTTGAACTGCATTAAATATTCGAGGTTCCTGTGGAAGGCCTTGTAAGAGCTTGTGCTCGAAACCAGCAGGCATTATGGCATGGTATATGGAATCTTCTTTGTAGTGCATCTTATCTAATTCAATTATTGGTTCCTGACGCACAACATCATAAGTGTCTGTTAGGTCTACAAATGGCCCCTCTTCTGCTCTTTCATGAGGTAACATCCTACCTTCAAGTAAAATTTCACACTCAGGAACTTCAATATCAACATTTTCGCATTTTACGAGATTCATTCCACCTTGATGGAAGTTATTTGCCACTTCCAATTCATCCACATTAATAGGCACCGAAATAGTGGTGGCCAGCAAAGTAGCAGGATGCATTCCAATGGCAATGGCCAGTTCTAAAGGTTCATCCAGTTCTTCTGCTCTTTTATGATAAGTATAAAGATGGCGAGGTACTATCCGTGCGGTGAGTCTATCTTTCCCTAGTAGGAGCATGCGATGAATGGATGCATTGCGTACTCCTGTATCAGGATCTTTGGCAACTATCACCCCTGAAGTGATATAGGGGCCTCCGTCACGTTGATAATGAGTTAAGATAGGGAGTTTATTAAGATTTGGCTGTTCTGAAATATGAAAAATGTCTTGAACACTCCTTTGATCATGTATAGGGACAGGGTTTTTGGTTGCATCCATTATTTTTTTGGTTATTCCAACTACATCAGTATTTAAAGCCTTGGCGATCTTTTCACGAGTATTGCAAATCCCAGCTATTACTTTAATGTCTGATTCCTTGATGTTTTCCAATAAGATAACATCTCTAGGATATTTACGTAAAATTCCTGCAGCTTCAAGGTTAGTTGAGACCTCATCACTAATTTCTATGAAATTAAAATCATCTTTAATTGTTTTTAAGAAGTTTTGCATGAATTCACCACTAGTTATTATAATTAATCATGTAAACTCTGTTTATTCCTGAATTGTATAAAATATTGGTGTTTGCAGCGAATGACAATCAGTTATGCATACTATATTTATTTCTTTTCTTTAATTTTATTATTTCTAAAGGTTCATGATTTTGGATTGTTGAATGGATATGTTTAACATGTGCCTTGTATTTAGTGTATCCTACGATTATTTTACGAAAATTAAATCTTAATTCGAATTCAGGTAATATAGAGGGCGAATGAAAAAAATATACGCATATGTTGGAGAATCTATCTTTTACAATTTATATTGCCTTTAAACCTCTTAAGTTCTTTTTTAATCAGATCATCACCAATGCTAAGAATTTCAGCGGCTAAAATTGCTGCATTTCCCCCTGAATCTATACCCAGAGTAGCGACTGGCACTCCCGGAGGCATGTTTACCATGGATAGAAGGGCATCAAATCCTCCCATTTTTATTGAGCATGGCACCCCTATAACTGGTTTTTCAGTGAAAGCGACCACCGCTCCAGTTACATGGGCAGAAAGTCCAGATATGGCAATAAATAGTAAGGCATTTTTATTTCTTTTTAGGAAATTCTCAAATTTATCAGGAGATCTGACTGGTGATATCACTGCAGAATCATATCTAATTCTCAACTTATCAAGAAACATTGTGGTCTTTTTGGCCACCTTAATGTCACTGTAACTCCCTGAAATTACGGCTATTTGGGGTGAACGAGAGTTTTCAAAAATTTCACCAGGATGAGTGGTGATTTGGCTTTCATCTGTTAAATTCAAGTTATCAGTTTCATTATATGGTAATTTTTCCCCTACCCCTGATACTTGTTGGTTTGGAGAATAATATTCACCTTCAATATCTGGAAAAAGAGTTTCTTCATCTTCGGCTATTTTTGAGTAAAAATCGTGTCTAAACAATGATAATCTTTTTCTTATACTGGCATTTTGGATCCCTATAATTTGAGCAGCCAGTATTGCTGCATTATCTCCTCGATCAATCCCTACTGTAGCAACAGGAGCACCTAAAGGCATTTGGACAGAAGCAAAAAGTGCGTCTAGTCCAGCAACTTTTACCTCTACTGGCACCCCAATCACTGGTTTATGAGTCATTCCAGCTATAATACCTGGAAGATGGGCTGATAACCCTGCGATACCAATGAAAACATCAACACCATTTTTGGTTGAAGTGAAAACAATCTTTTTTACTTTTTCATGGGTTCTGTGAGCAGAAGCCACGCGCAAATCATAATATATCCCTAACTTTTCCAATATGGCTATGGCTTTTTCTGCAATTTTAAAATCAGATGAACTGCCAAGTATTATCATAACCTTAGGTTCCATTATTAACCTCTTTTTTAGTATCATGAATAATTCGAATCGAGTATTTAAATCTGGCTGAAAACCATTATACATAATAATTTATTCTTAAAACGGATTATATACTTTTGTAAATTGACCATTTTTAAATGAAACATCATTTTCTATAAAATCTTATATTAAGTCAGTATAGTATAACATGTAAGGTAAAAAATGAGGTGTAATTTAAGTGTCTTGGATTATCCTATTAATTGTCATGATCATTTCTTCTGTTAAAACGATGAGTTCAAAAAACTCCATGACCGTTTCTGTCATAATACCCGCTTACAATGAAGAAAAAACAGTGGCTAACGTTATCAAAACCGTTAAATCTCTTAATTACATTGATGAAATCATTGTGGTAAATGATGGTTCAGTAGATAACACTGAACAAACTGCTAAAGAGGCAGGAGCAACCGTGCTGAGTCATACCAAAAATAGAGGGAAAGGTGCTGCCATTAAAACCGGTTTCAAAAACTCGAAGGGAGACATTGTACTGTTTCTAGATGCTGACCTCCAGGAATTAGTTCCTAACCAAGTAGATAAAATGATTAGACCCATTTTAAATGGAGAAACAGACGTCATCAAAACTAAATTTAAAAGAGAAGCAGGAAGAGTGACCGAATTAACAGCAAAACCTTTATTAAACTTTTTTTTCCCAGAAATCAAATTTGAACAACCACTTAGCGGCCAATTCGCTGCTAAAAGGTCTTTCCTCAAAAGCATCCAATTGGAGGATGATTATGGTGTAGATGTGGGAATAGTGTTAGACGCAGACGTGATGGGAGTTCGGGTTAAAGAAGTAGATATTGGGAATATAAGTCATACCATGTCCTCACTATACGAACTTAACATCGTAGCTACCGAAGTGGTGCGAACCATTGTGGACCGGGCTAACAGTTATGGTAGAATCACCATGATCGACTCCTTAGGAAAATCAATTAGAATGGGAGTTTTAGGGCTCTCACTGACCACATTAGGATTTTTCTTTGTATTTTTCATCAGAATTCGCCCTTCATACGTGGCTCTCTACTTAGGGTTTGCCATAATCATTGTTGGAATTATTATAGCCATTTATTATGTNATTAAGATTATTCGAGCGTCTATAAAGACCATTTTAAGGCCTGATTCTAANTCTCGAAACTTTAAATCATTTTTTTATATGCATTCCCCTCTGATAGTTTCGGCGTTGATCATGTTCGCAGTACTTTTTACCATGTTGGGTTCAGTTCATGTGGATGAGGGGAAAATATCAATTGAACCCGCAGCCCGTAATGTAATTTTTTGGAAACAACCTGTAGAAAATCAAACTTTTGACATCAGAGGACCCTACACTGTGGACAGTGCTATTGAAAACGAAAGTTCAATTATCAGAATGCCTGAAGATGCTCTGAAAACATTAGGATTAAATTATGGAGATAATATAATAATAAATCAACAAGGTTATCTTCTAAATCAGACGATTCCAGGTGAAGAAAGTATAATGCGGATACCATATAATGCCCGGAATACCTTGGGATTGAATGTNCGTGANGTTATAAGTGATTCTGAACTTCGGAATTTCTTTAAAAATCTTTATGCTGAGAAAAAACTTTCTTTAAGCACNTCAAACATAACCATAACCGAAGGAAGGATAATAAAAACCACCGCCGATGATGCTAAAATCATCGACATATACCTTAATGACAAAAAAGTGGGTAGCACAACTGGTGTGTTGAAAGAAGGAGCATACAGGATATATTTAGACGGTTATCTATACAAAACAATTTATATCGATGCAAACCAGTCCCAAAATACTTTCTTTGTGACAAAAGGGGAAAATGTGGTTAAAATTCAAGTTAAGGGAAACGCTAAATCAAATAATCAGTTCCCAACTTCGAATCATGGAATATTATTCTATTTAAACTTTCCCTGAAATATTTTAATTTAAATTTCAACATTTCTTTTGAAAACACGTGAAAAGTAATATTAATAATAGACCTTAACTGCCTCATCAATATCATTATAAACGCCTAATGCAGCTAGAGCTCCAATTTTACCTTGACTGCCAGTTACTTCTACCAGTTTAACACCTACAGATTCAGCAACCTTTTCAGCTTCTTCAACTGTGATCATAGACTTTTTAGCTGCTTCAGCATAAGAACGAAGTTTTTCAGGGATTTTTATTCCTTGAATGACTGCAATTGCAGTTTTATCAGACAAAGTATCTTTTTTTAACAGATTTACAACTTCTTTAACTAATTTTTCTTTTTTATCAGGTTTTATTGCGAATACTAAAGCTATTGCCACACAATTCTGAGTTTTATTGGGATTATGTGGGTAAAGCTGCACAGTGATGTGATCTAAATATTGATAACCACGTTTAGCGAGTTCAGCCCCTACATTGTGAGCAAGAGTCCATGTTGCCCCTTCATCTTTGGTATCTGTATCATCTATGCCAATTACTACTTTTTGAAGGCGTGGTGTTACAACGGTGGCCCTACCAATCTTGGATCCTCCCCCTATATCCTGAAGTTCTACTCTTTTAACTCCTTCTGCCATCCCTCTACACATGGCAGCTCCCACTCCCGCACCAGCAAGGCCAGCATGAACTACTTTAACTTCATCATTTTCCACTGACACCTCTTCAATTCCTGCTGCGTGTAAGCTGGGTTTGAGGCTTAAATTAGATTTTCCTGTTTTTACCAGAAATGTATGCTTGTTTCCATCTCTTTTAGCCTTTAAAACTATGTCACTGCTACGCTGGTACTGGTAAATCATCCACTGAGAACCACTGATACATGGATGGAATTCTACAATTTCAACCAAATCACCATCTACCATGGTAAGGACTTTATGGTACGGTGCAACCCAGGGGTCCTGGAATTTGTCTTTTAAATCTAGAGGGGTGAGTATTTCCATTCAATAACCTCATTTGTAGTCTTTTTTCATTTTAAAGCTAATTATGATTATAGTTTTAATTCATCTTAAATTAATTATTTTTTAATTTAATATTTTAAACTCCATGATAGTTGTAGATTTGGGAAAAAGTAACATAATGATATGTTCTTGGTGATAACAGACATTTATAAGTTATTATTTACTTTAAAAAATTTAAATTGAAGTATATGATAAATAATTTATTCTAAAGTACAATTTACACATGGAAAACAAGTAGATGATGATCAACAAACTAAAGAAATGTTGATTTTACTAATATTTTGAAATATGTATGGAAAATAGAAAAAAAGAGTTAAAAAGTAAAAACCAATTATTTTAAACGTTCCGTCATTTTCACTACGGCTTCCACAGCACGTTTGGCATATTCCACCCTTTGATGGGCCTCAAGACGAGTCATGCCCGGGCCGGTGATTCCCAATCCAACTGGTTTATCATATTCTAAGGCTAAATCAGCGATCTTACGAGAGGCATGCTGCACTACTATTTCATCGTGGTCAGTGGCACCTTCAATTACTGCTCCAAGAGTAACCACTGCATCAATATCGTCTTGTTCTAAGAGTTTTTTAATAGCCAGTGGCATGTCAAAAACTCCAGGAACGGTGATAACTTCTGTTATTTCAGATTCTAAAAATTTTGCATGTTCTTTTGCGAGTTCTAACATCATATGAGTTATATCATAATTAAATTCTGCAACTACAGCACCGATTCTTACTTTTACCATGATGATTCCTCCCATAATATTTCTATTATGTCAATTGAAAGTTATTTATTTTTAATTTCTTTTTATTTCTAATTAGATAAACTGAAATTAGATAATTCAACTATATAGCCAGTATAAATCCAGCTAATGTACTTAGAACGAAGATGGCTATGATGAAAATAACAATCCATTGCATTCTGGTCATTTTTTTAATCTCCTTTATGTTTCAATTAGTTTGGACACATCTTGAAGGGTTTCGCACAATATTTCTATTTCTTCTCTGGTATTATAATAATGTATGGATGCCCTAACTGTTCCACCCAATTGATAAGCCCCCATGTGCCTTAAAGATGGCATGGCACAGTGAAAACCACTTCTAACACAGATAGATTTAATTTCATCCAGTATTTTAGCCAAATCGTGAGGGTTTATATTATCTATATTGAAGGATACAATACCATAAATATTTTCTGGACTTCCATAAACATGAGCATTCTCAATATCTTGTATCTCCTGATACATTATTTTAGTCATTTTTTTACTATGTCTTTCGATTTTGGACATTCCAATCCTACCCACATAGTTTGTTGCCGAACCAAGACCAATATAACCAGCTATGTTTTGAGTCCCGGCTTCAAAACATGCTGGTGATTCTGTAAGTTCAAAATTTTTCTGTGTAACGTTTTCAACTGTGCTTCCCCCAAGGTTAAGGGGATTCAATTCTGCATAGGAATCCCTAGCATAATACAAAAAACCAGTTCCTACTGGGCCTAATAATCCTTTATGACCCGGAAATGCAACAAAATCAGCTTTTAATTTCTTTAAATCTATATTTATATGGCCTGCAGATTGAGCAGCGTCTACTAAATAAAATACATTCTGATCTTCTAATATTTTCGAGATTTCATTAACAGGTTGTACTGAGCCAATGGAATTATTAATATGAGTGATGGTCACCAGCCGAGTGTGATCATCCAATGTTTTTTCAACTTCGCCAGGATCAATAACCCCATTTTCATCAGCCTTAATTATTTTAATTTCTACACCCTGATCTTGGAGATTAAGCCATGGAACTAGGTTAGAATGGTGTTCCATATTAGATACTATAATTTTATCCCCTTTATTCCACTTTATCCCTCGAACTACTATGTTAATAGATTCTGTGGCGTTTTTAGTGAAAATTATCTCCTGCGGATCGGAATTCACGAATTTAGCAATTTTTTTCCTTGCCAGTTCCAATTCCTGGGTTGCCCTAATAGCCATTCTATAGGCTCCCCTTCCGGTGTTTGCATTATAATTGTAAAAATAATTGTTCATTGATTCTATTACAGGTTTTGGCGTGGGAGTGGTACTAGCAGCATCTAGATAAATAACCTTATCCAGAAGAGGCATGTCCCTTCTAACATCAGTTGTTTTCATAATATGCTCTGATTATTCCTTAAATTTTTATGAATGTAATTTAATTTAGTACATACAATGTTAATTAAATTTAATTATATCAATCCATTGACATATTAAATTTAAGTAAAAAAAATGAGGTTTAAGTGTTGTTATAATTCTAGTTTAGCTCTAACTTCGGTAGCCATCTCCATTGTAGTTGCGTTACCCCCCAAATCCGGTGTGACCACTTGACCTTCTTTTAAAACTTTCACAAGTGCATCTTCAAGTTTTTGAGCAGCAACAGNTTCTTCCAAATAATTCAACATCAAAACAGCAGATAATATCATTGCAGAAGGATTTGCTGNTCCCTTTCCCGCATGTCTTGGTGCTGAACCGTGGACTGGTTCAAATAAACCTTGATTTTCACCAATATTTGCTGATGGAATTAATCCCAACCCTCCCACCAACCCTGCGCCTTCATCAGATAAAATATCTCCGAAAAGATTGGTGGTTACAATAACATCAAACATTTCAGGCCTGGTAATGAAAAACATTGCAGTAGCATCCACATAACGATCATCCAACTCTATTTCAGGATATTCTTTGGATACTTTGTAGAATGAATCCTTGAAAACACCATCAGTTTTTTTAAGAACATTAGCCTTGTGAACAGCAGTTACTTTACCTCTACCTGTTTTTTTAGCATACTCAAAAGCAAATTTACATATTCTTTCTGAAGCTTGTCTAGTTATCACCCGAGTAGCAGTTGCTCCTTCAAGAGTTTCCTCTTCTAAACCAATGTATAATCCTTCTGTGTTTTCCCTGACTATCACAAAGTCCAAATTATCAAAAAGACACTTGGTACCTGGGTATGATTTCACCGGTCGGAGATTAACATACAAATCAAGTTCTTGCCTCATTTTGACAATCACGTCAGCAGCAGTTTCTCCTGCAGCACCAAAAAGACATGCTTGCGATGCTTTTACTATGTCTACTGTTTCTTGGGGTAAAGCCACCCCAGTTTTCGCCATGTGCTCGTCACCCGCGTCAGCAAATGTGTAATCAAAGTCAACATCTAACGCCTCCAAAACATGGAGTGTGGCCTCCATAACCTCTTTTCCAATCCCATCTCCAGGAATAACAGATATTTTGTACATATATACACACCTTTAAAGCTAATTCATTAATTATTTTTTTAAAACATTTTTATCGTTTTATTCATCCTTTATCTCGGTTAGGTGGTTTTTCAAGTAACTAATAAGACCACCCTCCTCCATAATGCCCTTCATGAAATCAGGGAGCGGTTTAATTTTAAATTCTTTAAAATTATTTAAATCTTTCAAAACCCCTTGATCCATATTTATTTCAATTTCATCTCCTTCATCAATATTTTCAGAAATTCCTTTAGCCTCAATAAGAAGTAAACCTATATTCACTGAGTTTCTGTAGAATATTCGTGCAAATGATTCTGCTACAACAGCAGATATTCCTGCGCCTTTGATGGCTATGGGTGCGTGTTCCCGAGACGATCCGCATCCAAAGTTTTTTCCCGCAACAATTATGTCCCCTTTTTTCACTTTTTCAGAGAAATTTGGGTCACATCCTTCCATAACACATGCTGCAAGTTCTTTTTCTCCGGTTAACACCAAATATCTTCCAGGGAGGATTGCATCAGTGTCAACGTCATCAGCGAACTTCCAAACTTTTCCTTTGATCATGTTTTCCATATTTATCACCTTTATCAGCTTATGAGAGATCTAATGCTTCAATAAACAGAGCCATTAACAATTATTATCTGGGATCAGTTATAACTCCCTTTATGGCGGATGCAGCTGCTACAGCGGCAGAACTAAGATAAACTTCGGCTTCGGAACTTCCTTGCCTTCCTTTGAAATTTCGGTTAGATGTTGATAGGCTAACTTCACCTGGACCAAGGAATCCTACATGACCTCCTAAGCAAGGCCCACAACATGGATTACATACCAGAGCTCCAGCATCCACAAATATGTTCATAAGGCCTTTTTCAAGTGCTTGGCTGTATATTTCTCTGGAGGCAGGTATGACTAGCATGCGTACATTATCAGAGATTTGTTTTCCTTTAAGGATTTTTGCTGCCACTTTGAGATCATCAAAGCGACCATTAGTACAGGACCCTAGAAATATTTGATTAATTGGGGTTCCTTCCACTTCACCCACCGGTTTGACATTGTCTACATTGTGTGGACAAGCAATTTGAGGTTCCAGATCGTTTATATCTACGTTCATTGTGGTAAGTGACTTGGCATCTTCATCAGTTGTAAATGAATCATAAGGCTTGTTAACACGTCCTTTGAGGTAGCTAATAGTCTTTTCATCAACTTCTACAAGGCCTGTTTTTCCTCCCATCTCTATAGCCATGTTGCACAGAGCCATCCGATCTGAAACGGACATGTTACTAGTGGTTTCACCTCCAAATTCGCATGCCTGATAATTTGCACCGTCTGCCCCTATTTGTCCGATGATATTCAATACCACATCTTTTGAGTATACGTGTTTGCCGAGTTTTCCTTCAATTTCAAATTTTATAGTTTCAGGGACTTTAAACCAGAGTTTTCCTGTGGCAAATACCATTGCCATGTCTGTTGATCCGATTCCTGTGGCAAATGCTCCTAATGCCCCATGAGTGCAAGTATGAGAGTCCGAACCTACGACTACTTCTCCAGGAACTACATGTCCCTTTTCAGGAAGGACTTGGTGGCACACTCCCTCTCGAACATCGTAAAAGTTGGTTATTTTCTGATTTTTCACAAAATCCCGCATGAATATATGGTTTTTGGCTGCTTCTAGAGAGTCCGCTGGCACTTGATGATCAAAAAGAACCACGATTTTTTCTGGATCCCAAACTTGGTCCACCCCAATTTTTTGGAAAGATTCAACAGATAATGGTCCAGTTAAATCATGAGTCATTGCAACATCAATTTTAGCCATTACAATATTTCCAGCTTCTGTTTCTTTTAATCCTGCTGCTCGTGCGAGTATTTTTTCCGCCATAGTCATTGACATTTTTTTATCCTCCATTTTGAGTGAAATGTATCTATTATTATCGAAATTGTTGTTAGAATCCATTTAGTAGTGAATATTAGTATAATTTGGATAATGTGATCTTTTTTACAATATTTACGAAATCTTGTACTTCTTCCCGGGTTAATATCTTTAAAATCTTCTTAATTGTGTCTTTATGTATCTGTTTATGCATATCCATTATGTAATTGCCTTTTTTAGTCAGTTGTAGGAAGTAAAACCGTTTGTCTTCACTCGATTGTATTTTACGTACAATCCCCATGTCAATTAATTGGTTTATGGCCACGGACACTGTTGATTTTTTGACATCCANNGTTTTGGATAATTCAGAAACACTGATTCCCTCATTTTTATCGATTAACTCAATGTAATATAATTGTCTTAGAGTGTATTCTTTTAAATCTCCAGTTCTAAGTTGTGTTTGGAATTTCCTCATTAATTCGCTAAGTTTATCCATGGATTCTACCAGTTCAAGTTCCTGATTCATAAGTTACCACTCCAACAGATATATAGTTTTATCAAACTAACTATTATTAAAGGTTTGTCCAACAATAAGTAAATTCAATGATTACTTCTCACAAGCTCAGAAAAAAACCATTATATTACCAATAATAATGTAAGCACATCATGGATGATACCTACAACATAATGTAATAAAATTTATATATAATGTAATACTATTGGTATATTGAATATGATATACTTAATTAAATAGCAGATTGAAGAGAGATGTTTCGTGAGGGAATTAAATGAGGGAAATAAGTCAAGAAATAAAGGACGAATATGAGAAAATAAAGGATAAAATCTCATTTGAAGAATTTTTGGATAAAATGGAAGAATATAAAAAAGAAAACGCAGATGTAAGCTTTATCGATGATATTAGCATCGCCCACATGGTGGTCGGAGATTATATTACAGAAAAAATTGAAACTCTTGAAGAAACCAAGGAATTTTGGAAAATTAAAGATTTAGAAACAGGAAAACAACATTTGAATCTGATAGGAAGAGTAATGAACCTATCTAATGTAAAAAAATTTACCAGTAAAAAAGGAAGAGAAGGTAAATTAGCAAACCTAATCCTTGCCGATGATACTGGCCAAATACGGGTTGTTTTTTGGACGGAAAACATTAAACTCCTAGATAAATTTGAGGAAGGAGACATAATAAAAATCAATGATGTTGAAGTCAAACAAGGCTTCAGAGAAGACGAGGCCCATATGAATATACGTTCATCATTGGAAAAACAAGACCCACAAGATTTTTCTGATTTTCCAGCCTATGATGATAAAATAACACCCTTAAAAGATATTAAAGGCGATATGGAAGTTAATGTAGTTGCTCGCATTATCAGAATCCCCCGGATACGATCATTTGATCGGAATGGAAGAGATGGGAAAGTGGCATCTCTGGAACTGCAAGATGAAAGTGGCACCATGCAATTTACCTTGTGGAACAAAGACACTGCNCTAATAGATGATCTTGATCTCAAAGAAGGAAACGCCATCAAAATAATGGGTGCGCAAAGCAGAGTNCGTAACGGTGAAGTATCTTTAAGTCACTCTTGGATAGGGCGAATAGAAAAAGGAGACTTTGATGTCCCAGAATATCAAGAAAACATTCTTAAGCTTGGAGATGCTCATGAAATGAGAAATGTTACACTGCTGGGACTGGTAAGTAAAGTTTATGATACCATAACTTTTGAAAGAGATGATGGAAGCACTGGGAATGTAAAATCTCTAGAATTAGAAGATGATACTGGAGCAATACGAGTAACCCTTTGGAATGAAGACACCGAAACAGAAATTAAAAAAGGGGACATTATGAAAATAATCGGTGGTAACATTGAATTCGACGATTATTCAGGCACTAATTATAGAGTAAACACCAATTGGAATAGTAAAATCATCATTAACCCTACTTTAGACAATAAGCTTAAAGACATCTTGAGTGAAGTGGGAAAATACATAAAACCAATTAAAATCAGTGATTTGAACAATATTGAAGATGAAGGAGAAGAAGTCGATATTGTTGGGCGGGTTGTTAATCTTTATGAACCCAACGAATTCCAAAGAGATGATGGTACTGTTGGAATGGTAAGAACTGCCGAAATAGCAGATGAAACTGGGATGGTACGTGTTTCAATGTGGGATAACAAAGCAGAATACCCGTTGAAAGAAGGTGACACCATTAAAATTGAAAATGCTCGCACACGTCTAGGAGATTATCAAGTAGATCTTAGCGTAGGCAGAACTTCAAGAATTATGAAGCCTTCAAAAGAGGAAAGTGAAAAGTTACCTTCGCTAAAAGATGTTGAATCAATGATCTATCAGGAAAAAAAGATTAAAGACTTAGTTGAAGGAGATCGAGATGTTATTATTATTGGCCGTGTCTTGAGTTTGGCTGAACCTACACAATTCACCAAAAGTGATGGTAGTGCAGGTATTGTACGATCAATGGAAATAGCTGATGATTCCGGAATGGTAAGAGTTTCTCTCTGGGATGATCAAGCAAATAGTCCTTTAAAAGAAGGAGAAGCTGTTAAAATAGAAAATCCTCGTGTTAATTTAAGAAATGATAGAATTGAAATAAGTGTGGGTAGAACTACACTTATAACCAAAGCAAAAGAAGATGACCCCATTCCCACCTTGGAAGAGATTCAAGAAAAATTATACCCTACAAAGAAAATTGACCAAATCGATAGAAATGATCAGAATATAAAGGTGAATGGTGAGGTTGTTGATATTCGTGGAAATAAAATTCTCTTTGAAATGTGCCCTAATTGTAATAAAAGAGTTAATTGGGTAGAAGATGCGTACATGTGTGACATTTGTGGGGAAAAAATTGAAAAACCTAATATGTTGATGATCATCGGGCTCGTGTTGGAAGATGATACTGGAACAATTAGTATGACTTTCTTCCGTAAATCNGCAGAGGAAATATTGGGAATGACCACACTAGAAGCTGAAGAAATCATAGCCACGACAGGCGATGAAGGATCTCTAGAAGAAAAAGTGGGTGATCTAGTAGGTAGACAAATCACAGCGATTGCTGACGCTAATTTTGATGAGTATAATGAGGAAGTACGTTTAAACGCTAAAAAACTGATAAACATCCAACTNTAATCAATCGATTCAATGAAGCTAAAAAATGACAANAAAATTATAAATACCTGATAAGATTGTTAATGAGAAAAAAAGTAAAAAATGGAGATTAATTATGGTGGAACTCGAAGATTTGCCAAATGTAGGTGAAAAAACAGCTCAAAAGTTAAGAGATGCTGGTTTTGCAGATATGATGAGGTTAGCCACATCTACTGCCAAGGAACTTAGTGTTAAAGTAGAAATTGGTGAGGGAGTAGCTGAAAAAGTAATAGAAGCTGCTCGGAAGGCAGAACAAATTGATTTTGAAACAGCCCTTGATGTAATGGAACGCAGAAAAGATGTAGGGCGTATAAAAACAGGGAGTGATGGTTTAGATGAGTTAATTGGTGGAGGAATAGAAACTCAGGCAATTACTGAAGTATTTGGAGAGTTTGGATCTGGAAAAAGCCAAATATCCCATGAAATAGCAGTAACAGTACAATTGCCTCCTGAAAAAGGAGGACTCGACGGACAATGCGTGTTCATAGATACTGAAAACACTTTCAGACCTGAAAGAGTGAAACAAATTGCTGAAGGGTTTGATCTTGATGTGGATGAAGTTTTAAGCAAAATTCATATTGCTAGAGCATTTAACTCAGCCCATCAGATATTAATGGCAGACAAAGTTAACGAACTCATACAAAAAGATGTTAACATTCGTTTAGTAATTGTAGATTCCTTAACATCACACTTCAGAGCAGAATATGTTGGAAGAGAATCCTTGGCTACCCGACAACAGAAATTAAACCAGCATCTTCACACTTTACAGAACATTGCAAATACATATAATGTGGCAGTTTTTGTGACAAATCAAGTGCAAGCACGCCCAGACGCATTCTTCGGAAGTCCGACCAAAGCTATTGGAGGTCACGTACTGGGGCACGCAGCTACATATAGAATATGGCTGAAAAAAGGACTTGCAGGTAAACGTATAGCCCGACTAGTAGACAGCCCACATCTTCCAGAGGGAGAAGCTGTGTTCAAAATAGCAACTGAGGGTATTATTGATTAACACTTTTCGAAACCCTCATGATTAATTTTTTTCCATTTTTAATAGTATTATAACTCTAATTCCCTGAATATTCCCTGAATTTGATAGTGAATTCAGTTCCATTTTTTACATTCAGCTCTACTTTGCCATTAATTTGACTTGTTAAATTGTTCACTAACTGCAAACCTAATGAATCTGTTTCTCGGAAATCGATGTTCTTCGGGAATCCAACACCATTATCACTCACAATTAGTATGAATTCATCATCCTTTTTATTAAATTCTATTTTTATTTCTCCAGACTTGCCTTCGGGGAATGCATATTTAATGGAATTAGTTACAAGTTCATTTAAAATTAATCCTAGGGGCACTGTGGTGTTTATGTCCACCATTAGATTTTCGACATTGAGTTTTAATTTGATACGACGAGGATCAGTTACATAAGTATGAAAAAGTTGCGTTGACAAAGTGGAGATGTAATCCCCAAAATCTATCCGTTTAAGATCGGTAGAACCGTAAAGTCTTTCATGAATTAGGGCCATGGAATCGGCACGGTTCTGACTCTCACGAAAAACATCCAAGGCAGCTTTATCTTTAATATGTCTGGATTGTAGATTTAATAAACTAGAAATAACCATCAGATTGTTCTTAACTCGATGATGAATCTCTTTCAAGAGCATTTCTTTTTCGTTTAAAGATTTTTTGAGTTTATTTTCAGCATCTTTCCTTGCAGTAATATCAATAATAGAGGCCAATGATTTATTAGTGCCAATTATCCTAGTAACAGTTACAAAAACATTTTTTTTATTTTTATTTCTATCTATTAGACAAAATTCATAATTTAATGGAGCTTGTTCTGTATCTTTGCGACGTAGAGAATGATATCTCTCCATCTTCTCTAAGTCAGTGCCTTCCACAAACTCAGTCCATTTCATCTTATTCTCTATTTCCTCTTTGGAATAGCCTGATAAGTTTTCAAATCCACTGTTTGCCAAGGAAATTGTTTTATCCTCTTCTATGATCATGGTAGCTGTTCCAGTGTGTTCAAAAATAGATCTATACCTAGATTCAGACTCAATTAATGCTTTTTCAGCTTCTTCACGCTTTTTAATGTTCATAGCATTGAACAAAGCATTTTCCAAGCTTTTGGCAAACATTGTGTACAGTCTTCGTTCTCGGTAATTCATATCTTTACTTTGTTCCATGAATAGCTGCAAATCTCCCAGATTCTGAAAAGAATATTTAAATTGATTGGATTTTGCCTCTTGAATTTTTTTAGAAATTTTTTTAGAATCTCTGAACCCCCAGGAAGTCACTACATCGCCATTGGCATGTACTAAAAAAAATCGAACCCCAAAAAGGCGTATAGCCTTTTGCGTAGCTTCATTTAAAATATCTTGCTCTGATTGAAGGAATTGGATAGAAGAAATTTCATAAAGAGCGGATAATTCTGCAACAACCAGTTTATCACTTTTTAGAAGCAAATTTACACCCCAAAATCACGGTTGTCTTGTTATGTAAAAGTGGAACATCAATGTAACTGCCAACCTCGCCAAATGTTAGGGCCCCTAATAATGGAACATCTTGTCCAGTAGATTCTATGATTCTTTTCAATTCCTTATGGAACTCATCCCCCATTAAAAGATAACGACCAATACAGTCAAAAATAATTACAAAATCAGTTTTTGAAGTTTTTGCAATTTTTGCCGCTATTTTTCCAGTATTTTCAATCAAATCGTTGATTTCGCACTCCATAACATTTCCTACAGCATTTTGTGGAATTTCAGTTACTAAATCCATGCTTTTATCTGGATTCAAGGAAAATGGTTCTCTGATCAAGTAATTTCCTGATATGTCTGGAAATCCGAAAGGATATTTCATACGGATAAATTCAAATTTATCTGCGGACATCTCATCGATTTGCTCACAGTATGCATCAAATGCAGGAATTCCATTAATTTCAAGAATTTTTTTCCCAATAGAACGAGTAATAATCATGGGATCAATTTTGGGTTGCCAGCCATGCCCGATTCCGGTTTTGATATCAATTCCTTCGACTAAAGCAGTTGCCAGCCCTCCTTTCTCCACTCCTTCCTCAGTAAATTGATATGTATCAAATGCAGAACCCCCGCCCACATATTTAAAATCAGGCCCCATATAATTGTAAAGTCCTTGCACTAAATCAGGAATATTCGCTGCAGCACCATCTGGAAAAACAAAAACAATTCCGCCATCAATTCCTGCAGAAAGCAATTCTTTTCCTGCATTTTCCCCAGCAAGACGAGCATTGTCCCCAATTTTTTGAAGAGATGTTTTAACTCTAATTTTTTCTCCGCTTAAAGTGAATGCTGCAATTCCATGAGTAATAAGCCCTTCAAGAGTTATAATTCCTCCTGAACAGAAACCAAGAATTTTAGAATCACCTACTAATTTTTTAACAGTTTGAAAAACTACATTATGATCATAGAACTCAGTAGTGAATAAAAAAGTCAATGAAGGTTCTCCTGAATCTTTCGTAGCTTTTTCAACAGCTTCTATAGTGGCTTGAGCTGAATCCAAAGTTGTACTGTAACCTGAACCGAATTTCATAATTATCAGTATTATATTTAATGATTTTGTTCATTATAAAACTAACTAATGATACAATGCATTTGGAACTTATTAAAAGAGATATGCAAACTAATATTTTCATGACATATGCATTTTTCATTTTAAATAAGAGATAATAAGTGAATTTCTAAAATACCTTATTTAATCATTTTAAAAAATTGTTAACGAATAAATTAATCTCTGATCAAATTTTCCTTAAGAAATTTACTCATCCTATATAAAGCTTGTTTAAAATATTTAATAGAAAACTTTATTTATAGAATTGATGACACCCTACATCATAAGATTAGATAACTATCACAATGTAGAAAAATTGGTGATCTAATGGCAGATGAAAATAAGCAAGAAGAAACTGAAGAACCAAAAATCGGGGTCTACGTATGTCACTGTGGTATTAACATAGGTGGTGTCGTTGATATTGATGAAGTAAAAGACTACGCAGCAACCCTGCCCAACGTAGAAGTATCAGAAGAGTACAAATACTTCTGTTCCGACCCTGGGCAAGACATGATCCAAAAAGATGTTAAAGAAGGTAAAGTTAACCGAGTAGTGGTGGCAGCATGTTCACCCAGACTTCACGAACCAACCTTCCGAAGGTGTATTCGAGAAGCTGGGCTAAACCAATTCCTCTTTGAATTTGCAAACATCCGAGAACACGATTCTTGGGTTCATATGGCCGAACCAGAAGCAGCAACTGAAAAAGCCAAAGACTTAGTCCGAATGGCTGTTGCCAAAGCCCGATTACTCGAACCATTGGAAGCTGAAAAAGTATCTGTGGATGATAAAGCCTTAGTTATAGGTGGAGGAGTAGCAGGTATTCAATCCGCACTTGATTTAGCTGATATGGGATTCAAAACATACTTAGTTGAAAAACAACCCACCATTGGTGGAAGGATGGCGCAGCTGGACAAAACTTTCCCTACACTTGACTGTTCCATGTGTATTCTAGCTCCTAAGACTGTGGATACTGCAAAACACGATAATATTGAGCTCATCTCCTTTGCAGAAGTAAAGGAAGTTAATGGTTACATAGGTAACTTCCAAGTTGTTATTGAGAAAAAACCACGTTACGTGCTTGAAGATGTCTGTACCGGTTGTGGAAGTTGTTCAGAAGTTTGTCCAATAGAAATGCCCAATTACTTTGATGAAGGTATGGGTATGGTCAAAGCAATTTACATCCCATTCCCACAAGCAGTTCCCCTGGTAGCTACTATTGACAAAGATTACTGTATTGACTGTAAACTTTGTGACCAAGCTTGTGGTAACGGAGCAATTGACCATGATCAGGAAGCTGAAACCATTGAAATCGATGTAGGTACCATAATCGTTGCCACTGGTTACGACCCATATGACCCTACTGAGAAAAAAGAATGGTCCTATGCAGACGCTCAAAACGTCATCACCGGTATAGAACTGGAAAGATTAATCAACGCATCTGGGCCAACCATGGGTAAAGTATTAAAACCATCTGATGGTGAAAAACCAAAAAGTGTGGCATTCATCCAGTGCGTGGGTAGCCGTGACGAACAGATCAACAAACCATACTGTTCCCGTGTATGCTGTATGTACGCCATGAAAAACGCACAACTCATAAAAGACAAAATGCCTGACACCGATGTAGCCATATACTACATGGACATAAGAGCATTTGGTAAAGGATTCGAAGAATTCTATCGACGAAGTCAGGAAAAATATGGAATTAAATTCATCCGCGGAAGACCAGCTAACATACTGGTTAACCCAGACGAAACCCTATCCATCCGTTCAGAAGACAGCTTACTTGGAAAAATCACTGAATATGACTACGACATGGTAGTTCTATCAGTTGGTCTAGAACCTCCAGAAGGATCTGAGGAGCTCAGACAAACTATGGGCTTATCCAAATCGGCTGATGGATTCCTGATGGAAGCCCACCCAAAATTAAGGCCTGTTGATACGTTAACTGATGGTATTTATCTTGCAGGAGTTTCTCAGGGACCTAAAGATATTCCTGACGCTGTAGCTCAAGCTTCTGGTGCTGCTGCCCGTGCTGCAATACCAATGGTTAAAGGCGAAGTGGAAATCGAACCCATCATTGCTTGTGTTGACAGTGATGTATGTGGTGGATGTGAAGTGTGTTTAGAGTTATGTCCATTCGGTGCCGTTGAAAGGAAGGACGAAAAAGCCTTCATTAATGTTGCACTATGTAAAGGATGTGGAACTTGCGTAGCTGCCTGCCCATCTGGCGCTATGGATCAACAACACTTCCGAACTGGCCAGATCTTCGCTCAGATCGAAGCAGCCTTAAATCCAGGTAAATAAGGGTTCATCCCCTTACCACCTTTTTCTTTTATTAGCAATTCAATTTGCATTTTTTTTTGTTTTTTAATGAATTTGAAAATTTAGCACACGACAAAATATATTTTGAAATTATTAAATAGAATTATAAAGGGAATTATTATTTTTAAACTCAAAGGAAAAGTGATGATCAATGGATTATCAAAAACTGGGAGAAAAACTAAAAACTGTTTTGAAGCTAAAAAGAGAACCAGTAGCCATTAAATGGGTGTCCAGAGAGCCGCGAAATATCCCTAAAGCGAGTGAAAAGTCTAGATTCTGCACAAAATTGGATAAAGCAATGAATGGAGAGATTTTCTATGCTACCGCCGAGGAAGAAGAGTGTATGGGAGGCCTTAGATATACTGGATTAAAAGATCCCCATAAATTTCCTAAAAACATGCGAAGTGGCTCATTCCTAGTTCCAAGAGGCGTTTATAAAAGCATACCAGCAGTACAAAGATCTTGGAAAAGTAATTTGGCTGTTGAACCAGATATTTTTACTGCATTAATATTTGCACCACTTTCCAGTGCTGATTTTGAACCTGACGTGATTTTCATTGTTGGTAATTCCAGACAAGGAATGGAACTGTTACATGCCAATGCATATGACTCCGGATCACATGGATTAGGAGCTGACTCCGGGCCTATCTGTAGTTCAATGGCAGCTATGCCCTACCTAACTGGCAAAGTCACCTATGGTTTTGGTGATATTGGTTCAAGGAACAATATGAATCTTAAAGATGANGAGATTATGATCAGCATACCTGCAACTGATCTGGAAAGAATCACCCTTAATCTGGAAGAAATGAAAACAAAAACTGCATTTAGACAAAAAGAGTCCGAAATTTANAATTTCATTANAATTCTTTTTTTAAATATTAGATCGACGGATTGGAAAGTATTTATATAATTCAATTTAATATTTCCCTATACCAACCCGCATTATTATTAATGAAGTGCTGCTTTGCTGGGAGGAAAATAATGCCAAATAATCTAAAATACGCTCAAAAAATTAAGAACCTCACTAAAAATCATCATGAATGGATGCGAAACAGTATAAACCTTATAGCTAGTGAAAATTTAACCAGTGTCAGTGTCAGGGAAGCTTTAGCCACTGACTTATCCCATCGCTATGCGGAAGGGCTAGCCTATCACCGACTGTATGAAGGATGCCAGTACATTGATGAAATCGAAAACATCACTATTAATCTTTCCAAAAAAATGTATAAAGCAGAACACGCTAATGTGCAACCTATTTCAGGAGTGGTTGCCAACATGGCATCATTTTTTGCATTAAGCCAGTACGGAGATGGCATGATGGCTCTAGATGTTCCGGTAGGTGGGCATATAAGCCACGCCCATGTAAGTGCTGCAGGAATCAGAGGCTTGAATGTGTCGGCACATCCTTTTGATTCAGACATAATGAATATAGACGCGGATGCTATGAAAAAGAATATTCTTGAGAATAAACCTAAAATCGTTCTTTTAGGAGGTAGTTTATTTTTATTCCCACATCCAGTTGAAGAAGCTAGTGAAGCTGCCGCTGAAGTAGGAGCCAAAGTGATGTATGATGGAGCACATGTTTTAGGGCTAATTGCGGGAGGTAAGTTCCAAGACCCCCTCAAAGAAGGGGCTGATTTAATGGTGGGAAGTACCCATAAAACATTCCCCGGACCACAAGGAGGGATAATTCTCTGTAAAGATGAATTAAAACATGATATTGATGATGCTGTTTTCCCTGGCGTGGTTAGCAACCATCACCTACACCACCTTGCTGCACTGGGAATTGCCACCGCAGAAATGTTAGAATTTGGTGCTGATTACGCAAAACAGATCCTTGTCAATTCCCAAGAATTAGCACAAAATCTACATGAACTTGGTTTCAATGTATTGTGTGAAGATCTTGGATTCACTGAATCCCATCAAGTGGTTATGGATGTTTCCAACATTGGAAAAGCATCTGAGATGGCCAAAAATTTAGAAACAAACAACATCATATTAAACAAGAATCTTCTACCGTGGGATGATGTTAATCGCTCAGATGATCCATCAGGCATCAGAGTAGGAACGCAAGAATTAACCAGAAGAGGTTTAAAAGAACAACACATGGCAGAAGTAGCTGAGTTTATAAAAAAGGTAACAGTAGATGGTAAACAAGTGAAAAATGAAGTATCTGAATTCATATGTTCTTTTAATACNGTCCACTATGCTTTTCGTGACGACAAAGCTTATGACTACATTGATTTCTAATCATTGGAAACCTATTATGGAANGAATTTGACCGTCATAATCTTAATGTAAAAATATTTCTAAACCTAAAAGAATGGGTTATTATGAAAATCGCTTGGGCATTCACTGGAGCAGGACATATGCTCCTAGAGAGTGTTGAAACTCTGGAAAAAATAGCTTCAGTAGAAGAAAATCAGATAAGTGTCCTGCTTTCTGGTGCGGGAGAAGAAGTTTTGAAGATGTATGGTCTTTTTGACAGAGTTACAANTCTTACTGGAGGATATTATCAGGAATTAGTTCTAGAAAAGGACCAAATGTGGAGTTACCCCNTGTCTGGCCGTTTCTCCCTAGGGAGATATGATTTACTGATAGTATCTCCCGCCACTTCCAACACCATTGCCAAACTAGTACATGGAATAGCTGATAACTTAGTTACCAATGCTGTTGCTCAAGCAGGGAAAGGGAAAGTTAGAACATTTTTAGTACCAGTGGATCTTGAATCAGGAGATTTAGATACAGTTCTCCCTTCAAAACTTGAATTAGAGCTATGTCAGAACTGTGACATTTGTGAGGCAGCTGTGGCTTGCCCACCAGATGCTATAACTCCTGCTGTTGAGATTGATCTCCTTAAATGTCAGGGGTGCGCCGCTTGTCAAGCAGCTTGTCCCTTTGGAGCTGTCAGTGGAGGTAGCATAGTCACCATCCACATGCGGAAAATTGATATTGAAAACACCGCAAAATTGCAAGAACTGGAAGGAGTGGAAGTGTTTCAACATCCTTCAAAAATTTTAAAAAACATATAAGAAAAATTTTTAATTCTATTTTTATTTTTTCACTCTTAACCAAACCATGAATAATTTTGCAATGGAGATTATCCATCTTTTTCTTGAAAATAATTAAAAGATAAACAACATAAAAAAAGTATGTTGTTTAAAAGAATCTAAATTGGATNAAAAAATAAAAAATTGGGAGGNGTCTAATTGGCTGATGAACATAAAAGAATTGATTTCCTGTTAGAAAGACTAAAAAGTGATGATTGGAGTGTTCGAGAGGATGCTGCTGAACTTTTAGGAGAAGTTGGAGAACCTAACGCTGTTGAACCGCTGATCGAAGCCCTTCAAGATGAAGATTGGCATGTTAGGGAGGCTGCAGCACTTTCTCTGGCAATTTTTGAGGATGAACGGAGCGTTATGCCGCTTGTAAAACTAATGAGTGATGAAAAATGCAGTGTGAGGTATGGTTCTGCCATTAGTCTTGCCATGGTAGGTGATGAGCGTGCAATTGGAGCGTTGGAGAAAGCAACTAATGATGAAAATCCAGTGGTCAGGAAAGTAGCCAAAATTGCCATTAAAGAAGTTAAAAATCGTTTGAAAAGAAATTAATTATCAATACGATTGGCTTGGAAGAACTAGAAAAAATCTTTGTCATGTAGAAAAATTGAATAAAAAAAACACAAATATTTCAGCTGATATTTTTCCCAAAAATGTGATTTAAAATAAATTGTAGATTAAAAAATCGTGTTTTTTGAATTAAAAATCATTATTTTAACTTTATTCCAGCAACTCCAATAGATATGCAGTCATTTCTATCTCTTCCCGTGCTTGGTAATCTTCAAATCGGTTTTGAGAATCTGAAGTGCCAAAGGGGTAGTACTCCTTATCAAAATAGACATTCAAAAATATCTCATTTCCCTTCACCATAACTGGATCCTCCAAGCGATGAATAAGTTTACTAAAATCATCATTTCCAAGGCCAGTAATATGATAAGTGATAAAATAACGTTTTAAACCGTCTGAAAATCCATAATCAATGATTTTTACTTGTAAACTCATAATTATGCTCTCCCATAGGATAAAACTATTCCTTTATGATTTTTTTTGCCAATGATTATAAAAATAATAATTTTCCACAATTATAATGATTCACAAGAGAAATCAAGTTCATCACCTATTTCAGTGTTAGATTCTGCTAATTTTCCTTTTTCCAGTTCTATAATATATTTAGCTGGTGCAATTGGCGTGTAAGTTGCCCAAGGGTCAAGAGTAACCTTATCAACCACTTTTTTTTCAGAATCTGTGAAAATAATATCCAAAGGAATGCGCATAAAGAACATGTGTATACCTGAAGCCCTCCTACTCCTTTGTGAAGGTAATTTTAATATAAGTCCCCTTTTAAGGCTTTTTACCATCATTAATCCCTTGAAACGAGAGAAAAAACTGTCAGCTACATCAGCATTTCCCAAGTTGCTGCCCTTAGTTTTATTTACTATAAACACATAACTCATTAAGATATGTTTTAACCTACTCATTATAATAGGTTTTTATAAGGCAGAGGGATCTTGTATGAGAAATATTATTGTTGAAGAACTTATTCAGAAGCCCATTGAAGAGCAAGAAATAGAAATTGTGGAAAGGAAGGGTATTGGACATCCTGACAGTATCAGTGACGGAATAGCAGAATCAGTTAGCCGTGAGCTGTGCAACGCTTATATTGATTATTTTGGGGGTGTCCTCCACCACAACACTGATGAAGTGCAAATAACCGCTGGAGAATCATCTCCCGTATTCGGAGGAGGTGAAATAATAACACCCATGGATATCCTCCTCACTGGTCGCGGTGTTCCTGAATATGAAGGTAAAAAAATAGGCATTGACAGAATAGCTATAAGTGCGGCAAAAAAATATCTTAACGATTCTTTGATAAATCTGGATGTGGAAACTTGCACTGTGGTAGAATGTAAGATAGGCCATGGATCGGGAGACTTGGTTAATGTTTTTGGAAGAGAAGGAATACCTGCTTCTAATGACACTTCCTTTGGAGTTGGTTTTGCCCCATTTTCTGAGACAGAAAGCATGGTTCTGGCCATTGAAGAACTTTTAAACTCCAAAAAATTCAAGAAAAAATATCCACAAGTGGGTGAGGATATTAAAGTAATGGGTCTTAGGGACCATGATAAAATCACCCTTACTGTTGCAGTTGCCATGATATCGAAGCACGTTGATTGTGTAGAAACTTATATGGACATCAAAAAAGAGCTTAATGATATTATAACTAAGTTGGCCATGGAATACACCAACCGCGAAGTAAGCACCTACATTAACACTGGAGACAACACTGGAAGTAAAACCGAGGAGGGTTATTACCTCACTGTAACCGGTACTTCGGCAGAAATGGGTGATGACGGATCTGTAGGTCGGGGAAACCGGGCAAACGGACTTATAACTCCCAATAGGCCCATGTCAATGGAAGCAACCTCTGGAAAAAACCCCATCAACCATGTTGGGAAAATATATAACCTTTTATCAAATAAAATAGCTGATGACATTGTGAAAGAAGTTGAAGGAGTTAACCAAGTACATATGATGATTTTAAGCCAGATAGGCTCCCCTATTGACAAGCCCAGAGCGGCAAGTGCTCAACTGATTCTTGAAAAAGGTTATGAGATGAACAAAGTAAAAAATGAAGTTCAGGGAGTAATGGACTCTTGGTTGGCTGATATCAACAAAATAACAGAAATGTTGATTCAGGGTAAACTAAGAACCTTTTAAACCATTTATTTTTCTTTAAATATTTTTTTTAATATTATTTCGCTATTCTGTTGGCAATTTATACTGTTAATTTAAAAATCTTTTCACCATCACCCCCCTTCACCTCATCAGATCAATGATATAAAAGGATATAAAAGGCCGCAAACTAAATTTGTTATATGTTGATCATCAAGTTAATAATCATACTATCCAAGGAGAATAGAGATGGCAATAAAGGAAGCCCCACGATCATACCAGTCCCTGGTCATTGAGGAAAAAATACAGAAATTCTGGGATCAAAACCAGATATACCAGCATACCAAAGAGTTAAGGCAAGACCAGCCTAAATTTTCTTTTTTAGATGGGCCACCGTATTGCAGCGGACGGATCCATTTGGGAACTGCATGGAACAAAATCATCAAGGACAGTTTCCTGCGTTTCAAATCAATGTCAGGTTTCAATGTCCGTAGACAAGCCGGATGGGACACCCATGGACTGCCTATTGAGCATAAAGTAGAGGGAATTCTAGGTTTAAAGAGTAAAAAGGAAATCGAAACCAAGGTAGGTATTGAAAATTTCGTTAATAAATGTAAAAAGTTTGCTCTTGAAAACCAAGCCCTCATGACCAAACAATTTGAAATGTTGGGTGTTTGGATGGATTGGGATAATCCATATATAACTCTCGACAATAAGTACATGGAAAGTTGTTGGTGGACGCTTAAACGTGCTCATGAAAAGAAACTCCTTGTTAACGACCAGCGAGTTATTACATGGTGCCCCCGATGTGAAACTGCCTTGGCACTAGCTGAAATCGACTATGAAAATAAGGAAGACCCATCCATATATGTTAAATTCCCTTTAAAAGGTAAAAAAAAGGAATTCATCTTAGTGTGGACCACTACCCCCTGGACACTGCCTGCCAATTTAGCGGTTTGTGTGCATCCTGATTTTGATTATGTATATGTGAAATCTGAAGCAAGTGAAGAAGTCTATCTTCTGGCCGAAGCATTAGTGGAATCCACATTCCCTGATCAGGAATACCAAATTTTAAAAAGGGTTAAAGGCAGCGACCTGGAAGGAATAGAATACGAACACCCCCTTCCTGGAGAAATACCCTTCCATAAGAATTTTGAACATAGGATTTTATCCGGTAAACACGTTACTCTTACCGAAGGAACAGGATGTGTTCACACTGCACCCGGACACGGGCCTGATGACTTTGAAATAGGTAAAAAATATGGACTGCCCATTTTCTGTCCTGTAGACGAGGCAGGAATATTCACAAGTGAAGCAGGAAAATATGAGGGAAAGTTCGTTAAAGACGCTGATGATAATATAATGGCTGATCTGGAAGTCCATCAACTTTTATATAAGAAAACTACTATTGATCACCGATATGGGTTCTGTTGGAGGTGTAAAACCCCTATAATATATTTGGCCACTAAACAGTGGTTTTTGAAGATCACTTCCATAAAAAACCAGATGCTAAGCGAACTAGACAATGTTGAATGGATTCCGTCTTGGGCTGGTGAAAGCAGATTCAGGAACTGGATCGAAAATGCGCGGGATTGGACCATCTCTAGACAACGCTACTGGGGAATACCCATACCTATCTGGCTTTGTGAAGATTGTGAAAAAATAGAAGTAGTTGGATCCATCCAAGAACTACGCGAAAAAATTGTGGAAGGCACGTTAGAGGGTGATTTCATTCATCGCCCCCATGTTGATGAAATAAAGTTGGGTTGCTCATGCGGAGGTAAAATGCAGCGTACACCCGATGTTTTAGATGTGTGGATCGATTCTGGAGTGGCTGGATGGGCTGCTTTATATTATCCTCAGGAAAAGGAAATGTTCGAGGAGTGGTATCCTTACCAGTTTATCACTGAAGGACATGACCAGACTAGGGGATGGTTTTACTCCCAGATGGGATGTGGAGTGATTGCCCTGGATAGTGTGCCTTATCAAAGAGTTTTGATGCATGGTTTCACCCTAGATGAAGAGGGTAAGAAGATGAGCAAATCTTTGGGCAACGTGGTAGAGCCTGATGAAGTTATTGAAAAATATGGAGCCGATATTCTACGTTTCTACTTACTGTGGGGGAATAAACCATGGGATGACCTGAAATTTAACTGGGAAGAAGTTGGAACGGTGAATAAGATGTTTAACATTCTTTGGAATGTTTATGTCTTCAGCACAACCTACATGTCACTCGATGAATTTAACCCCACCCTTTACAACCCTGATGATCTTAAATTCCGTGATGAGGACCGATGGATCACGTCACGAATAAATTCAGTAGCTCTTGAAGTTACTAATGCACTTGATTCCCTGCATCTTCATAAAGCCACCCGCAGTCTCAACCACTTCATACTTGAGGATCTGAGTCGTTGGTATGTGCGCCTAATTAGAGGGCGAACATGGGTGGAAAAAGAAGATCCGGATAAATTAGGTGCATATTTCACACTTTACCATGTTCTTAAGAAATTGATTACTATTTTAGCACCCATAGCACCATATATAACTGAAGAAATCTATCAAAACATGGTTCTTGGTGTGGAAGAAGATGCCCCTGAAAGTGTGCATATGCTGGACTGGGAAGTTGATGAAGAAGCTATAGATCAGGATCTGGAAGATAATATGGTTATTTTACGGGATATTATAGAAGCATGTGCTCATGCCAGGGATATAGCCCGTTACAAGTTGCGATGGCCTGTGCGTGAAATTATTATTGTTTCCGATGACCCCCGAGTAATGAAATCTACATCAGAACTTCAGGATATTTTGTTAGAACAAGCTAATGCCAAAAAATACACTTCATCAGCCGAATTCAAAGACTTAAAAATCATTGCTGCCCCTAATATGAAGACATTGGGGCCTAAATTACGCAGTGATGTTCCAAAAGTCGCTTCATACTTGTCATCCACTAATGGTGCAGATGTAATTGCTGAACTTGAGTCAAATGGCGAATATTTGGTGGAACTTGATGATATTACAATTGTTTTGGAAGAGGGAGATGTATTGTTTGAAACTGAACTTCCAGATAATGTGGTGAGTGCTGAGTTTAGTGGAGGAAGTGTGTTTGTTGACACCGAACTTACTCCAGATATACTCTCTGAAGCCATGTCCCGGGAACTAATTAGAAGGATTCAGGACATGCGAAAAGATTTGGACTTGGACGTCGAGGCTAATATTGATGTTTATGTGGACTGCAGTCCAGAATTTAGAAAAATGGTAGAACCACACCTTAATTTTGTCTCTCATGAGGTTAGAGCCCATAACTTATTGTTTGACTCAGTGGATGGAGATTACAGTAAAAAATGGAATATTGAAAAACATGAGTTATCTATCGGTATATTAAAGTCATGATGTATCGGTTTGTAATTAGGAAAATTGAAAGACTATTATTATTTAATTAATAATCCTGCAAAAAAAGGTGAAAAAAATGACTTTATCTGACACAGAAATGGAATTCATCGAAGAAGAGTTAGGTAGGAAACCTAATCCCCTGGAATATGGTATGCTGGACATAATGTTCTCTGAACATTGTTCTTACAAAAGTAGCAGACCTATCCTGAAATTATTCCCCACTGAGGGCAAAAAAGTCATAATAGGCCCTGGAGATGATGCAGGTATCGTGGAACTAACTGATGATCTGGCCTTGGTGATGGGGATGGAAAGTCACAACCACCCCTCGGCAATAGAACCCTATGGAGGTGCTGGGACAGGAATTGGAGGTATTATTAGGGATATAATATCCATGGGAGCTAGGCCTGTTGCTTTGTTAGATTCCCTCCGTTTCGGCCCCATGGAAGATCAAAGGTCACGTTACATTTTTGAATATGTGGTTAAAGGGATCTCAGACTATGGAAACAGGGTTGGAATACCAACTGTTGGTGGAGAAGTTGAATTTGACGATAATTTTAAATTTAACCCGCTGGTAAACGTGGTTTGTGCAGGGATTGTTCATAAAGATGAAATTGTTCAAGGCATAGCCCCCAATGTTGGTGATGTCTTCGTTTTAATGGGTGGTCGCACTGGAAGGGATGGAATACATGGTGTTACTTTTGCTTCTGAAGAACTCACCTCTGAATCAGAACTGGAAAGCAGACCTGCAGTGCAAGTGGCTGATCCCTTTACTAAAAAACAAGTAATGGAAGCCACTTTTGAGGCTTTGGAAAAGGTTAACGTGCAAGGATTGAAGGATTTAGGTGGAGGAGGGCTCACTTGTTGTATTTCAGAAATGGCTGATAAAGGGGGGAATGGTGCCCTAATGGAGTTGACCAATGTACCATTAAGGGAGAAGGGAATGACCCCTTATGAAATTATGTTATCTGAATCACAGGAAAGGATGGTTTTTGTGGTTCATCGTCAAGATGTAGATAGCTTGGTGCAAATATTTGACAAGCATGAGTTAACTTATTCAGTGATTGGCCAAGTAACCAACACCGGACGCATGGTGGTAACCCAAGAAGGAGAAGTTTTAGCAGATTTACCCACCGAATTACTGGCAAATCCACCCATAATACAACGTGACGCCAAAAAACCTGTTAAAAAAGAAAAATATGTGGAAATAGAAGATGGAGCTGTTGATAAATCCTTATTGAAATTAATTTCCAGCCCAAATATTGCCAGTAAGAGATGGGTTTACAGGCAGTACGACCACGAAGTGCAGATTCGAACAGTCATAAAACCCGGAGATGATGCTGCAGTCTTACGAGTAGATGATGATATAGCCTTCACCCTAACCAGTGATTGTAACAGCATCCATTGTTATCTGGACCCCTACCATGGTGGAGCTGGAGCTGTGGCTGAAGCAATACGCAATGTTGTATCCATGGGCTCAGAACCACTCTGCATGGTGGACTGCCTTAATTTTGGTAATCCTGAAAAACCAGAAGTATTCTGGCAATTTTCCGAATGCGTTAAAGGTATGGCAGATGTTGCCAAAAAGTTCCAATTACCCGTAACCAGTGGAAACGTGAGTTTCTACAATGAAACCGAAGGAATAACCGTGAACCCATCCCCAGCGGTGGGTGTGGCGGGAATCATGGACTTGGACAATATCCGGACTATGGATTTCAAGAATGATAACGATAAGATCATCCTTATTGGAAACACTCATCGAGAAATGGATGGATCCGAATACCATAAAGCCATTCACGGATTGGTACAGGGAAATGCTCCCAAAGTAAATATTGAAGAGGAGTATGCATCTGCCCAAGCTGTTCTTGACATTATTCAGGGTGACGAAAATGAATCAGTTACCGCGGTACATGATCTTTCTGCAGGAGGATTAGGTGTTGGTTTGGCAGAAATGGCAATTAAAGGAGATATTGGCGCCACTGTAGATCTATTGAATGTTCCTGGAGCTGAAGGCCTTTCAGCGTCTGAAATACTCTTTTCTGAAACCCATGCCCGTTACCTTATAACAGTGACACCAGAAAAATCAGAAGAAATTTTAGGTAATTTGAAAGAAAAAAATGTTCCAGCAGCAATTATAGGATTTGTTGGCGGTGATTCTCTCAAAATATCCTACGCTGAAAATGATATTAAAATTAGTGTGTCAGAGCTTGCTAATTCTTATCAGGGAGTAATAGAAAAATTCATGGCCTGATCATATGCAAAAAGAACTTTGGAGACAACTGATACATGCATCAGGAGTCTTCATCGTTGTATTAAGTTATTTCTTACCCCCAAATCTCCTGATTATCCTCTGCATAGCCATCTTAGCCTTTGTGGAGATGGTTTTCCGATTGGACCACTACTACAATATACCCATTTTTTCAACTATTCTAAGGGTTACAAAACGCAAACATGACGAAAGAGGATTTGTATACTTTTTCATCGGCATCATCATCACCCTCTACTTTTTCCAGTTCAACATGGCCATTGCTAATGCTGCCATACTAATACTCCTATTAGGAGATTCAGCATCAACTCTCATTGGTAAAAGGTTTGGTAAAATTAAACTTCCCTTTCAGTCCCATAAAACATTGGAAGGGAGTTTAACCTTCTTGATAGTAGGATTCATAGTTTCCCTCACACAATTACCTGTTATTCCCGCATTTGTTGGTGCAATGGCTGGAACTTTGACTGAAGCTTACATTCCAGTTGATGATAACGTGCCCATACCTCTTGTATCCGCATTTGTAATGAGTTTGGCAATATACCTTCTATGAAATAAAAATTTTATAATCTTATAGCCCTTTCATGTTTAAACGATCTTACTGTTCCCAAAAAAATTAAAAAAGAGATTATGAGGGTTGGTAAGATGTAAAGCATGATTTCTGGTTTAATGGTGGGAGTTGATGCCAGTTTCACCATTAAAACCGTTGGAATAAAGTTGAAAATTCCCTGGAAAACGCCTGATTTAACGAAAAGTGGTACAAACAAGATAAAGGTTGCAAATACAAGTACCAATGTTATGGCAGAGTTGGCCTCTTTGGTGCTGTCCACCAACATGGATATTAAGATCCCAATACCTATAAAGCCCAAGCCCATGAAGAATAAAACTAAAGCTAGAAGTACAGGATTGTAAATGGGAACCTTTAGAAGATTGAGAAATCCCATCCATGTAAGGCTTTGTATAAGTGAAAATAACAATATAGGAAATGTTTTACCAATTATAACCATATAACTGGATAATGGAGTCATTAATAAGACTTCGAAGGTTTTTCTCTCTTTTTCGCCAACAACACTGTCAGTGACAATGTTACTGGCTAGGAAAAAGGGTAATAGCAAAATGAATGGTATTATAAAACCATAAATTAATTCCACAAAGTATGCATTGTCCAGTATTAGTGGAACTTCTTTATCCTGGTTGATTTTAATTATCTGGAATTTCACTGGGTTTTGAATGACTTTTACTTGGCTTTCGTTTAACCCTACTTTTTTTAATGCTGTTTCAGTGTTATAATTGTTCACTGCATTGTTGATCTTGCTAGATGTTACTGGATAAAAAACATTTGAATTATCCACTTGTACCACAACTTTTCCCGAATCAGAAAGATCAACTATTGCCACTAATTCAGCCCCTAAGAACGGTTTGGCATCCTCAGTGGTTTTATAATATTTCAGGGTTATTTTCTCATCTTCCAAGTATTTTGCCAAAGAAGATCCCTTTAAATCTGTAGGCAAACCTATGGTTAGGGCTGAAGTTATTCCCGACTCATCCATTAGTGCAGGATCACTGGCCACTGCTGCTGCCACCACCAGACCCACAGCACCCAAGATTATGAAAATCTGAACAAAAACAACCAAGAGGTATATCTTGTTTTGAAGGATNTCTCGGGATTCTTTCCTAGCCAAGGCAATTATTTTTTTGATGTTCNTTGGGACGTTCATATTCTTNTAAATTTATTTTTATTTATTTGGATTCAATTATATGATAATTTACTCCCGTATCTCCCCATCCTGCATTTGAACAGTTATTTGGGCGTATTCTGCCGCCATTGGGTCGTGGGTTACTATAATTATAGTCATGCCTTCCTTGTTAAGTTCGGTTAATAGTTCCATGATCATCCTACTGTTTTTGGTGTCCAGTTCACCAGTGGGTTCGTCAGCCAAGATCAAAATTGGGTTGTTAGCCAATGATCTGGCTATGGCCACTCTTTGTTGCTCCCCACCGGATAATTGTGAAGGTAAACGATGGTATTTTCCCTCCAAACCCATCCGATCTAATATTTCCTTAGCCCTTTCTTTATCCGGTTTAATCATTGGCAGCATAACATTTTCCAAGGCAGTTAACTGCGAAAGCAGATTAAAGCGTTGGAATACGAATCCTATCTGGGATCTCCTTAAATAAGCTTGTTCTTTGCTGGAGAGTTCGCTGACTTTTTTCCCACCTATGGAAACATCCCCCTTGGTTGGCAAGTCAAGTGTGCCCGCTAGGTGAAGGAGGGTAGACTTACCTGAACCAGAAGGCCCCATGACTGCCACGAAACTACCTTCACCTATTTTAAGGTTTACTCCCTGAAGGGCATTTATTTCCTCAGCACCCATCTTATAAGTTTTCCATGCCCCTTTAATGTCCAGTATATCAGTCATAACGTAACGCCTCCACAACATTAAACCTAGAAGCCCTCCAAGCAGGGTAAAATCCGGCCAGAATACTGAGAACTGTGGCTCCGCCCACCACCGCCAAAACCAGCCAAGGTGGAAGCATGTGAATTAAGCTAACCTCTTCCATTCCCAGCAGTGGGCCGAAGAAAATGATGCCCAACTGTAAGAGGATTGCCGCCATAACTAAACCAACCAATGCACCGATAAAACCTAAAAGGCCGGCTTCCATAAGAATGCTTCCCAGAATTTCACGGTTAGTAAAGCCAATTGCTTTTAAAACACCAATTTCTCTGGTTCTCTCGGTTACATTTACTAACATTATATTTACAATACTGATAACGCCCACCAAGAGCCCTATGCTGGCAATAGCCCCAATAAAGAGCATTATACCATTCATCATGTTATCGATCTGTTTGGTGAAGTCAGATTGAGTCATGGCCATTGTTCCAGGAACTTGACTTTCCACATCTTTTTTAGCAGATTCAGGGTCTCCCTTGGCACTGGCAGTGAGGCTAGTTACCTTATAATCGTTAAGAGGTATGGCTTTTTCAACATCTAAATATACAATTCCCATCCCCATTCCTGCACTCTGTTGGGTTATTCCAGTGACAGTGAATTTTTTTCCTTTAATGGTGATTTCGTCACCTATTTTGTAACCAAACTTGTCAACCAATGACTGGTCAATAACCAAGCCAGCGGTACCATTAAATTTGACTTGATCCCATTTATTTATTCCAAAAACAAATAGGGGANTTCTGTTCATTTCGGTGGTAAATTGAGTTTCTTCCTTAATATCGTAAAGTTGTGACATGTTTTTGATTTGGGATACTGTTTTATTGTTCAGATACGAATCTCCGCTGGAACCCATGAATGCTCCTCCAGAACTGTTGTATATAGAAATATCCCCCATCATAGTTTCCGTCTGCTCCTTCATGTAGGATTGCATCCCTGTGCCAGCCCCTATGAGAAGTACAAGAGTAGCTACTCCAATTATTATGCCCAGCATTGTCAGTGCACTTCGGAGCTTTCTTCTTTTTAAGTTTTTGAATGATAGTTTGTAAATGCTCATTTATGATTCTCCATTTTTTTTCTATGAATGAAACAAAAAATCGTGCCAAGTTATCTTTTTTTAATACCCAGTAGTTGTAGTGTTAGTTTTATTGGTCCAGGACGTGGCCCGAATAAAATATCATCCCGTTTGAAAAGACATGTAGCAATCCAAAAGGTTAATATGCTCATTAAAATTACAAAAATCATCGACATGAGTAGTTCAGGTAAGGGAATGGCTTCACCCGTAAATAGTCTCATTACTGTAGTCATAGGAGAGAAATTGGCAGAATAACTTTTTCTAGAAATGTAAGTCAGAGCAGGGACAATTAAAACCCCAACCACCATAATGTAAGCAAAACTGATCCCTATACCTGCTTCTTTGTAGTTTTTGGCGTAGGCAGCGATGATGGATGTGAGTCCCACGATCGGTACTGCAGTTAGCACCACCAGGAAATATACCAGAATTACATTTTGTATAATAAACCCTGCCCCGATTAGTACAATTATCCACATGGCCACTTGCAGGGCAGATATAGCCACCACTGCCAATCCTTTGCCTAAAAGTATTTCACCCGTTGATATGGGCATGGCAACAAGTATTTCACCAGTTTTACGCTCTTTTTCTCCTACAACACTATCAATGATTATATTTCCAAACAAGAAAAGAGGTAGAAATAGAAGTACAGATAGCATGACTTTTTTAATGATTTGAATAGGTAATGATTCACTTGTTTTTACTTCTGTAACACTTGTATTTATGGTATTTTCAGTGTTAGTTGACGGAAGGTATGCCCGGGTTAAAACAGCAGACAGGGATTGTATGGTGTTGTTTACTTCATCCTTAATAACGCTTCTCCTAGGATCTGAATAATCTAGATATAGAACAATGTCCACAACCTCCCCTTTTTGTATGCGCTCTATTGAATCCGGTGATACCTTAAGCCAACCCCCAATTTCGCCCTTTTCAATTCGTGAAAAAGAATTGTTATCATTATAAGAAGTTATGTCGATTATTTCTGGATTAATGTACTTTTTAAATAATCCCCCACGATCATCAACATCTAAAGCCGCAAAATCAACAAGGGATGGTGTTAAGGATATACCTTCCTCTGATTCCATTTTAACTGCAAAGGAGTTGAACAATATAATTAACATGAAAAGAACAGATAACTGCATCAAAAATATTAAAAGAAATTTCTTGCTCTTAAGAGTGTTTTTAAACTCCCATCTAGTGATGGTCAAGAAATTGAGGTTAAAATTCATTTTTTTACTACCTATATCATGTTTTACTAGGAACAGTCCCTTGGTATGTTTAAACAATATTTATTGAGATCGAACTGATTGAATGAAAACATCGTCCAGTGTGGGCTCTTTAGTGTTAACTGAATACGCCTGATTGCCAAATAAGTCAATTATGTCCGAAATGTCTTCACGAGTGTGTAAAGATATTAAATACTCGTTACCCTCAAGGTTAACAGCTTCAACAGAATTTAATGCCGCTATTTTATTAGTATCAATTTTTTGAGGCTGGTGAACTCTTACCTTGAGAATTATATCCCCATGAACTTTTTCTTTTAAAGTTTTAGGAGTTCCAAGATCATGAATTCGGCCCTGATTTAAGATAGCCACCCTATCACATAGTAAGTCTGCTTCATCCATGTAGTGTGTGCAGAGAATAACAGTCTTATCCCTTTTAAGTCCTTTGATAAAGTTTCGTATGTTTCTGGAAGTGGCAGGATCAAGACCCATAGTGGGCTCATCAAAAATTATAATTTCAGGA
>JGI24709J26583_10000065_pt1 | contig 70089 bp, 58 predicted proteins | sample BioPla2DNA1_FD_26583 | JGI IMG/M metagenome (IMG submission 26583) | reverse complement strand
TATCGCAGGCGCAATATTGAAGAAATGGAGCTAGCCTATCCGATCGGAACGGCAGCTGCTGATACTCTGGAAGCAGGTGACGAAGGCGGCAGCAAAGGGCTGATACTACTTCTGTCTTTGGCTTTCTCTGCTCTCTTTACCGTAATCCGTGATGCCGGACATTGGGTCAAAGAGCTTTATAGCGGAGCCATCGGCTTTTTCCCGGTCTCAATCTATATGTCTCCTTTGGCTTTGGCCACCGGCTATATTATAGGCTTCACTCCGGCCTGTTACTGGTTTGTCGGCGCCTTGGCAGGTCTGATAATGCAGCAGGCTGGTGTCTCGGAGATGACTATAACAGCCGCTGTCGGCCTGATGGTCGGCGCCGGTATCGGCATTGTCGTCAGCTTTATCAGCACCAGCATCGCTGAGGCCAAGAAGCACAAAAACCGGCAGGCAGGGGACAAACATCAATCAAAGCCCCGCCGCAAAGTCTCTTATCTTTTGATCGGTACTGCTCTCAGTTTTGTCTGCACGATTGTTGCCGGCTTCTCAGCGCCAGTCGCCCTGCTGGCCATGATCGGAGTAGTCTTTGCCACTGCCATGTCATCCGTGATCACGGGTCAGACCGGGATCAATCCTATGGAGATCTTCGGCATCATTATCCTGCTCTCTATCCGTCTCCTGGTCGCAGTCAGTCATGAGCAGGCCATCTTGATCGCCTGCCTGGTAGCAGTCGCTTGCGGTTATGCCGGCGATGCCATGAACGATTATAAAACAGGCCATATCTTAAACTCCGATCCCCAAGCGCAGTTTGTCACGCAGCTATTGGGCGGCCTGGCCGGGGTACTGGTTGCCGTGCCGACATTCTTCCTTATCATTGCGCAGTACGGCAGCGTCGGCGCTGAGACCGGTCTGACGGCGGCGCAGGCGCACAGCGTGTCGGCCATGGTGAGCGGCATCGGCGATCCTCTGATCTTCACAGCCGCCCTGCTGGCCGGCCTGATTCTGTTCCTGCTGAAGATACCCTCCATGATTATCGGTATCGGCATGATCCTGGGTCTGGGCATATCTACTTCGATTTTCCTGGGCGGCGCTATTTGCTATCTGGTCACCGGATTCAAATCGGACCGACTCACAACCAAAGGCAATATTATTGCCGCCGGTTTGTTGGGCGGCGAAGGCATCACCTCTACGGTGATCGCCTTGATAGCTATGTTCCAAGGCTAGCAGCCGGGAGCTGTTTAAGATATGATATTTGCTGTATCAATCCGGCGCCGGCGTCAGCTCGCCGGAAAGGAGAGAAAATAATATGGCACAGGGCGAAGAAATCGTCATCAGCTATCGACCCAATAACGGCAAAGAATATAATATCGTATCTCAGTTTGATCAACAGACCTATCGCCGCTACCCGGTCAAGACAGAGCTGGTCAGCAAAGAGACACGGATCGCTGATTTTGTCGAGCGCAATCTGAACGCCTTCTTCTCCGGCCTGCCCGAGTCTGAGGCTGCTATAGTTGGCGGTCGCGAATGGTATCTGTATATTGCCGAGACTGTAATCGCCATCATGCAGGGACGCTCTTTCCTGATCACCGAGATCAACCCCGGCTTCTGGGCCAAATTCCTCTGCCGCTTCGTGCAAAAGACCAGCTACGGGATTGGTCTGCGCAGTCCCTATACCATGCAATTGGCGCTCGATGAAGCCGGCTTGCCCCGCATCCTTTTCGCCTCTTTCGGCAGCATACTGGGCAAGATGGTAGGCAAGCGCGGTATTTTCTATAAACTCGCCGGGCACGGTATTAATACGATCGACGGACCGGCGGATTATTGTCTGCCGCCGCTGAATAAATCAGCTAAGCTGGGACCCAAGGATCCGCAGCTGGTAGCCGAAAAAATCAGCGTCCAGGTGCGCTCCGCTTCTTTTCTCAGTCCGGAGCTGAAGGCCCTCTTCAGGGGCACCGTGATCATTGATGCCAATGATATCAATAGCGCAGTCCTGGGCAATGACACCGATCATTCCGCAGCGGCCAGCAATGCCGTCTTCAAAGATAATCCGCTCGGACAGTCCCGCCAGCAGTCGCCGATCGGCATTGTCTTCAGACTTACTTAGAAAATTCTGCAAGCGCAAGCGGCGCCACCGACACCGCTCCGGTAACATCTGCGTCCTGCCCCATGCCTACCGCGGGCGTGGCGATTGCCTTCGCATCATAAATTTTTTGACGAAGGCGCGCTAAATATGTCCGGCTATTCCAGTTGTTCAGGCCCGAAGGAAAAAGGCAGGATATCTTCCATCGCTAATTCGATATAGCTGCCATCGGGTTTCAAGGCCAGGAGAATGAAGTCGGGGGCGGCAAATTCCCGGATCACTTGCCGGCAGATGCCGCAAGGTCTGGCATAATCCTCATCATCGGTGATCACAGCCAGCATCTTGATTTGGCGCGCTCCCGCTGCTACGGCGCCGAAGATCGCTGTCCGCTCGGCGCAGTTGGCAGCTCCGTAGCTGGCGTTCTCGATATTGCACCCGGTGAAAATCCGTCCCAGCTCATCCAGCGCCGCTGCTCCTACACGAAATTTGGAATATGGTACATAGGCTCTCTCTTGGGCGGCAAAAGCGCCGTCAATCAGTTGTTGTCTCAAGTCGATATTCGCCATTGCTTATTACCTCAATTGTTCCCGCTGCAGAATGCGGCCGGACTTAATGATCTCGGGTCTTGCCCGCCATATCCGGCGCCGGGTCTGTTCAATCTGAGCTAATTATAACAGCCGCCTGCGGATTTTGCAGACGGCTGTTCGGTCAATCAGATAAAGAGAAAAAGGAGATTGATTATTCCCCGTCCTTTTTCGCCATATAAAGCAGCAGATCGATACAGCGATTGCTGTAGCCCCATTCATTGTCGTACCAGGAAACCAGCTTGAAGAAATTGGTGGCTCCGGGCAGATTATTCTGCAGGGTGGCCGCCGAATCATAGACGGATGAGCTGGCATCGTGGATGATATCTGTCGAAACCAGCATGTCCTTGGAATAAACCAGGATGCCTTTCAAATAGGTTTCGGAAGCTTTCTTCATCAGGGCATCGATCTCCTCGATCGAGGTCTCTTTCTCAGTCAGGACTGTCAGATCGACAACGGAGCCTGTGACAGTCGGCACCCGGAAAGACATGCCGGTCATAATGCCTTTGACTGCCGGCAAGACCTCTCCTACCGCTTTGGCTGCGCCTGTAGTTGAGGGAATAATATTCTGTGCCGCTGCACGACCCAGGCGCCAGTTCTTCTTATCCGGTCCATCGACGACTTTCTGTGTGGCTGTATAGGCATGGATGGTCGTCATCAGACCTTTCTTAATGCCTATGCCCTCCTTCAGCAGCACATGGACTACCGGGGCCAGGCAATTGGTGGTGCAGGAGGCATTGGAGACGATATCATGCTCTTTCGTATCATACTCTTCCTCATTGACACCGAAGACTATGGTCTTAACTCCGCCTTTGCCCGGCGCTGAGAGAATGACTTTCCTGGCGCCTGCTGCCAGATGGCCTGAGGCGGCATCCTTACTATTAAAAGCACCGGTGCACTCCAGCACATAATCAACACCGAGTTCGGCCCAAGGCAGGTCTTTGGGCTCCTTGGCCGCCGGAACACATTTGGTCTCATATTTGCCGTCAATGATCAGGATGTCCTCTTCCTCGAGATCAGGTTGCGATTTTCTGGTCGTAACTTCATTGGCAAATCTCCCCTGCGCCGAGTCATACTTGAGCAGATACGCAAAGTAATCCGCATCAGTCATCATGTCCGCTACCGCAACGATCTCAATCTGATCCTCCAGCAGACCCTGCTCGACAATGGAACGGTAGATCAGACGGCCAATGCGGCCAAAACCGTTAATTGCAACTTTAATTGCCATATTTAATTTATCCGTCCTTTCTTTATTTGCTCTTAAGCATGCATTCTTGCTCGCTATAGTCTATCACTATATAGCCAAAAAAAGTAAAAAGCATCCTTATATTTGAAAAGTAACTTTCGACAGCCAAGTTAAAGCTTTGGCTAAATAGCTGGGCTTAAGCTTTGACTTTAGGTTTTCTGGCTGCCAGAGTCTCGTCCGGCCTGGCGATCGGCGTATAGTGCGGAGCCCCTTTGAGCAGCTCGGGATTGGTCTTGGCCTCCTCGGCAATTTTTAGGAAAGCCTCCGCCAAAGCATCCAAATTCTGACGCGATTCAGTCTCCGTCGGCTCTACCATCATGGCTTCCGGCACAATCAGCGGGAAATATACCGTCGGCGGGTGAAAGCCGTAGTCAATCAGGCGCTTGGCGATGTCCAAAGTCGTGCAGCCGCAACTGTGCTTTTGCCGCTCGCCGGTTATGACAAATTCATGCATCGGGCTTAGCCCGGAAGCAATATCGTAGGCCTGTCGCACTCTGGCCAGGACATAATTGGCATTTGCTACCGCCCCCTCGGACACTTCCCTCAGACCGTCCGCTCCATTGGCCAGAATATAGGCATAGGCGCGGACCAAAATGGCAAAAGAACCGGTGAAAGCGCGCACTTTGCCGATCGACTTCGGCATGTCATAGTTCAGGCTGAATTCATAGCCTTGTTTTTCAACTACCGGCTTGGGCAGATAGGGGGCCAGTAAAGACTTGCAGCCGACAGGACCCGCGCCGGGTCCGCCGCCGCCATGCGGCGTTGAGAATGTTTTGTGCAAATTCAGATGCACCAGATCAAAGCCCATGTCACCGGGGCGAGTCTGCATCAGGATAGCATTGGCATTCGCTCCGTCATAATATACCAGCCCGCCACAATCATGAACCAATTTCGTTATCTCCAGCACTTCTGTCTCGAATAAACCCAAGGTATTGGGATTGGTCAGCATTAAGCCGGCCACTTCATCAGACATCAGCTCGCGCAGGGCGTCAAGATCTACCAGACCTTCTTCCGTCGAAGTAACTTCTCGCACCTGATAGCCAACCATAGCCGCTGACGCCGGATTGGTGCCATGCGCCGAGTCAGGCACAAGGATGATCTTGCGTTTGCTATCGCCTCTGTCTTCATGATAGGCCCTGATCATCAGCAGTCCTGTATGTTCGCCGTGAGCTCCTGCTGAGGGCTGGAAAGTGAAATGATCCATGCCGAGAATATCACAAAGTTTTTGCTCCAAATGGTAGAGCAGCTCCAGATTACCCTGAACTGTCTGAACAGGCTGCAGCGGATGCGTCAGAGCAAAGCCGTCCAGAGCCGCCATATCTTCATTAATCTTGGGATTATATTTCATGGTACAGGAGCCTAAAGGATAGGTTCCCGTCTCCACGCCGTAATTCAGGCCGGAAAGATTAGTATAATGGCGTACTACGGTAATTTCATCCAGATCGGGAATGTCCGGCAAATCGGGGCTGTAATTATCGCCATAGAAAGATGCCAGATCAGGCCTGTCAAATTCCAAAGGGGCAATCAGTCGATTGGATTTGCTTTTAGCCGTGTAATCAAAAATCAATTTCAAATCCTTTTTCATTGGCTCACCACCTGATCAGTGATCTCAACCACGGCAGCGACCAAGCGATCAAGCTGAGCTTGAGATTTCTTCTCCGTAACCGCCAGCAACCAGGCCTTTTCCGGCAGCACCAAGCCGCCGAGAATCTTATAGTCCAAAAGTCTGCGGTTCAACTCCTTCAGGTCCAGATCACCTACCGGTTGCAGAGCGAATTCCCGGAAATAAGCGGCATTGTAGAGAGATTTGAAGAGGCCGGTTGCCACTAGCCTGTCATGCAGATAAATCGCCCTGGCCGCGGATTGTTCCGCTACTTCGCGCAGTCCTGATCTACCTTGCAAGGCCAGATAAATCGTCGCCGCTGTCGCCAACAAGGCCTGATTTGAGCAGATATTGGATGTGGCTCTCTCTCTTCTGATATGCTGCTCCCTGGCTTGCAAAGTCAGCACATAGGCAGTATTGCCTGCGTCATCAACCGTTTCGCCGGCGATACGTCCCGGCATCTGACGCATCAATTTTTGTTTCACCGCCAGATAGCCAAGAGCAGGACCACCAAAGCTCTGCGCTACGCCAAGCACCTGTGCTTCGCCGCTGACAATATCGATGCCCAGATCACCAGGCCGCTTGAGGAGCGCCAGACTGATCGGATCGCAGGAAGCGGCGGCCAGCGTGCCGACAGCATGAGCAGCCTCGGCAAATGCCGCCAGATCTTCAACAACCCCATAGAAATTGGGGCTCTGAATCAGAAAAGCGGCATAGTCACCTGCCGTAGGCATATCCGCGGTTCTACCGTCGGCGGCTACTGTGCCGACTTCAACCGTAAAGCCTGAAGGCAAGAGATAAGTCTTGATCGTATCAATATACTCCGGGTTTAAGCCGCCGGAGATCCAGACCTTGTCACGGCGTGTCGCCCTTATGGCCAGGAGCATTGCTTCCGCCGCAGCGGAAGCGCCGTCATACATTGAGGAATTGGACACATCAAGTCCTGTCAGCCGGCAAATATAGCTTTGCCATTCAAAGATCGCCCGCAACGTTCCTTGCGAGATCTCCGCCTGATAAGGAGTATAGGCAGTCAGAAATTCCTGTCTCCCGATCAGATGAGAGACAGCGGCAGGAGTAAAGTGATCATAGATGCCCGCTCCCAGATAACTGTCATAGTCCGCAGTGGAGATATTCTTATCGGCCAGGGCGCTGATTTCTCGTCTGATTTCCATCTCTGAGAGCCCATGCTGAGCCAGATGAGCAAAATCAGTCTCCCGCAAGCGGATCTCCTCGGGAATAGCGGCAAATAGATCTTCAATCCCGATCCCGACATCAGCCAGCATTTCTGTCCTTTGTTCCCGGTCGATAGGCAGATATCCTTTCATCAATCGCTCTCCTCGACCAAGGCTTCATAAGCCTTAGCATCCATCAGCTGCTCAAGCTCTGTGGGATTCGCCAGCTCAATCTTGACAAACCAGCTTCCATAAGGATCTTCGTTAACCAGCTCTGATTCCTCTTCCAGCTTCTCATTTCTGGCTATTATCTTGCCGGCTACGGGGGTATAGATGTCCGAAGCCATCTTGACAGATTCGACGCTCCCGACAACATCACCCGCTTCTAATTCAATATCGATATCACCGGCTTCCGCGTAAACAATATCGCCCAGCTGCTCCTGGGCAAAATCCGTAATCCCGATCAAAGCCGTATTATCCTCGACTCTGATCCATTCATGATCTTCTGTGTAATAAAGATCTTTCTCTACTTTAGCCATCTTAACCTCCAGTTGATAATTTAGCGCCTTGCGCAAAACAGCAAATTCTATTCGGTCAGGAATTTGTCCACTACTTTGAACGGAACCTGCTTGCCCCTGATTTCTACCATAAGCTCCGGTCCCAAGATCAGGTCATTCGCAACTAAAGCATTGGCGATTCCTCTCTCCAAAGTCGGCGAGAAACCGCCGGACGTTATATAACCCACTTCAAGGCCAGCCAGGAAAACCGTATAACCGGCTCGGGGAATTTGCTTGCCCGGATTAATAAGCCTGACCAATTTTCGCGTTTTCCGCATTTTATCGCCTTGAAATTTGCGATCAAAACTGACAAAGAAATCCAAACCGGCATCCAGTGGATTGATCGACTCCGACATCTCATGTCCGTACAGAGGCAGGCCGGCCTCCAATCTCAAAGCATCCCGCGCTCCCAGGCCGCAGGGTGCGCAACCGGCACTGATCAGACCATCCCACAACTCGGCAATGACCGTATCCTGTCCGTAGATCTCAAAACCGTCCTCACCTGTATAGCCGGTCCGTGAAATTATAGTAGCCGGATTGTGCTGTCCGCCGTCCGGCAACAGACTGCGAAAACGCTTGAGCCCGCTTAATGTCCCGGCAGTCTCTGCATCCAATTGCAACAGCTTCGATACTGTCTCTATATAGTACTTGCTCTCCGGCCCTTGAATGGCAATCTGAGCATAGACATCCGACTGATCCTCAATTACTACGGCATCAGCGGATAGGTCATTCTCTGTCCTGAAAAGACTGAGGCTGTCGGCCAAGTGAGCCAGATCCTTGTCTTTGTTGGCAGCGTTGACGACCAGCAGATAGCCCTCTTCTGCCGGATAGACCAGCAGATCATCTACAACGCCACCGTCGCTATAGCACATGATGGCATAAGTGATCTGATCCGACGCCTTTGCGGCCACGCGTCTGGTCAAGAGCCAATCCAGAAAGTTCCCGGCCTGAGCGCCGGTCACCAATATTTCTCCCATATGGGAAACATCAAAAATACCGCACTGCCTGCGAACAGCTGCAGTTTCGGGAACAATGCCCTCATACTGTACCGGCATCTCCCAGCCGGCATAATCAACCATTCTGGCTCCCAGCTTTTTATGTTTGTCATTAAGCGGAGTTTTCTTCATATCTTTGTCACTCTCTTCCGAAAAATAATATCCAAGTGCCTAAGGAAAAATTTCAGTTTTGCTGACTAAATAAAATCAGCTTTAATTCTAGCATGTTTGAAAATCCGACTCCAGCATATACATGAAGAAACAGGTTTCTGTAACAAGTTTGACTATCTGGTTCTGCATTCGGACACAAGTATGTATATAATATGTCTGGATATGAATTAGAGCTGGGAGGCTTTTATGATTGACCTGAAAGAGCATTTGCGGCATGTGCCTGACTTCCCCAAAGAAGGCATCGATTTTATTGACATTACTACTGTTCTGAAGGACCAGGAATTATTTAGCGAGGCGATACAGCAGATGCTGGATGCGGTAGCTGATTTGGACTTCAATCTGATTGTCGGCATTGAATCCCGCGGCTTCATCATGGGTGCCCCTCTGGCCTACGCTGCCGGAGTCGGCTTCGTACCCGTGCGTAAGGCGGGTAAACTGCCGGCCGAAACAGTTTCCGTCACTTATGATTTGGAGTATGGCACCGATACCTTGGAAATACACCGGGATGCGATTACTCCGGGGTCTAAAGTCTTGATCGTTGATGATCTCTTGGCCACAGGCGGAACTGCTAAGGCCAATATCGAATTGGTTGAAAAGCTGGGCGGTGAAGTAGTCGGCTTGCTGTTCTTTATTGAATTAGATTTTTTACAAGGACGGGAGGAATTGAGCGATTATCCTCTATTCACCATCGTCTCAATTTAATCTTCTCCAGTCACAATGACCATCAGGCTGCCGGATTCAAGTTCGAGGCCTATATCGACCTGTTTAGGACTGAGTCCGCGGTTGCTCAAGCCAAGGCTGGTGCCTCTGGGTAAAGAATAGTTCTCAACCGGGAATTGCGCTGACTGATAGGTGATGCCGGTAACCAGATCACTGAGAGACATACTGGAAAACAGCCATCTTTGTTCAGGGCAGGGTTTTTCCGGCCACAGAATCCGGACTTTATCTCTTCCGGACAGAGGGACGAACAGACTGATGCCATCGCTTAAGAGCACCGGGATACCCCTTTCCGTCAGTACCCTGGCCAGGCTCAGATTGGCCAGCAGATGATCCGGGCGGGAGCCGGTACAGCCCAAAAAAAGCAGCTCCAGATCATTTCTGAGCCGGCTTTTTGCCCATGACCCGCTGGCAATCAAGGAAAGTTCAGGTCCTATATCAGCTGCCGCAGCTGATTTTTTTCCCTCCTGCCCTGCTTGATCAGATAGCAGCAGATAAGCTGCCAGTTCGGAATCAGCTTCGTCTTTGGCCTCAGCGAACTGATAAATTGGGATCCCTTTTCCCTGTAACCATAGTAGATCATCAGCAGCTATCGAATCGAAATCCCCTACCGCAATATCCGGCTTTAATTGCCACTGCCTGGCATATGAAGCTCCTCTGTCGGCAACAGCTAACAGATCACAGCTGGCGAGCAAAGCAGCGCTTTCCGCTGTATCATGCAGATCGCCACCCAGCAAAATACCGGCGCGATAGGACTTTCTTTTCTCCCAAGGCAGTGTGATCAAGGATATCACCTCAGATTACTGTCAGAGTATCCCTATAAGCTGATTGGGCAGACTTAATAATCTCAGCTGCGGCCAACGCCGGATCATCGGCTCTGAAAATCGCATTTCCTGCCACCAGCAGATTGGCTCCCGCTTTGACCATTTGCGCCGCCGTATCTTTATTAATGCCGCCGTCCACTTGGATATGGAAAGACAGGCCTCTGTCCAGACTGATTTGTTTCAGGCGTGTGACTTTGTCTAACATCCGGCTGATAAAACTCTGTCCGCCAAAGCCGGGATTAACCGACATTACAAGCACCAAATCAACAAAGGGCAAAATCTCAGTCAAAGCTGTCAGAGGTGTTCCCGGATTGATCGCCACGCCAGGCGTACAGCCCAGATCACGGATCTGAGTCGCCAGACGCTGACTATGTGCCGTGCTTTCAATATGGAAANCCAGACTGTCTGCTCCGGCTTCTGCAAAAGGCTCCAGCCACGCCTCCGGCTGATCGACCATCAGGTGAACGTCGAGCAGTAAGTCAGTGGCTTGGCGGATTCCGGCCAGAACGGGCGGACCGAATGTAAGATTAGGAACAAAATGTCCGTCCATGATATCGCAATGCAATATTCCGGCCTGATCCTTGATCAGCGCGATTTCTTCGGCGATACGAGCAAAATCACAGGATAGCAAAGAGGGACATATTAGCGGTTTGCCGGCAGTTTCGTGAAAAAGAGGCAGCATGATAATTCAACTCCCTTGTTCAATATTCCTGAGCCGCGATAACTTCGGCTCTCAGTTCCAAATAACGCTCATATCTTCCCGGGGACATAGTTTGAGCGGAAACGGCACAGCCCAGCTCCCCGGTATGGGCGCAACCGGCAAAGCGGCATTGCTGACTGAGCTGTTTAATCTCGGCATATCCGTCAGCCAGTTTGGCCAGATTTACGCCTGCCGCAGCCAGGCTGACCTGGCTGAAGCCGGGAGTGTCAGCGAGATAGCCTCCCTCTTTAAGCGGAAAGAGCTCAGTATGGCGCGTTGTATGTCGCCCGCGACCAATCTTGTCAGAAAGCTCGCCGGTCTCCATCAACTCTGTACCGAAGAGACGGTTGAGCAGTGTCGATTTGCCGGTTCCTGACTGGCCGGCAAAAGAAACCACCCTGCCTCGAATCAAAGCCCGGAGTTCCTCTAGCGCAGAGCCATCATCACCAAAACCGGTCTCGAACAGCAATGTACCCGCTTCCTTGTATTCGCGCCTGATCTGTTGAACTACTGTCCCACCCTTCTTTTGGTCCATTTTATTAATAATCAGGGCCACTTCAATCCCATGCGCGTAAGACATGACAATCAGGCGATCGACCATCGTGAGATCAGGTCGCGGTCGGGAAGCGGCAATAGTAATCAGAACCAGATCCAAATTGGCAACTGCGGGTCTGGCCAAAAAGCTCTTGCGCGGCAGAATTCCCTCTATGATATAAGGTATATCCGGATCCTCACTGGGACCATAGATAACTTTGTCACCGGGAAGAGGTCTTGATTCAGCTAATCTCAGGATGCCGCGCAGCATGGCCAGGTCTTGAAAATTATTATAATGGCTGTGCAGAAGATAATGCCCTCCAATTCCACGCAGGATGGTAGCTGTGGGCTGAGCTTGATCTGCAGCAGTCATGGGCTTAAATATTTACGCCTGCCTCCACCGCCCGCATCAGAAGCCGTCGTCTCTTCAGATTCCGATTCAGTTGGAACCGGTGTCGGGGTTGGTGTCGGCTCTGGAGTCGGTGTCGGCGTAGGAGTAGGAGTTGGATTCAGGAACTGATCATAATCCAATTTGGTACCGATCACCATTTCTATGGTATCACCGCTAAAACTCTGGCCGGCGGCAATACTCTGCTGCAAGATATAAATCTTGCTCCACTGGCTTTCATCGCGAGTGTCCAGGGCATTCGCCTCAGGCGAGCCGATACTGGTTGTCAAAATTTTCTTGATGCCGACCTGGCTTAGCAGACTATATGCCTGCGACATATTCTTCCCCACCAGTTGCGGCATGATCTGTACCGCCGGCGGCGGCGGCGTTGGATTGAAATAGGCATTATAATCTTCTCTGGTGCCAACCAGGATCGATACCTGGCTGCCGCTCTCCACAATCTGTCTGGCAGCAGGAGTCTGGCTAATAACTACCTTCTTGTCATCGGGGATATTGCGTCCTCCTACTGTGCTCTGACCGCCCAGGATCAGATTGGAATCCTCCAGTATTTGAATAGCCTGCGCCAAACTCTGATTGGTAATATCAGGAACTTCGACAACTGCGGAACCAGAGCTGTAAATGATTGTTACCGTTGTGTCAGGGGTCTGGAGGCTGTTGGCCTGAGGGATAGTCCGGATCACTTTATCGCGCTCGACGGTTTCTGATGCCTCTTGACGGAAACGGACATCAAAAAATCCCGCACCCCGGATGATCTCTTCCGCGGCCAGACGCGATTGTCCGGTCACATCCGGCACTTCCAGATTACCCTGACCTATTGAGACATAGAGATTGAGAACAGTACTTTGAGGATTAATCTTGACTGTGCCGTCCGATTCCGGATCTTGCTTGAGAATAATGCCTTGGTTGACTGAATCATCCTCGACTGTGTGGATTTCAATTTCAAGATCCTGTTGCCTCAATTTTTCCAGCTCGGGCATCGCTTCTTCATAGTCCCGACCCACGAAATTCGGCAATGTAATCTCCAGGCTCCCCGGCTGATCCGGCTTGCTATTGAATCTCTGCACCAGCCAGATCACCAGAATGGCAACCAGAATCATTGTAACTGCGACAATACTTATGACCATCGCCGTATCACGATAACGAGATGTACGTCTCTTATTATAAGTCTGTTCTATCTCGCGCAATTTATTGTAATTAGCCTGTTGTCTCTGCAGGCCGATAGCGGAGGTAGATCCCTCCCAGGTGGCAGTCTTGGGAATTACCCCATAGACACCATCGGGCTCAATCATAAAGGCATCAAGCTCATCAACAAGCTCACGAGCGGACTGATAACGTCCGTCCGGATTTTTCTGCATAGCCTTATTGACGATTGCATCCAAAGCAGGGGGCAAGCTGCGCACATACGCGGAAGGCAAAACCGGCGTTTCCTGCAGATGCTTAATTGCCACAGCTACTGAAGACTCGCCGTCAAAAGGCAACCGGCCGGTCAGCATTTCGTAAAAAACCACACCCAGTGAATAGAGATCCGAGCGGGTAGTAATAGCACCGCCTCTGGCCTGTTCCGGAGAAAAATAGTGCACGGAGCCGAGTACCATGCCGCCTGTCAAGGTAATGGTATTGGCGCTTGAGGTACGGGCTATGCCGAAGTCCGTGACTTTGGCTACCATATTAGGTGTGACCAGAATATTCTGCGGCTTAATGTCGCGGTGGATAACACCGCGCTGATGCGCATGCTCCAACGCCAGGCCTATCTGAATCATCAATGGTGTAGCCAGCCTATAGTCCAGATAGCCATGCTTTTGAATCAGCTCTTTAAGTGTGCGGCCCTCAACATACTCCTGCACAATATATCTGATTTTGCCATCTTGCCCATAATCAAGAACACTGACAATATTGGGATTGTCCAGACTGGCAGCCGCCCTGGCTTCAGTAGCAAAGCGTTTGATAAATTCGGGATCCTCCGTAAGCTCATCATGCATCAACTTCAGAGCCACAAGATTGCCTAAGTCAAGATCTTGAGCCAGGTAAACAGAGGCCATCCCGCCCTGACCAAGACTGCGCGCAATCCGGTAACGCCCACCAATCACAGAACCCGGGGCCAGCTGATAATCACTCTTTCGCATCTGACCCTCCTGCTCCTCTAAATGCCACGATTACAGTTACATCGTCACTGCCACCGGAAGTATGAGCAATATCCACCAGCTTCTCAGCCGCTTCCCTGGCAGTAAGAGAATTCTTAATAACCCACATTATATCCTCATCCGGAACATAGCCATGTAAACCGTCACTGCATATCAGATAGCGGTCATGGTGTCCCATATCATGCGAAATTACATCAGGCCTGACATAATCCGGAGCTCCCAGTGCCTGGGTCAGGATATGGCGCTGGGCATGGAAACGCGCCTCTTGCGGTTCAAGCTCGCCCAAATCAAGCATCTCCTGCACCAGAGTGTGATCTCTGGTTAACTGCTCCAGCTGTCCTGAACGGAACACATAACATCTGCTGTCGCCAATCTGACAGATATATAGTACTTCCGGATAGAACACGGCACAGGTCAAGGTTGTACCCATTCCACTGTTAGACTCGCTCTCCAGTGACTTTTTATAAATATTGATATTAATTGTCTGAATCGTATCTTCAAGCACCTTCACGATTGTTGCTTTGTCATCTTGTTCAGGAAGCAGCGGCAACAAAAGCTCACTGATCTCATCAACTGCTGTCTTGCTGGCCAGTTCCCCGTTCAAATGGCCACCCATACCGTCGGCTACTGCCAAAATAACCGGGAAAGCCTTTTCCCTGCTGACAATGGCGAAATTATCCTCATTGCCTTTCCGGTTCGGCCCCTTGCGGCTCATAGCTGCATAATGCAGATCTTCCAGCATTTTCGTGACTTCTCCTTAATTGGCCGCAGGCGGCGGCAATATCTGTTCCCAGCTCGCGCCTCAGTGTGACCTTAATCTTATTCTCCTCCAGGACTTGTTTAAAGCTCATTCTGCCTGCCCTGGAAGTCGGACGATAATCAATTCCCGGAACCGCATTGGCAGCAATTAAATTCACATGGCACAATTTACCTTGCAATGCAGCTGCCAGTTCCAATGCCTGATCTTTACTGTCATTTATACCTGCAAATAATGCATATTCATATGTAATGCGCCTACCGCTTTGGCGGGCATATTTCTCACCGGCGTCAATCAGTTTCGTAAAAGGATATTTCTCAGCCGTCGGCATTAAGCTCTTGCGCAGGGACTGATTCGGGGCATGTAACGAAACTGAAAGCGTTATCGGCAAATTTTCATCTTTGAATTTTATCATTTTATCTATAATGCCGCAAGTTGACACGGTCACCCGGCGCAGACTGATACGCAGGCCAAGAGGATCCCGAAGGCGTTGGAGGAATTCAACTAAATTGTGATAATTGTCAAATGGTTCACCGATACCCATCACAGTTACATGACTGATCCTGTCAGCGCTCAATCTATTAATCAGGGCAACTTGAGCCAGCATTTCACCGGCCGTCAGATTCCTGACCAGACCCAGTCCGCCGGAAGCGCAAAATTTGCATTGCATTCGGCATCCGATTTGGGATGAGATGCAGACTGCGTTGCCATATCGGTACTGCATCAAGACTGCTTCGATCATATTGCCGTCGCGCAATGATAGGAGATATTTGACGGTACCGTCAAGCTTGGACTTAATCTCTGCCTTAACTCCCAGCGGAATCGGATCAAAATCGGCGCGCAATTTGGCGCGGATTCCCTTGCTTAGATTGGAAAACTGCGCAAATTCCGGCAGCCCTTTCTTCTGCCAGGCAAAAATCTGTTCGGCTCGATATGGCTCCAGATCGTGCAAATCACACCAGGCATGAATATCCGGCAAAGTCAGATCATAAAAATTTCGTTTAGGCGGACGGGTACTGACCATTTACTGACCCAGGGGCGTTCCGGCAGCATAATTATGAGCACATTCGCAACAAGGCATAACTTTGCCCCCTGCCGGCTGAATCATCTTTAACGCTATCAGTCCGCTGCCGGCTGCAACTGTAATTGTATCACCGCATTTGACAATAGTGCCGGCGGCAGCAAAAGATTGAGTGGAGTCATCTGCCAATGTCGCGGAAATAATCTTGATTCTATTGCCATTGCAGAATGTATAGGCGCCGGGCCAGGGCTGTGTTCCCCGGATCAGATTATGAATTTGGCGAGCTGATTGAGACCAGTCAATATTGCCGCATTCACGAGTCAACAGGCCGGCAAAAGTTGCCTTGCTATGATCTTGCTCCCGGCTCTCTGCCTCCCCCCGTACATAGGCGGGCAGCAAATCCAAAATCATGTCGGCGCCTACTACTGCCAGTTCAGACATCAGTTCGCCCGCAGTGATATCCTTTGCGATCGGATAATCGCGCTGTGCCAGGATCGGCCCACTGTCCATCCCGGCCGACATCTCGATTACAGTAACGCCCGTCAGAGTTTCGCCGGCAATAATAGCCGCCTGAACCGGTGCCGCTCCACGATACAAAGGTAGCAGAGACGGATGGATGTTCAGACAGCCCAAAGCAGGAATATCCAATAATGACTGGGGTAGTATCTGTCCATATGAAGCCGTAAGTATCAGATCTGGGGCAAAAGTTCTGAGCCGGGAGAGAAAATCCTCATTTTTGACGCGCTCCGGCTGCCAGCAGGATGTTGCCTGCTCTAACGCCCAGAGCTTTACCGGCGGCGCGGTAAGCTTGCGGTGTCTTCCCTGAGGCCTGTCCGGTTGGGTCACAATCAGATCCGGCTTCAGACCTCCTGTTTTCAAGCGCTCTAAAACGACGACGGAAAACTCCGGCGTGCCGAAAAAGACCAGACTGTGTTTTTTATTCTGCATCAGAAATATATCCTCATCCTATCTCGCCAGTGCATCCGAAGCAACGACCAGCTGCTGTCTATACTTCGCCGGAAGCTGTGTCCTCAGAATCGCTGCTCGCTTTAACCAGCGGTGTGATAGATTTATCACGGTATAGAATGCCATCCAGGTGATCAATTTCATGGCAGGCGCAAACTGCGCCCAGCCCGGTTAATTCCAGCCTGAAAGTATCGCCTGCCAGATTTTCCGCTTCCAAAAGAATCCGCTGCGGGCGCTCAACATTGCCAACCAAACCGGGCAGCGACAGGCAGCCTTCCTCGCCGACTTCAGCTCCCTCCTGCTCAATTATGCGAGGGTTGATGGCTACAATATCTTCCGCCTCTTCCGTACCCAGATTCATCACGAAGATTCTGCGCAGCACGCCTACCTGTGGTGCCGCCAGGCCTACACCGCTATTGGCTTTCATAGTTTCTTGCATGTCGGCTGCAAGTATCTTCAGACGCTCATTCCATTCAGTGACCGGGCGCGACTTTTTCCTGAGGATAGGATCGCCTTCAATTAGGATATTTCGTAAGGCCATTGGATTCTCCCTTCTTAAATTATAATTATAACATGCGGCGCCCTAGAGCATTGAATAGGGATTAATATCGAGAATAGTTGCGATACCGGGTCTTTTGCGGTAATTATCAGCCGTTCTCAGGAGCAGAGTTATGGCCTCTTTGGAGGGTGACCTGGCAATCAGGCGAAAGCGGTAACGTCCCCTGAGGCGGGATAGCGGCGCTCTTTGTCCGGGCAACAGCTCCAGAGAGTCAAAATTTCCCGGATAGCGGGCAATCTGCCGGCACAGATAGTCATAGAGATTGTTAAGCTGTTCTTCGACCGCAGCTTCGCTGCGCCCGGAGAGCATAATCAAACCCAAGTGGGCAAAAGGCGGGTAGCCCGCCCTGCTCCTGAAAGCCAGCTCATGATCAAAAAAGTTGTCATAATCTTGTCCGGCGGCCGCTCGGATAATCTGGTCATCCGGTTGAGCCGTCTGAATTATCACTTGCCCCGGCAGATTACCTCTGCCGGCTCTGCCGGCAGCCTGTGTCAAAAGTTGGAAGGTATGCTCGCCTGCCCTGTAATTGCTCTGAGCCAGCATCTGATCGGCTGACAAAATACCGACCAGGGTAACATTATGAAAATCGTGGCCTTTGGCTATCATCTGAGTTCCAATCAGGCAATCATATTCGTGTCTGGCAAAGGCTGATAAAATTTCTTGATGAGAATAGCGGCCGCTGGTAGTATCGAGATCCATTCTGATAGCGCTTGTCGATGGAAACAATTCCCGGAACAGTGTTTCGGCCTGCTGTGTTCCGGCGCCGATAGTGTCCAGATCAGTGCCATGACATTCCGCGCAGAACTTAGGCAGGGGGAAAATCTTACCGCAGTAATGACAAATCAGATGCTCTCTGCCGCTCTGCCAGGGATTCTTATGGCTGGTCAAGGCAATATCACAATCAGGACACTCGACACTGGCGCCGCAGTCGCAGCAATAAACAGCATTGGCAAATCCCCGACGGTTAATTAGCAGCATTGCCTGTTCGGAACGTTCGAAGGTCTCTTGCAGCGCTCTGATCAACGGGCGGCTGAACAGATGTTTGTGACCGGCTGCTCTCTCTGCTCTCAGATCAACAATGCCGACTTGCGCCATTCCGGCCTCACCAACTCGCTTCGGCAGTATCAGACGGGTACTGCGTCCCTCTCTAACCCGATAGCATGTTTCGACCGCGGGTGTGGCAGAACCCAGTACCAGAACCGCCCCCGCCAGCAAGGATCTGATTCTCGCCATGTCCAATGCATGGTAACGAGGCGAGGTCTCCGATTTATAGCTCTGATCTTGTTCTTCATCTACAACGATAAGCCCTAAATCAGTCAAAGGAGCAAAGACCGCTGATCTGGCTCCCACGACAATTTTCTTCTCGCCGGCCAGGATTCGTTGCCAGGTTTCATACCTTTCGGCTGGTGTCAGCCGACTGTGCAAGATGGCCGCCTGCTGATCAAAGCGAGCGGAAACCCTCGCCACCATCAGCGGCGTCAGTGCAATCTCGGGAACCAAAATCAGCACGGTTTTACCCTGTTCCAGCACTCTGTCCGCAGCCTGCAAATAGACCTCGGTTTTGCCGGAGCCTGTTACTCCCTGCAAAAGGAATTCCTGTAGTTGTCCCGTCTGCGCCCCGGTCAGGGCCGCGCTAATACTATCTACCGCATCGGCTTGTTCTTTTGTGAGTACAATCTCCTGCTCTTCCAATTCAAGTTCCGGACCAACAGAAAGTTCGCGCCGGGTAACTTGCGGGAAAAAAGTCAGGACACCTTTTTTCTGCAGATAATTGAGTATGCTATAGCTCACCTGGCAGGCCTGCTCAATCTCGGAAAGGGTAGCAGATTCTTGTAGCAATAAGAACTCAGCCACTCTGATATGACCCAGGCTTCTGAATTCATCTGCCGCCAGCATTTCCACCACACAGTCCGGATCGGTAAGACGGGCCGCCAGTTCCTTTTTATCGCCGACAGTTGTCACTACATACGGTACCATCGTTCTGACCGCCCTGCCTCGCGAACAGAAATATCTGCGTCGCATTTCCCGAGCCAGTTCCAGCAGTTCCGGTGTCACCAGCGGTCTGGGATTGACCAGCCCGCTGATGCTGCGAAGCTCAATTTCGCCGAGATCTGCCGGTGGCGTCGCAACGATGCGGTAGATGTAGCCTCTGACCGTCTGTTTCCGTCTGGCAAAGGGGACTTCGACCAGACAGCCGGGCTTGATCTGATCAGCCAGAGCAGGCGGAACCAGATACGTCCAGTCCCGATCGAACTGACGGGTTGCCTCTTCAAGCCAAACCTCAGCATACATAATTTATGCCTCCAGCAATGAGAATAAATCGATCTGATCGCTCTCCGGCAAGCCATCGATAGCCCCTGCCATCTGCAAGGCCGCAAGCACGGACGACCCCACGCCGGCGCGTCTGGCCAGATCTTCCTGGGTTTGAAACGGTGTCTCCGAACCTGCCTGCACAATTTGCTCGGCCTGCGCTGCGGAAATGCCCGGTATGGCAGCGAGAGGAGGTCTGATTAGACCCGGTTCCGGAGAATAGAACTCACTGGCCCGCGATGATTCGATAGTAATCGGCAGGAAATCAATCCCGCGTTGCTGCATTTCCTCGACCAGTTCTAAAATATAATAAATGCGCTGCTCTCTGGCATCCATGCGTTTTCCGGCGCCCAGCTCTCTTCTGATCCTGCGCACTTCATGTTGTGGCTGACACATCAAGCTGCTATCGAATTCATTGGCGCGAACTGTGAAGTACGCGCAATAATAGGCTTCTGGCCGGTGTACCTTGAACCAGGCAATCCTCAGACTTGAGATCGTATAGGCGACGGCATGCGCCTTCGGAAACATATATTGAATTTTCTGGCAGCTCTCAATATACCATTCCGGTATGGCATGAGCGCGCATCTTAGCTTCGTGCTCGGGCAAAAGTCCTCTGCCCCTGCGCACTCTTTCCATGATGTCGAAGGCGGTTTTATTGGATATGCCGGCATAGATTAGCCTGGTCATGATATCGTCGCGGCAGCCGATCACATCATTGATAGTGCAGATGCCTTCTCTGATCAGATCTTGGGCATTGCCGGCCCAGACACCCCGGCCGTGCGAAAGCCCGGAGATCTGCACCAAATCATGGTAACGGAGCGGCTTGGTCTCGGCAATCATTCGGCGAGCGGTCAAAGTCCCCATCTCCGGAATGCCGATTACGCCGGAGCCGATACTCGATTCGGACTCCGCAATACCCAGCACTTCTGTGCTCTGGAACAAAGACATCACATCCGGATCGGGAATAGGCACACGAGTCACATCAAGACCGGTGATATCTCCCAGCATTTTCAGCATGGAGGGATCATCATGTCCTAATATATCAAGTTTCAGGATTGTATCATGCATGGCATTAAAATCGAAATGCGTCGTGATTACGCCTGAATCAGCTTTATCCGCCGGGAACTGAATCGGTGTAAAATCATAGATCTCGCGCTCTCGGGGCACTATCACAATGCCGCCCGGATGCTGCCCTGTTGTCCGCTTGACACCACTGATCCCCGCTGACAATCGTCTGATTTCCGCCTGCCGTACAGGCTGTTCATGTTGCTCATGATAATTGTGCACCATGGCATTGGAGTTTTTCTCCGCATAGCCGGAAATCGTGCCGGCCCGGAAAGTATATTGACTGCCAAACATCTCCTCGATAAATTGATGAGCTCTGCTCTGATACTCCCCGGAGAAATTGAGGTCAATATCAGGTTGTTTATCTCCCTCAAAGCCCAGAAAGGTTTCAAAGGGAATATCCTGACCCTCTTTGACCATCTGAGCCTCGCATTGAGGACAGGCTTTGGCCGGCAGATCATAGCCGGATCCGTACTCGCCACTGACATCAAATTCGGTATAGCGGCAATCGGGACAAACATAATGAGGCGGCAAAGGATTGACTTCCGTAATGCCGCAGAGCGTAGCCACAAAAGACGATCCCACTGAGCCTCTGGAGCCGACTATGTAGCCATCGGCATTGGACCGGCGGACCAGTTCGCTGGTAATGTAGTACATAACCGCAAAGCCGTTGTCGCAGATAGAATTTAGTTCTTTTTTGACCCTGTTCTCAACCAGCTCCGGTAATTTTCCGTTCTGGCCATAAGTTGCATGAGCCGCCGCCCAAGTGCGTTCCGTCAGAACCTCCTCGGCCTGCTCGATAATCGGCGGGAACGACCCTGCCGGGAAAGGGAGCAAACCGGATTTAACCCTGTCCGCAATGCGATTGGGATTTGTGATGACCGCGGCATAGGCCTCTTCCTCACCTAAATAGGCAAACTCTTCCAGCATCTCCTCCGTTGTGCGGAAGAACAGCTCCGCCTCATTTTCCCTTTCCGCAAAACCCTGATCATAAATCAGGATATTGCGGTAGATTTGATCTTCCCGATCGAGATAATGAGCGTCGCAGGTGGCACAGACAGGACGGCCGGCCAACTTCCCCAGCTCTGCAATCAGGCGATTGATATTTCTCAGGTCTTCCTGATTGCGGAGTGGATAATCGCTGTCTTGCAATAGATAGGAAGTATTGGTTAGGGGCTGAATCTCCAGATAATCATATTCGCGCGCCAAGGCAAGATAGCGCGTGTCCGCGAGATTTGCCAATGCTCGCTCATAATCCAGATCTGAGCTCCGATAAAGCTCCAGGATGGCCAGATATACAGCACCGCGGCTGCAGGCGGAGCCTTTGATTAAGCCATTGCCGAAATATCTGAGCCAGCTTTTTCTGATGCGGGGGCGATAATAAAAATCATCCAGATGTGCCAGAGAGACCAGACGGTAAAGATTGTAGAGCCCCAGCTCATCCTTAGCTAGCAGCACAAAATGCGTGCTGCGCAGTTTCTCTTGCCGCATCTGCTCGAAGCTGCGGCGTCCGTATCTTTCATTTAGACAATCAATGCCGGCGCAACCGGTCTTCTTGAGCAGGGCGATCAGAACCTGTCCACAGGTTCGGGCATCAGCCTCTGCTCTGTGATGATTTGTCAGCTCAATATCTAAGGCTGCAGCGACAGTATCCAGATTATAAGACTCTAAGCCGGGCAAGGCTCGTCTGGCTAACAGTAAAGTGTCCAGCGTTGAAGGATTGAATTTTAATCTGGGACTATTGTCGGCAGTTCTAAAACCTTCATAGCGTAAAAATGCCAAATCAAACAGCACATTATGACCTACGACAGGCAGGCCGGCTATAAAAGATGCCAATTGGCTTAAGACCGTCAGCGCTGTCGGCTTGTCTTGCAGCATCTCATCAGTGATGCCGGTCAGATTGCTAATTTCATTTTTCAAGGCAATCTCAGGATCGATCAATTGGGAAAAAACAGCTGCCTCCCTATAACCACCATGACCATCAGGCTCGTAATAGATAGCCGCGACTTCAATCAGGCGGTCACGGGCGGGATCCAGACCGGTGGTTTCAACATCAAGAGCAATAAAACCCTGATCCGGATCGAATTCTTCCGTTAGCCAGCCAACGCCCTCTCCATCTTCGATTAAATAGCCCTCCAGACCGTAGATCAGTTTTATTTTCTTGCCCACCTTAGCTAGATTCTCTGCCGTTTCAGCTGCCTCCGGGAATCCTTGTACGACCCCGTGATCTGTCAGCGCGATCGCGGAATGTCCGAATTCAGCAGCCCTGGTCACCAGATCCGCGACTTTGATCACACCGTCTTTAGCGCTCATTTTAGAATGAGCATGAAGTTCAACTCTCTTAACAGGAGCAGTATCCGTTCGGCTCTGCGGTCTGTTGAGCGGGCGGATGCCACTGACATCGACAACCAACTCTTTGAGATAGCTGTCTTCTTTGATCCGTCCCTCCACTTCGGCATAACCATGGGCAAAAAGATCAGCAAAAGCCTTCTCGTCTGCGGGGCTGGTGAACAAACGGCAGGTAATCGAATCCTGCCGGTCGGTTATAGCGAAACGGATCAGCAGACTGCCGCTCCGGGTTACAATATTCTCCTGATCAAAAAGTTCGCCCCTGATTCTAATGTGGTCCAGATCGCCTGTCAGCCCGGATAAAGCAACCAAAGGCCGGGGCTTTTTGGCAAAGTTTCCCCAGCGGCCGCCTGACCATGATTTGTATAATGTCTCAGCTTCGGCAGTCGGTTTATTCTCTTTCCTTTGTGCTTCCAGGCTGGAAATCATATCCTCAGTCAGAACCGGTCCGGGTTGTATTTGAGGTTCGGGCGGCTCATCGCCCGGAACTACTTCGATAGCAGCGCAAATAGCGCTGTATTTCCTGAGAAAGCTCTCCAACCAGTCATAACCCTGATTATGAACCAGCTCCCGGATATTGGACGGAATGACTAATTTGACGCAACCGGAAGAATATATCAGTTTGCTGTCTTGCAGCCAGGCATAGCAAAGAGCGTTTTGATTCTGGCAATGTCTGAGAACCCACGGCATCAGATCAGCAGCATAATTTTGCTTCTCCGGCTCCGAGCTATCCTGAGTTAGTTTTTGCGCAATAATCGCTTCAGAGATACCAAGGGCCTTTTCAATTTTTTCTTCCAAAGCTATCAGGGAAGCGACTATGGGCGGGGCGGAAAAGAGTAAAGTAATTATAATTCCGGACTTGGCGGGAAAGACTCGGACAGATCGGACGCAGGCTTTTATTTTCAGACTGGCATCATCTTCTGGGATATCCGGGATCAGTCTTTGTAACCAGATGGATAAGGCGCAGTCTCTCATTGCGCCCGTTCTCCGCTCTCTTGTTCCATTTTTTCTATTTCGCTGAATAAAGTTTCAACTGCTATGTCTTCGTCCAGCTTACAGATGATTTCTCCTTTTTTAAACAGAACAAATTCACCCTGGCCGCCGGCGAGACCAATATCGGCAGCTCTGGCTTCACCGGGGCCATTGACAATACAGCCCATGACAGCCACGGTCAATGGCGCATTTATTTTGATCAAGCGAGTCTCGACTTCTTTGGCCAATTTCAGCATATCGACCTGAGTGCGCCCACAGGTCGGGCAACTGATCAGCACTGCGCCCCTTTGTCTGAGATTCAGAGCCCGTAAAATCGCGTAGCCGGCTTTGACTTCTTCACAGGGATCGGCAGTGAGCGAGACCCGTATCGTATCGCCTATGCCCTCGGCCAATAAGGTGCCAATGCCGACTGCTGAGCGAATCGTTCCTTCCCAGGCGGTTCCGGCTTCCGTAACACCAAGATGCAAGGGATAGTCTGTCAGCTCTGATAATAGGCGATAGCTGCTGATGGTCAGACTGGGGTCGGAAGCCTTGACGGAGAGGCAGATATCCTCAAAGCCGGTCTCCTCCAACTGCCGGACCGCCGCCAGCGCAGAATGCGCCATAGCCTCGGCAGTAATGCCACCATAATATTCGATCATTCTGCGATTCAGAGAACCGGAATTGACGCCTACCCTGATCGGTATCCGCCGCTTTCTGGCCGCAGCGGAAATTTGAGTCAGACCCTCGGGATCGCGCAAATTTCCCGGATTGATTCTGAGACCGTTAACACCGTTTTTGATCGCTGCCAGAGCCAGCCGATAATCAAAATGGATATCGGCAATAATGGGCAGAATGCTTTGCCGGCAAATTTCGCCCAGCGCACTGGCTGCTGTCGCATCCGGCACAGCCAAACGAGTCAGCTCGCAGCCGGCCTCGGCCAGCTCCTTAATTTGTGTCAAAGTAGCGGCAATATCAGCAGTATCCGTTGTATTCATTGATTGCACGGAAATTGGCGCTTCGCCGCCAATCATTACACCGCCCACTTGTACTTGTCTGGTCTTCTTCCTCATCATTTGCATACTGCTTCCTAAAAACCGAAAATCCTACTCAAATCAACAAACAGAACGAGAGCCATCAGGGTAATGACGATAAAGAAACCGAGGTAGCTGATGGCATTTTTGACTTTGTACGGCAAATCTTTTCTAAAAGCACCCTCAACGCCCAGCACCACCAGATGATTGCCGTCGAAGGGCGGAATCGGCAGCAGATTGGTCACGCCTATCGCTACTGACAGCAGCCCCAGATACATCAGCAGTTGCTGTATTTTCTCGCTCAGAGGCTGTTTCTGCTTGACTACATCGCCAACCATTGTCACGATACCGATAGGACCTGCCACACTCTCTTTAACACCGACTTCGCCTTTGAATAACATACTCAGACCTTTGCCCGTCGCCTTGACAATTGACCAGGGATAGGCGGCAGCCTGGTTGAGGATGCTGCCGAATTCTTTAGTTAAAGTCAATATTAGACCCGGATCCCGATAAAGATTTAGTTTGGTGGGCTTGGTTTCTATAGTCATTTGCTCGCCATCGCGGATGATCTCGACTGCCACTGTGCTGCCCGCCTTTTCAGCCACCCGCGTGCGTATACTTTCGCTGTCCGCATAAGGGATGCCCTCGACCGTTAAAACCAGATCCTTCTTCAGCAGCACGGGCGAGCCTTGATTAGACTTTGGATCTACAGTCACAATTTCATATTGACCGGCAGCAATCTCTCTGGCCGAAATACCTATCATCCATCGGGTTTCCTCGATTTCCGGCGTCATTACAATTCGTTCCGTTCTGCCATCGGTCTTTCTCACTTCCAGGATCAGATCCTGATTGTCACTATGCGAAAAGAGGGCCATTGAATAATCCAGATCAGTTCGGATTTTTGCGCCATTCAAGGTCAATAATCTATCGCCGTCTTCAATTTCATATTGCGCTGCCAGTGAACTTTCCGGCGGTGTGCGCAATTCGGGTTTGACTGCTCCGGTCCAGGAAAAAAGAACAATAAAAACCAGAAAAGCCGTAATGAAGTTAACAACTGGGCCCATGGCAATGACCAGCGCCCTGGCCCAGCGCGGTCTGTTATGAAAAAGTCCCGGATCATCGGCATCATAAATATGTTCGCCGCTTTGACCTTCGAGAATTTCCGCCTCACCGGCAAAACTGACTGAAGCTCCGATCGGCAGCGCCTTGATATTATATCTAATATTATTTTTCTGCCATTCGAAGATTACGGGACCCATAAAAAGCGAGAATTGCTCAATCCTGAATTTCAACAGACGCCCGGCGAGGTAATGGCCAAGCTCGTGCAAAATCATAATAATACTGATCAGGATCAGTCCTGTCAGGATGGATAATACTGTCATTCACTTTGCTCCCAATAAAGTTCTTTTCTAAATGATATTATATTATGGATGCCTTTGCATGATCCGTGCAATTGTATCATTATGCGCCCATTCCAGAGTAACAAAATCAATATTTGTAACAGTAGGGACTTGTGTTAGAGCCTCGGCCACAATGCGCCAGATTTCGGGAAAGGCGATTTTCTCCTGTAAAAAGAGAGCTACAGCCGCCTCATTGGCAGCATTCAACACGCAAGGCGCCAGGCCGCCGGCAACAAAAGCCGAGCGCGCCAGCTCCAGAGCCGGAAACAATTCCTCATTCGGAGACTCAAAAACTAAGTGGTTGGCGCCTTCGGCACAAGGATCGTAAGGACGGTAATAATCAGCCGTCGGCCTGTCAGGCCAAGTCAGAGCCAGCCGGATCGGAAGACGCATATCGGGGAAGCCCAGCTGAGCAACGACCGAACCATCATTGAGCTCAACCATGGAATGTACGATACTCTGGGGATGGACAACTACTTCAATTTGATCCGGTGTGCAGGAAAAAAGATGGCAGGCTTCGATAATTTCAAGCCCTTTATTCATCATGGTAGCGGAATCAATGGTGATCTTGGCGCCCATCTCCCAAGTCGGATGCCGCAGAGCCTGAGCCGGCGTTACTTTAGTCAACTCTTCTTTATTGCTGGTTCGGAAAGGGCCGCCGGAGGCAGTCAGGAAAATCCGTTTGAACTTTCGGTCAGGAGCAGCGCTGAGACATTGCCAGATGGCCGAGTGCTCGCTATCTACCGGCAGAATTTTAGCTTGCTTATGATGAGCAAGCCCCATGACAATTTCACCACCGGCAACCAAAGTCTCCTTATTGGCCAGAGCAATATCCTTGCCCGCTTCCAGCGCAGCAAGGACAGGACTTAGACCTGCAAATCCGACCACAGCCGCCAAGACAAGATCAATCTCCGGTAGAGCCGCAACTGTCTCCAGGCCGCTTTTACCGGTCAAAATTTCAGGCTGATCGGAGGGTTTCAGATTAAATTTGGCGCTCAGAATTTCTCTGAGCTGCTCGGCAGCCAGGCTGTCGCCTACACTCACCACTTCGGGACAAAATTCCAGAATTTGCTCGGCGAGCAAGGCAATGTTGCGCCGGCAGGTCAAAGCACTCACAGTCAGGCCAAGCTCCCGGGCAATCTCCAGCCCTTGCCTGCCGATTGAGCCGGTAGAACCCAAAATAGCGATCGCTCTTCGCAAATCAGACTCCAAAATACAGAATGCCCAACAATAAGGTCAGAGGCAAAGTGAAGAAAGTGCTGTCAAATCTGTCCAGGACACCACCATGCCCGGGCAGAATATGGCCGAAATCTTTTACACCCACCCAGCGCTTCAGAGCCGAGGCGAACAGATCGCCCAATTGGGAAAACAGACCCAGTACCAGACCGAACAAAACCGCATAAGCTAATAGGACGCCGGTTTTGGGAGCAATAATTCTGATACTCTGCTGGGAGAGCACCAGGGGCAGCCAGATCATCATGGCAATCACCGGTCCGATAATGCCGCCAAGCGCACCCTCCAGTGTTTTGTTGGGGCTGATATGCGGCAGAATTTTATGGGTTCCTACGATAGAGCCAACGAAATAAGCGGTTGTATCAGATATCCAGGGTACCGCAAAAGCCGTCAGCAGCCAGTACCAGCCGGCGGGCAAAGTATAGAGAATTACTACTGCCGATACCAGCGGATACGAGATATAGAGGATGCCCATGGCTGAGATCAGCGCCCCGCTCATAGCTTCAGCGCCACGCTTAAGCAACGGGATGATAAGAACCAGAACTACCATCAGCCAAACCAGCAGATAGGGCAAAACAATGGCAATCCCCGGGAAACCGGTAGACCAGACCAGATATTCTTTCTTGCCGAAGCCGATCTTCAGCAGGGGCAGAATGATAGCTATCAGCGAGCAGAGCGAGACTATCCAGGGCTTATGCGGGAAACCGGCCATTCTCATAGCAGCACTGAATTCGGAGCCGCCGATCACGGCAATAACGGCAAATAGGAATAGTGCAATCCAAGGTACCCAGAGAGCAGGGATGAGGAATGCCGCCATGACAAATATAAATATTACTGCGGTGACCACTCTGATCCGTAAATTCTGAGGCTGCTTGCGTCTCAGCGGTACATATTGGGGCACTTCCGCCGTTTCTTGATCTATGGGCCTTCTCAAACCACCCGTATTTTGATTGCTAAATCTCATATTTACCCCCGTTCCTCCTTTGATAAACCACCGTAGCGGCGTTGTCGGGATGCGTAATCATTGATAGCTGCAGTGAAATGGTGCCGATTGAAATCCGGCCACAGAACTTTAGCAAACCATAATTCGCTATAGGCGGACTGCCAGAGAAGAAAATTGGACAGCCGCAACTCGCCTGAGGGCCTGATAATAAGATCCGGATCAGGGACATCGGGCAGATACAACCTTGCCGATAGATGCTCCTCGGTCAGCTCTTCAGGCTTCAGCTCTCCCGCTTTGCAGCTGGCGAGCAAATCCCTGGTCGCCTTGACAATCTCACGTCTGCCGCCATAATTGAAAGCAATTATCAATTGCAGCTTATTTCGTTGCAGTGAGCTCGCTTCCGCTCTTTGCATCGTATCTTGGACTGACTGCGGCAACTCGCCGGTTTCGCCGCAAAATCTCAATCTGACTCCCTCGGCGGCCAATTCTTCTTCGTAGCGCGCAAAAAATTCCAAAAACAATTTCATTAAGGAATCTACTTCCTGTTGCGGACGTTGCCAGTTCTCGGTGGAAAAAGCGAAGACAGTAGTATAGCTGATGCCAAATTCTATGCACCATTTGCAGAATTCGCGCAGGTTTTCAGCTCCAGCGTAATGTCCGCTATAACGCGGCAAGCCGCGTTTTCTCGCCCAACGCCCGTTGCCGTCCATGATAACGGCCACATGGCGGGGAATATTGGCCATAGCTTCGCGAGTTAATTCTGAACCACTGGCTTTGCGGCGCGGTTTAAGCAGTTTGAAAATTGTTTCCGGAAGTGCCATTGTCGTCTCCGCGACTAGATCTCCATCAGTTCTTTTTCCTTGGCGGCAACAGAATCATCCACTTTATCGATAAAGCGGTCAGTCAGTTTCTGGATCTCGGTTTCCATATTGTAATACATATCTTCCGGGATTTCCTTTTGTTTCAGCTTTGCCTTATAGTTATCTACGGCTTCACGGCGAATATTGCGCACGGCTACCTTGGCATCTTCACCCATTTTGCTGACCTGGCGCGTCAGATCACGGCGCCTTTCCTCCGTCAGCGGCGGAAAGATCAAGCGGAGACTCTTGCCGTCATTATTGGGAGGTATGCCCAGATCTGACATCTGGATAGCGCGTTCCAGATCACGCAAGGATGATGCGTCCCATGGTGTAATAACTATCATGCGGGCCTCAGGAACTTGAATATTGGCTACTTGATTGATTGGAGTTTCAACTCCGTAATAATCAATGGTTATCTGATCCAGCACTTTGGGATTGGCGCGCCCGGCCCTGATGGTATTAAATTCTCCCTCCAGCACTGAAATAGTCTTCACCATCTTTTCCTCATATGGTTTCAGCTCTTGTTTGAAGTTCATATTCTTTTCCTCCACTGGCAATCTTCGTTTATTATACCAAAGCCTGAGACAGACTAAACCCACCTCATGCTCAGTCTGAATACCGACAAAAACTGCCCCTGGCTTTAGCCTGCAGCGAACATGTCATCGCATTTAACTTGAACTGCGATCAGCAGATTAAAGTCCCGATCTTTTTACCGGCGGCAATATCCGCGATATTGGTCGGATTGCCGATATCAAATACAATTACCGGCAGCTTGTTGTCGCGGCAAAGAGCCACGGCAGTAGCATCCATTACGCCCGGATTTTTAACCAGTACGGCGGCATAGCTGATCTGATCATATTTGACGGCATCCGGAAATTCTACCGGATCCTTGTCGTAAACACCATCTACTTTAGTCGCTTTCAAGATCGCATCCGCATTGATCTCCAATCCTCTCAGAACCGCTGCGGAATCGGTTGTAAAATATGGATTGCCGGTTCCCCCGGCGAAGATCAGTACTCGCCCCTTTTCCAGATGCCTAATCGCACGCTTGCGAATGAACGGTTCGCTGATTTGCTGCATTTGCACAGCATTTTGAACCCGGTTTTCCACACCGGCCTGATCCAGCGCATCAGCCAAAGCCAATGCATTCATCGTGGTAGCCAGCATACCGATATGATCTGCCGTAACCCGATCCATATGAGTACTTGTGCGTCCGCGCCAGAAATTGCCGCCCCCTACAACTATGCCGATTCTTACACCCAGCTCATGTGTCTGTTTAATTGCCACCGACAACTCTCTCAAAATCTCGTTGTCGATACCGCGACCTTGTTCACCTGCCATTGCTTCACCGCTGATTTTTAACAAAATCGTTTGTAAGCCTTCCATACTATTTTATTCCTCCCTAAATGCCACAGAAGTCATCGTATAAAAAGAGAACCTGCCACAGTGGCAGGTCCCCGGTCTATCAACTTATTTCAGCTGCATCGCTACTTCCGAAGCGAAATCATTGCACTTTTTCTCCAGGCCTTCTCCCCGCTCATAGCGCAGGAAACGGCTTACTGCGATTGTATCGCCCAGATCCTTGGCAACCTTATCAACAGCTTTGCGCACAGTGAGATCCTCATCCAAGACATAACTCTGATCGAGCAGACAGAAATCGGTATAGTACCTCTTGAGCTTACCGTTTACGATATTCTCAATGATCTTCTCCGGCTTGCCCTCCTGACGAGCAGCAGCGCGGGCGACCTCGCGCTCGTTCTCCAGCACCTCCTCAGGCACTGAATCAGCATCCAGATACAGCGGATTCATAGCTGCAATCTGCATAGACAGATTGCGAGCCAGATTGCGCAACTCCTCGCTTTGTGCCGTAGCTTCTGTACCGGTGACTAATTCGACCATCACACCGACGCGACCGCCGCCATGAATATAGATGTCGATATAGCCGGGCTCAGTCAGAGCATAACGCATGGCGCGACGGAAGGTGATATTCTCTCTAATAGCAGCAATCTCTTCCTTGATGGCCAGCTCAACGGTAATATCCTGATTGGCGATATATGGTGCGGCAGAAAGCTTCTCCATATTGGCTACATCATCATCAGCCAGTTCGGTTTGCAGTGCCTGCTCCGCAATATTATTGACCAGAGCCTGGAATTTTTCGTTCTTGACAGCAAAGTCAGTTTCAATATTGACTTCAACCATAGCGCCGACTTTGCCATCAGCACCAAGCTTACCTTGAACCATACCCTCGGTAGCAGCGCGTCCCGCCTTCTTCTCAGCAGTTGCCATGCCATGCTCGCGCAACCAGTTTATTGCTTTATCGAAATCGCCGTCCGTGGCTTGCAAAGCTTTTTTGCAGTCCATCATGCCGGCACCGGTTTGTTCTCTAAGATCCTTTACCATCGCAGCGGTTATAACCATATTTTTCTCCTTTATATCCTTTATATGCTATTGTGAATTCTTCCATTATTATCAGGGCAAAAGCGCTATTGCAAAATGCTTATACCCTATTCCTCATCAAAGTCAGCAGCAAAATCCATTATATCAACAGGTTCAACCTCAGCCTCAAATTCGTCAGCATCTTCCTCATCCTCAGCCGCCTTATCAGTCATCTGCTCACCCTGACGCCCTTCTAATACTGCATCCGCCATGATGCCGGTAATTAACTTAATCGCTCTGATAGCATCATCATTGCCCGGGATAACAAAGTCAACTTCTGTCGGATCACAATTGGTATCAACGATGCCGATGATAGGAATACCCAAGCGGCGCGCTTCGGCCACAGCAATATGCTCTTTCTTGGGATCGACCACATAAATGACCTGAGGCAGACCCGGCATATCGATAATACCGCCCAGATTGCGGTTGAGTTTTTCCTGCTCATTCATCAGAGCCGCAACTTCCTTCTTGGGCAGAACCTCAAAAGTTCCATCCTCTTCCATTTTTTGCAGTTCTTTCAATCTCTTGATGCTTTTGGCGATTGTGCTGTAATTGGTCAGAGTTCCACCCAGCCAGCGATTATTGACATAGTACATGCCACAGCGCTGCGCCTCTTCCCGGATAGAGTCCTGCGCCTGCTTCTTGGTTCCCACAAAGAGGATACTTCCTCCTCGCTCGGATACACTGCGCACAAATTCATAGGCCAGCTCAATCTGTTTTACCGTCTGCTGCAGATCGATAATATAAATACCGTTGCGCTCGGTAAAGATATAGGGAGCCATTTTGGGATTCCAACGGCGGGTCTGATGTCCGAAGTGAACTCCGCCCTCGAGTAATTGTTTCATGGTTACGACAGCCATAAATACCTCCTGTTTTTTCCTCCACGGACTCTAATCAATATCGCCTGCAACAGGATTAGTCCGTGTGCGTAATAACCGGAGAAATAATACCATATTATCCGCCGCACCGCAACAGAACGAAAAAGACGAAGACGCCGCCGGGCCGTCCCGCCTGCTAGAGATCAGTTGAGAGTATGATTAGGATTACTGGCAGTAGTCATCGGGTCATCCCGCTTTTAGAGATCAGTACCGGAGCGTGGTCAGCCGTGCAGCCAACCCTCGCTGATCAGCAGAGCACGCAGCTTCTGCCTGGTGCGATACAATATACTGCTGACAGTGTTCTCGCCGCGCCCAAGCAAACGGGCAATCTCCTCAATCTGCAGACCAAAGAAATAGCGGAGCACAAAAGCCTGACGCGCAGCAGCTCTCTCTTGAGCCAGAAAACCGGAAATCAGATCGGCAACAGCTTGCCCCTCTAATGCCTGGTCAGTTTGCTCACAGCCTGCGACAATCTCCCCCAATTCATCCAGCGCCAGTGTATACCGGTCACTGCCCCGCTTAAGCGCCTGGCGCCGGCGATATCTGTCAATCGAGTGACGCCGTGTAATCTTGACCAGAAAAGACAGCAGTATCTGCGGACGATGAGGCGGAATAGAGTTCCAGGACGAAAGATAAGTATCATTTACTATCTCTTCGCTATCCTCCGGATCAGACAGGATATTATTGGCAACAGTAAAGAGATACGGGCCATAGAGAGTGGCAACTTCGAACAGCACACTCTCATCTCTGGCCCAGTATCGATCAACTAATAACTTGTCCGTCGAGACATCATTCATTGAAGCTCTCCTTATATAACAGTGGCAAGATCAGTAAATCCGCTTCCCGTTTCTGCCGTATATCGGCATACCGCAGCCGGTTAACCGCCACTATTGTCCATGGATTTGCTCTACCTTATCTCTGATTATCGTCTCTAAGTCGGCAAGACTTTTGCCGGACAGTGCCTTAGTTATTGCATCGCCCTTTACCCTGGAGAACTGAACTTTGTTCCCGGTAACAGTACCGGCTCCCTGATATCCTCCCTGAATGTTGTAGTGTCCTTCATCAGTATGATAAAGGAACAGCACATATTCCTTGCCTTTTTTAAAGAGCGGTATCTCATCAAAGCCCTTTGTGACCATGCCGTTCAGACTTCCCCCGGTTTGCAATACAAGTATGGCATCACCGCTCTTAATATGGCCGTGATACACTTTATCCACTCTTAATTTTTGTTTTGTAAAAATCAGATCATGTCTTCTTTCAGGGATAGAATCCACAACTTCACCGGTCACAATAATATCCGCGGCCTTGACCATATCATCCACCGAAGTGTAATAATCAATAAAGAAAGCATTTGATTCAATCTCCTGTTCCCCTTCGCTTGCTGTTTTTTGATTGAACAGACCACCCCAAAACAAGACGCCGCTGACAACAAGGCAAACAGCCGCTGCCGCGACAACCCTACTCCAGGTTATGATCTTTTTAGGGCGTTTGCGCAGAAGACCGGCAGCCTCCGCGATAAGTCCGTCATCCAGCAGATCAAGCGCATCATAGAATTGTTCACGTTTCATAGAACTGATACCTCCGTATAGAATATTACCCCAAGAGTGATTACTCCTCTCACCCTATATCTCGCAAACGCCGGCCAAACCTTGCATGCTTTGGCAGAAGAAATGGGAGTGCAAGTGGTATAATCAGGATATCAAGTACAAACATTCTATAGACTAAAGCCGTTAAATGGTTGCGAGAGCGGTTGTTCCTTACTTTAGGATAGTGGTGGGAGCAGTTGCTATTTACTGTAAAGAACGGCTAGAGATAGAAAGGAGGATAAAATGGCTGTAGATAAGACTCTGATACCTTCGCCGGAAGTCATAAAGCATCTGGCTGATACCATGTCGGACTATCGCGAAGGCTTTATACATGATCTCTGTGAGCTAGTCAAGGTGCCCAGTGTACTGGGAAAGGCGGAGCCGGGTGCTCCTTATGGCAAGGAGCCGCTGCGGGCATTGGAATTGTTCCTGGAACAAGGAAAGCGGCTGGGCTTTAAGGCTGTCAATGTCGGTAATCATGCCGGTTATCTGGAAATGGGCAGCGGTGAGGAGATGGTTGCCGCTCTATGCCATCTTGATGTGGTGCCTGCCGGTGCCGGTTGGGATCGTGATCCCTTTACTCCGGTGGTAGAGAATGGCTTTATCTATGGACGCGGCACCAGCGACAATAAAGGCCCGGCGGTTTCAGTCATGTATGCTATGCGCGCCCTGGCAGATGATCCCGATTTCCGGCCCAACAAGCGCATCCGTCTGATTGTCGGCACTAATGAGGAAAATGGCAGTACTTGTATGGAATACTATACCGCCAATGAGGAAATTCCGGTCAGCGGCTTTACTGCCGATGCCGATTTCCCTGCCGTCTATGCCGAAAAAGGTATTTCCCGGCCGGAGTTCACCTGGCGGCGCCAAGGTCAGGAGCAAATCCTCAGCGCCCAAGGCGGCGAAGCAGTCAATATGGTGCCCGGTGATTGCACTGTCACCTATAAAGGAGAGGATGGGAAAATTAAAGAGCTTATCTTCAAGGGCAAGACAGCCCATGCCTCCATGCCTGATCTGGGCGAAAATGCTATCTCGATGGCTATGGCGGAATTGTCAAAGCTTGGCATTTCCGATCCGGTCGTTGATTTCTATCAGAAGTATCTGGGCTTCGAAACAGATGGCGCCGGCCTGGGGCTGGCTTTCGAAGATGATTCCGGACTAACAACGGTTAATGCCGGACTTTTGAGCATAGATACTGATAAAGCCGCTTTAAGGCTGGATGTTCGCTATCCTGTCACGATGGATTTCCCGGCTGCGCTGGCACGGATGCGGCAGAAATTTGCGCCGGAGGGAATTACTATCGAAATTACAAGTGAGGATGGGCCTCTCAATCTGGGCAAGGATTCTTATCTTATTACTACTTTGATGGACATCTATTCCAAGAGCACCGGCTTGAATGCCAGAGCCGTTACTATGGGTGGCGGAACCTATGCCCGCGCCGTGCCAAATATTTGCGCCTTCGGCATGAGCTTCCCGGGTGATCCGGAAGTAGCGCATCAGATCAACGAGTTTATTGAGATTGATAAAGCTCTGGCGGCAGCGGCAATCTTCAGGGATTCGTTGCGCAAACTGGCAGAATAGCAGCCAAGCTGAGACGACACTACAGTAAAGAGCCGCCTCGTTCCGGGGCGGCTCCTTTATTGCTATTTGTTTTTAGGGCTCAAGGAATCGCTGCAGCGCTATTCTTCCGCAGGCATTTCTGTTTCACAGCAGGCTTCCGCCATCTCTGCATCAGGTTCAGCTTCTTCAACAACTGCTGCCGGATCATCTATATCTTCTTCTTTGACGTCCTCCTTGACGTCGTCCTCTTTGCCTTCTTCTTTGACGTCCTCTTCGACTTCTTCTTTAACTTTCTCTTCAGTTTCGACTTCTTCTTTGACTTTTTCTTCAGTTGTTTTCGCTTTATCGCCCATCAGCTTATCCAATAGTTCGGCGCCTCCATCTGTAACGGCAGAAATATTGGCCAGTTCAGCCATTGAGGTCGGAGTATGATTGTCAACATAGCTGGTTGGCATCGCCTCTTCCTTGGACTCGCGCTTGCTACGGCGCTCGCGCTTTTCGCGCTTCGGCTGCTTGCTTTCACGCTGTTCGCGGCGGCGCTGCTGTTTAGCCTCAATCTCAGCCCGGACTTCTTCGGACGGATTGATGGGTTCCACTTCGCGGATACTGATGCTGATGCGTCTGCTTTCATTGGAAACTTCCAACACACGGGCATCAATCTCCATGCCGATGGCCAAGACATCATTGGGACGATTCAATCTATAATCCGAAATTTGCGAAATATGGCACAGTGCATCTACGCCTGGAGCAATCTCAACGAAAGCGCCAAACTGGAACATACGCACTACAATACCGCGGACGATAGAGCCAACCGGGAATTTACTCTCGATATCTTTATAGGGATCATTCTCAGGCAGGCGATAGCCGAGGGAAATTTTCCTGGCTGCGCGGTCAAAGTCCTTGACGAAAACTTCGATCTTATCGCCAACATTGACAACTTCGCTCGGATGCTTAATGCGATTCCAGGATAGCTCGCTGATATGAACAAGTCCGTCCACACCGCCGATATCAACGAAAGCGCCGAAATCAGTAAGATTCCTGACTGTGCCCGTATAAAATTTATCGATGTCGATATTGTTCCAGAATTCTTCCGCCATTCTGCGACGCTCGCGTTGCAGCAGTGAACGTCTGGATCCGGCGACTTTGGGGCGCTTGCGGTTGGCATCAAATTGCGTGACCAGAATCTCAAATGATTCACCGCGATAGGGCTCAAGATCATCGACCATATGAAGATCCAGCTGGGTACGATGGACATAAATATCCACACTGCCATAGGCACAGATAACACCGTCTTTAACAACATTTACTACTTTTACTTGAACAGGTGTTTTCTCCTTAAATGCTTTTTCGATTTGGGCCTTGTGCTTGGAAAAATCTACCCTGGCTTTGGAAAGTGTAATCTCTTTGCCCATGTCCGTATTGCGAATATGGCGCACATAGACTTCCATCTCAGCATGATTCTTTACAGCTGCCTCTAAATCATACTCGGGATCGTTTTCAAATTCTTTCAGGGGTATCCTGCCTTCAGATTTGTCTTTAACATCGACATAGACATAGTTGTCGTCCTTGCGCACTACAATACCAGTTACGATACTGCCGCGCTTTAGCTGAGGAATGCTGTCTATGAAATCTGAAAAGCTGACCTCGGCATGGTCTTCTTGCTCCGCCTCTGCATCTTCAGCCACTTCATCCATCTCTGCGGGCTCTGTAGCTTCTGCCTCTGTTTCTGTCGTTGGCTCCTCACCTGAGGATTCTGCAGTTTCCTCCTCCGCTTCGACTGTCGCTGCTTCTTCCGCGACTTCTGCCTCAGCTTCGGCCTTTAACGCTTCATTTACTGTTTCTGTAGCTTCGGTAGGCAATTCGGCTGCCTCGGCATCTTCTGTCACCGGTTCAGCTGTCTCTTCGGGCTCCACAACTTCTTCTTCAACGGTTGTGGTTGCTTCCGGCAAATCTTCAGTTCTTGCCTGCGCCTCGGGTTCAGCCGCAATAAACTCTTCCGCTGTTGCTACCAACGACTCTTGCTCTTTTTCCGGCTGATGCGTAAGAGCTGTCTCCTTCTCTTCCTGAGCTACGAGACCTTCCTGTTCTTTCATCTTCTGGATAACCTCCCTGATCATGCCTTGTGGCGTGGACGCCCCGGCAGTTATACCAATTTTCTTTTGCGCCGTTATATTCTGTCTGAGCAAATCTTCAATTTGCTCAGGATCTTCTATCAGGCGCACATTGGAATTACGGCTGGCACAAACCTCTACCAATTTCATGGTGTTGGAACTGGTAGAACTGCCTAGAACAAATATCAGGTCGGATCTGGCAGCCAGTTCTGCCGCTTCCGCCTGCCTTTGTTCAGCCGTAACACATATTGTATCAAATACACGTAAATTTGCAATTTTCTTGTTCAATATTTTAGAGATTTGCTCAAATTGGGCAGCGGAAAAGGTTGTCTGTGACACCAACATCCAGTCGCCGCCATCAAAATCAGCTGCTTCGGCCTCAGCTATATTGTTAATAATGATCGGAGGCGCGCCATAATGACCTACCAAACCTCTCACTTCCGGATGGTCGGGATCCCCTGTAATAATCAGGCCGGCACCGCATTTTGCTGCCTCTGCCGCCAGCTTCTGCACTTTCGTAACAAAAGGGCAGGTCTGATCAATTATTTCGCAGTGCTTAGCTTGCAATTTTTCAATGATCTCCGGGGCGACACCATGAGCCCGGATAATGACCCGGGCATAATCCGGTATCTCTTCCAATGTTCTGGCCAATTTGAGACCTTTGTTCAGCAGCTCTTGGATGACATGCTTGTTATGGACAATTTCACCTAACATCCAAGTGCTGTTTTCATCATGGCAATTGCGATAAGCGGTCTCAATAGCCCGGCGTACTCCGGGACAAAAACCTGCATATTGGGCCAATTCTATCTGCATCAATTCCGCTGTTCCTCTGACCCGTATTTACTCGCTCTTTCAGGCTGCCACTCCAGATCAGCCAGAGCAAATATTTTGCGCATTATATCCATCATGATCCGGGAGAACTCCTCTTTTTGTCGAGATTTGTCGGAAGGTCTGTCAATTTTGAAGGGTCTGCCAATAATAATCCGCTGTTTCCTGAACAATTTCCATTCCCTGGCAAAGGCTACCGGCAGGACCGAAAGACCGGAACGGCTCACCAGATTGGCAGCATTGCCGCTGGGCAACACTTTGTTCAGATCCGCTTCTTTAACCCGCGTGCCTTGGGGGAATATACCGATAGAGCAACCTTCTTTTGCTAATTGCAAAACAGTTCTGACCGCTCTGGAATCTCTGCGATCCCTGGTCAGAGGAATTGCGCCTAGCCTGTGTACAAACCAGCCGATAACGGGAATTGAAAATAAGGACTGTTTGGCGATCCAGTGCACCCAACGCGGCATCTTAAACTGTAAAGCGAGCAGATCCAATAAGCTGCGATGATTTGCAACCACAAAAAACGGTTCCCGCGGGATATTCTCCAGCCCCTCATAGCTGACTCTGTATAAAAGAGCGGTGGGAATTCCAATCAGATAGGCCAGTGGCCACCGCAAGCGGCTGTTGCGCGCTATTGCTTTCCTTTTCTCTTTGCGGTCTTGATCATTATTTTGCTGCATAAGCCGATCTACCTTTTATTCTCAGCGCCTGACACCGAATCCGAAACCAAATACTGCTGCCAAAAATCTCCCAGTTTCGGATCCTCAGCAGCTCTGACCCGCATCAATCGCAAAATCCGCTGCAAGACTTCCGAAACGGTCAGTTCGGTTGTTTCAATCTTAATAGCATCGGGGGCGGCAACTGCCGGTGCTAATTTCCTGCTGCTGTCATTTTGATCGCGCTTGATGATCTCTGTCAGCACCTGATCATAACTTTGTGTCGCCATGCCTTGAGTGTCGTCTTGCATCTGCCGCCAGCGTCTTCTCGCCCTCTCCGCCGCAGTTGCCTCAAGGTAAAATTTAAAATCCGCCCGAGGCAAAACATAACTGCCGATATCTCTGCCATCCAGCACCAACGGCATCTGCTGATCCGCCAATTGCCGCTGCATTTCAACACAGTAATGGCGCACCGACGGCAAGGCGCTGATAGCGGATGATAGCTTTGATATCTCCGGCAAACGTATATCAGCGCTCACATCTACACCATGGAGTAAAGTCTTTTGTCCTGTCCTGGCAAGTACAAGCTCCAGCCCGCTCTGATCCAACCAGGCTGCTACCAGATCTTCTATGTCTAAAGGGATCTGTTCTTGCTTCGCAGCATAGGCTAGTGCCCGATACATTGCACCCGTATCCAGATAATTAATGCCGAGAGTATTGGCAAGCGCTTTGGCGATTGTGCTTTTCCCCGCTCCTGAGAGTCCATCCAGAGCAATTGCTCGCGTCATCAATCTTCCACCTCATATTTCTGGTACTGAAACTGCTTGTCCAGCGCATCCAATGTCTTATACATGACAAAATCCGCAGCGGGCAGATCCTGAGCCGATTTGAGTCCGAATTCAATCAAAAAATGATCCGTAACAGTGAAGATCGCAGGTTTCCCCGGCAAGTCCAGAGTACCTGCTTCCCGGATCAAATTTCTTTCCAGCAATCTGCTAATGATACCGTCACTGTTGACACCTCTGATCTCCTCCACCTGAGCTCTGGTGCAAGGCTGATTATAAGCTATGGCTGCCAGTGTTTCATAGCTGGCTTGAGATAAGGCGGGTCTGTTCTGAGGACGATAGAGGCGCGACACTATTTCTTTCAGCTTCGGCTTTACTGTCAAGAAAGCTTTATTGTCTATTATTCTTAGCATTAAGCCCGTCTGAACATCCCGCTGATATTTCCGTTGCAGTTGCTCCAACAGCAAAACCGTCTCTGCGCCGGAAAGCTCCAGTATCTTGCCCAGGACATCGACGGCTATTGGATCCCCGGCAGCAAATAATACAGCCTCTGCCGCAGCCATTAAATCACTGTCCGACCTAAGTTTATCTGTATCCATGTACTAATCTCTTCCCTCTTAATCTGTTGCAATATCGGTATCACATTGTCCCTCATTGCTGTCGCCCTGTCCTTTTTATGTTTGAATGCCTATTGGACATTGTCCGCCGTTACAGTCCGGCCGCCCGCTCAAAGCAGCAAATCCTCATCAATTATTTCCACGCCGCTTATAATATCTTCCTCCTGCAATAGCAGTCCTTTCTCAATCCTCATGGCTCCATAAGGAATCTTTTGAGTTACCGCGATCCTATTTTGCCGCATCAGTTCCAGCATGGCCAGGAAACCTGTAGCCTGTTCCATCTTACTGGAAGAAGCAGGCGGATACAGTTCATGAAACCAGACTTTTTTCTTGCGCCAAACCTGCCTCAGAATCTCTTTGACTTTATCCTTGATCGATACCCTCTCCCGTCGGAGCAGATAGCGGACATTTTGACGCAAATCATGGAATTTGTTGCGATTTCTGGTTTCCAGCGTCGCCACCGCTTCCTGGAACTTGGCAAAATCCAGGCTGTCTTCAACATATTCCTGCGTAATGCCCAATCTGGCAGGAGGCTCCGGCAGTCTGAGCACAGAGTCGGCATAAATTTGATGGAGTCGGCTGAGTTCTGCCGCCAACAAACGGCAGTGCCTGTAGCGCAACAACTTTAACACCAATTCATCGCGCGAATCATCTTCAGCTTCGGGCTCAACTTGCTTGGCGGGCAACAGGCTATACGATTTAAGCTGCAAAAGAGTAGCCGCCATGACCAGAAATTCACTGGCCAGATCCATATTCAAAGTTTCAAGCTCCGACAATACAGCGAGATATTGATCGGTAATGTCCGCTATCGGAATATCGTAAATATCGATCCGGTTTTTTTCCAGCAGATCAGATAGCAGCTCAAGAGGGCTGTCATAGGCGCGAATATCAATCTTTGTTGTCAATCCCGTCATAATCCGCTATCAGAACAAAGCCTGCCAAATCGCTTTAAAGAGAGCATCCAAAGGTGTCTGGATAACCCAGGCCAAAGGATATAAAATCCAGCTCATTACCTTAGAAATAATTCCTCTGCCAAAGAAAACCAAGATTAAAAACGCCATCCCGATATAGTGCTCATACTGCATGATCTTATAATAAATGCCGGATGGCAGTACCGCTCCGAACACTTTGTAGCCGTCGAGAGGCGGCATTGGCAGCAAATTAAAGACTGCCAGTCCCAGATTGGCCCAGAACATCAAAAACAACAGTTCCAAAATCACACCCACAAAGCTCATGGTATCGAAAATAACCGCACTGCCCTGATTGGCCAACAGATATATCGTTTGCACAATCAAGAATGACAGATAGCTGACAATCGCCAAGAGAATATTAGAGAGCGGACCGGCCAGACTTACCATCATGATGCCAAAGCGCATACTGCGCTTGTGGCTGAAGCGGGCAGGATTGATCGGCACCGGCTTGGCCCAGCCGATTCTTCTCGTAAGCAAAAATACCAATGAGCCCATAGGATCCAGATGCTTCAATGGGTTTAGCGTCAGTCGGCCGAGATCAGCCGCAGTACTGTCACCCATCTTATAGGCCATCCAGGCGTGAGAAAACTCATGTAAGGAAAGCGATAGGCTCAACACCAGTATTGACATGAGCAGTCCCCTGATATCGAAATCCCCAAATAAAGCAGTCAAAAGCAACGACATCTTCTTCTCCTTAAGCAATATCTAATACGCATATTTCTATTGTCCGCCCAGCAGTTCATCATAACCCTCAGTTGAGTAGCGGTCGGTTCCCTTCAGCCATAAGGCCTCGCAATTCTCCAGTTGCGCCAACATCTCTTTACCATCCGGATAGGACATATTTAACAGAGCCGTGGTAATGGCATCAGCAGTTGCCGAGCTGGGGGCAACTACAGTCACGGAATCAAAGTACTGTGAGGGCATAAGCGTATCCGGATCAATAATATGATGATATTTTACACCGTTCACAGTATAATATCTTTCGTAAACTCCGGAAGTAACAATCGCCAGGTCAGATACCTGCAGCACATCAATAATCTGTTCCTGTGCATCCAAATCGGGGTTTTTAATGCCAATCCGCCATTTCGCGCCGGAGTCAGCCTTCACCCCTACCGCCCGGATATTGCCGCCAAGAGAAATCACAAAGGAATCATAGCCTGCCTCGATGGCGTGCTGAGCCACAAGCTCACAGGCATATCCTTTGGCGCCCGACCCTACATCCAGGCTCATATCTGGATCTGTCAGGAAAACCGTACCTGCCTCTTTATCGAGCTTTACCCGTCTGATATCGGTATGTTGATTGGCCAGCTTCAGCGCATCCGGATCAGGCAGCACGGCTGTGGCCGGATCATCTATCCCCTGCATGCGCAAATCATGCCAGATCGATAATACCGCGCCCAAAGCCATATTGACCCTGCCGTCGGATATATCATTTGCCCATAAGCATTGCTCGAGAAAATCGATAATTGCCGGGTCCACCGGTACCGGCTGCTTGCCCGCCTGTTCATTGATAGTACTGATATTGTTAATGCCGGGATAGGAATTGTAAAAATCAAATAGTTTATGGTAATGGTCAAGATCCTGCTTTACCAGCGCCGCAAACTGCTCAAAAGCGGCTTCGTCTTTCGTATAGGCTATCAGCGTCGTGACCGTATCAAAGGGACCCATTATCGACTCTTCAAAACGAAGGCGCTCACCGGCAGTACCCTGCCCCTCGTCCCGCGAACAGGAAGCGCCGGCAAGCGCAAACAGAATTGCGTATATCAGCAAAACAGCATTTACCGTATTGGCTCTCAAGCGATTCTTAATCATTCTTAGCACTCAATTCAGATATGTCATTGTATCAGATCCGGTCTGAGAAATAACGCCAGCGCTTCAGGGCGGGCAGAGCCGCACGCAGCAGCGCTGAAGACAGTAAGCCCGTCACTATGCCCGTAAACAGCAGCAGCGGCAGAAATGCCAAGACAGGTATGCGCAAATAATCAAGCAAGATAATCAGCAAATACTGCCCCAGATTATGACTTACGGCGCCGCTTACGCCCAGGATCGAATAACTGACGCGGTCTCCGGTCAGGCGCTTAAGCATATACATGCAGGTCACTGATATCAGGCCGCCGGATAAACTGGTCAAACCGGCGATCAGGCCCCTGGTCATGACGGCAAATATACCCTTTAGTATTGCTATGGTATAAGCTGACGGCAAACCCAGGAAAAACAGCGCATACATCACCGCAATATTGGATAGCCCATAGCGCAGGGGAACCGGCGCCGGCAGCGGCGGCAGAATATTTTCGAACATGCCCAAAGCAATTGCCATCGCAAAGAGCAAGGCCAAAACGACCAGCTTCCGGACGGAATATCCGGTCGCCGGCAGTTTCGATCTGTCTCCGGATCTCTTGCTCATGCGATCAGATCCGGCAGATCGGAATCAATATCATCTGCGGAACCGACAATTTTCAGCAGTACACGATTGGGCAGACAGGCGGCCCAATCATTGACCCGGTACAGCTCGCCGCTTTTGATACAGACTTTGTCGGGGCAGCTTGATTCCCGGAAAGCAATAGTGCCTCTTTCAGACTGATAGAAGACAATTTCCGGACATTCCGGAAAGCTCAGGAAACGCTCCTTGCCTTCCGTCAGGGCAATGACCGCAATCAGATTATTATCGCAATAGATCTCCGCCTTTTTCACTGCCGCATCATCTTGCTGTCTGCCCCACAGATGCAGAACCAGGGCGAAAAGCAATAAGAGGCCGACAATCAACAGATCCGTCGGCCTCATAAAGATGCGTTTAGCTTGTTTGCTGGCACTGTTATCCTGCATTTTGTTCATCAGAGTGCATATCCCACCAATTTTCAATCAGCCCTGTGTTAAGGAATCGTATTCTCTTTAACTGCGGATCTTAATTATCCTCCCGGTTACGGCTCCGTCGTTGTTGTTGACACTGGCTCCGTTGTTGTTGACACTGGTTCTGTTGTTGTCGTTGACACTGGCTCTGTTGTAGTTGCCGCTGGCTCTGTTGTTGTAGTCGTAGGCGGCTTAGCCGTAGTCGTCGGTGTAGTGGTCGGCTTAGCTGTAGTCGTAGGTGTGGTTGTAGCCTCTGTTGGAGCGGGTTTAACAATATGCTCCAACTTCAGAGTACTGGTATTGCCCACAGCATCCTTCGCCGTATAAGTAACCGCATAGGTTCCGGCCTTAGTCACATCGACATTGCCGGTGTATGTCACTTCCAACTTGTTATTAGCAAAGTCATAGGCCTCCACACCCTTCAGGTAGTCAAAGCCTGCGACTTCGCCGGCCGTGATCGTCTGCGCCGCACCAATAATGCGAGGCGGTGAATTGATCTTGTTCTTCCAAGGATTCTTAGGATGAGGATCATAGGGATCCCAGCCATAGCGCGGGTCACTCCGACTGACCTTAATCGTTATTTTCGGCAGACCGGGCACGCCGTCGATATTATACCCTTTGGCGCTGGCCAAAACTTTGACCTTGGATCTGGTGCCCCGGAGAGAATAGATAAACCTGGCATCGGCGGCATTGAGCCTGATGCAGCCATGCGAGTCCCTGCGTCCCAACTTATTGTATGAGCGAACATTCAATGTGCCGGGATTGCCCTTAACCGTATAATATGGCGTATGGAAAAAGAAGTCAGTGCCGATTGAGCGCCCGGTTTTCGGATTTATACCATAGAAGCGGGTTGCGTACTGATGGAAAGATTCACCATAGAGTTTGAATTTGATCCAGAGTACACCTCCGCCCAGATAATAATGATGGTTCTCGCCTGTAAGCGGCGTGCTGTAACCTTTCACACCGGTGGATGTGACCATTTTCCTGATCGGGACCTCGGTTCCGCTGGCTGTTGTACCATAGACAACTACTCGCTGCTCGGCAACGAAAACCCTGATTGTATAGGGCGGTCCGGCATGTACAGCTCCTACATTACTGCTTATCCTAGGTGCTTGGGGGGTTGGGGTCGGGGTCGGAGTCGGGGTCACTGCCTTAGTCGGTCCGGTTGCAGTACTCGTGCCGGTAGTGTCTTCGTTCTTATTATTCGAATTATTATTTCTTTCGGTAAATACCGGCACAGCACCCTTGTGGATGGCCGGTCGATCATAACTAATATTCGATTTCGAGGTTTCTGCCAGCTCCGCTGTGTCAGATGGGATATTTTCCTCAGTTTCCGTGGTCAGCGGCGCATCCTTCTCCTGATCCAGATTTTCAAATGCTCTGGACGGTTGCTCTTGAAGCAGGCTGCAGGAGGACAACACACTAATCAGCATCACAAGCGCCAGAACAAAACTGATAGGTCCAACTCCAGCAGTTTTCCTGCTTTTTTCTTTTCTCATAATTCCCCCAAGTTACTTATACACAATATTATTCAGATAATTACCGGAGATTAGTTTATTCTAATCCAAATACCTATTATAGTAAAACTAATTTTTGATACAAGCGTTACTTACGCTGTTTTCACTCCTGAGATGCCGGTAAATTTTTTCTGATACCCTCGTTTCTAGTATATCTATATTTTTTAAGGATTTTGTCACAATTTTATGTGCTATTGTCGCAATTTATTTATTATTGCGGGATTATTGCCAACCCTGCGGAAAGCACATATTTTAATATATTTGCACCGCCTTGTTCTACTTGAAAGGAGATCAAAATGCAAAATTATCCAGCGGCAGTTGCCGGCATAATCCCTGTCATAAGCCCGGACCGGACTTGGCCCGAGACAAATTATGACACATCTGTCTTCTCTGAGGTTGAAGATCTTCGCCGCTATCTGGCTTTTCTGCCCGATGAGCGCAGCAGCTTGCAAAAACTGACTAACTGGTTGACTGTTACGGAACAAAATTCACAGTCTTTTCTGGTATCTGACAATATATCCGTCTATCAAAAAACCGCAGAAGAACCATCCGCTTTTCGACACAAGCATCAAGATACAATCGATCATCTGACTGCGCGTAAAGAGCTGTTGAGCGGAGTCGTCTACCATATCGCCAGATTGCATGCGGCTTATCGCGAAACCTTAATCTCCTTATATTTTGAGCAAAATACCCTGCGCGAAACAGCCGTATTAATGGGTAAGTCGCTGTCAACAGTTAAACGTTATCGCGATGCCGGCCTGGTCGATCTGTTCATGAGACTAAAACAGCAGGAGCTGCAAAAATATCAAGCCAACTGAATTCCGGTTGACAATTTTTACAAACTAATTGCGCAATTGAAACAATTGAACCCGCCTTCTGCTTGAGTCATGATGCCAATTCCGCTATTATAGTCAGGAGAAAGCCGGCAGATGAAGAAAGCAGTGTTTGCTGAGGGCATGCCGGCAACATATGAAGGTATAAATGGGACTACTTTTTTTCAAGAAAAGAAACGACGGAAAAATTGTCAAAGATGAAGATTCCTTAATTAGGATAACACCCTTTATTATGCGCGGACGGAATGAAGCCGCTATTTATTTTGCGCGTTCTTATGATGTCGAGGCAATCCAGAAATTCATTCAGGATAAGCGTGCTGAAGGCAAAAGAATTACTCTGTTCAATGTAATTGTAGCGGCAATGTTGCAAACCATATACCGGCGTCCTAAAATCAATCGCTTTATCGCCGGACGGCGTCTCTATGAACATAATGGCATTTCCATCCTTTATGCTGTCAAGGCCAGAATGACTGATGATGCCCTGGAATCAATCGCCAAAGTCGAGCTTGACCCCTCCGACACTATCTATGATATTGCCGACCGCATGAAAAATAATATCGATAAGATCAAGGACGGCAAACTGAAAACCGATGACAAATTAATCCGTTTTGTTGTTAAACTCCCACGCTCGTTTTTGCAATTTGCTCTCTGGATCGTACGTTTGATGGATTTCTACGGGATTATGCCCAAGGCCCTTATGGATGCAATTCCGCTCTACTCTACCATGTACATTTCTCATCTGGGCAGCGTTGGAGCCGATGCTCCTTTCCATCATCTGTATGAATTTGGTACAACTTCCGTCTTTATTACCATCGGCCGCGTCTATGAAGCACCCTACAAAGGCAAGGATAATCAGGTAGAATGGCGGCAAACCGTCGATTTGAAGTTCTCTATCGATGAAAGAATCTGTGATGGTTTTTACTTAATTAAGAGCCTTAAGGTATTTGATACATTTATGCAAAATCCGGCAGATCTCGAGCATTCTCCCCTATTCCACAAGCAGGAGTATGAAAAACTCCTGACTGAAATCCGTCAGAGGAAAGAAACCAGGGAGGCCGGGGAGCAATCCGGCTAAAATATATCCACACTAATTATCAGTCGGATAACCGCTTCCCTTGTTGACTATATCCCAGATTGAGTCCGGCAAGATACGCCTATAGTAATCATAGTCCAGAATCTGAGCTGAGAACTTCAGCTTATTTCTTACTATTTGCGTTATAGCATCGATATATTCCTGCTCATCAGCCAAGGTTACACCCGGCGCCGGAGTGAATTCCTTGGTCACAGCATTGTAACGCCCTTTATCCGTAATCCAACTGCGATTGACAAAGAATGCCAAAGGTCTGCGCTCCGAGAAAACATCGCTTCCCATCAATAGTCTTGAATCATAGGGTACGCCCATCAGATTATAAATCGTCGGCAAGATATCCAATGTAAAGCAGACTCTGTCAACTACCTCAGGCTCCATGCCATCCACATACATAATCAGAGAGTTGCGATAAACTTCAAAATTTTCTTCCAGCTCAGTACCTGCCAATTGATCATAATCTTCTTTATCCATTTGATAAGGATAGTGGTCGGCATTCATCACGATCAAGGTTCGTTCGGCCATTCCTGACTCGCGCAGACGCTTAAGCAGATACTCCATAGCTTTATCTACTTCAATTTGCGTAGCCATATAGGCCCGTCCGCCTTCATTATAGGGCAGATGCTTAACCGCTTCGCGGTTTTTAGAAGCTATATAGTTGCCGCGGAATGTGTAATTAGCATGGCCGCTGACAGTCATAATATAGGCATGGAAAGGCTCTTTGGCAGTCATCTCGTCAAAGATTTTCTCCATCATCTCCAGATCCGATTCCGGCCAGGATTTTTTGACTTCCAGGCCGTTGCCGACTCCCTTATAGGTATAGCCCAGATTAGGATGTGATTTATCCCGGCCGTAATAGGTATAAGTATGGTTATGCCAGGCTGTCGTATAGTATCCGAGGCGCCTGAGCATATTGCCCGGTACCAGAGCCATATCGTTTTTAGCGGATTCAACCATACTCCAAACACCCGGCTTGGGAGCCAATCCGGTAACGCCTGTATATTCTCCGTCCGAAGTTGAGACACCCCAGTTAGGATTATAAAAATTCTTAAACTTAATGCCCTCTTCCTGCATTTTCCACAGTGTCGGTGTCAGTTCCGGATTGGCAGAATAGGCGGAATGCGCTTCGACAGTCAAAAAAATCAGATTATAGCCCTTGTATTTACCGGTATGGCTGTTGGTTTTGCTCGGTTCAACCTCATTGAAATATTGTGCCATCGCTCGCAGACTGTCATTGCTTTCATTGGCAATAATCTGCTCAAAGTCGATCGGGAAAACTTGTTCTTTCGGTTCAACTATTTCTGATGTTGGCTCTGTCCGACCCGGATCGGTAGCGCCGCTTTCAGTTGGCGGACCAACAGGTCCCGGTTCGGAAGAGTTCTGCGTATCGTCAGGATCCTTGATCAGGATATCCTCCGGCAGAGTCTCATCCACAGGGACAGAAGTACCCCCATCAAATAAAAAGTGTCTGAGATCAATGCTCATAGCCGAGATCAAGCCTATTTTGCTGGAAGCGACAAAAGGGTCATTGGTTTCAAAGTACAGGTCATAGGCGGAATTGACATCGCGATCACCCACATGAATAAATAAGATCGCAAAGGTGAAAGTAACTATAGCAGCGGTTAGGCTAAACAGACTTCTCAGTATCCGGTCAGATTTGTTACCCCGGTTCTTCTTTATCTTTGACCCGGCCAGCCAATGTCCAGGAATTATCCCTTTGTTTTTTAAGAATCTTAGGAGCGGCCGTCCGACAAACAAGACAATAATCGGCAGAAAGGCCAATAACAGAACCGGAGTATTGATCAGGATTTTCCAAAAAACATCACCGGCAAACTCAGCTACCTGCTGCGCGCGTACCATTGAAAACCAGGTAAATAGCGTGCGGAAGAAGGCATTGTAGATATATTGGGCAGCGAAGAATATCAATATCACCAGAAGAGGCACAGCCAGCAGGCGGCGCCACCATCGTTTCGGGAACAAAGTAATAATGAATGTCAACGCGAAAGACAAGCTCAGACTAAACAGGAGATTAATAAATAGCCCCTTAATATCGATGCCCTTATGGACAAAGATTCTGAACCAGAGATCCCACCAGAGCAAGGAAGAAATCAGAAAAATGAAGACCGTCTTCACGCTCATCAAGCCTTTTTCGGCAGGAGCTTTTGCTTTGGTCAGGAACGATTGTCGTTTTCGGGATGGCACTGCAGGCGGTTTTGTCTCCGGATGGCCGGAAACTGCATACGGCTCACTGTAATTAGCGTATACACCCTCATCTTGATAAGCTATGTCTGTATCTTCTTCAGGAAAGTAGTAATCTTCGGCGTTTATTTCATCTTCATATTGAGCATCAAAATGAGATGGCCGGTGGTGATTACCGTAGTCATGAACAAAAAATTCCTCTGAGCTCTCCGGCTCCGAAGCCTGATCATTTTGAGCATTATCCCAATCCGGGATATCCGTAGCATAGCTCTTTTGTTGCAAATACTCGTTAATCAGCCGCTGCTCTTCGGCTGAGAAATTATGATTTTTTTTCATGACGGCATTATATCAATCTCCATTGGCACTTACAAGAATCGCTCTTAATTTAACTAAAAAGAAATATTTCCTTTTGTCCTTTATTATAATTCGATCTGTGATATGATTTTGGTCATGACTGAACCAAATCACAGCAGAGATAGCATTGAATCACTACTGCCGTCGGAACCATTTATTGGCGTTTTTGATTCCGGCGTTGGAGGATTAAGTGTTCTGGCCCAATTAACCCGGAAGCTGCCGGGCGAGTCTTTCCTTTATCTGGGCGACTCAGTCCACGCTCCATATGGTGACCGTCTACCCGGTGATCTGTTCGAGTTGACCGGGCGCATTTGTCTCTGGCTCAAAGCCAAAGGAGCCAAGGCCATTGTCGCTGCCTGCAATACCGTATCATCAACTATTATCTCTGAGCTTAGAGCCTTGGTTGCTCCTATAACTATTTATTCGGTATTGGAAGCGGGTGTCGCCGGTGCTGTCCAAGCCAGCAAATCTCAAAATATCGGCGTCCTGGCAACAGCTACCACAACCGGCAGCAGGTCATTTGAATCCGGCATTAGGACCTATTTGCCGGCGGCCAAGGTAACAGGCATTGCCTGCCCGACATTCGTACCGCTGGTCGAGGATAATAGGATATTTGAGCCTGAGGCAAAACTCTCAGTTGCAGAAATCTGCTCCCGTTTTACTGACCAGGAGATGGATACCGTACTGCTGGGCTGTACGCATTATCCGGCTTTGATGCCCCTGTTGCGCAAATATCTGCCCGACCAGGTTTCTATACTCGACCCGGCTGCTGTATTTGCCGAGATCATTTATAACGATCTGGCCGGAAATGATCTGCTTGCCGAAGGCGGCAAGGGTAATTCCCTGCTGCTGACAACGGGCGATGTCAGACAATTCGCAGCGTCAGGAACCATTCTTCTGGGCAAAGTGCCAGATCCGGTTTTTAGACTGGATAGTTCGGAACTGACCGGCTTCTCCCCGCTCAAAACGGCTCATGGCCGCGCTTTGGCAGCACAAATAGCCAAATCAGAATCGTCAGGGCAGTGTAAATCAAAGCCAGAATAAAGGTGCTGATATAGTTTTTGCTATAACTGTAGAGCAAACTGGTAGTTATCGGACCTAACAAAGTGGCCAGACCGGCGCTTATCTGCAGTATTGAAGCAAAAACGGCATAATTTTTTTGTCCGAAGAGATGTTTCGAAAATGCCGGATAGGCAATTGAGCTGAAAGAAAGACCCAATCCTGAACCGACAGTCAACGGTAAGAGAAAATAAGCATTGTCCGCAAAGATAGCGCTTGTTAAGGCCAGAGTAATCGCTAAAGTACTGATCACCGAGGCTATTTTCAAACCCAGAAATTCAAAGGCATAACCGAGCACAGGTTTTCCGAGCATCAGGAACAGCATAAAGAATGCTGAGACCTGCGCTGCCTGCGGCAGACTATAGCCTATATCGATCAGATGCGGCGACATATTATTAAACAAAGCATTGGTGGATAAGGTAATTAAGAAATTGGCAGATATAAAGACCCAGAACTTAATGCTCCGGAAAGCTTCTTTGACCTCCAGGCCGGTCAGTTCCTTTTCCAGCTGCTCCGATTCGAATTTGTCCGAAGCCCCGAAGGGACGCAAGTTCAGATGATAGGGCGTAGCCCTGGTGATCACAAATAGGGTTAGGAACAGGCTGACCAGAGTGATAATACCGAACAAAAAAAGTGTTCGCCGCCAACCAACTGTCGGAATCCAAATCCCGCCCAGATAATTGTATACCATTCCCCCCAAGCCCGATCCCATAAAGGCAAAGCCGGTCGCCATCGATGTTTTCTTTTCAAACCAGTTCTGAACCACAATCGACATTGGGATATAGGTTCCGGTGCTGGTTAAAGCAGCCTGAACCATCACTATCAGATAGTAGTGGATCAAATTATGAATATAACTCATGGCAAAGACGCTTGCGGTCAGCAATAGTGCCGCCAGTCTGATAACTTGCATCACGGGCATCCGTTTCAGAAGAAAAGCGCAGATGAATGCGCCGCCGATACTGCCCAGTCCCTTGAGGGTGGTTGCGATAACCATCTGCGGTCTGGTGGCATTTAAGGTTTCCTGTATCGGCGTGATAAATATGCCGGCCGAATTGCCTGTAGAGCCCCAGATCGCTGCCAGGGCAAAAAACAGCGCCAGTACTGTAATCCAGTGCATATGGGGAACTTTACTTAATTTACTGTCAATTGCCATGGTTTCACATCTATCCTCTGGGCAAATTTGGGCTGCGCTTCAAGGCAGCAATTAGCAGAGTATAGCACTAAATTATTTAAAGTCTAGAGATAATTAGGATCGATCTCAAGCCTTACCAAATGATATAAATCCAAAATCTCCTGCTTGGTAAGCGGGCGAAAGTCACCCACTGCCAGATCAGGGTCGAGCATTAGACTGCCAATGCTTAAACGGCTCAAATATGTTACTTCTCTGCCGGTAGCCAGAAGCATCTTTTTGACCTGATGATATTTGCCCTCGGTAATCTTCAGTTGCACAGCATTCCCAGCCAGGATTTCAAGCTCGGCAGGCAAGCATACAGTCCGGTCTGCCAATCTGATGCCCAGCCGGAATTGTTCTTTGTCGGTATCCGTAAATGGCTTGCCTTGATAGAGCAGATGGTACATTTTTTCGACCTGATACTTTGGGGACATCAGTCGGTGCGCCAGTTCGCCATCTGTGGTGAGAAGAATCAGCCCGGTCGTATCAAGATCCAGTCGACCGACACTGGCCAGGCCTCCCGCTTGAAGCTCAGTGGGAATCAGATCCATTACAACCGGATATCTGCTGTCCTTATGCGCCGTAACAAAGCCCTCCGGTTTGTTCAACATCAGATGGGTATGCTTTCTCAAGGTCAGCATCTCGCCGTCCAGAAGAACCTGAGCCGTGGCGGGATCAGACAAGATAAAACCGTGGTCGGTGATCACTTCGCCGTCAACTTCAACCCGCCCTTGTTTGATCAGGCTTCGCACTTTCTTGCGGGTTCCCAGCCCCAACCTCGCCAGGGCACGATCCAGTCTTAATCTAGTCCGTTCAGCCATTTGCTTTATACCTATAATTTGTGTTCTGTTCATTTATTATGGCAAAAAAATTGTGTCTGAATATATGATTGCTCAAATGTATAACTAAAACAACCTCATATTTTCACTTCTCTGATCTTGTGCTGTGAGATGATATACAATGAATTGCAGATGCAATTGAAAATAATGTCAATAGTATATTTGCAATAGTTTACTTACTGTTGAGGAGAAGGAATAAGGAATAATGGCAAAAATCACTTTGGGAAGAACCGGAATAATTACCGATCGCAACGGTTTCGGCGCGCTTCCGATTCAGAGATGCGACATGGAGACTGCCGTCAAAATTTTAAGAAAGGCCTACGAAGGAGGCTTCACTTTTTTCGATACGGCACGCTCGTATAGCGACAGCGAGGAAAAGCTGGGCCAAGCCTTCGAAAAAATCAGGGACAAGATTTTTATCGCAACAAAGACCGCCGCCGATACTCCCGAAGCCTTTTGGGCGGATCTGGACCAATCGCTCTCTCTCCTTAAAACCGATTACATAGACATTTACCAGTTCCACAATCCGTCCGTATGTTATAAACCGGGGGACGGCACGGGTATGTATGAATGTATGTTGGAAGCCAGAAAGCAGGGAAAGATAAGATTTATCGGCATAACAAATCATCGGCCGAATGTGGCTAACGAAGGCGTGGATTCCGGTCTTTATGATACTCTGCAGTTCCCGTTTTGTTATCTGGCATCGGAAGAAGATGTCGAGCTTGCAGAAAAATGCGAAAGGGCCAATGTGGGCTTTATTGCGATGAAAGGACTTTCAGGCGGCCTGATAACCAATTCAGCCGCAGCATACGCTTTTATGACTCAATACAAAGATGTCTTGCCAATCTGGGGAATTCAGCGCGAGCGCGAGCTGGAAGAGTTTTTGCGATATTTCGAGAACCCGCCACTGCTAACTGAAGAGATGCTGGCTCTCATAGAAAAAGAACGACAAGAGCTTACAGGCAACTTCTGTAGAGCTTGCGGATATTGCATGCCCTGTCCGGTTGGAATTAAGATAAGCAATGCCGCGAGGATGGCCCAGCTTATAAGGCGTTCACCATCCGCAAATTGGCTTACTCCCTCTGTTCAGATGATGATGAACAATATAGATAATTGTATCGGGTGCGGACAGTGTATGAGCAAGTGTCCGTATGGGCTGGACGTTCCCAACTTGCTCAAAGCAAATCTCAAGGACTACCGGGAAATTCTGGCCGGAAAAGCAAGACCCTGATACGCAGGATACCGAAACATTACAATAAATAGGTGTCTTTATGATATGAAAAGAGCAGTAAAAGTTTTGTACTCTATCACTTTGGCCATAAGTATGCTGGTTGGGCTTTGGCGGCGATGATGGTGACTGTTTTGATAAGTCTTTGGAAAAGAAGCCGTAAGAAATAAAGAACTGAGGTCGAGTCCGGTATCAACCTCAGTTCTTATAAGTGTATTCTTTTTTCAACCTAATATAGCTTTGCTCCTGCAGGCATGTTGTCGTCCAGGATTAGAAGATTCAGCCCTTCCTTGCCGTTGTATTCATACACCGCCGAGATAACCATTCCTTGTGACGCTATACCCATCATCTTTCTGACCGGCAAATTTGTTATAGCCACCAGAGTTTTCCCGATTAGGTCTTCAGCCCTGTAGTATTCCTTGATTCCGCTTAAGATTATCCGCTCCGTCCCCGAACCATCGTTCAAGGTAAATTTCAGAAGCTTGTCGCTCTTCGGAACCTCTTCGCAATTTAATACCTTCACCACCCTAAAGTCTGATTGCGAAAAAGTTTCAAAATCAACCATATCTGCAAATAAAGGTTCTACTTTTACCTTAGACAGATCTAATTTTTGAGAAGCGGTTGAAAATCGGTTGTAAGTTTTGTCATCTTCCTCGCTAGAACTAGAAACTTGATTGTCAGCCGTTTGAACGCCCAACGGCTTCATGGTGGGAAACAGCAGTACATCTCTGATCGATGGATTGTCGGTCAAGAGCATGACCAGACGGTCAATCCCGATCCCCAGACCGCCGGTAGGCGGCATGCCGTGAGATAAGGCCTCGACAAAATCATCATCCTGCAGATGGGCTTCATCATCACCGGCTTGGCGTTTGGCCATCTGAGCCCGGAAGCGCTCTTCCTGGTCCAGAGGATCGTTCAATTCGGAATAGGCATTGCCGAATTCACTGCCGTAAATAAATAGTTCAAAGCGCTCGGTCAGATGCGGTTGCCCTGGCTTTTTCTTGGTCAGAGGCGAGATCTCGATCGGATAGTCCAGGACAAAGGTAGGCTGAATCAGTTTGGGCTCGGCAAAAGTTTCAAAGCAGAGCTCTAATATATCGCCCACACCCATATGCTCCTCTATGCCCTCTACGCCCTTTTCTCCGGCAAGCCGTTTTGCCTGCTGAGCGTCTTCGATTAAAGAAAAATCCAAACCGGAATGCTCGCGCACGGCATCGCTCATGGTGATTCTGGCGAAGGGAGGGGTCAGATCAATCTCGACACCCTGGAAATTTATGATTGTGCTGCCTTTGTTGACTGCTTTGCAGGCGCGGACGATAAGTGCCTCCGTCAGCTCCATCATGCCGTGATAGTCAGTATAAGCCTGGTAAACTTCCATCATGGTAAATTCCGGATTGTGCTTTACACTCATACCCTCATTGCGGAAATTGCGTCCGATCTCGAAAACTCGTTCCAGACCGCCGACAATCAACCGCTTGAGATACAGTTCAGGCGATACGCGCATATATAGATCCAAGTCAAGCGTATTGTGATGAGTGATGAATGGTCTGGCCGCGGCGCCGCCGGGAATTAGATTTAGCAAGGGCGTCTCGACTTCCAGGAAATTCCTGTCCTCCAGCTCATTGCGGATCGCGCGGATAATCAAGCTGCGCTTCTCAAAGGTTTCTTTAACTTCCGGATTGACAATCAGGTCGAGATAGCGTTTGCGGTAGCGGGTATCGGTATCCTTTAGGCCATGGAATTTCTCCGGCAAAGGACGCAGGGATTTCGCCAGCAGGGTGAATTTCGAATTGCGGACCGATATCTCGCCGCGCTTGGTGCGAAAGACCTCGCCCTCAAGGCCGACAATATCACCGATGTCGAATTCCTGCCATTTGGCATAACTTTCCTCACCGATATCATTGACGCGCGTGAAGACCTGGACTTTGCCCGAGCGGTCCTGCAGATCGCAGAAGCTGACTTTGCCCATGCCTCTTTTGCTCATGATCCTGCCGGCGATTCTGACGATCTTGCCGGCCATTCGGTCAAAATCAGCGACAATTTCTGCTGCCTGCGCTGTTACTTCGTAGGAAGTTTTCAGAAAAGGATCCGCGCCTGCCTCCTGCAGAGCTTTCAGTTTGTCCAGACGGATTTGAATCTGGTCACTGACTTTCTCCGCAGTATCGTTCGAAATAAGATTGCTTTCTTGTTCGTTTGTCATATTCTTACCTTTTCATAAATTTAGCGACCTATCCTGTCGGATGGCCGCTTGGTTTGAACCATAATTGTCACCCGAGCAAATCGAAATTCAGGATGGTTTGCTGATGTTCATGATTTTATACTCTAACATACCGGCCGGAGTTTTGACTGTCACTGTATTGCCTTTTTTCTTGCCTAAAATGGCATTGCCTACCGGTGACTCGCTGGAAATGCGATTGCCGAAAATATCTTCCTCCTGGAAGCTGACAACCACATATTCCATATCTTCTCCTGTTTCCAGATCGCGGATAGTAACCTGGCCGCCCAGAGTCACTACATCCTGACTGATATCTTCATCACCGATTACTTTGGCATGCTTGAGGATATTTTCAATCTCCAGAATGCGCATTTCATTTTCAGCCTGCGCCGTCTTAGCTTCATCATATTCTGAATTCTCAGTCAGATCGCCCAGCGCACGGGCTTCTTTCAAGCGCTCCGCTATCTCGGCGGCGATCACAGTCTTTCGCTCTTCCAGCTCCTGCTGAAATTCTTTAATTCCCTGGTAAGTCAAGCCATAAGTTTTATCTGACATCTGCTTCCCTCCTGGTGGATTGATCATTTCGCAAGTACAACTGTCTGAACTATCATCTTACGAATACACGGGACGATTATAGCACATATCGGTCGGGCGAAAATCTACAGTTGCTATTTGCCGGCGCGAATCCGGAAATCAAGCAAGCAAATCGTTTAATTTCGACTGTCACTCTCTTTCTGAATGACATTATGGGCTCCGCCCTCGACGATGCTGGTCGGAGACACTTTGACCAGTCTTGCCTTTTGCTGAAGCTCAGGAATTGTGATTGCGCCGCAAGAGCACATAGTTGATTTGATTTTTGCCATTGTCACCTTCAGATTGTCTTTCAGCTTACCGGCATAGGGCACATAGGAATCAACCCCCTCTTCAAAGTTCATATGCCCGCCTGAGCCGCCGTCATCATAGCGCTGCCAGTTGCGAGCGCGATTGGAGCCCTCGCCCCAGTATTCCTTAACATAATTGCCATTGACCATCAGTCTGCGGGTCGGGCTCTCATCAAAGCGGGCAAAGTAGCGCCCAAGCATTAGGAAATCCGAACCCATGGCCAGAGCCAGCACCATATGATAATCGTAGACTATGCCACCATCGGAGCAAATCGGAACATAGATGCCCGTTTCGTCGAAATATTCGTCACGGGCTTTGGAAACTTCGATGACGGCAGAAGCCTGACCGCGACCTATGCCCTTTTGCTCTCTGGTAATGCAGATAGAGCCGCCGCCGATACCTACTTTGATAAAGGCTGCGCCTGCTTCGGCCAAGAAACGGAAGCCCTCGGCATCGACCACATTGCCCGCGCCGATCAGAACTTCATCGCCGTATTTCTCTCTGCCCCAGGCCAGCGCCTTGCGTTGCCATTCTGTAAAGCCATCCGACGAGTCAAGACATAGTACATCTGCACCCGCCTCCAGCAAAGCAGGAACTCTTTCTTCATAATCCCTGGTATTGATACCAGCTCCGCACAGTAAGCTCTTGTGTTCATCCAGCAGTTCATACGGGTTTGCTTTATGTTGATCATAGTCCTTGCGGAAAACCATAGAAACCAGATTGCCATCTTTATCTATGATCGGTAGCTGGTTCAGCTTATTGTCCCAGATAATATCATTGGCTTCGGACAGAGTGATGCCTTCCTGACCGGTAATCAAATCAGGCATTGTTGTCATAAAATCCCGTACCGGCGTGTTGGGATCAAGCCTGCTTACCCGATAATCACGTGAAGTTACGATGCCCAATAATTTACCCTGGGGTGAACCGTCATGAGTAACAGGTACTGTCGAGTGACCCGTACGTTCTTTAATTTCCAGAATATCCTGTAAAGTCTGATCAGGTCGGATATTGCTGTCACTGGAAACAAAACCGGCTTTATACTTCTTGACTCGCCGCACCATATCTGCTTGATCCGCGATTGACTGCGAGCCAAAAATAAATGACAGCCCCCCCTCGCGGGCCAGGGCAATCGCCATACCATCATCAGAAACAGACTGCATAATCGCGGAAACCAGGGGCAGATTCAAACGATAGCGCGGCTGTTCACCTCTGCGGAAACGCACCAGCGGCGTAGACAAGTCAACCCTGTCCGGTTTGCATCCTTCAGTTGTCAAATTGGGAAGCAGCAGATACTCACTAAAAGTACGCGACAGTTCCGGAATGATCGTAGCCATATTTCTCTCCTTTAATATACTTTTCGCCAAACAATATAGTTCATATAACGCTTAGAACCACAGAGTAAAGTCGTAAACAGCGAACTGTCAGCAGGTGCCGGGCTCACTCAACTTTGACTTCTTCCCTGATCTTGCGGTGCGTCAAAGCTTTCCGGATCAACTCATCGAAGAGAGGATGCGGACGGTATGGCCTGGATTTAAATTCAGGATGGGAGATAATTCCCACAAAAAAGGGATGCTCCGGATATTCAAAAGCTTCAACCAGCAGGCCATCCGGTGAAGTACCGCTGAATTTAAGGCCGGTAGCAGACAGCGTAGCCTGAAAGGCGGGATTTAGCTCACGTCTGTGGTGATGCCTTTCCTTTGTTTCCAGCGTCTTATAAATAGTTGCCAGAGCGCTGCCCTTCTCCAGTTTCATCGGATACGAGCCTATGCGCATCGGCTGAGCAGAATAAGGAATCTTGGTCAAATTATTCGTCATCTCTTCAGTCAGCCCGGCATAATAAAAAATGTCGCTGCAAGGCATCTCGCACTCATCCGTATGAGCGTCGCGAATACCGGCCACATTGCGAGCGATTTCCACAACGGCCATCTGCATACCCAGACCCAAACCCAAATATGGTATCTGTTTGGTACGGGCTGCTGTCGCAGCTGCAATCATACCTTCCATACCTCTGGGGCCGAAACCGCCCGGAACCAGAATCGCATCTGATTCCCTAAATCTCTCTTCCACTTCAGTCGGAGTCAGACCCTCTAAATCCTCGGCCGCAACCCAGTCAATATTCGGAATCGCACCATGTGTAATGCTGGCGTGGTCGAGAGCTTCCGTTACTGAATAATAGGCATCAAACAATTCCGTATATTTCCCTACCAGAGAAATATTGAGAGGCTTTCTGGCTGCTCTGATCCGTGCCACCAAATCTTTCCAGCCCGACAGATCCGGTTCGACATACTGTGCGATTCCGAGATGATTACAGACCACCCTGGCCAGCCCTTCTTGCTCTAATAGCAACGGCAATTCATAGACAGAATCACAGTCCAGGTTCTGAATCACCGCTTCTTCTTTGACATTGCAATAGAGAGCCAGTTTCTGTTTCAGCCCCTGATCAAAGGGCACTTCTGTGCGACAGACCAGGATATCCGGCTGAACCCCGAAAGACAGTAATTTCTGTACGCTGTGCTGAGTAGGCTTGGTTTTGAGTTCGCGGGTTTTAGATAAGAAAGGCAATAGAGTAACATGAATAAACAGAACATTCTCTCTCCCCACTTGATAGCTGACCTGCCTTATCGCCTCAATAAAAGGTTGACCCTCCATATCTCCGACCGTGCCGCCAATCTCGGCAATCACCACATCCGGATTGCCCTCACGCGAAACCTGGAATACATGCTCTTTAATCTCGTTGATGACATGGGGAACGACCTGTACGGTGCCGCCGTGATAACCACCTGCCCTTTCCCTGCTAATAACGTCGAGATAGACCTTGCCGGAAGTAATATCGCTTTCACGGGACAGGTTAACATCTGTAAAGCGCTCATAATGGCCGATATCGAGATCAGTCTCAGCGCCGTCTTCCGTGATAAATATTTCCCCATGTTGAGTGGGATTCATCAAGGCAGGGTCTACATTAATATAAGGATCAAATTTTTGAATTCTGACGGTGAGTCCACGGGCAATCAACAGTCTGCCTAACGCTGCCGCCGTAATGCCTTTGCCTAGGCCTGACACTACACCGCCGGTAACGAAAATATATTTTGTTGACATCAAACACCTCATTCGTATAACGACATTATCAAAAGACAGATTACCACAGATGTCCTGAAAACTCTTTCACTATTCCTATCTGCGGTCAATCGCTGACTCAGATTCCGGCTCTGATTGTCTCTGATTATTGATTTTATCCTGATAATGCTATAATTACCATATTATAAATATTTTAAGCTAATTAACCATTACTATATGCGGAGGTTGTGAATCAGGTATGCCCTATGACATCTCAACAATTATCAATTCCATCTTTATCCTGGCCATGCCGTTGTTCTTGCTGGCATTTAGCTTATTTGCCATCTGGCGGACAGTGAGAGTCGGTCGCCGCAGTGCCGAACAACTGATGGAACTTGAGACCATAATTGAACATGCGCCTTATCCCCGGATAACAGATATAGATATGATCAGCGCCAGGATCGACTATCTGGGACAGGCTGAAGTCAAAGACCAGTTGCTATCTTCTGCTCTGACAGAACTTGTGCGATGCAGTCACGATTACCACAATAATTGTTGGCTATATGACCCTGCCAGCAGACTGAACAGGTACGATCTGCTCACAACCCGGGAGAACCATATTGTCAATGGTCTATACAGCAAGATCATTATGCTGCTTGGCCTCTTGTCAACTGCAACCGCTGCCTTTTCTTTGTTTCTTGTGCCTAAGGAAAACTTCAGTACCGTGGTTTCCCTGCTGTTGTCATCTCTGATCGCAGCTGCAACCCTATCCTATCTGTTGAAGCTGGTCACCCAGTCCGTATGCGAGAAGATAGACAACAAAATTCTGCAAATGAATCGAGCTTTGCTTGACAATTATCCTGTTTTTACTGAACAAACCGGTCTGGCCAAATTATCCGGCCGTATGTTCGAATATGAACAGACCATCAAAGACAATCTCACCGAATTCGAGCAAACTGCCAGAAAGCTGGTCGAAGGCGAATTCTCACAAGGTATAAACCACAGTGTACGCCAGATCATGTCTAAAGAAATATCGCCTCCTATTGTAAAAGCAGCTGACACCCTGAGCCAACTCGCTACCGATCTGACCGAACGGCAGGAAAAAGGCATGGCTGATCTGGCAGCACGGTTTTCCTCCGCTGTTACCGGCTCCCTGGAGGATCATCTTAAACCGCTGAATGCACATCTCGGCAAGCTCAATGACTTGATCGCCGAGACCGAAGCTTATGTCGGTGTTTCCGTACAGACATTGGAAACCTCCCGCGAGCAGAATATCGCTCTCAACCAGGAAATATCCGAAGCTCTTCGTCTCATGACTCTGGCTAAAAACGACCTGGCCAATGAGATGCTGGACATCCGTGACTATCTGGAAAAGATCGGAGACAGCACCAACAAGCTGGCCAGACTTTACCAGGGCGAGGATCGCTCACTGTCACTGCATATTAGCAATCTGGCTAACCAGATCAGTGTTTTTAGCGAAAGACTGAATGCCTCCATCACCGAATCGGCTTCCGCGCTGGAACAAGCGGCGGAAATGACTAAGAAACAGGAAGAGCACAGCACTGATCTACTGGCTCATCTTGATCGCCAAGTACAACAATTGTCCGAAATTAACCGGACGATACAGGACAATACCACGCATTTTACAACCGAATCCGCTCAGTTCGTCCATCAGACACTGTCCGAGTACGATACCGGTCTGGGCGAAGTCATTGAGCGCCTCAGCTTTGTTGTGGCCGAGATCCGCGATGCGATCGATGGTTTACCGGTAGCTCTGCGCTTAAGAGGCGAAGGAACACAGGATAGATGAGACGGCTGCCCGCAAATATGCCCGGCAATTTCATACCCGACTCAGGACGCTCTCCCGAGGATTCCGCTTTGTCCGAATCGTCTCAGGACTTATCCCCGCAAAAAATACCTCCGGCAGACTCAATTAGCGGCAAGGGCATCAGGAGGAGTGTGCTGGATCTGCAGGATATAAAGATATCCGGCGTTCCTGCTGTTAATATATCTTCTTCCCTGCCTGAAGCTTCATCCGAAACGCATGCCGCATCCTACACGGAGGAGAGTGATTTTATTGGAGTAGCTGATAGGCCGCAAAAGTCAGCTCAATTTGTAGATCCATTATATGCTGAACTTATAGTTCAGGCTCAGAGCGAAGCTAATCTTACCGCAGGACAGGAATTTGTCCCGGATCTGCAGATTGACATCGGATTTACACCGGAAACCGATCCCGAACCAGAAAGCGAAACTGAAATTGAAGCAATCCCCGAGCCGGGCGCGGAAGTATATGCCATCCCCAGAGTACCGCGGGCTCAGCTTTTATATCCCGGTTTTCAAAAGGCTTTGGACTTTATGCGCGAGAGCTTTCGCTTACCGCGCGAAATACAATTAGAACAACAAAAAAGCTCCCGCACCTGGCTCCTGGCTAAACTTGACCGTCTTAATAATATATCCGAGTTACAGACTTTTGCGGCAGAGCTTTCCAGGAAAGATCAGGCCCTGCTATTTCCGGTTCTGGCTACTTTGAAGAAAAAGCTGGAGATTGAAAAACTGGAAAAGATTATTCTCTATCTGAGCAGCAGATCTCAGTATATTCATGGCTGGCTCACTCTGCAATTTGCTTACCCGCGCTCCGTAGTTGCCACTACCCTGACTAAACTATGTCTTGATCTGGAAGATAAGTATTATTTTTCCGATACTAATTATGGTACCCGACATTTGCTCCCAAGCCGAAATATCAATCCCACATCAGAAATTATCTGGAGTCAGGTACCAATTATTACCTGCATTGCGCATCCTAATAGCCGCCATTTTATCAAAGATCTTGCGGCCCACTATCTTGCTTCAGGTCTTGACTATATTGCCTACTGCACCAAATATGCTATCTATCCGGATCTCAGCCTAGGCCAAGCTTTCAGTGAAAAAATAGAGTCTGAACTGTCATTAGAAAGCCAAAATGCAACTTCAAGCAAACGTTTCTTCCGTCAAACTAACTAAAGAAGCATATATCTTCTATTTGCCATCCGCTGATTGATCATGATAGACTAATGTCAATTAGGCCGTTATAAGTGAATTTACCCTTTATCTGAGTGATTCAATTGTTATAATGGCATCCCAAAAAGGAGGAATGTAATGAAAGCACTTAAGAAAATTCTGATTCTTCTCGTAATCCTTGCACTCGTCATGCCCTTAATGGCCTGTCGTGACAAAGAGACTAAGAAGACGGAGGCAGAAGCTGCTTCTACCACTAAGCCCGCTGATGCCGAAGTCGAACCTTACAAGATCGGTATCGTTACCGGTACAGTTTCTCAGGGTGAAGAAGAGTTCCAGGAAGCCATGGCGCAGATCGCTAAATATGGTAAGGATAAGATCGTCCACACTACTTATCCTGACAACTTCTCAACTGAGACTGAAACCACGATCTCACAGTTCGTCAATCTTGCCTCTGATCCTCAAGTCAAGGCAATCATAGTCGGCCAGGCCGTTCCAGGCACAGCTGCGTCAATTGACAAAGTCAGAGAAACCAATCCTGATATGTTGTTCATCTGCGGCGTTGTTGCCGAAGACCCGGGTGTTATGTCTGAAAAGGCTGACATCTGCACCCTCGTAGATGAAATCTCCATGGGCAAGACCATACCGACAGAAGCGCATAGAATGGGAGCCAAGACCTTTATTCACTACTCGTTCCCGCGCCACCTTGGTTATGCCACTATTGCTAACCGTCTCAATATCATGAAAGACACCTGTAAAGAGCTGGGTATAGAGTTGGTTGAAGTCAACGCACCGGACCCCACCGGCGACCAAGGCGTATCCGGCGCACAGCAATTCATTATTGAAGATGTACCGCGTCAGATTGCCCAGTATGGTAAGATACCGCTTTCTTCTCTACCAACTGCGCAATGCAGGAGCCTTTGATCCGCTCCGTCTACGAGCAGGGTGCCATCTTCCCGCAACAGTGCTGCCCCAGCCCCTATCACGGCTATCCCGCCGCCCTTTCTATTGAAGTCGAGGGACATGAAGGCGATGTCGACTATATGCTGAATTCTATTGCCGCTAAACTCAAGGAAAAGGGCCAGGAGAAGCGTATGTCTACCTGGGGTGTCCCGATTAATATGCTCATGATCGATGCCGGCGTCACTTTCGCTATGAAGTGGCTTGACGGCAAAGTCGAGCGTGACGATCTTGAAGCCTACAAGCAAACTGTAAACGAAGTTGCTGCCGCTCGCAATGTTGGAGAACTCCAGATCAGCACTTACGTAGATCCGGAAAAGGGCGAACTGAAGAATTTCTTGCTGTTATTAGCTCCTTTCCACGATTTTTCTGCTGACAACTAAAATGCAGTAGCGGAAAATCTAGCTTAATTGGGCACCGGCAATATCCTTGCGATACCCGGTGCCTTTTTACAACCTAGAGACTGGAGGAGATTATTTTGGAGACAGAATATTTGTTGTCGATGAATGACATCAGCAAAGAGTATTTTGGCAACCAAGTACTCAAAAATGTGAATCTCCAGGTGAAAGCGGGAGAAATCCATGCTCTCATGGGAGAAAACGGCGCCGGTAAATCGACACTGATGAATGTGTTATTTGGCATGCCTGTCATACATAATACCGGCGGCTTTGAAGGACAGGTGCAATTGGATGGCAAAGACATCGCCATTGCTGATCCGCATGATGCCATGAACTACGGCATCGGCATGGTTCATCAGGAGTTCATGCTAATTCCTGATTTCACCGTGACTGAAAATATCAAAGTCGGTCGTGAAACCGGACGCCCATCACTTGTGCCCGTACTGGATAAAGTCTTCGGCAAAGACTTGGATCATATGCTATGGGATGAAATGGCTGCTGATAGCAGAAGATCTCTTGATTCCATCGGCATGATGAATATCGAAGAATATGCCAAGGTAGCGGGCATGCCGATCGGTTATCAGCAATTTGTAGAGATTGCTCGTGAAATAGACAAAACCGGCATCAAGCTACTGGTTTTTGACGAACCGACAGCCGTATTGACTGAAAGCGAAGCGGATCGCCTGCTGGAAATCATGCGCCTGATCTCATCGCGCGGGATCGCTATTATTTTCATTACACACCGTCTGGATGAAGTAATGCAGGTAGCCGATAGCATGACTATATTGCGGGATGGTGAATTTGTTGCCCGCAAAGAAGTTGCTGAAACCAATCTGGTTGAGATCGCCCAGCTGATGATCGGCCGTCAAGTGGATAAACTTGTAGATGATAGCGAACATGATCCGCGAAAATTAAGTGATGACAAAATTGCTTTGGAACTGGTTAATTATTATGTCAATATGCCAGGAGAAAAAGTTATAAATATGAATGTCAAGATTAGAGAAGGAGAGATCTTCGGCTTTGGCGGCCTGGCCGGTCAAGGCAAGATCGGTATCCACAATGGCATTCAAGGTCTCTTTGAGACTAGGGGCGATGTCTTGATCCATGGCGAAAAATTAGATCTCAGCAAGCGTGGTGAAGCCTTGCGCAAAGATATTGCTTTTGTTTCGGAAGACCGCCGCGGTGTTGGTTTATTACTGGGCGAATCAATCGAACGCAATATTATTTTCTCAGCTATGCAAGTTAAAAATGAATTTTTGAAGCACGGTCTGCTGGACCGCAAAGCCTCTCTAAAGCACACTCGGGAGATGATTGAACTGCTCGATATCCGTACTACCGGACCGCAGCAGACAGCCGGGAGTTTATCCGGCGGCAATCAGCAAAAAGTTTGTTTGGCTCGAGCTCTGACTCTGAAACCGAATATCCTGATCGTGGCCGAGCCAACCAGAGGAATCGATATCGGTGCCAAGAAACTAGTCCTGGAGTATTTAACTAAGCTTAACCGCGAGCAGGGAACTACTATCATTGTCATCAGTTCTGAGCTGGTAGAACTGCGCTCTATCTGTGATAGGATTGCCATTGTGGCCAAAGGTGCTATTGCAGCCATTCTGGATCCTGAGGCCCCGGATGCTGATTACGGGCTCGCCATGTCAGGCCTGAAGAGAGAGGATGTGGGAGCATGACAGGTTTAAAGAATTTTGTAGAAAAAGCAGGACTGCCCAGACTAATCATCGGTTCTTTCTTTGTTGTGTTGATAATTGTAGCCTTAGCTCTGGGTTTGAATCCTCAATTTTTGTTCAGTGATATTATCCGCCGTTGGATGATGTACAGCATCTTGGTCCTGGCCATGGTTCCAGGAGTGCAATGCGGCATCGGTCTGAACTTCGGTATTTCACTCGGTGTCGTCAGCGGCTTGCTGGGCGCGGTTATTGCTATGGAAGTATCATTTGTCAATGGCTGGTTCTACCATTTTGGCGCCGGCGCTGCTTGGTTAACACTACTGCTGGCTCTGGCAATTTCCATTGTTGTTTCTGCTCTGGTCGGCGCAGCCTACGGTATGCTCCTTAATCGAGTAAAAGGCTCTGAGATGACTGTTTCAACCTATGTTGGCTTCTCGTCGATCGCCTTGATGAATATCGTCTGGATAATGCTCCGCTTTAAGAATGGTCAGCTCAAATGGCCAATTGGCAGCGGTCTGCGCAACACAGCCAGTCTGCAAGAATCTTTTGGCGGCCTACTGAGCGATCCTGCGGTCTATCAGGCGCCACGCAGTATTACAGTCTATGAAGGTATCAGCGATATAGGTTCAGTCTCTGTACAACAGCCAAAGTCTCTGGGGTTCTTGGCCATCGATGTCAATAACAGCGGCTTCGTGATCCCTCTGGGTTTGATTCTGGTCTTTGCCCTTTGCTGCCTGATTGTCTGGCTGTTTTTCCGCAGCAAGGCAGGTATCGCCCTCAGTGCCGCCGGGGAAAACGAGCTATTCACTCTGTCCAATGGCATCAATGTTGATCGGATGAGAATCTTTGGCACATCAATCTCTACCGTGTTAGGCGCTATAGGCATTATCATGTATGCGCAGACTTATGGTTTCCTGCAACTGTACAATGCGCCTCTGATGATGGGCTTTACTGCAGTTGCCTCTGTACTGCTCGGTGGCGCAACTGTCACTCGCGCTAAAATCTACAATGTGATCATAGGCACATTGCTTTTTCAAGGTATCCTGACCGTTGCCCTTCCGGTTGCTAATGAGCTTGTTAATGTATCAGCCTTACCTGAAGTAACGCGCATGATTATCTCCAACGGCATCATTCTCTATGCCTTGTCCAAAACGAGGGGAGGAAATCAAAGATGAACAAGAAAATTGCAAACACAGTGACAAATCCTCATAACAACTTTAGTGAACGCATCAAAACTCTACTGTTTGACAATAAAGTTATGATCGTCTTTGCTTTCCTCTGTTTTGGCGCCTTTATGGTCTCCGGCATGCAACTGGAGGCTGTTGTAGGTGAAGTCTTCACGCGTATTGCCCGAAACGGTTTCACTGTCCTGTCCCTCTTGATTCCGGTCTTTGCCGGTATGGGACTTAACTTCGGTATTGTCATTGGCGCCATTGCGGCCCAGATCTCAGTATTTGCCGTAGTATACTGGCGCTTCACCGGCCTAGGCGGCATGATGCTGGCTGTCTTGCTCGCAACCCCGATGGCTCTTCTTTTCGGCTATCTGGTCGGTAAGCTTTTCAACAAGATGAAGGGCGCAGAGATGATTGCCGGTCTGATTATGGGCTATTTTGCAGACGGATTGTATCAACTGCTTTTCTTGGTTTTGATAGGCGGAGTGATTCCGGCTACCGATCCTCGCTATATCATTGATGGCGGTATGGGTGTCAAGAATGCCATCGACCTGACCGGATCTCTTAAGTACTCTATTGACCGGGTCAGAATTATCGATCTGGCTTTAGGGCTGTTGATTCTGGTCGCAGTCATAACGGTAGTGAAGCTCATCTTGCACTTGCAGAAGAGACGCCGGATCAAAACAAAAGATTTGATCATTTTCGCAATCGCAGTGATCTTCTATGCCCTCACCTATGTTCCGGCCATTGAGAAGCATCTCTTTGCCGATCGCATCAATCTGGTTGTAGCCCTGCCATTATTCCTTCTCTTTGTGATTGCCCGCAATGTGCTGGCTATTTATAAAAACAGCAAGAAGCCTGAACCTAATTTCAATCGTTCTCGCAACATATTTTTTATCGCCCTTTCGATCGTGGCCTATATCTTAAGCTATGTCCCCTCTCTGGAGTCCTTGGTCATGTCGATCGATCTCCCGGTACTGCCCTATGTTCTAATCACCGGTTTATGCGCTTTCAACAATGGCCTACTCAACACCAGGCTGGGACAGAATATGAGGACCGTCGGACAAAGTCAGACCGTAGCTGCTGCCTCAGGCATTAATGTTGACCGCACCAGGGTTATCGCCATGATGCTTTCAACCGTGCTGGCCTGCTGGGGGCAGCTGATCTATCTTCAGAACATCGGCACATTCTCTACTTACGGTGCCCATCTGCAGATCGGACAGTTCGCAGTGGCAGCGTTACTTGTCGGTGGCGCCTCAGTCAGTAAAGCCACTAACAAACAGGCCCTGATCGGCGTTACCCTATTCCATCTGCTGTTTATCATTGCACCTCAAGCAGGTAATCAGCTCTTTGGTGATGCTCAGGTCGGCGAATACTTCCGTGTCTTCGTCTCCTACGGTGTCATTGCGTTATCACTTGCCATGCATGCCTGGCAGCGCAAGAAACCCCTTGAGGAGATCAGTGCTGATTAATCAGGAATCAGGTTAAACCAGTCTCCAGCAGTCGCTATCTCGCCTGCAACGACAAAGGCGGAGAAGATGAATAAATAGCTATCTGCCGACTGATGTATTTATCAGCCAAAGGGCCCCTTCCCAGGGGCCCTTTATCTCCGCATTGATCCTCCTCCACATTGATCATCCGTAAATATTAGTTATGTCAGACCGTCCAGCCGGGCAATCTATATTCACAGGCCGATCTCTCGTGAATGTTCGATAAGCTAAGCCACCCAACAGGAGGTCCCAATTTCCAAACCTGACATCAATAAGCAGCAGTTTCCTTGACGACCGGAATAAAGCTGGCCTATAATCAAGCAGCCGCTAAAACTCAGTTCTTAGCTCAAATATATATAAATAAAAGTTGCGCGGAGAAGTACCGAAGTGGCCGTAACGGGACTGACTCGAAATCAGTTTATCGGGCAACCGATACGTGGGTTCGAATCCCACCTTCTCCACCAAACCCCTTGAAGCCCGCTTACCGCAATGGTTA
>JGI24709J26583_10000064_pt1 | contig 70410 bp, 56 predicted proteins | sample BioPla2DNA1_FD_26583 | JGI IMG/M metagenome (IMG submission 26583) | reverse complement strand
TAATCTCGTCGCATATATAATTATCCCTCTGCATAAATTTGCAAGCCATACAGCAAAAAAATCCCCTCCCGACGCCATTCAATAGCCGTCGAAAGGGGATGTCCTTACAATATGAAACAAGGTTATTCCTCATCTTTCCTGTACTTCTTAGGAATATACTTCTTGTTCTTTTCCTTGGAACGCCAGTAAGCTTCCTGAATAGCCTGCATAACGTTGTCACGGTCTTCTTCGGGGAGTTCACCTCCGAAGAAAAATGCACTGACTTCTGTGACAAGCTTTTCAGCGTAGCGTCTGTCTCTTGTGCCGCCTCTTTCGTATGCGGCGTTTACAAACTTATCATCATCCGAAATGAGATAATCGGGAGTTGTACCAAGTACCTTACACAGCTTGTTTACAACGTCCTGATTTTTCGGAAACAGGTTCTTGCCCTCATAATTCTGAACCGTGCGGAGCGTCACGCCGACAGCTTCCGCAAGCTCGGTCTGGGTAAGACCTTTTTCTTTTCTGAGCTGTTTTACCTTTTCGCCAAATAACATAAGAATACTCCATTCTATAAAAATCTGAAACAAATTTCATAAAACTACTTGACAACGAACAAACTTTCGTATATAATAAAGATACGAAAGTACTTTCATTCAGTATAACCCATTTTCACGTTTTTGTCAAGAGGAAAGGAGGCGATTTGTGCCTTAAAGTGTAATCTTCCCGTTAATACCGCAGTTAATATTATTTTTTTCGCCTCGTACATAGCGTAAAGCTATGTCGGTCAATGACCGATTCTATTATGAAAGGCGGTGTAGCTATGTCTACACAAAAGAAGCGAGTATTAACAATCAAAGAAGCAGCACAGCTTATCGACGGACTTACTGAATACCGTATCCGTCAGATGTGTGTTTCAGGTCAGCTTCCTTGCTTTATGGCAGGGAAAAAGTATCTGATTTCGGAAGAAAATCTGTACAAGGCTGTCTTTGGCGAGGATTATGCGAAAGGAGGCGATGTGGCTTGAACTGTTTAAATGTCCATACCCTTGTGTACTGTATTTTTGGGGTAACAGGGGGAACAAGGGTAACAGATTACGCAGTAACGCAGAAAACGTTGCTTTTTTTGTTACTCCGTATGCGAAATATGTTTCCTATATGTCACTCCGAATATGCAGGTATAAGGCAGTTGTGCCCCGTGTTACCCCTTTTGTACGGGAGGAGGCGATACTGTGAATGAGCTTATCCCTATGCCCGTTATAGTCGAGGGTGAGGAATATGACTACTGTGAGGAAGAAAGCGCAGCCGAGGTTATCGGCTCGCTCCTCGCAGGAGTTGACGGAATGGAGTGGAAGGACGATACCTTAATAAAGCATACGACTTCCGCAGATGTTCCCATTGCAAATTTTATTCCTGTGCCTGTTGAGGATATTATCTATGATAACGGTGAGGAGCGTTCGCGCTTTTTTCGTATCAAGGGACTGCAAAGCAGAAACGGAAAGCTGATAGAATTGCCTGTTGTAAAGGTTGACTCAAATGATATTTCCAATCTTAACTGGGTAACAGTCGAGTGGGGCTTTGACGCTATTATCTATCCGCCGACAGTTTCAAGAAAGGATACGCTCCGAAACGTTATGTTTATGATAGGTCAGAAAGAAGCTGTACGAAAAACTATTTATACGCATACAGGCTGGAGAGAAGATAACGGAAGCTGTTTTTATCTTCACGCAGGAGGAGCAATCGGAAATGATAATGCGGAGGTCTGTATTGATAACCGACTGGAGCGTTACAATCTCTCAGGCGAAAAGCATAACTTTATCAGCGTATGCAACGCTGTTACAGATGTTATGAACATCTCAAAACCCGAAGTTATGTATCCGCTTATTGCAACAGTTTTTCTCTGTCCGCTGAATGAATTTTTCAGACGGGCAGGCTATGAACCGTTGTACCTTTTATTCCTCGTTGGAAGAACACAGACGAGGAAGTCAACGCTTGCGGCGCTTATGCTTTCCTTTTTCGGAGAATTTTCTGCTTCAACGCTTCCTTGTAGCTTCAAGGATACAGCAAACGCTATCGAGAAGAAGGGATATATCCTGAAGGATACGCTGAATGTTGTTGACGACTATCACCCTGCAATGACATCAAGGAAGCGTCAGACAATGGATACGATTATGCAGGCACTTTCCCGTGGCTATGGTGACAGAAAGGGGCGTGACCGAATGAACTCGGATATTTCTCTGCGTGAAAGCTCTGCTCCGAGAGGAAATGTCATTATCACGGGAGAGGATATTCCGAATATCGGACAATCGGGTATTGCAAGAAATTTTATCGTTGAGCTTACGCCCGATGATGTTCCGCTGAGTGAATATCTCAGTCGTTCACAGCAGTACGCTCAGGACGGTTACTACAAACAGTTTATGCGTGAATATATCAGCTGGCTTATTCCTCAGACAGAACAATTACCGCAGAAACTGAAATCACGCTTTCTGCATTATCGTGATAAGGCGATTGAAGAAAACTCCGCAGGCTTCGGAAGAACAGGCGGAGCAATTGCGTGGATGATGACAGGCTTTGAATATTTCCTTGCTTTCCTCCAGAGCAGTCATATGATAAACGAGGAACAAATGAAAATCATGATTGACAATGCGTGGAAGGTTTTCACAAGACTTGCTTCTGCTCAGCTTGATAAATCGGCGGAAGAAACTCCGACAAAAATGTTCCTTGAAGCTGTTGCAGATTTGATTGAAACAAAGAAAATCCATTTACAGACTGTGGGAGGTTTCCCTGAGAATAACGGAGAATTCACAGGCTATCGTGACGAGAATAATTATTATTTTATTCCGTCGAAAATCTATGCCGAGGTTGAAAAACTATTTCAACAGCAGAGTATGTCGTTCCCGCTTTCAAAGAACAGAATTATCCGTCAGCTTGCAGTTGAGAGGATAAGTATTACAAACGGAAACAAGAACACTTACTCAAAGCGTATCGGTAAAAACACGGGAAAATATTTATGTATCCCGAAGAATTTTATTGATGAAATTGCGGCGTAATTTCAGAGAAATTCTTGAAAAAACTAATCAGTCATTTTTGTGGAAGGGAGTATAGCAAGCACTGAATATGGGTACACACTCGTCCATATTCGCTTGTCGGTGATACTCCCCGAACCCCGAAGCAATCGACAATTCTGTCTCGGAAAAATTTTATTTTTATGAAAGGAATGGTGAAAAAATTATGGCAGAAAGACTCCGACCCGTGCAGATGAAATTCTATGTAACCGAGGAGGAGAAGAACTTTATTTACAAGAAAATGTCGCTTATCGGTGTTAAGAATTTATCTGCATATCTGAGAAAAATGGCAATCGATGGGCAGCTTGTCCGGATAGAAACCACAGACCTTGATGAGATATGCAGACAGATAAGCGGCATAGCAAAGAACATCAATCAGATTGCAAAACGTATAAACGCAACGGACAATATTTTCCCCGATGACATCCGTGAAATGAAAAAGAAAGTTGAGGAAGTATGGCAGTTACTGAAATCCACGCTATCTGCACTACTCTGAACAAGGCTCTCGACTATATTATGAATCCGAAGAAAACGGATAATACACTTCTGGTTGACGGCTTCGGATGTTCACCTGAAACGGCGGTTTTGCAGTTTGAGCTTGTGAAGAAAAATAATTTCAAGACGGGCGGCAAGCTTGGATTTCACGTTATACAATCCTTTTCTCCGGGAGAGGTGAATTACGAAACTGCTCATAAAATCGGAATGGAGCTTGCAGATAAAATCTTCGAGGGACGTTTTCAGTATGTCTGTGCTACGCACATTGACAGAGGGCACGTTCACAATCACATTATTGCAAACTCCGTCAGTTTTATTGACGGTAAAAAGTTCTACGACCAGAAAAAGACTATGTACAAAATCAGAGAGTTCAGCGATGAGCTTTGTCGTGAGAACGGACTATCTGTTATAGCAGAGCCGAAGGAAAAAGGCAGAAGTCAGTATGAGCATAGTCTTGATAAAAAGGGCAAGAGCTGGAAGTCGCTTCTCAGAAAAAATATTGATGAGGCTATTCTGAAAACGCAGTCGTGGGATGAGTTCCTATTGTATATGCAGAATTTGAAATATGAAGTAAAGCAAGGAAAATATATTTCATTCAGGGCGGAAGGGCAGGAAAGATTTATACGCAGTAAGACTCTCGGAACTGACTATACCGAAGAAAGACTCCGTGATAGAATTTCGGGAGCGAGAACAAATCCGACTGTATCTCTTATCATCGACATTGAAAACTGCTTCAAGGAGAAACAGCGAAATCCCGAAGCGTTCAGGCAGTGGGCAACCGTTCAGAATCTCAGGTCTATGGCAGACACAATGAACTATCTGACCGAAAGAAATATGCTGAGCTATTCGGCGTTATCGGAAAAGCATACGGCTTTGAAAGAAAAGTACAACGCTGACCGAACTCGCATAAAGGAAATCGAGCAACGCTTGAAAACTATTGCCGAGGACATTCAGAACATTGATAATTACCGTAGGCACAAGCCTGTTGCGGATAAGCTTGAAAGTGTTGTTTTCAAGGGAAAGTATAAGCGTGAGCACGAGAGCGAGCTGATTATTTTTACTGCCGCCGAGAAGTATCTGAAGAAAAGATTTGGCGGTGAGAAAACTCCGTTGATTAAGGAACTCCGTGCTGAACAGAAGAAGCTTTATGCCGAGAAAGACAGGCTGTATAATTCCTATAACAGTGCAAAATCTGAAATCAAGGAGCTTGATACTGTGATAAAAAATGTGGATATGATTCTTGGAAAGGAGAAGGAAAAATCTGTACAGAAACAAAGGACAAACGAACTGGAATAGTGCTGTATTCCGCTTGACAAAATTTACTTTAAAGTGTAAAATCAAAGTTGGAATATGTGCAGCTGACTTATCTTAAGAAAGGATGATTCAGATGGCATCATATGAAAAAAGAGGCAACTCATACAGAATTAAAGCGTCCTGTGGCTACAACGCTCAGGGCAAGCAGGTGTTCCAGCGTATAACGTGGACACCGCCTGAAGGAATGACCGAAAAGCAGATTGAGAAAGAGCTGAACAGGCAATGCGTTCTCTTTGAAGAGGAATGTAAAAAAGGCTTCGTTGTATCTCCGATAAAGTTTGAAGCCTTTGCGGAGCAGTGGTTTGAAGAATATGCAAATCACAATCTGAGAAGCACGACGCTGACACGTTCTCGACAGCTTACCAAACGTGTTTATGAAGCAATCGGACACATCAGGCTCGACAAGCTGAACGCAAGAGTTATACAGCGTTTCATCAACAGTCTGACTGCGGAGGGTACCAATCAGAACACGGGCAAGGGACTTGCAAAAAAGACGATAATTCATTATCTGTCGTTTATTTCAACTGTACTGGATTATGCTATCAAAATGGATATGCTCAGTACAAATCCCTGCCGCAAGGTTACGATACCCAAAGCTGATGTAAAGGAACGCAAGGTTTACACTATTGAAGAAACGGAACGCTTCTTTGAGCTGTTACGCAAAGCTCCGCTGAAATACAGAGTATTTTTTACTCTTGTTATTTATACGGGAATGCGACGTGGTGAAATGCTTGGTCTGGAATGGCACGACATCAATTTTGAAACGGGAGTTATTCATATTCAGCGCACCTCCAACTACACAAAGGCGAAAGGTATCTATACCGACGATACCAAAACCAAAGGCTCCAACCGTTATATCAAAGTGCCGAAGGATATTCTTGATTTGCTTGAAAGCTACCGTAAGGTACAGGCAAATGAATTTTTTGAAATCGGTGACAAGTATCAGGAAACAGACAGGCTGTTTACGAAGTGGGACGGACGACCTATGAATCCGCAGACTCCTTACGGCTGGCTGAAAGAATACTGTGAAGAAAATGATTTCCCGTTCTATGGAGTTCATACCTTCCGTCACCTGAACGCAAGCCTGCTCATCGGTGCAGGAATAGACGTAGCGACAGTATCGGGAACATTAGGTCACAGCAATCAGACAACAACACTTTCCGTATACAGTCATATGTTTCAGGAGTATCAGGTTAAAGCTTGCGACGCAGTTGCAAACGCGCTTAAATTCAATAGTGCCTCATAACAAAAAATCCGAAGCGGAATGCTTCGGAGTACATATCGAAATTACACAGCACATTACAATGTTTTTGTAAATCCCCGGGCAATAACGAGAGGATACCCGACATTACCGTAAGACCCATATAAGACCCATAGGCTGTTTTCGCATAAAAGAAAAAACTCTCAAACGGCTATTTTAAGCCATTTGAGAGTAGTGTTGATGGTGACCCGTACGGGAATCGAACCCATGTCTCCGCCGTGAAAGGGCGATGTCTTAACCTCTTGACCAACGGGCCGAAATGGTAGCGGCAGTAGGATTTGAACCAACGACCGCTCGGGTATGAACCGAGTGCTCTAGCCAACTGAGCTATACCGCCTTGTTTACTTTTCCCCTACCTCACCTGTGACTTATATATTATATCACTAACACTTTAAGAAGTCAAGCGTTTTTTTAATTTTTTTATCGCATTGTGAAAAATATATACTTAATTGCAATATTATCAACTTTGTTTGTGCATTGTGTAGAACAAACCGTATTAAAAAAGAAAAAACATATCAAAGTTTATCAAAAATTTAATTAATATGAAAAATCGCAATATAATTCAGCCTATATTTAAACAGCTTTTAGTTTTCTTTAATCTGATTAAAGTTTTCATATATTGTAAATCTATATTTGATTTCTCCCTCATACTTTGTAGCAGACATTGCAATACATTTCCAGTTAGACATCTTGTCAACATCCGGGAAAAATGTATCCGCATCACCTGATTCCTCAACTTTGGTAATAAGTGCAAATTTACAAAAGTTTATAAATTGCTCATAAATCTTCTGCCCGCCAATAACAAACACATCATCGGAATTATAACCCTTAACCTTTTCAAGCACTTCATCAACTGAGCTGCAAACAATTGCGCCATTAATTTTCAAGGATTTGTCTTTGGATAGCACAATATTAACTCTATTTTTAAGAGGCTTCCCATTTGGCAAGGATTTAAGAGTATTATGCCCCATAATCACCACTTTATCAGTAGTAGTTTCTCTGAAAAACTTCATATCCTCTGGTATATTAAAAAGAAGATTACCATTTTTTCCGATTCCCCAATTTTTATCAACTGCAACAATTATTTTCATATTCCCTCCATTATTCTGCGACTGGAATTTTTTTATCTAGTGCATGATATCTGTAATTGTCTACATTAAATGAGCCTACTGTAAATTTATAGAAATCGTCAATATCTTTGTCTATTTCAAACTTAGGTGCATCAAAAGGCTCCCTTTCAATTATTTCTTTGACAATAGGTATATGCCTGTCATAGATATGTGCATCAGCGATAACATGGACTAATTCGCCCACCTCTAAACCGCTTACCTGTGAGAACATATGTATCAAAGCAGCATATTGGCATACATTCCAGTTGTTCGCAACCAGCATGTCCTGTGAACGCTGATTTAATATGGCATTTAGCTTGTTCCCGACAACATTAAATGTCATGCTGTACGCACATGGATATAATGCCATGTCATGTAAGTCATGATGATTATAAAGATTTGATATGATGCGTCTGCTTAGTGGATTATGTTTTAAATCAAATAATATCCTGTCAACTTGGTCAAACATTCCTTCTGCGTACTTATGCTTTACTCCAAGCTGATAGCCATAAGCTTTTCCAATGCTTCCGTTTTCATCAGCCCAAGCGTCCCAAATTCGACTATTCAAGTCACTGATATTATTAGACTTTTTCTGCCAAATCCATAATATCTCATCAATCGCAGCTCTATAATTTATCTTGCGAAGTGTCAATAGAGGGAATTCTTTTGATAAATCATAGCGATTAATTATCCCAAACCTCTTTATAGTATGTGCAGGCGAGCCATCACTCCACTTAGGTCGAACATTATAATCAGTATCCCAAAATCCATTTGTCAATATATCATTGCAGTTTTCAATGAAAACCTTATCTGCATAACTCATTTTACTTTCCTCTTTTCTTTAATATAATATTATATCATATACTTTTATTTTTTTCAACATAATTATAAATTTATTTTTAAATTCTCGCTTAAACCCTTGTTAATTATATACAATTATTTTAAATAAATATGTGTAAACTTATGAACAACTAATTAAAAACCTTGTATATTTAACGCATTAGCCATAATTTATTAACTGAAATCTGTTTTAAAATAAGTTTTTAAATGTTAACATTATTGTAATACAATAATGTTTTGCGAGGAGAATGTGTTATGAAAAAGATAGGTACAAAACTAACGGTTAGAATACTGCTGATGCTAACTGTCGCTGTTCTTTTATGCACCGCTATCAGTTATTTTAGTAACAAAAAATTAATGGATGACACCCTTAATGACTTGTGCGACAATTCATTAAATGTATTGGATCTTACTATTGCAAATCAAGGTGCACAGTCAAAAACTATCGCTGAAACATTGTCAAAAGATGATGAGCTTTCTAAAGCTATTTCAGCAAATAACTCCGAAAGAATCAGTAAAGTTTTATCAGAGTTAGTATTTGAAAATAGATTTAATGTGGAGTACATAACTATTACAGATGCTGATGGCAATGTAATTCTTCGCTCATATAATGACGAAAAGGGCGATTCCATTATTAATCAATCCAATGTTTCAGAGGCTTTAAAAGGCAATATTACAACAGTTACTGCTGAGGGAACGCTCATTAAACTTGCCGTAAGAACAGGTGCTCCTGTAAAGTGGAACGGCAGTGTTGTTGGAGTTGTTTCTGTAAGCTATCCACTTGATAATCCAGAGTTTCTGGATTCGCTAAAAAGTGCTACAAATAACGAATATACTATCTTCCTCAAGGATGAAAGAATTAACACTACAATTATTCAAAATGGCGAAAGGCAAGTTGGCATAAAGCTTGACCCTAAAATAGCTAAAACTGTTTTGGAGAAAAAGGAGGAATTCGCTGGTGAAACTGAAATACTTGGCGAAAAATATGCAACAAAGTATAAACCAATACTAGACGCTGATGGCAAAGCTATTGGAATTATGTTCACTGGAATAGATATAGAAGATATTAGAGCAGGACAAGCAAAATCAATGTTGACAATTCTGTTTATGTTGATAGTTGTATTTATTATCGACATTTTTTTAGCAATCAGAATGGTTTCAAGAATTATCACAAAGCCTGTTGGTGGCTTAACAAAGGCAGTTACAAGGCTTTCTACAGGTATGCTTGATATTGCTATCGACCATAGATCAACTGATGAATTAGGTACTCTTGCCGACGCATTGAGAACAACAATAAATACGCTTAAGCTGTATGTTAGTGATATTTCAAACAACCTTGAACTGATGGCGTCAGGAGATATGAGCCACGAAATTACTCAGGATTACATAGGCGATTTTATTCCAATCAAGAACTCTCTTGTGAAGATTTCAGAATCATTAAATTATTCCTTGGGTTCAATTGCCTTAGCTGCAGAGCAGGTTAATTCAGGTGCAGAACAGGTTGCATTGGGAGCTCAGACTCTTTCACAGGGTGCAACAGAACAGGCAAGCTCAATCGAAGAGCTTTCCGCATCAATTATTGAGGTTTCTGCTCAGGTTGGTGAAAATGCCAAAAATGTTCAAAAGGCTAATGAATACATCTCTGACGCTGAAGATGGCATAAAGGTAAGTAATACTCATATGCAGGAAATGCTGAACGCAATGAGTGAAATAAACGAATCATCATCACAAATCGGCAAAATTATTAAGGTTATTGATGATATCGCGTTCCAGACAAATATCCTTGCATTAAATGCTGCTGTTGAGGCTGCAAGGGCAGGTTCAGCCGGAAAAGGCTTTGCCGTAGTTGCTGACGAGGTAAGAAACCTTGCTTCAAAGAGTGCCGATGCTGCAAAACAGACTACATCCTTGATTGAAAACTCTGTTCAAACTGTTAAACGAGGAACAACAATTGCCGAAGAAACAGCTCTTGCATTGGAAGAAGTTGAAAAGCAGACGACTATGATTGTTTCCACTATTGAAAAAATAAACGAGGCATCCAAAGAGCAAGCTAATGCATTGCACCAGATTACACAGGGTATTGACCAGATTTCTGCTGTTGTGCAGACAAACTCTGCTACATCTGAAGAAAGTGCCGCTGCAAGTCAGGAGCTTTCAGGACAGGCCGCAACTCTTCAGCGAGAGATTTCACAGTTTAAGTTAAGAAAGATTTCCGAACAAAAGGGTATTTTTGATGATGAACCCGTTCCAAAAGAACGCAAAAGAAAAATCAATCTGGATTTAGATGATGATGATTTTGATTTATCAAAAACTCCTCCCCCAAGAGTAAAGAAAATTGACTTAGGTGACGACAAGTATTAACGCAAAAGAAAACAGGGTTGAATTTATTTCAGCCCTGTTTTATCGTAAACACTAAAAATCCATGCCTTAAAATTAAAAGGCATGGATTTTTGTTAAAATGAGAACGCACAATAGCACATTCTATATCATAAACCTAAAACTATTAATTAAGCTGTTACATTTAATTTTCTTGCAAGTTGAGATTTCTTTCTTGCTGCACATTTTTTGTGGATTATTCCATGGGCTGCAGCCTGGTCAACCTTCTTGATAGCAAGCCTTATAGCCTCTTCCCTAGCAGGATCGTTATTAGTGATTGCTAGTTCAGCTCTTTTCAAAACAGTTTTAAGATTAGTTCTTCTTGACTTATTAGCCAAAGCCTTAGTCTTATTAACCTTAATTCTTTTCTTAGCAGATTTAATATTAGCCATTTTTCGGACACCTCCCTATAAAAAAATGCGGGTTAATTTTCACATAAATATCATGGTCACCGTCGCCAATAATAATCATGTTTAACAGGATAATAAAAATAAAAGCAATAAAAATATGGTACTTTTATTTTTATTACAGGTAAGATGAGCACCTGTATTTTAAGCATAGAAAACCTATGCTACAAGCCTATTTAACATTTTATCATTTTTACTTCAAAATTGCAATAGTAAATTTAAAATAATATCACGAATTTTTTCACTCTTTTTTGTGCATACTGATTGAAAAAAGAGGAGAATTGCTATGAATATAAGAACAGACCTTGCCTTAGAGGGTGTTTCGTCAGCCAAAGTCCATGAGGGCATTTCACAGACAAGAAGAGGAAAAGCATTTAGAATTACTGAAATATGCATAAAGGAGGATAAGTACGGCGAGCCTATCGGTAAGAGAAAAGGCAGGTACATTACCCTTGAGGGAGAAGCCTTAAGCCGATACTCCGATAATTACAAGGAGATGACATTAGAGTTTGCAAATGAGCTAAAAGACTTTATCCCCGAAGGACAAATTCTTGTAGTAGGGCTTGGAAACAAGGATATAACACCCGATGCACTTGGACCACAGGTATCCTCACAGATTCTTGCTACAAGACATTTGCGTGAAGAGCTGTCCGATGAGGACGAATTTTTGACAGGCTTGCGACAGGTAAGCGTGATGGCTTCAGGAGTTTTAGGTCAAACGGGAATTGAAACTGCTGAAATAGTGCATGCATTGAGCGAGAAAATTACTCCAAAGGCTATTATTGTAATAGATGCTCTTGCCTGCTCCGATATAAAGCGTCTTGGAACAACAATACAACTTTCAGATGCAGGTATATCTCCTGGAAGCGGTGTTCAAAATAAACGCAAGGAGCTTTCATACCAGACACTTGGAATTCCTGTAATTGCAATAGGAGTGCCAACCGTTGTTGATATGCACACCATTGTTCAAGGGCTTACAGGCTATGCTGTTAACGAAAAGATGCCAAATATGATGGTTACACCGAGAGATGTTGACAAGCTGATTGAGCGAGCTGCAAGACTTATTGCCTGTGGAATTAATCTTGCTCTGCACCCACAGATGACCTTTGAAGATGTTGAAAGCCTTGCATAAGTGCCATAAAATAATAAGTCTAAAGGATTCACCTTTGGACTTTTTTATTGCGTAGATATAGGTGTTTTAAGTAAAATTTTACATAGTTTTAATTGACTATTTATATATATAAGATTATAATAAAAATAGTTAGGATAATGCTTAATACATATTAAGGGGTATTATTATGAGTAAAAAAATATATGATAATAGAGAATTATCATGGCTTAAGTTCAATGAAAGGGTGCTGGAGGAGGCAGAGGATAAGACCGTCCCCCTACTTGAAAGACTAATGTTTGCTACAATTTTCCAAACTAATCTTGATGAGTTTTTTATGGTTAGAGTCGGCTCCATATTTGACCAGATGATAGTTGATAAGGAATATAAAGAGAATAAAACAAAGATGACAAGCCAGCAGCAGCTTGATGCAATATTTAAAAGAGTTCGTGAAATTGAACCTCAGAAGGACGAGGCATATAATAACATTATGCAAAAGCTTTGTAAATACGGTATAGAACAGGTTAAATTTGAAAATACAACGGATAAGGAAAAGGAATTTCTAGAGCAATATTTTAAAAAGGAAATTCGTCCGCTCATTGTACCACTTGTGCTGGATAAAAGAAATCCTTTTCCTTTTTTAGCTAATAAGGAAATTTATGCCGTTGTTCACCTTGAGGGTAAGTCAAGCACTAAGCTAGGCATAATCCCCGTTGACAGCTCATTTGAAAGAATGATACCTCTTGGCAATAATGGTTTAAGATTTATGCTGATTGAGGATTTGATTCTCCATTTTGCACCAGGCGTTTTTAAAAACTACAAAACAATAGACAAGGTGCTTATCCGTGTAACAAGAAATGCCGATATAACCGTTGAGGAGGCCCTTTTTGACCAGGAGGTTGACTTCAGAGATGTTATGGAGGAGCTTGTCAAGAAAAGAAAAAAACTTGCTCCCGTAAGAATACAGCTTTCAAATAAATTTAGTCAAATCTCATTAGATTATTTATGCAAAAAATTAAATCTTAGTCCAGAACAAATTTTTTACGCCAATGCACCACTCGATATAACCTTTTCTTATAAGTTTGCTGAGCTATGCAATAACGAAACGCTAAGATTTAATAAACTCACACCCCAAAAACCAACCTGTGTTGCGTTGACAAGACCTATGATAACGCAGATAAAGGCAAGGGATATGCTGCTTAGTTATCCTTACGAAAGTATCAAGCCTTTTATAAGACTGCTAAATGAGGCAGCTACTGATAAAAATGTCGTATCAATCAAAATTACTCTTTATCGCCTTGCAAAGAATAGTCAGGTTATTGAGGCTTTAGTTAACGCTGCTGAAAACGGAAAACAAGTGCTTGTACTTGTTGAATTAAGAGCAAGATTTGATGAGGAGAATAATATCGGCTGGTCAAAGCGCCTTCAGCGTGCTGGATGCACAGTAATATATGGTCCGCAAGACTTGAAAGTACATTCAAAGTTATTGCTTATTACAAGGAAAATGAACGATAAGGTGGAATACATAACTCAAATAGGTACGGGCAATTATAATGAAAAAACAGCAGCGCTTTATACGGATTTTTCACTTATGACAGCTAATACCCAGATTGGAATTGAGGCAAACAGGGTTTTTGAGGCGCTTTCAACAGGAACACTTGTTGAGCAATCGGAAAATCTTCTTGTAGCACCACTTTGTCTGCAAAATCGCGTGCTTGAAATGATTGATGAAGAAATAAGATATGCACAAGCAGGTAAGCCTGCCTATATCGGTCTTAAGCTTAATTCATTGACAGATAAAATCATAATAGACAGATTGGTTTCGGCGTCTCAGGCTGGCGTCAAGGTTGATCTTTTAATAAGAGGAATATGCTGCTTAATTGCTGGTGTAAAGGATTATACTGAAAATATTACAGTTACAAGCATTGTGGGACGATTTCTTGAGCATAGTCGTATATATGTTTTCGGAACAGAGAATCGGCAAAAGCTGTATATCAGCTCTGCGGATTTTATGACAAGAAATACATTAAGGCGTGTTGAGGTGGCTGTTCCTATTCTTGACTGCAAAATAAGAAACAGGATCTGGACTATGTTTAAAATAATGCTTAAGGATAATGTCAAATCAAGAGTGCAGATGCCCGATGGCAAATATATTCGTCGGATTGTAAACGAGTCTTGCAAGCTACTTAATTCTCAGGAGTATTTCTTTGAGGAGGCTATAAAAAAAGCCGAAATGAAGGAGGCAAGAGCAAATAAGAGAAGGGCTGTTGCCAGTAAACGCATACAAAAAACTGAAACATTATAAAAATATTTCCTGAGCAATTAAATATATTTTATAAATTGGAAACAGCTATTAAACACATCAAACCAAAGCCCAAAACATAAAAGTTTTGGGCTTTAATTTAGAAATGAATAAGCTAATCAACTCACCTAGTAGTAAAACCGTTAACTAAAGGTATTGGTATAAAAGAGCAAAGCTAATAATTGTTGCTTTGCTAATCTATCCAACCCAAAGACAAAGGAGCTCATGTTAACTTATCCGGGATAGTGGGTTTATTTTGGTTATGTAGTCACAAAAACAAATAGCAAAGCCGTCGCGGCGATTGAGCAACGCATTTCTTTTTTTCGTTTCTTTTTGCGAGCAAAGAAATTAACATAAATATACCAAAGATAAAGCAAAAATATAAACGAAAAGAGAATAAGACAAAGAAGTGAACATAAGTACCAAAGGTTACGCAAATACACAAATGAAAATAGAGCAAAAAATGCACACAAAACCTCAAAGATAACAAAAAAACAGAAACGAAACAAGCAAACCAAAACAATTGAATTAAAATAAAAACCGCTAAGCAATTGCCATTCACCCCCACCTTATGATATAATAAAAAAAATTTTTCTGAAAAAGGTGACAATAATCTATGAAACTCCTCCTCATTCACTGCTGGAACGAAAACGAAAAATCCTACCGAAATCGCTTTTCAAGCCTGTTCGCCTACCCATCTCTAACCCTCCCCACCATATACTCGCTAATCCCCAAAAACGCTTTCAGCAAAATTGATACAATCGACGAAAACTCCCAGCAGGTACTCTACGATAAGGAAAAATATGACCTCGTCCTCCTTTCATTTGAAACCTCCTCATGCCAAACCGCTTACAAGCACTGCAGAGAATTCAAAAAAAGAGGCACCTATACTGCCTGTGGCGGCTATCATGCAACAGCTCTTCCAGACGAAGTTGCAATGCACTGTGATACTGTTATATCAGGACCTGCTGAAATCTCTTTACCCCAGTTTATCAATGATTTTATAAATGGTAACCCCAAAAGATTTTATAGAAACGATAATGTGTGTTCAGCAATGTATAGGATTCCTGCAAGGGATAAAATAACTGAGAAAAAGAAGCTTAAAATTCCTGCTGTAATCGCAAATAGAGGCTGTAATAACAGCTGTAAATACTGCTCAATGAGAACAATGTGGAAAAGCGACCCAAGACCTGTTGAAGATGTTGTCAACGAACTTAAAGCACTGAACTCAAAAATGGTGGTCTTCTATGACCCAAATTTCTTTGGAGACCGTGAATATGCAATATCACTTCTGAACGCCATAAAGCCTTTGAAAATACTATGGGCAGCTGATGCAACGGTGAGTTTCGGTTATGATGATGAGTTAATGCAGCTAGCATATAAAAGTGGATGCAGAGCTGTTCTTGTCGGATTTGAGTCGTTTAGCGCACAATCGCTTGCCTCAGCTACAAAGCATAGTAATAAGCCTGATAAATACAAGGGAGTTATCGATAATATACATTCACATGGAATTGCGGTAAATGGTTGCTTTGTGCTTGGATTTGACCATGATACAGAGGAGGAATTAATAAAGATTCCACAATATATCGACTATCTTGGACTTGATTTATGTAGGTTCGCAATTCTTACACCCTATCCGGGTACTGAATTTTATGAGGAATATAAAAAATCCGGCAGAATTATTACTGATGACTGGAGCAGATATACTCAAAATTATGCTGTTTTTCAGCCCAAAAACATGACTCCCGAGAGACTTGAGGAGATATACATGAGAGTATGGAAAGAGGCTTTTAAATGGCGTAGAGTGTTTAAGCGAACATTCCATTCCGTATGGCGTAAAAAGCCATATGTTTTTGTACTTTTAGGCGCAAATATCGGATTTAAATTTTTAGGAATTGATAAGAGGAATAAAAAGTGAAAATAACCTTTATACGATTAAATATGTTCGAATACATAAGCACTGATGCGATGAAGCCAATACTGTTTGGAATAATCAAAAGCCTTACTCCAAGTGAGTTTGAAATAGATTTCATAGATGAGCGTGTCGAAAAGCTACCTGATACAATAGATTCTGATATTATTGCGTTTTCAGTCGAAACATATACGGCTAAACGAGCATATATACTTTCAAAAAAATATAAAAAGGAAAATAATATTATTGTTATGGGCGGTTTTCATCCGACAGTAATGCCCGATGAGGCTTTGAAATACGCTGATTCAGTAATTATCGGCGACGCAGAAGATACTTGGGGAAAATTCCTTTTAGATTACAAGAACGGAGCTATTAAGAAAAAATACATATCCGACGAGAGCTTTCCTATTAAATATTTCGAGGAGGATACTTCAATTTATAAGCATAAATACTATGGAGTGGGAGTTTACCAAACCTCAAGGGGTTGTAAATTCAATTGCGATTTTTGTTCAATTAAGACTATGTATAAATGTGTCCGAAGAAAATCAGTTGATGCTGTTGTAAGGGAACTGAAAAAAGCTAAAGAGAAAATCATTTTCTTTGCTGATGATAATCTTTTCTACGATGAAAAATCCGCTATTGAACTGTTCAGAGCAATTGCTCCACTTAAGAAAAAGTGGGCGTGCCAAATCAGTATGGATGTTGCGAGAAATGATGACTTGTTAAGGAAAATGAAAAAAGCTGGCTGCTTTCTAGTTTTATTAGGCTTTGAAACACTCAATGCGTATAACCTTGATAAGATGAACAAAACGGCAAACAAGGCTATTGAAAGCTATGATGAGGTTATCAAGAGAATATATAAGCACAGAATGCTCATTTATGGCACCTTTGTTTTCGGCTATGATAATGATAATACGGAGGTATTCAATCGGACCTTTGATTTTGCAGTAAGAAACCGTCTTGCTGTAACAAACTTTAACCCACTGATACCAATGCCCGGTACAAAGGTATATAAGCGTCTGGAAAGCGAGAACAGACTTATTTACAAAAAGTGGTGGATGTCTGACAAATACAGATATGGCGAAACTGCATATATACCAAAAAACATGACGCCTGAACAGCTACGGGATAACTGTCTTGCTATACGCAAAAGATTTTATTCATTTGGCTGTATAATTAAAAGACTTTTTTCAAATCCAATTAACTTTATTCCCTGGAACTTTTTTGTATTTATGCTTGTAAACTTTATCTCACAGAAGGAAATACGCTCAAAGCAAGGACAAATTCTTGGAGGTATATTAAATGAAACTGATGTTGATTAAGCCGAATATAGGGCGGCGTGAACATAGCCTCTATGTGGATGAGGGGCGTATGGAGCCTTTACAGCTTGGAATACTTGCCGCACTTACCCCAAAAGATGTCGAAGTTGTTATGTATGATGACCGCATGGAGAAAATCCCCTATGATGAACCGACCGACCTTGTTGCAATAACTGTTGAAACCTTTACTGCAAGACGGGCATATGAAATCAGTGCCGAATTTCGCAGCAGGGGAGTTAAAGTGGTTATGGGAGGTATGCATGTCAAGCTGATACCTAATGAGGTTGCTGAGCATTGCGACAGCATTATAATCGGCGATGCAGAGCCTGTCTGGGAGAATGTAATTGAGGACTGCAAAAGGGGCGAGCTTAAAAAAAGATATACGCCAGTTCAGCCCGAATATCCTCAGAAAAATGTCATAACAAGGCGTGATATCTTTGAGGGCAAAGGCTATCTTCCGATAACCCTTCTTCAGTTTTCAAGAGGGTGCAGTAACAAATGTAGCTTTTGCGCCTCATCTGTTTATTTTAACGCAAATCATTACTGCAGGCCTGTTGAGGATGTTATAACTGAAATAAAATCCCAAAAAAGAAAGCTTCTTTTCTTTGTGGACGACAATATCGTATGCAATAAAGAAAAGGCAAAGGAACTTTTTCGTGCCTTGATTCCATTAAAAGTACACTGGGTAAGTCAGGGCAGTCTGGATATGCTCCACGATAAGGAGCTTATGCAGCTTATGATTAAAAGTGGCTGTCTTGGACTTGTTATAGGCTTTGAGTCTATATCAGCAAATTGTATTGCAGAAATGAATAAGAATACAAATTCGACACCATCAAGCGATATGTATAAATCGGAAATAAAACAACTAAGAGAATGGGGACTTCAGACTTGGGCAGCATTCACTGTCGGACATGATGGCGATACCATTGAATCAATTAAAGCAACCTGTGATTTTGCAATAAAAAACAAATTTACCTTTGCAGCGTTTAATATACTTATGCCATATCCAAACACACCCTTATATAGCAAGCTGGAAAGTGAGGGGCGACTTTTATACGATAAAAAGTGGTGGTTGCATACTGATTACAGATTTAATCATGCCAGTTTTTTACCTAAGAATATGAGTCCCGATGAACTTACAGGGATTTCCTTTGATTGCAGACGACGCTTTAACAGCTGGTCCTCTATTATCAAAAGAGCAATTGAGCCACGAACAAACATGCGTACTCCTTATAGGTTTTTTACATATCTTTTATATAATCCTCTTTTCAAGAAAGAGGTGTTCAAAAAACAGGGAATGAAATTTGGTTTGAAATAACGGAGGAATAGTATGCTGAAAGGAATTATAAGACCTATAAGTGAATATAACGAAAGTGATATTACAAGAATGTACTCACTTATGTCTGAATTTTATGATAATACCGACAGAAAGGTTTTTGAACGAGATTTTTATGACAAGGATTATTGTCTGACGCTTTACCATGAAACAGAAGGCTTGGTTGGCTTCACAACTCAAAAGCTGCTTGATGTGAATGTTAATGGAAAAATAGTGCCTGGTATGTTTTCAGGTGACACAATTATACATAAGGATTATTGGGGCAGTACAGAGCTTTTTCGTGTATGGGCAAAGTACTGGTTTGAATACGCAGAAAGGTTCGGGGAGTTCTACTGGTTTTTGATTTGCAAGGGATATAAAACCTACCGCATTATGCCCTTGTTCTGGACTGAATTTTATCCCAATTACAAAACAGAGACTCCTGCCTATGAGCAAAGTATAATTGATGCCTATGCACAAATGTTGTATCCTGATGAGTACAATAAGGACACCGGCGTTATTGAATATAAAACTGTTAAGGATAAGCTTAAAAAAGGTGTTGCGGACATAGATGAGCATTTACTTAAAAACAAGGATATTGCATATTTTTGTAAGAGAAATCCCGAGCATTATAAGGGCAACGATCTTGCCTGTCTTGCTAAGATAGATAAAGCTGTTATAAAAAAGCGTATACTGGGAATGATGTTTGATAATGATTAGGTTGCTGAACAATGTCTGCAGACTCTTGTATAAGAATGAGTATAAAAGGTTTTCACTGGCTTGTGATATAGAAAAGGTACAGACTGATTATTTAATAAATCTGCTGCAAAAAAATTTAGATACTGAATATGGCAAAAAATACAGCTTTATGAATATAAGAAACTATAATGATTTTGCCGAAAATGTTCCACTTTCTACCTATAACGACTACAAACCCTATATCGACAGAATCTGCGATGGTGAGAAAAAAATCCTCACCACCGAGAAAATACTCCTTTTTGAGCTTACAAGCGGTTCCGCCAATGAAAAAAAGCTGATACCCTATACTGATACGCTTAAAAAGGAGTTTCAAAGGGGAATAAAGGCATGGCTTTATGATGTCTACTCAAATATTGAGGGAGTTTGCGACGGAAAAAGCTACTGGTCCATAACTCCTGTAACATCAAGAAAAAGCTATACAAGTTGCGGTATCCCGATAGGCTTTGAGGAGGACTCTGAATACTTTGGCAAAATTGAAAAGAGGATAATGGAAAGAGTCTTTGCTGTTGATTCATCAGTTAAATTTTCAGACGATATGAACAGCTTTTATATGCATACTGCCAAACAGCTTTTAAAATGCTCAAATCTTTCACTTATATCGGTATGGAATCCGACCTTTCTTTCATTACTCTGCAATTTTATAAAAGAAAATGCAGATATTCTTACAGAGGATTTTGATAAAAAGGACAGGGACAGAATTTTAAATGCACTTGAAAATAAGCATTTTAACTTAATCTTTCCAAATCTTAAAATTATAAGCTGTTGGGCTGACGGTAGCGCTAAGGATTATATTTCTGATATTGAAAAACTGTTTCCTGGCGTGTATATCCAGCCAAAGGGACTTCTTGCAACGGAATGCTTTATATCATTCCCCCTTGTAAATGAACAGGGCAGTAGATTAAGCATTTACTCACATTTTTTTGAGTTCAGGAATACTGCTAATGATAAAATTTATCTTGCTCATCAGCTTAAAAAGGGTGAATATGAGGTTATAGTTACAACAGGGGGCGGTTTTTACAGGTATTGCATAGGTGATATTGTTGAGGTGCTTGAAACCTTTAAGGACAGACCACCGCTTATAAGATTCTTGCGACGAAAAGGAATTACTTCTGATTTATTTGGTGAAAAGCTGACAGAGGAGTTTGTAAATAAGGTTGCAAAATCAATCGGAATAAATGACAGCTTTTATTTTCTTGCACCAGAAAAAAATTATTATTGCCTATATACCACAAATAAAAATGTAACCGATGATATTATTGACAACGCTCTTTGTGAGAGCTTTCATTACAGCTATTGCAGAAGTCTAGGCCAGCTTGAAAAAGCTAAGGTGATTGTTGTAGACAGAAAACCCGAAAAAATAATTTTAAGTCGATTGACATCGGAGGGCATGAGATTAGGGGATATAAAGCCATGCCACCTTAGCAACAGAGATGGCTGGGGAGAATGGTTTAGGAAAGGAACAGATTGATTATGATAAAAATAGCATTACTTGCACCAGCGGGAGCAATGCATAGGTATTCAGGGAGCTTTGGAAAATCCCTTCATTACGCTCCTCTCACGCTTACAACTCTTGCTGCACTTATTCCAGATGATATCGAATCAGAGGTTAGAATTTACGATGAAACAGCAGAAAAAATTCCTCTTGATATCGACGCTGACTTAATTGGTATAACCTGCATCACAGGAACTGCCCCAAGATGCTATGCATATGCTGATTATTTCAGAAAAAAAGGAAAGCTAGTTTTTATGGGTGGTGTTCATCCGACTCTAATGCCTGAGGAGGCAGCACTTCACGCCGATGTTGTTTTTACTGGCTTTTCAGAACAAACCTTTCCACAATTTATTTACGATTACCTTAATGGTAATTATAAAAAAATATACCATCAAAACTGCGATTATACCATTGAGGGTAGACCAACTCCAAAACGCAGCCTGCTAAATCCAAAACGCTATATCACAATGAATACTGTTGAGGCTGTAAGAGGCTGTTCCTTGCCATGCACCTTCTGTGCATATCCTGCCGCATTCGGACGAACCATTTTTAAGCGTCCTGTAAATGAAGTTGTTGCTGAAATAGAAGCACTTAATACAAAACATGTGCTTTTTCCCGATGTAAACCTTATTGCAGATCGCAATTATGCAATAGAACTTTTTACAGCTTTGATTCCTTTAAAAATAATTTGGTTAGGCTTGGCAACATCCTCTGTTGGAATAGATAATGAGCTTATTACTGTATTTAGAAAAAGTGGCTGCAGAGGCTTGCTGATTGGCTTTGAGTCAATAACACAGGAATCACAGAAATATATTAACAAGGGTGTCAATAGAGTTGATGGGTATATTGAGCTTATGAAAAATCTGCATGACAATGGAATACTTGTTCAGGGCTGTTTTGCATTCGGTAGTGATGAGGAGGACGAAAGTGTTTTCGAACGCACTGTTGAAACCGTTATAAAAGCTAAAATTGACCTGCCTAGATACTCAATACTGACTCCCTTCCCAAAGACGGACTACTACAACCAGCTTGAAAAAGAGGGCAGGATAATTGAAAGGAACTGGGCAATGTATGATGTTCAGCACTGTGTTTTCAAGCCTAAAAAAATGACTAAGGAACAGCTTGAAAATGGTACGGACTTTGCATGGCGTGAAACCTATTCTAACTTAAATATTCTCAAAAGGCTTGCTCCGTTTAAGCATAGTCCTTGGTTATCATTCATGCTTAATTTCGGATATAAGGGATATGCGGATAAATGGCATAAGTTTACTAAAGATGTTATGTGCGATAATTCCGATATACCTGTTTTGTGAGGTGAACTATGAAAATTACTTTTATACTTCCTGCCATTGGTAAAAAGCCGGGCGAAAAATACATAGGTACATGGAAGATGGAGCCTCTTACAATAGCTGTCCTAAAAGCACTTACTCCAAAGGAGATTGAAACGGAATTTTTTGATGACCGAATTGAACTTATTGATTATAATACCAATACGGATTTGGTCTGCATAACTGTTGAAACATATACTGCAAAACGCAGCTATGCTATTGCAAAAAGGTTCCGTGAAAGAGGTATACCCATTGTTATGGGAGGGTACCACGTAACACTTTGTCCTGAAGAAGCAGCAGAACATTGTCATAGTATAATTATTGGAAATGCTGAAACAATATGGTGTCAGGTGCTTGATGATTTTAAGAATAGATGCTTGAAAAAGGTCTATAACGGTGGGGTAGGCAGCTATGATGTTCTACCCGATAAAGGCATTTTTGACGGCAAGAAATATCTCCCTGTATCGTTGATTGAAACAGGGCGTGGCTGTTGTCATTCCTGTGAATTTTGTGCAATATCTAAATATTACTGCAGCCATTACTATGCAAGAAATCATGAGCTTATTGTTCAGGATATTAAAAACTCAAAGCACAAATATGCTTTTTTAGTTGACGATAACCTTGTCGCAAACAAGGAAAATGCAATGAGGCTGTTTGAAAAAATAACTCCACTTAATCTAAAATGGGCAGGACAGGGTACTCTTTCTATGGCAAAGGATACAGAACTTCTAAAGGCCATGAAAAAAAGCGGCTGTGAGATAATACTGATAGGATTTGAAAGCTTGAACAAAGAAAACCTCAACCAGATGAACAAGTCCTTTAATTATGCCTTAGGTGAGCGTGATGAGCTTGTTAAACGAATACATGACGCCGGAATAGGCATATATGCTACCTTTGTTTTCGGCTATGACCATGATGACGAAAAAACAATATGGGAGGCAGTGGAGTTTTCAAAAAAACATAAGTTTTATACAACAGCCTTCAATCACCTCCTACCCTTTCCTGGTACAGCACTTTACAGCCGTCTTAAAGAGGAAAACAGGCTTATTCACGATAAGTGGTGGCTGGCTGATGGCTATAACTATGGTGAGCTTGCATTTAATCCAAAACTTGTTTCTGCAGAAAAGTTAAGCATGGTTTGTCGTGACGCAAGAAAAGAATTTGCATCTCCAAAAACAATTTTAAGTAGAGGCGTTGCATCTCTTGGAAGGACAAGCCCACTTTTATGGGGGTTGTTCTGGGCAATGAATTTGAGAATTGGAGATGAGGTAGACCAAAAGATGAATGTTCCGATAGGAGAAAATCTTGATGAATTTCCAAAATAACAGATATACATTAAAACTTGCTGATGAAAACGATAATGATGGCATTGTCAGTGTGTTTGAATCTGGCTATTTTAGCGGCGGATTGAGTGTGAAATATCTTCGTAATCCTGACCCCTTGTTCTCCTTTTCAGCCGATGGCGATTATCATAAAATCATGGTTATCCGTGACAATAAATATGACAAGGTAGTTGCAGTCGGTGGTGCTGTCATTCGTGATGAATATGTAAATGGCGAAATACGAAAATGTGGCTATCTGACTGGACTTAAAATACACTCTGACTATCAGAAAAAAATTCGGTTTATCGCAAAGGCATATCAGTTTCTATATGAGAACATATCTGACTGCGATTATTTTTACACAACTATTCTTGATGATAATAAAAATGCTATTGCTCTGCTTGAAAAAGGACACAAAAATATGCCCAAATATCACTATTTAGGGCATTATACTACCTATTGCTTTCATGGCGGCAAGAATATTCTTGAGCTAGAAAAAAATAATCTTACTGGCTTTGAGGATATAGTCAACACATATTTTCGAAGGCTCTCATTTACACCTGTGAATTATAATTATGTTGGGTTTGGGGACAAAAATTTTTACTGTGTAAGAAAAGGGCAGGAGATAATTGCATGTTGTTTTTTAGGCAACCAGCAGGCGACAAAGCAGTATTATATGTGCTCTTATGGCAGTATATACAAAATTTTATCCAACATGCCTACACATATTCTCGGTTATCCAAGCTTTCCAAAACCCGACAGCAATATAAATTTTGGTGTAATATCCTATTTATATGTCAAGAATAATAATAAGCGTTTATGCTCAGATTTTCTGCGGTCAGTAGCAAAACAAAGTGATTTTTCGCTTCTAATCTGGGGAGGATTTGAAAATAATCCATTATGCAAGGCGATGAACGCAATGAGAACTGTAAAATATGGGAGCAGGCTTTATTCTGTTGTATGGGATTCAAATCCCTTCAATATTGAAAATGGAGAAATTATTGGTGTTGAGGCAGCGTTGCTATAAAGAAATATTTTACAACCTGAATTTTAACCAATAAAATAGGGTATTCCATTAAAATGGAATACCCTATTTGTTTCTCCCTTTCGCCCTCATTACATTGCTCAATATCCTCTTCCTAATTCGCAATGACTTAGGTGTAACCTCCAATAACTCATCATCAGCCAAAAACTCCAAGCACTCTTCAAGGCTTAATCTCTTAGGTGGAACCAGCCTCAACGCCTCATCACTTCCACTCGCCCTCATATTAGTTAAATGCTTTTTCTTGCATACATTTACAACCAAATCCTCTGCCTTTGGAGATGCTCCAACTACCATACCCTCATATACAGGTGTGCCCGGCTCAATAAATAAGCTACCCCTCTCCTGTGCATTATACAAGCCGTAAGTAACAGCCTCTCCCGTTTCATGCGATACAAGCGAACCCGTGTTCCTTCTCATTATATCACCCTTGTACGCCTGATAACCACTGAATACACTGTTCATTATACCCTCACCCTTTGTATCAGTGAGGAACTCACTCTTATACCCGAATAACCCTCTCGATGGTATAAGAAATTCAAGCCTCATTCGTGAACCCTGAGGATGCATTGACTGCAATTCACCCTTCCTTGTCCCCAGCTTTTCCATAACAACTCCAACACTTTCCTCAGGTACATCTATAATAACCTGTTCAATAGGCTCATATCTATTGCCATCTACCTCCCTAAACAATACTCTTGGCGTCGAAACTGCTAACTCATAGCCCTCACGACGCATATTTTCGATAAGTATCGACAAATGCATTTCTCCTCTGCCCGCAACCAAGAATGAATCCGTTGTATCTGTATCAGAAACACGAAGTGATACATCCTTCAATGTTTCCTTGTAAAGTCTGTCCCTTAAATGCCTTGAGGTAACATATTTGCCCTCCCTACCTGCAAAAGGACTATCATTTACAGAAAAAGTCATCTCAACCGTAGGCTCACTTATTTTTGTAAAGGGTATCGGCTCAAAATTTGAACTATCGCAAATTGTATCTCCAATAGTTACATTCTCAATACCGCTAATCCACACAATATCGCCAACCTTAGCCTCTTGCACCGGAACACGATTTAAGCCCTCTATCTGAAAAAGAGATGTGATTTTTGCCATATATGGCTTTTTGCTTTCATGATAGTCTCCAATCATAATATTTTGATTAACCTTTACACTACCTCTTTCAATCCTGCCTATTCCAACTCTTCCAACATAATCATTATAATCTATTGATGAAACTAGCATCTGTAAAGGCAAACCCTCCTCACCCTCTGGCGGTTCAATGTAATTAACTATTGTCTCAAAAAGGGGAGTTAAATCCTTTCCAGCCTCATACTGACTCAAAGACGCAGTACCACTTCTTCCTGAACAAAAAAGCAGTGGACTTTCAAGCTGCTCATCATTCGCATCAAGGTCAAGCAGCAGCTCCAAAACCTCATTACCTATCTCGTCAAGCCTTGCATCAGGACGGTCTACTTTATTTACAACAATTATAATTTTATGTCCCAACTCAAGAGCCCTCGACAGCACAAACCTTGTCTGTGGCATAGGACCTTCAGCAGCATCAACAAGCAATAATACGCCATCAACCATATTCAATACACGCTCAACTTCTCCGCTAAAATCAGCATGCCCGGGAGTATCTATAAGGTTAATTTTTATTCCCTTGTAAAAAGCTGATGTGTTTTTAGCAAGAATTGTAATGCCTCGTTCTCTCTCAAGGTCGTTACTATCCATGACTCTTTCAGCAACAACCTGATTTTCCCTAAACATTCCTCCCTGTTTTAGCATTTCATCAACCAATGTAGTTTTTCCATGATCAACATGAGCTATAATTGCAATATTTCTTAAATCGCTTCTAATCATACATACCCCTTCATAATCAAAAAATAACCGTTCCAAAAGGAACGGCTCTTATCGGCCAAAGAACCCTGGTTAATCAAAAAGAACGCTCTCCACAATTGCAGAGAACGCTCATCTAAACATATTATGGTGGGAGTGGATGGATTTGAACCATCGAAGCGAAACGCAACAGATTTACAGTCTGCCCCCTTTGGCCACTCGGGAACACTCCCTCATATAGCTTAGAAAAAAATCGTGAGGGAGAAATATCTCCCCTCACAAATTGGAGCTGGTGGACGGACTTGAACCCCCGACCTGCTGATTACAAGTCAGCTGCTCTACCAACTGAGCTACACCAGCACAACAACAAATTAATTATAGCATATAGATTACAATTTGTCAAGCTTTTTTGTAATTTTATAAGCTTTTCTGTGTTCAAGAAAAAAGCTTATAAAAGATGGTCGAGGCGACAGGACTTGAACCTGCGGCATCTTGGTCCCAAACCAAGCACTCTACCAAACTGAGCTACGCCTCGTTATCAACAAATAAGTTATGTAAACTAATACCCACAGCTTTAAACTGTATTTGTTTTTCAACAGCTTTATCATTATACAACATTAATCTTTGTTTGTCAAGAGTTTTTTAAAAAAAATTTTAAAGATTTTCATTTTAAAATATTGTTTATTATAAGGGTATATGTACATATACCCTTATAATAAAGTTATAACACTATTATTCGCCGCTTTCTCTGCCCTCGTTACTCTCGTCGTCAGATTCCTTTTCAAAATCCTCTGTAACGCCATCATACTCTTCAAATGATGCTAAATCAGCATCCGCATCATCAATTTCCTCAGACGGAATTGCTATGTCCAAATCGCTTCCGTCATCACAGCAGCAGTCACAGAATTCATCGTTGTAAACATCATAATCCTCAGTGTCGCAACAAAACCTCATTACTTTTCGCTTCTTCATTAAAATTGTAACTGCTAGACCAGTAGCTGCACCAACAGCAGCTGCAATAGCAATAACTGTTTTCATCTTCATACTCATTACTCCATTCTCCGCAAATTATTTTTTTCGTCTACAATCACCATTGCGGGTATGATTGTAGCTTTAGCTTGTCCGTAGTATTTTCTACCAATTTAAAACATATTTAAAGGAATTGACTGTTTATTGCTTTTTTAATAAATCTAAAGCAATTAAATTTCCACTATAATTGTTAAGATAACCAAAAAACTTGTATATATTGTATCATTTATTCTACCAGATTTCAATGAGTAATTTATAAATTTTCTGTTAAAAGCATTGCGATTGATATAGCAGCTATTGGTGCTGTTTCACATCTTAAAATCCTTTGTCCCAACCACAAAGGCTTTACACCATAGCTTTTTGCAAGCTCAATTTCAGACTCCTCAAAGCCGCCCTCACTGCCGATAAGTATTGCTATGCTTTTTGCCCTTTGGATATTACTTTCCGTAAATCTTACCCCACCCTTTTCATAAAGCACAAGCGAACAATCAGCCTTTGCCATCTCCTTAAACGCCTCCTCAAGCGTCAGAAATGACGTAACTTCAGGGATTATTCCTCTTCCGGACTGCTTTGAAGCCTCAAGTGAAATCTTATTATACCTTGCAAGCTTTTTGTCAAAATCCTTTTTACTGGGTCTTGAAACACATCTTCTTGTCAGAACAGGAACAATTCTTGATGCACCCAGCTCAACAGATTTCTGAATAATGCTCTCAAGCTTATCGCTTTTCGGCATCGCTTGATACAGTGTTAGAAAAACATTTGGCTCAGCTAAGCATTTTTGTGGCTCATCTGCCTTCAAAACCACCTCATCATCAGAAATGCTTATAATCTCACATGAATAATCCATACCCTTTGCACAAATGATAATCTCATCTCCGACCTTCATTCTTAGCGAGCGACCGATATGCCTTGCATCATCACCTGTTATTATTACTTCATTACCTAAAACTTCATCCGCAAAAAAACGAGGCATTACATTACTCCAAATAAAAAATTAACCCTTGCGCATGAATTTATTTTATATGTATGTTATACGCAAAAAGTCGCTAATAATTCCTTACTATTTCATTATACATTAATTTTTTAAAACAAGCAAGTTACAGAATAAATACTGGAATATTGTACAATTTATTTAGTGGATATGCACAAAATACTTTATCATAATTGACTTAATTTTTTTTCTATGTTATTATTTAAAAAGATTTATACTGTTGAATTACACTAATTACACACATGAAAGGTAGTTAATGATGAAAAAAGCTATTTCAATTTTCTTAACAGTACTTATGCTCATGATATTTTTTACAGGCTGTTCAAACGACAATAAGAGCAGCTCAAGAATATCGGTAAAAATGTCCGATTTGCCATACGGCTCAACAATGGTTAATGACAATAAGAATTATAAAATCCCAATTTTATATGATAAGCGTTTTCTTGAGGCTAATCAGCTTAAAGCAGTCACTGATTACTACTACTCAATACAGGCAAAGGATTTAGCACTCTATGAGGCTACTATGATACCTATTTTTTCTGAATTTATCAAGGCTAACAGCTCAACAGGTGAAGCTGATGCAAAATATATACTTGAAAATGCCCATTCAACATTAAACGCAATGATTGGTGAAAATTTTAAAATCAAATCATGTGAAATTACTGCGATTACAACTGAAAAGGTAATTTCCGGAATCGATACTGTTCTTGAGAAAATGAATTTGGTTTCTAAGGAAATTGATGGTACAAGAATTTCAGATAAAATAAAAAAAGGATATGCTGTAACAGTTAGTTTTACTGTTCAAAGTGGTGAAAAATCTACAATAATATCCGATGATATTCTTTACTTATTTGAAATGGACGATAAAATTTATGTATTGATTTGATATTCCTTCTTCTAAAATATAAAAAAGCTGACGACATTTTGCCGTCAGCTTTTTATTATCCCAATATTACTTCTATTTCATTCTTTTCAATCATTTTTTCCACTGGAACAAAGTTGCCCTCAAGCTTTTCACCATTCAGAATTATCTCCTTAACTCCGCTTTGAACATGGTTTGGATTCTTTACCTCAATAAAAAGCTTCTTGCCCCTGAATTCCTTTTCAATCGTAAATCCATCCCATTTTGATGGAATTGATGGAGATATAACAAGTCCGTCAACACTTGGTCTCATTCCACAGATTCCCTCAACACAGCCCACCATTACAGTCGATGCAGTTCCAGTCAACCAATGAACATGAGACCTGCCCTCGTGAGGTGATGCTGAACTTTCTGTAAACTGCCCATGAACATATGGCTCAATTACTCTTATATCTGCCTTGTCATTCATTGACGCAGGAGATGTCTCCATGAAATATTCAAACGCCATGTCACCATTTCCAAGCAAGCTTTCTGCAAGTATAGCCCAACCCTGTGATTGTGAGAATATTCCTCCATTTTCCTTTGTATCTGAATTAAATATGTGCATTAATGCTCCATCAAAATAATGATTTTGATATGGTGGATCAAGCAGCTTCAAGCCATATGGCGTATTCAAAATCTTGTTCGCTGTATCCATAGCAGTTCTGCCCTGTTCTTCTGACGCAAAGCCAGAAATAACGGACCAGCTTTGAGGATTTAACCACATTGATGCCTCTGGGTCATTTTTAGCACCAACAACAACGCCATCCTCGCGAATACCACGAATAAATCTATCTTCATCCCAGCATTTTTCCAATTCCTTTGCAAGTCCTTCCTGACTCCTGCTTAGGTATTCAACATATTCTGTATCATTTTTTTCAATAGCCATTTCCTTTAATACAGTCATAGCATAGTAAAGTTGGAATGCAACGAATGTACTCTCACCCTTTTTGCCCAATCTCAAGCAGTCATTCCAGTCCGCATGAAGTCCAGCTGGCATATTATTATTGCCTAGACGCTCCATAGAGAATTGTATAGCCTTTTTCAAATGTCCATAAACTGTATCCTCTCCACCATTTGCATATACAATAACCTCATCTAAAAACGCCTTGTTCCCACTTTCGCCCATATATTTAACTATTGTAGGGAATAGCCATAATGCATCATCTGCACGATAGGACGGATGTCCTGTTTCCTTTACATATGAGGCATCATCAGGAGTATCCTCATGACCCGCATTGTGATTAAATTTAACAAGTGGCAAGCCACCGCCATTATTAACCTGTGCTGATAGCATGAACCTTATCTTATCAGCGGCAAGCTCAGGGTCAAGGTGAATTATACCTTGTATATCCTGAACAGTGTCCCTATATCCATAGCCATTACGAAGTCCACAGTAAATCAATGAGGCAGCCCTTGACCATATGAATGTAATAAAACACTGGTAAGCATTCCACACATTAACCATATTGTTAAACTCATCACTTGGTGTATTAACCTTAAATTTGTCAAGCCTTGCATGCCAGTAATTCTTTAATTCTGCGATTTCCTCATCAACCTTGCCAGCAGCCTTATACTCATTCAAAATTGCATCTGCATCAGCAGGATTCTTCTGCCCTAAAACATAGATAAGCTCAACAGTTTGTCCAGCCTCAAGTGTAATATCCGACTGCAATGCACCACATGAATTCAAGTTGAAATTCATCTTATTATCGCATCTGCCTCTTTCAACAGCTATCGGATTTGAATAGGTTCTATACCTGCCGATAAAGTCATCAAGGCTTCCGTTATAAGCTGTAATATCAGCACCAACCATTCCGAAAAAGCGTTCCATATTATTGTAGCCGTTTTCATCTTTTTTGCTATGCTCATTAATGTGCTGAACAATCTTATTTCCCTCAAAGCTGGTTCTTGAGATAAACAATGAATACTGCAGATTAACTTGGTCCTGCTCGTAATTATTATCATTTGTAAATTCAATAAAACCAAATACTGAAAGATTTCTTGGCTTTGAGTCATTATTTGTAATCCTTGAACACCAAACCTCATAGGTCTTATTTAGTGGTACATAGTAGCTTACTTCAGATTTAATCTTCTCATATTCAGCCTTTATTATTGTATAAGCCGTACCATGAATACATTCGCTTTTATATTTATCCAAAGGTTTGCCAACTGGTTGCCATGATGCTGACCAGTAGTCATTTAAATCATTGTCCCTTATATAAATATATCTTCCCGGTAATGCCATATTTGAATTAAATCTGTAACGAGTTATTCTTCCATTTGCACCACTTTTAACAAAGCTATAACCCGACGCATTATTTGTTATAATCGCTCCATACTCCGGTGAGCCTAAATAATTTGTCCATGGTGCAGGGGTATCAGGTCTTGTTATTATATATTGTTTATTTTCTAAGTCAAAATATCCATATTTCATTTGATGACTCCTTTATTATACATTTATTTTGAATAAAATAAAGATACTTTAATAATAACATTAATTATATCTTTTTGCAAGATGATTTATCACAAATAATAATTATTATTTACAATTATTTTTATATATACCTGTAAAACCTCATATGGTAATTAAAAAACTGCAGAAATTTCCTCCCTGCAGCTTATAACATTTCATTAATTTTAGTTAATAGGAGAGATATCATCCCTAGTAAAAGAAAACGATATGGTATCCCCTGTTTTTTCCTTATTTGGATAAAAACTAACTTTCATTTCAGTAAAATCCGAAGGTGCTTCAGCATAGATATATCCTGTCATTGTAGTACCCGCCAGAACCATATCCTTAAATACTGAAATATCCTTAATTGCCCTTAACGCGTTTGTAGCAGCACGACTGCTTAATAATGCACCATCTAGTAGCTTATCCTGATTATATAGCTCAAAATTATAAATTGTTTTTACAGTTATATGTTCAGGTGTATCATTCTTTATTGTAAACACAAAGACATAATAACTTGAACCTTTACCGTCCTTGCCCACCTCATGTACTCTGTCAAGGCTAACAGTTACCGAATCCTTATATACAACGGGTTCGCCAATTGCTCCAGCAATATCCTCTCCAGGAAGTGTAGTTACAACCTCACTGCTACTGTCCTTGTCTTTATTTCCACCTTGTTGATTTTGTTGGTTCTGACTTTTTGAGCTTGCTGTCTCAATCTTCTGCAAAGACTCCTTATTATTATCAGAACAGCCTGCAAGCTGTGATGTAAACAATGCGGTAGCAATAGTAATAATAACCACCCTTTTTATCTTTCCCATATTAAACCTCCATGTATCTGTCATAATTAATTTGCATAACAAATTCTCACTGCATCTATTATTTTAATTATCATTGATTTTTAAGTAATAACAATACAGCCCTAATTAATCTCCTTAATAATATAACATTTTTTTATCCCTTTTGCAAGAGGTTTTTTTATGGAATAAAACAGCCTTATTTTTTAAGAAAACGCAAAAACGCCCTTAAGCTCAACTGACTTAAAGGCGCTTTTTAAATACCTTTATTATTGTGGATTTGGAGCTGATACAGGACAAACATCAGCACAAGCACCACATTCAATGCAAGTTTCAGCGTCAATTACATATTTGTCATCACCAGCTGAAATACAATTTACTGGACATTCGCTTTCGCAAGTACCACAGTTTATGCAATCATCATTAATTTTGTATGCCATATTTATACACCTCCATATGTTTTAAGGATAGATTATTTATCTACCATACTTATTCTAACATAGATTTGCAAAAAATCAATAGCATATTGAAAAAATTTAATAAAAATTTATCTTTTTAATTTCAATAGTCTTTGAGCATTACTATAAAAAATATTCTCCCTGTCCTCATCAGATAAATTAAGCCTTTCAACAAGGGATATTATGTTTTGTGGACAATCCCAAGGCATATCGGTTGCAAAAAGTATTCGCTCGGAGCCATGTTTTTTAATCATTCTTTCAGCCTGTTTATCGCTTAAATAGCAGGTGACTGTTGAGATGTCAAAGTACAAATTACCCTTTCTTCCAATTAAATATTCCTCAACCATATCCCATTTAAGCATTCCACCAAAATGTGCTAAAACCATTGTTATATCTGGAAACCTGTCCATTATTCTTGCAAAAGCATCCGGCATGGCATGTACTTTTTCAGGTGAAATCGGGTCAAAGCCCGCATGAAAAAGTATGGGCAAATTAAGCTCTATGCACTTTTCATAAATTGGAAATAACCGTTCCTCATCTACCATAAACTCCTGATAGTCAGGGTGTAGCTTTACACCATAAAGTCCCATTTTCTTTATGCGCTCCAGCTCATTAAGTGCATCCTCTGCGTCCGGGTGAACACTTCCAAATGGAAGTATCCTATCCGATTCCGACTCCTTAGCCCAATCATTGACAACCCTCTGCTGAGATGGCTTTGTTGCAATAGGCAACAGTACTCCCTTATCTATTGAGTATTTATCCATTTTAGCTATCAAATCACCCAAAGTGCCATCTGTGCAAGGCTCATTTTCAGCCGTTTCAGGCAAATATTTTGTTGCTTTCGTCAATGTCTTGACAAGCTGCTCCATTGCTCTTTCCACAATTTTCTCAGAAAAGGCATGGACATGAAAATCTATAATCATTTTATCACCGATCCTTTGCTATAATTCTAGCATAAATTTTACAAAAATTCAATACTTCGTTGATTATAGCATCACAAAACTGATATAATATTATAAAAAAGGAGGATAATTATGAAAACTATTACTTTTGATGAACTTATAGAACTAAATCGCATGCTTGAAGAAAAGAATTTAAAGGTTAAAGTTCATCTCAGAGATGCCTGTGGAGGTCAGGCATTCTGGATTGAAAACCTTGATAATATCAGCATTCCACTTGAGGTCTACACAGAACTCGAAAGTTTTTTTAACAAAAAAAATATCAGTATCGCCTTTAATAACAGCAAAACTGAATTTTGGTCTAAAAATCTAAAAATATAAGAAAATTGTTTAAAATAATCTGCCCTCCACATTTACTCTATGGTAAAATATTATTATTATAAAATTATCAAGCATAATCTTATTACAGAAAGGGATATAAATTATGCTAAAGATAGTCTTTTATAAAATGGCACCATTAACAATAGCAGCAACCCTGTTTTCTGTCTTATCATTTACCGAGTGTCTGCAGATGAATCAGTATCTGTTTTAAATTCACAACCCAATGTATCTTGGGGTAAATATGTAACTAATTTTAATGACGGACTTAGCTTACCTTGGTATACTCAGGTTGATGATGCTTACTGAAATTTAATACGATGTTTCTTTAGTAGCAGCTGAAATTACTATTATTAATCCAGGTGGAGCTGAAAGAGGCGGTAAAGGTTTTATCGATATTCAATTTCTTCGTGATAACATATAATATCTTCATGAAAGCCATGAGTATGAAATATCCTGGAGTATTACTTCTAGTAATGATTGAGAATATCGCACAGCAATTCTTATAGTAAAAATTATTTTTATTATAGTGAAGTTAATTCTCAACTACTAAAATCTATACCATCTGGATTTACTAAAAAATATGATAAATATTTTAAATATAATAATTCGATTTTTGTTTTAAATCCTTATGACGAATAATTTAATCAATACAGTGTCAGCGATATTGTAAAAAAAGCTTATACTGTAGGACGCTATACTAATTATCAATTCAATATAAATGTTATAGTTTCATCGTCTCAAGACGCTAATGACAATGCAGAGTATGCTACTTTAGTTCTAATTGAAGTTCTTGATTATATTGCAAATAGGTCCTATATCGGAACAATCTACACTGAATAGTAAAAATTAAGGAGTCTAGAAGGAGCTTTCCCCCTAGTATGAGTTGGGCAATACCCATTTATAGTACATAAAAAATTTAAATTTATAAAAAAATGCGAATGTAAAACCTACATTCGCATTTTTATTTGAACTATGCCTTGTTAACAGAACCGAATAACTCCATCTTTTCCTTAACAGTAGCCTTGATTGCCTCAAAGCCAGGTGCAAGCAACTTTCTTGGGTCAAATCCCTTACCCTCTAAATCCTTGCCTTCCTCAATATATTTTCTTGTAGCAGCCTGGAACGCCCATTGGCACTCTGTATTAACATTAATCTTTGCAACTCCAAGTGAGATAGCCTTCTTAATCATATCCTCAGGAATTCCTGTACCTCCATGAAGAACTAGTGGAAGCTCTCCAACCTTTTCCTTTATTGCAGCTAAAGTTTCAAAGCTTAAGCCTTCCCAATTATCAGGATATTTGCCATGAATATTTCCAATTCCAGCAGCAAGCATTGTTACTCCCAAATCAGCAATCATCTTGCACTCATCAGGATCCGCACATTCACCAGTTCCGATTACTCCATCTTCTTCACCGCCGATAGAGCCAACCTCTGCCTCAAGTGATAAGCCCTTTTCGTTGCATATTTCAATTAATTCCTTTGTTTTTGCGATATTTTCATCAATAGGATAATGTGAGCCGTCAAACATTACTGATGAAAATCCGGCAGCTATACAAGCCTTTGCACCATCAAATGAGCCATGGTCAAGGTGAAGTGCAACAGGAACAGTAATGTTCAATTCCTCAAGCATTCCATTTACCATACCTACAACTGTTTTATAACCGCCCATATACTTGCCAGCACCTTCAGAAACTCCCAAAATAACAGGTGATTTCATTTCCTGTGCTGTAAGCAAAATAGCCTTTGTCCACTCAAGGTTGTTTATATTGAACTGACCTACCGCATATTTACCACTTACTGCCTTATTAAGCATTTCCTTCGCTGATACTAACATATTTTAGTCCTCCAGATTTATTTTTATATGTTTTCGTTAAAGCACATAGCTTATTTGAATTATTATACCTCATTTTTTAAAAAAATGCAATAAGTTTGACGAAAAAATATCAATTACTCTTAAATATTATTTCTGACTCAAAGCAAATTTTATCACATATTTTACCAATTACAATTGACTTTTTGTTGTCTATATTACCGTAGATTTCAATGACATCGCCTAGAACAGCCTCACTAATAAAGTTAATTCGAAAATTTTCAACATCTTGTTCNTATAACTGTTGAGAAATAACATCAACAGTCATATCAGCATAATTTCCATTATAAACATGCCCGTTTCCATCTAAATCGCTTAATCTAACTTCTCTTTTCCCAAGAAATCTAAGATTATCACAAAAAATTTTACCTATATCAAGTGCACTGCACTCCCTGTCCATAATTTGTGGCATCTTATAAGGGAAATTCTTCGGCTTAATAATATGCCTGGTTTCAGGATTTACAAGTACCCACCCTGCAGTTCCCTCCACATATTTTTTTCCATCAACACCTCTTATCTCAAATCCTCTTAAAAACATTGCACCCTTCTTGCCTTTTTCCCAAGTGCTGCTGACTAGCTCTGTTTGACTTTTTGGATACTCAAATATATGAAAGCTAACCCTAGATACTAAGAATACCATGCCATTATCCCATAAAAATTCATGAGAAAGCCCCTTTTTTGTATAGTCATACCCTGCAATTTCAGCCGATATTTTTAGCATTTCTGATAATTTAAGACGGTTTTTGTAGTCACATTCATAAAAATAAACCCTTTTTCTATCAAAGGTTTCACTTATATTTGTTATAATCTCACTCATTTTCACTGCCTCCAAAATGTTAAAGGATACCTTTCAAATGAATTGGTATCCTTTTTGCTTCTGCCATGCAATTACTTTATGATTTCAACACCCATAAATTGAACCAAAGCTTTAGGAATTGTAACACTTCCATCAGCATTCTGATAATTTTCCAAGATTGCTGCAACAGTTCGTCCGACAGCAACCCCCGAACCATTCAATGTATGCACAAACTGAGCCTTATCCTTTGAGCTTGCTTTATAGCGTATACCAGCACGCCTTGCTTGATAATCCAAGAAATTTGAACAGCTTGAAATCTCAACATATCTATTATATGATGGCATCCAAACCTCAATATCGTATGTTTTTGCACTGGAAAAACCAATATCACCACTGCAAAGTGCAACAACCCTGTATGGAAGTCCTAAGCCCTGTAAAACCCTTTCAGCATCATTTGTAAGGCTTTCTAACTCCTCATATGATTTTTCGGGAGTTGTAAACTTTACAAGTTCGACCTTGTTAAATTGGTGCTGACGTATCAAACCTCTCTGGTCACGTCCAGCACTACCTGCCTCTGCTCTAAAACAAGCTGAATATGCACAATATTTAATCGGAAGCTGTTCAGCAGATATGATTTCTTCCCTATGCATATTTGTAACAGGCACTTCTGCAGTCGGAATTAAGAAATAATCTTCATTCACTAGCTTAAATGCGTCCTCCTCAAACTTTGGAAGCTGTCCTGTTCCTGTCATTGATGCTCTGTTAACCATGAAAGGAGGAAAAACCTCTGTATAACCATTTTCAGTATGTGTGTTCAAAAAGTAATTAATTATTGCTCTTTCAAGCCTTGCTCCCAAACCTTTATAAAAATGAAATCTTGCACCTGTGACCTTTGCTGCTGTTTCAGGGTCTAAAATTCCTAAATTCTTGCCCAAATCCCAGTGTGGAAGGGGCTCAAAATCAAACTTTGTAGGCTCACCAAACCTTCTTATTTCAACATTTTCACTATCATCAGCACCAACAGGAGTTGCCTCCGATGGTATATTAGGCACTGAAAGAAGTAATAGCTGCTGTTTCTTCTCAAGCTCGCTTATTTTTGCGTCCTCTTCCTTTATTTTTTCAGCAATAGCCTTCATTTCCTTCATTATTTCTGATGTGTCTTCACCATTTTTCTTCATAACAGGTATTTGTTTTGATACTCTGTTTTGTTCGGCCTTCAATCTATCTGCTTCAGTAGAGATTTTTCTCCTCTCAGCATCAATTTCTAATATTTCATCAATATAACTATCGTAATTTGAATTCCTTGTAGCAAGTCTTTCCTTTACTTTATCAGGATTTTCCCTAATAATTTTAATATCAAGCATAGTAATATTACTCCTTTAGTCTTCTACTAATTTTTTTGCAATTTCAGCTAAGTCTTCCTTATTATAAAATTCAAGAATCAGTGCACCCTTGTTTTTAGAATAGTCAACCTTAACCCGCCTACCCAAGCGTTCATTAAGGCTAATCTCCACTTCCTTAAAATAACTATCAATTTTATCTGTATTTTCAACCTCTATTTTTGGTTCATCCAGTTTAGAAATTATCTTTTCTATCGCTCTAACAGTTAGTTTATCCGACGCAGCCTTTACTGCCAACTCCATAAGCAAGTCCTCATCATCAACAGAAACCAATGCTTTAGCATGTCCAACGGTTATATCGCCGTCCTTAAGCATCTGCTGAACCTCTTTCGGCAAATTAAGCAGCCTTAAGGAGTTTGCAATTGCTGAACGCGAGCGTCCAACAGTTTTTGCGACCGCATCTTGTGTCATATTATAAATATCAATAAGTTCCTTATAACCCATCGCTTCTTCAATTGGATTAAGGTTTTCGCGCTGCAAATTCTCAATAAGTGAAATCTGCATAGCCTCAATATCACTTAAATCCTTAATGATTACAGGCACCTCGTCCATAGCAAGCATTCTTGCAGCACGCCAGCGCCTTTCCCCCGCAACAATTTGGTAGGAGCCACCTTCAAGAGGACGAACGAGAATCGGCTGTATCATTCCATGCTGACTTATCGATTCTGCAAGCGCAGCAATTGTTTCTTCACTAAAACTCTTTCTTGGCTGTGATCGATTAGGCTCTATTTGTGAAACTCTCAAGGTTCTTTTTACCTGTGTATCCGTAGTATTGTCACTAAATAAAGCATCTAATCCCAATCCAAGACCACCTGTTTTCGCCATATTTTAACCTCCTAACATTTATTTTCTTGAAAAAAACTTTCTCTTTTCCTTTTTAACCGGCAATTCACCCAAAATTTCAAGTCCTAGACTCTCGTATGCTAAGGCACCCTTTGAATATCTGTCGTAGTAAACAACGGGCTTACCATGACTTGGAGCCTCAGAAATACGAACATTTCTTGGAATTGTTGTATTAAAAACCTTATCAGGGAAGTGTTTTTTTACCTCGTCCACAACCTGTTCTGACAAATTCAGTCTTGAATCATACATTGTAAATAGAATTCCCTCTATATCAAGATTTGGATTATAATTTGAGCGAACTAATTTAATGGTTTCAACAAGCTGTGAAAGCCCCTCTAGCGAATAAAATTCGCATTGCAAAGGAACAATTACGCTGTCGCAAGCACATAAGCCATTCAATGTAAGAAGACTTAGTGATGGTGGACAGTCAATAAAAATATAGTCATAGTCTAATTTTATTGTTAAAAGCTGCATTTTTAGACGATTAACTCTATTTTCAAGGTTAATCATTTCAATCTCACAGCCTGCTAAATCTGGAGTAGACGGAACGACGCTTACATTTCTAAACGAAGTTTTAACCACACAATTCTGTATTATCTCCTTACCAATGAGCATTTCATATGCTGATGCGGTGAGATTTTTCTTTTTTATACCGAAGCCACTAGTAGTATTGCCCTGTGCGTCAATATCGATGCAGAGTACAGTTTTATCTTTCAGACCCAGATATGCTGCAAGATTTACAACAGTGGTTGATTTTCCTACTCCACCCTTCTGATTGGCAACAGCAATAACCTTACCCATGACAGCTCCCCCTATTATTTTTTATATTAGAATTAATTATATCATACTTCAATAAAAAAGTAAACTATTTTCACATCTTTTACTAAAATTATTGCTTAAAGATAATAACACAAAAAAGAATGTTCCACATGGAACATTCTAAGTTAAGTTTTATGAAATTGTTCCACGTGGAACACTATTTACTCAATGGTATCCTAACACGATATTCTATGTATTCCTCGTTTTGAGTCTTGCTCGCATCAGCTAAAATTCCAGCCGCTTGCATGGTTTCAACAGCCTTGTTTATCGTGTTAATAAAAATTCTTACATCCTGAAATACCCTGCTGCGTTTTCTGTAACTCTCCTTAATCGCATTTTTTTCAATAAAATCCTCAATTGCCTGCTCCGTTCTTTCAACATTAAGATTGTATTTTATTATCTTCTCAATAATTTGTAACCTCTCTTCCTTGCTCGCAAGCTTTAATAACGCCCTTGCGTGTCTCTCTGTTAAATTATACTTCATAATTAGTTGTCTTTCTTCATCTGATAACCTCAATAACCTTAGTTTGTTGGCAATAGTACTCTGTGCCTTGCCAAGCTTAATTGCAGCGTCCTCCTGAGTCATTCCATAATATTCAATCAGTTTCTCAATTGCATTAGCCTCATCAAAAAACGATAAATCCTGTCTTTGAATATTTTCAACAAGTGCTAAAACTGCCGATGCTCTGTCACTAACTTCCAAAACAATTCCAGGAACATATTCAAGTCCTACTAATTTTGCGGCTCTTAGCCTTCTTTCACCAGCGATTAACTCATATTTAGTATCTGATTTTCTTAATGTCAAAGGCTGTAAGATTCCATTTTGCTTTATACTCTCTGCAAGTGATGAAATATCAGCATGGTCAAACTCAGTTCTCGGCTGATGAGGATTTGGAACAATGTCATCAATAGGTATCTGAATCACCTTATTTATCAGTTTTTCCTTTGTAAATCCTAAAAAAGCAGCCATTTTTTTATCTCCTTTCCTTTCTACACAAAAAGAGCTGTGAAGGATTTTCACAGCTCCTTCTGTATTTGATTATATATCAATCGGGAAATAATTTCCACTAAAAAATTACTACCAAAAAGGAGATTTTACAACGAAAATTTAAGCTGTCCGACAAAATTATAAGGATTTATTTTTAATCTGACCGCTATTTCTGGGATATTTTTGCGGAGTATGCGATATTTTTTTGATTATAATAATCCGTCTTTGTTCTAAACCATCTAGGCTATACTTCACATCATCAAGAATTTCGCCACCCAATTTCTTAATTGCATTTTTTGCAGTAAAAATATCCTCATTAGGGCCCTTCATTGCTATAAAACAGCCACCAACCTTTACAAAGGGCAGACAATATTCGCATAAAATTGGCAAAGCTGCAACTGCTCTAGCAACAGAAATATCATAGCTTTCACGATAATTCATGTCCTTTGCGAGAATTTCGGCACGATTATGTACACATTCAGCCTCTATTTCAAGTCTTTGAATCAACTCCTGCAGGAAAACTACACGCTTTTTCAAACTATCTAAAAGAGTGACCTTCAAATCATCACGATACAGCTTCAGCGGTACAGATGGTAACCCTGCACCCGTGCCGACATCAATAATGCGTGCATTTTTCGGTATCTGTGAATACTTGTCCAAGAAAATGCTATCGAGAAAGTGCTTTATAAAGATTCCCTCAGCATCAGTTATTGCCGTCAAATTCACCTTTTCATTATATTCACACAAAAACTCTGCATAATTATCAAGTTTTTTATGCAAATTCTTGTTAAACTCAAGTCCATTTCTGTTGAATACTTCCTCACAAACTTCAAATTTAGCTAGCATTCTGCCTACCTTTCTGCTCAAGCCATACAACTAAAATTGAAATATCAGCTGGTGAAACACCTGAAATTCTAGATGCCTGTCCGATATTTTCGGGCTTCAGCTTATTAAGTTTTTCTATTGCCTCAAGTCGCAAACCTCGTATTTGTGTGTAGTCCAAGTCATGTGGCAATAATTTTGATTCAAATTTTCTCATGTATTCAATATGGTCAAGCTGTTTTTTAATATACCCATCGTACTTAATTCTCAGATTAATTTGCTCACAAACCTCATCACTATGTTCTTCTCTTTCAACATCAAATTGAGAAAGTGTTGAATAATCAAGCTGTGGACGGCGAATTAAATCTGATAATTTACATCCTGTGGAAAGTGGCGAAGTACCTTTTTCTATCAAAAACTTATTTAATTCCTTGCTTGGAGCAATATTTAGCCTATTAACACGCTTTAACTCCTGTTCAATTTCTTCAATTTTCTGCTGAAGCCTGTTATATCTCTCCTCGCTAACCAATCCTATTTTATATCCTATCGGCATAAGGCGCTGATCGGCGTTATCTTGACGCAAAATAAGCCTATATTCACTCCTTGATGTCATCATTCTATAAGGGTCCTGGCAACCTTTTATAACCAAATCATCAATTAGCGTGCCTATATATGAACTTGCCCTGTCAAGAATTAGCATCTCCCTTCCTAAAACAAGATTAGCAGCATTAATTCCAGCAACAAGCCCCTGTGCAGCGGCCTCCTCATAGCCAGAGGTTCCGTTGAACTGCCCTGCACCAAAAAGTCCACGAATCGTCTTAAATTCAAGTGTGGAACGCAATTGTGTGGGGTCACAGCATTCATACTCAATAGCATATGCAGGACGCATAATTTCAATGTTTTCAAATCCCTTAACTGTTCTCAAAAATTTTATCTGAACATCCTCTGGAAGAGAGGTGGATATTCCCTGCAAATAACATTCATCTGTATCAAGACCCATCGGCTCAACAAAAATCTGATGACGTTCCTTGTCTGCAAATCGAACAACCTTGTCCTCGATTGACGGGCAGTATCGTGGGCCAATGCCCTCAATTCTTCCTGAATACATCGGCGACCTATGCAAATTTTCCTTAATAATTCTATGGGTTTCCTCATTCGTATATGCAGTATAGCACGAAACTAAGTTCTTTATAGTACTTTTATCTGTTTCAAATGAAAATGGGACAATATCATCATCACCCTTTTGCTCCTCAAGAACACTGAAATCAATACTGCGTCTGTGTGCCCTGCACGGAGTACCTGTTTTAAATCTCCTCAACTCAATTCCATGCTTTTTTAAACACTCATCAAGTCCCTTTGCTGGAAGTGCGGCATCAGGTCCACTATCGTAAGAAGACTCCCCAATATGAATTGTGCTTCTTAAGTATGTACCTGTTGAAATGATTACAGTTTTTGCATAATAGATAGCACCAAGTGATGTGATTACACCCTTTACCACATCATTTTCAACAATAATCTCCTTTATTTCAGCCTGTTTTATATCAAGATTTTCCTGTAATTCACAAACTCTTTTCATATAGTTATGGTATTTAACTCTGTCAGCCTGAGCACGCAAGCTATGAACAGCTGGTCCTTTGCCCCTGTTCAGCATACGGCTTTGAATCAGGCAGGCATCAGCCGCTCTACCCATTTCTCCACCCAATGCATCTATTTCACGAACAAGATGTCCTTTTGCGGTTCCACCTATCGACGGATTACATGGTAAATTGGCAATCTGGTCAAGTGATATGGTAAACATTGCTGTTTTACAGCCAAGTCGTGCAGCAGCAAGGCTTGCTTCAACACCTGCATGTCCGCCACCTACAACAATTACATCATATTTTCCCATCTCAAAACTCATAAATTTAACCTCCAAAGAGTACTATTTCCCAATACAGAACTTTGAAAATACCTCATCAATAACAGTATCAGAAACCTTTTCACCTGTTAGTTCAAGAAGGTATCCTGCTGCCTCATCAAGTAAAACTGTTATAGCATCAAGCAGTTCACCCTGTTCAAGGGCATTTATGCTTTGTTCTACAAGGCTTTGAGCCTTAACAATGCAGTTTTTTTGTCTTTCATTAGCAATAATTCCCTTTTCGGCATCAATATCCTCACGAATAAACATCTTATTTACAGCGTCAACTAGTCTATCTATTCCATCATTATTCTTTGCGGAAATTTCCACTACATATTTAAAGTTATCGTCAATCACACGCCTGTCAATCATTGATTTTTCATCGGATTTATTTATTATTGCAACCACCTTTTTATCAGACAATTTCTTTATCAGCTGTAAATCCTCATCAGTCAATTCTACAGAATTATCAAATAATGCAAGCACTAAATCAGCCTCATAAATCCTCTTAAATGCAAGGTTTACTCCAATATTTTCAACAATATCATCTGTATTTCTTATTCCTGCTGTATCCGAAAGCCTTAGCTTAATATCACCAAGCTGAACTGTTTCCTCAACAATATCTCTTGTTGTGCCAGCAATATCAGTCACGATACTTCTTTCAAATCCGCTCAGACAGTTCATAAGCGTTGATTTTCCGACATTGGGCTTACCCGCAATCACAGTATTTATGCCCTCCCGAATAATCCTACCATAATCATATGTTTTGTTAGTTTCATCCAACTCATGATAGATATCTTTAAGTGTTTTCAATAAATTATCAGGGTCAACCTCTGGAATATCGTCCTCAGGAAAATCAGCCCATGCTGATAAATCAACCAAAACAGAAATAATTCTGCTTTTTATCTTATCAATTCGTCTGAAAATTGCACCATCCTTCAACGCAATGGCATATTTAAACTCATTTTGTCCACTTGCACTTATTAAGTCAATAACTGCCTCAGCCTGTGTCAGCGACAACTTTCCATTAAGAAATGCTCTTTTTGTGAACTCGCCAGCTTCTGCAAGGGATGCACCACTTTCCAGCACAAGCCTTAAAATTTTCTTTGTAATATAAATTCCGCCATGACATGAAATTTCGACAACATCTTCACCCGTATAGCTTTTTGGTGACTTGAAAACAGATAAAATCACCTCATCAATCTGAGAGCCGTCCCTATCCACTACAATGCCATGAGCACAGGTATAACCGTTCATTTCAGCAACTTTCTTACCACTAGTGGACCTAAAAATTTTCTCAGCGATTTCAATTGAATTTTCACCCGAAATTCTTATAACCGAAATTCCTCCAACAGCATTTGGAGTAGAAATAGCAGCAATCGTGGACATTTTTTCCTCCTAAATTTTACATATAAATCACATAAAAGCACTTGTTTATGATTAAAACAAGTGCTTTCACTCACTCAGTAATATTTTGAAAATTAGATATCAATTTTTCCATAAAGTCCTGAACCAATATCCTTATCTGGAATTGGCTTTTTGTAATCCCTTTCAAAGCTTGTTTTCAAATCAAGCGAACGAGGCCCCTCAGAGTTTCTGTAATTTTTTCTTTCACCACGAGGTCTTTCTGGTTTTTTGATAACTGGATAAATTACAACTTTTCTATATGGCTCCTCACCGATTGAGCGCGAATAAACTCCCTCAATTTCAGAAACAGTTGAGTGAATAATTCTTCTCTCATAAGGGTTCATTGGCTCTAGAGCTGATGAACGACCTTTTTTCAATACTGAATTAGAAATCTTTGTAGCAAGTTCGATAAGCGTATTCTTGCGTTTCTCCCTATATCCCCCACTGTCAAGCACGATTCTACGATAATCATGGCTATCTCTGTTAGCAACCATTGAAACAAGGTACTGAATAGCATCAAGGGTTTCGCCTCTTCTTCCAATAATTGCACCAACATCATCACCCTCAATATTAATCAATGTATAATCATCATGTTCTGAAACCGTAACTTCACAGGTTAAATCCAAATTTTTCAAGATATTTTTTAAATAATCAACGACAATTTCTATTTTTGTAGGGTTATAGACAGCCTTAATTTTAGCCTCACTTTTTAGAATACCGAGAAACCCCTTCTTAGGCTCTTCAAGAACCTCATATAAAATCTTATTTTCTTCGACCCCAAAACTCTGAGCAGCTGCTTGAACAGCTTCTTCAATAGTTTTACCTGTAAAAATCCCTTCCATAAAGCTTTCCTCCAATCTGCTAATCCTTATCGTCGCTTATCTCATCACCATATTTTTCAGCCATTCTTCTACGAGCCTCTTTTAATAGTTCACGATTATATGCATTTAGCTCTGCGCGTGACATTTTTTCTGCACCATCAGAATAACTAACCCTGTTTGAGGCTATATTTTTGCTTCCATTTCCAGCATTTTGCTGATTGAGCAGTTCTTGTTGTTCTATCATCTTTTGCATTAAAACACTTGGTTTTTTATTTTTAGCCTTTTCCTTTTCCTTTTCGGAGATAATATCCACTCTTTCGGGAGTAAAATATGCGTCCAGAGCAATTGTCTGTATTATTGCCACAATAGTAGAAATTATCCAATAAAAGCCTACTCCAGATGGAACCTTAAAAGCAAACCAAACTGAAAAAACAGGCATTATATACAATAAAAGATTCATTGCCCCCATAGAAGGCATATCAGGAGTATTTTTTTTCTGAATTCTTTGAGTAATAAATGTTAAAACAAGCTGGCTTACACCTGCGATAACAGGTATCAAAAACAATAATATTGCTGTTTTATTCCACACCTCAGGCTTAAATTGTGGTGTTGCACCCAAATCTATGCCAAAAAAACTACTATTAAAACCAGATAATTTATCAATAAAGCCGTCAATTGAACTAAATTCGGACTTATTTTCTCTGAAATAGGATAAAATTTTAAGTTCCTCACGCAAGTCATTCTTTGTGAAAGTATTCGGAACCGCATTACTAACAATTTCCTTTGCTTTATTTATTGTACTGCTGCTTATTCTCAAAATATGAGTAAGCGGTTTATAAACTACATCAAGAATACCGAACAAGAAAAAAAACTGTAAAAGCATTGGCAAACAGCCTGCCATAGGGTTTATACCCTCCTGCTGCTGGAGTTTAAGCTGTTCCTCCTGAATTCTCTGGGGATTATTAGCATACGCCTTTTTTATTGCTTCCATCTTTGGAGCCAAAGCTCTTGTTCTTACAATATTTTTTTGCTGTTTAAAGCTTATGGGGAACATTATTATTCTTGTAATGATTGTAAATAGAATAATTGAGATTCCATAATTTTTTACAATTGAGTAAATTAACCACATTATTAAACCAAATGGCTTACCTATAATTGTATATAGTGTATTCATCAAATCCTCCAAAGGTTACATTCCATAATTATATATAATTATTTATTTTTATTCCTAAAAAAGTGAAAATTATCAGGCACATAATCAATGCCACCTTTATTCCATGGGTTGCATCTTACAACCCTGCACAAAGCAAGCCATATACCCCTAAAAACACCAAATTTTTGAATTGCCTGCACAGCATAATTAGAACAGGTCGGATAGAACCGACAGCAAGGTGGTTTTAGTGGTGATATAAATTTCTGGTAACACTTTATAAATAAAATAAATATTTTTTTCATAAAATCAATTCTTAACAGCTTTAATTATCTCTTTAATTACCCTATCTGAAAAAAATTTACTTACAACATTTGATTTGACATCGGGTAAGCAAGCTCTTGCGACAATGACAATATCAATTCCGATAGGTAATTTCAATTCATTTTCACGATAAACCTGTCTTATAACACGCTTTGCACGATTTCTTTTAACGGCATTACCGACCTTTTTCCCGGCAGTAATACCGAGCCGATTATAAGGTAAATTATTTTTTCTCACATAGATAACAAGCCATTTAGAAATTATAGGTTTTCCTTTTTTATAAAGCAAAAGGAAAATCTTATTATCATTCAACATCTCCGTATATAGCATAATCACTAATTTTCTAATTATATTTTTGTAGGCGTGTGCAAAGACACGCCTGATTTGAGCATAAGTTTTATCCTTATAATTAAAGGATTTACTAAAAAATAAAGTACAAAAAGACCACATAAGTGGTCACTTGATTAATGAGTCAATCTAGCTCTGCCTTTTGCTCTTCTGCGAGCTAAAACCTTACGCCCGCTTCTAGTTGACATTCTTTTTCTGAAGCCATGCTCTTTTTTTCTATGCAATTTTTTTGGCTGATAAGTTCTTTTCATGACCTTAAAGCCCCCTTTCATTAATCAAAACTTATACTTAAATTTTGGGTATATAATACATTATTAACTTATATTTTATTATATAAACACTTTTGGTATTTATAAATTAAGCAAATACAATACTGTATGCGTACAACCCTACAAAAATGATTATATACTAATAAATCCCGCATGTCAAGCAATTTACAAAAAAAATTTCAAACAATAGACATAATTGTACCATTTATAAAATAAAAGTATTTTAAACTCAATGATAATGTTTTCAACATTTTTTAATTTGATGTGGAAAATCCCTCTTGCAAAATTATACTTTATATGATATAATAAATATGCTTTTATAATAAGTAAGTAATGTGTTTCTGAAGCTATTTTTTGATTGAATATTCTACTTTACTTTTTTCGGTTATCATGGGATTATTATTGTATTTAGGTTTTAAGGAGGCAAAGGTATGAATTCCTTTGAGGATGTATTTGAACTTGTGAAGAAATATTGCATAGATGTCGGGGATATAGGTGAAGTTGCTTTAAAGCTCTGGATTAATGCTCTTGAGCCCCAAAAGCTGGACGGTGCCAATGCAATTTTCCAGGTGCAATCAGATTTTCAGAAGGGTGTAATCATAAATAATTACGAAAAGCTTCTTAAGGAGGCTTTTAAAACCATACTTGGATTCGATGTCAATATCGTAATTAATACAAAAACAGAAGAACCCTCCAACCACCATGTTGATTTTGAGGAAATTGAACAAAAGCATCTTCAACTTGAAAAGAGCTTTGAAACAGCTGAATATGACTATACCTTTGACACCTTTATTGTAGGTAGGTCAAATGAGTTTGCATATGCTGCCTGTACTGCTGTTGCAAAGGGTGCATCTAAAGGAAGTACATACAATCCTCTTTTTATTCATGGACCATCAGGTCTTGGCAAAACTCACCTTATTACTGCAATTGCTAATGAAATGAGAAAAAATAATTCTTCTCTCAATATCATCTATGTAAGTGGTGAGGCCTTTGCAAATGAACTTATTGATGCAATTAAAATGAGAAAGGATACAACTCAATTCCATGATAAGTACCGTAACGCTGATGTCCTTCTTGTAGATGATGTACAGTTCATTGCCGGAAAGGAAAGTACTCAGGAGGAGTTTTTCCATACATTCAATAAACTTCATCAACAGGGCAGACAGATTGTTCTGACTTCGGACAAGCCTCCAAAGGATATAAAAACCCTTGCTGAGCGTATTCGTTCAAGGTTTGAGGGTGGACTTATTGCCGATGTTTCAACACCTGACTACGAAACAAGAATTGCAATAATAAAAAGAAAAGCTGAACTTCTTGAGTTAAATATTCCTGATGAGGTTGCTGAATTTATTGCAAACAGACTGAAAACCAATATAAGACAGCTTGAGGGAGCTGTAAAAAAACTAAAGGCACTTAAGCATCTTGCAGGAAGTCAGCCTTCTATTTCTATGGCACAAAGCGTTATTCGTGATATTTTAAATGATGACCAGCCTATTCCTATTACTGTTGAAAAAATTATAGGCGAGGTTTCAAATGTCTATGGAGTTTCTCCTGATGACATTCGCTCAAGCAAGCGTTCATCACAAATTTCTAATGCAAGAAAAGTTGCTATTTATGTTGTTCGTGAAATTACACAGATGCCTCTTCAGTCAATTGGACTTGAATTTGGAGGTCGTGACCATTCTACAATAGTTTATGCAATCAACAATGTGACAGCAGGTATAAAAAAAGACCCTAACCTAAAGGAGCTTGTTGAGGATATAATTAAAAATATAAGGGATAAAGGAAAATAAGTAAAAAAGGATAGTTAATGAAAGGTTTTACTAATAATTTTGGAGAATATTTTCTGCCGATTACAATAATATTTCTTATTTGCTATATTTTTTATAAAATATACAAATGGCTGAAACCCACGCCCTTTCCATATGTAAAAAAAACACTGCTTAGTAAAAATGAGTTATCATTTTATAAAAAACTCAAGCCTATTTCTGAAAAATATGGCATGCACATTTTATGTAAGATTAGAATGGCAGATATTGTTGAAGTTAAAAAGGGGTTAAGGCGTGAGGAATGGAGCAAATACTTTAATAAAATAAAGTCTAAGCATGTTGATTTTGCACTTGCAGACCCTGATACAATGGAAATTGCGGTGCTTATTGAGCTTGATGATAAATCCCATATTCAAAAGAATAGAGCTGAAAGGGATAATTTTGTTGATAAGGTTTATTCAGTTACCAATATTCCAATTATACATACCTATGGAAACGATATGAAAACAGTTGAAGAGCTGATTTTAACAGTATTAGAAACATCTTGATTATCTTTATATCTTTATACATAGTATAAAAAGATAATATTGGTAAATAATATATAATTATACAGTTAGAGTTAAAATTATTACAGATAAATGTAAAAAAAATTCTCTAAATCTTTTAACCGAATACAACACCAGCTTTCCACAGTACTGTTAAAAACATAATTTTCAACACTAGTTTCAACAACTGTTGAAAACTAATTAAACCCTATAAACAAAGTAAAATAGCATATTTAGAATACCTTTTTAAAAAAATAAACAGTTTTTAATAATATTATTTTCACAGTTTGTTAATTGTTGAAAAGAAGTATTTTGGATTTCCACTAAATTATCCACAAACTTTTCTTTTCAACAGCATTTTTTTCAACATAATTAACACAAATTTTATCCTTTAACAATTCCACATTTTATCCAAAAAATCATGTTGATGAATTTGCTTTATATTTTACGAGGATTAATGCTGATTTAAAGTTTTCAACACCCCCTACTACTACTGCTATTTATAATTATATATTTATTTTATTTATTATTATAAATATTTTATAAATTCTTTTTGATTGTTAAAAAATTTGATTTTTATTAAAGACAAATGATTACAGTCAGTATAATTTAAAGTTCTACTGATTGTATAATAATAGATTACTTTAAAGAATAGAAAGGATTTAATAAAATGAAATTTAGTTGTGATAAATCTAAAATTTGTGAGGCAATTAACCATGTTTCAAAAGCAGTTGCTGTAAAATCAACTATACCTGCTTTGGAGGGTATTAAAATTAAGCTTTCAGAAAATATATTGGAGCTTACAGGTTATGATTTGGAAATGGGTATACGAACTCAGATACAGGTTAAATCTGAAGATTCAGGTGAATATGTAATAAATGCAAGACTCTTTAGCGAAATTACAAAGCGTATGCCTGACGGAGAGCTTCTATTCTTTATAGATGATAATCTTAATGTAAAAATTTCATGTGGAGTTACCGAATACAATATATCTGCTTATCTGGCTGAGGAATACCCGGATTTACCTGTTATGGAGAATGAAAAGCAGTTTAGTATTTCTCAGGGAATATTAAAAAGTATGATAAATCAGACAATTTTTGCTGTTTCAACACTTGATAATAAGCCTGTTTTGACGGGTGAGCTTTTTGATATTGAAAATGGTGTATTTAATCTTGTAGCCATTGATGGATATAGGCTTGCTATCAGAACTGAAAAAATCAATTGTGATGAAAGATTTTATTTTGTTGTTCCTTCAAAGGCCTTGAATGAGATTGCAAGGCTTCTTAAAGATGATGATGAAAATGTATGCAATGTTTTTGTAAGTGAAAGACATATTATGTTTGATATAAATGGATATTATTTCTTTTCAAGACTGCTTGAAGGAGAATTTCATAACTATAAAACAAGCCTTTTCAGTGATTTTAAAACAGAAGCTATTGTTAAAACAAGAGAGTTTCTTGAAAGCCTTGAACGCTGTTCTTTGCTTATAAGTGAAAAATATAAGGCTGCTGTTAAATGTAAATTTAATACAAGTGAGCTTCAGATTGATTGCAAAACTGTTATCGGTAAAGTAAGCGATGAGATTTCAGTTGATTTAAGTGGAGATTCCGTATTAATTGCGTTTAACAATAAATTCCTTATAGATGCACTTAAAGCCTCAGAAAGCGATAAAGTAAAAATTCATATGAACGGTTCAAACAGACCTATTAAAATATTACCATTACAGGGTGAAAGCTATACATTTCTGCTAATGCCTGTTGCAATAAAATCATAGTTTAATCTGGTTATCAGATAAACTATTGGAGGTTATTTATGAGTAAAAGGGAAGTTCTCAATATTAAAATCAAAACTGAATATATAAAGCTTGACTCACTGCTTAAATATTCAGCACTTGCTGAAACTGGCGGACATGCAAAGGAAGCTGTTCAGAATGGAGAGGTTACTGTTAATGGCGAAGTCTGCACAATGAGAGGTAAGAAAATCAGGCCGGGTGATATTGTTTTCTTTGAAAATTATGAATTACATGTGAGTTAATATGATTATTAAAGAGTTAAGGATTAATGGCTTTAGAAATCTTGAGGATATTTATATTAAGCCTGATGAAAAGTATAATCTGATTATTGGCGATAATGCACAGGGTAAAACAAATATTCTTGAGGCAATTTGGATTTTGACTGGATGTAAGAGCTTTAGAGGCTCAAAGGAAAAGGATTATATTGGATTTGACAAGCAGGTTATGAATATTGAACTAATATTTGCTGACAGCAGGCGTGAACAGAAAATAACCTATGGCATGAGTAAAATTAATAGCAAGGAAAAAAAAATCACACTTAATGATGTTTCGCTAAAGCATAGTCAGAAGCTGTTTGAGAGCTTTAAATGCGTTGTTTTTACTCCTAATGATACAGAGCTTGTAAAAGGTTCTCCAGAAAAGCGTCGCTCGTTTATTGACCTTTGTCATTCACAGATTACACATGGTTCGCTTAAGCATATAAGAAAATATGATACCATTATAAGTCAGAGGAATGCTGCATTAAAGGATATTTTAATTGGCAGATATAGTGAGGATATTCTCTTTATATGGGACGAGCAGCTGGCGAATACTTGTGCTTATATTTCAATAATGCGTAATGATTATATAGAGAAATTAAACAGATATTGCAAAGAACTCTATTCAAAAATAACTGCTGGCAAGGAGGAGCTGACAGTATCATATGCCTCAAATGCTTTTGATATAGAGGATTTTAAAAATAAAAGAGCAAAACAGATGGCAAGAGAATTCTTTATTAAGCTGCGTGAAAATGCAAGTGAGGATGTAAGACTTGGATATACTCAAAGCGGTGTTCACAGAGATGATATTATCTTGAAAATCAATGGATTAAGTGTTAAGGAATTTGGCTCACAGGGCCAGCAGAAGAGTACTGCACTTGTGTTAAAGCTTGCACAGGCTGGAATTTATTATGAGAACAAAAAGGATTCACCCATTATTTTGCTTGATGATGTTATGGGTGAACTTGATATAAATAGACAGAACTTAGTATATGAGATTGTTAAGGATATGCAGGTATTTATTACTACCTGTAACAAAAATGCTGTTGAGGCAAGTAAATTAGCTAAGGTTTTTCAAGTAAGGAACGGAGGTTTAGTTTAGATTGTATTTACATTTAGGTCAGGATACTGTTGTTAATATAAAAAATATTATAGGCATCTTTGATATCGAAAATACAACGGTAACCAAAAATACTAAAGAATTTCTGAACATATCCACAAAGAATGGGAATATTATTAATGTTTCCGATGAAATGCCAAGAAGCTTTATTGTTTGCAGGGAAAATGATACTGAGCTTGTATATATTTCGCAGATTTCAGTTACTACATTGAGAAAAAGGCTTCAAAAAGGTTTTTATGGATAAAGCTAGTATCTGAAAAATCCAGCTTATTGGAATTGTGCTTATAGGAGGATCTTAATTAAAATGAATAATATTGAACATTATGATGAAACCCAGATACAAGTCCTTGAAGGACTTGAGGCAGTCAGAAAACGACCAGGTATGTATATTGGTTCAACAGGCCCAAGAGGATTGCATCACCTTGTATATGAGGTGGTTGACAATGCAATAGATGAGGCCCTTGCTGGCTATTGTACTGAAATCAAAATTGATTTACTACCAGATAATGTAATAAAGGTAAGTGATAACGGGCGTGGAATACCTACTGGGATTCACCCTACTGAAAAAATATCTGCTGCAACAGTTGTTTTTACCGTACTTCATGCGGGAGGTAAATTTGGTGGCGGCGGATATAATATTTCAGGAGGCTTGCATGGCGTAGGTGCGTCTGTTGTAAATGCTCTATCCGAATGGATGGAGGTAACTATTTACGATGGTAAGAATATTCACTTTCAGCGTTTTAAAAGAGGTAATTATGATGAGGAAATGAAGGTTATTGGTGAAACTGATAAAACAGGTACTACCATTACCTTCAAGGCTGATTCAGAGATTTTTGAAGAGGTTGTCTATGATTATGAGGTATTGTTAAAGCGTTTTAGAGAACAGGCGTTTTTAAATGCGGGAATCAATATTATATTTGAGGATTCTCGTGACCTTGAAAATATTCAAAAGGAAAGGCTTTGTTATGAGGGTGGTATAAGGCAATTTGTTGAGCATATCCACAAAACAAAGGGACTTGATGGACTTACTGAAGATGTTATTTATATTAGCAGTGAGCAGAATAATGCAATTGCTGAAATTGCAATGCAATATAATGACAGCTATAATGAGTTAATATTGTCATTTGCTAATAATATTCATACAGTTGACGGAGGTTCTCATGAAACAGGATATAAAAATGCCTTGACAAAGACTTTGAATGAGTATGGAAGAAAGTTCAATTTCCTTAAGGAGGGAGAAAAGCTTGCTGGTGAAGATGTTCGTGAGGGTCTTACTGCAATTATATCTGTAAAGCTTGAGGAATGTGAATTTGAGGGTCAGACAAAGGGCAGACTTGGAAATCCTGAGGTTAAGCCTTTTGTTGAGAATCTAGTATGCGAAAAGCTGATGAACTTCCTTGAAGAAAATCCAGCAGTTGCGAAGATTATTTTAGAAAAGAATATTGCTGCATTACATGCTAGAGAAGCAGCAAAAAAAGCAAGGGAGCTTACAAGACGCAAAAGTGCTATGGAGAATGCCTCACTTCCTGGAAAGCTTGCTGATTGCTCTGAGCGTGACAGAGATTTGACAGAAATCTATATCGTTGAGGGAGATTCAGCGGGGGGTTCAGCTAAAGAGGGTCGTGACAGGCGTTATCAGGCTATTTTATCCCTTTGGGGAAAAATGCTTAATGTGGAAAAGGCTCGATTGGATAAGGTTTATGGTAATGAAAAGCTGATGCCTGTTGTTACTGCTTTGGGAACAGGTATTGGTGAGGATTTTAATATAGACAAGCTAAGGTATGGAAAGGTTATAATTATGGCGGACGCCGATGTTGATGGCTCACATATTAGAACACTTCTACTGACATTTTTCTTTAGATTTATGCGTCCACTTATTTCGAATGGAAATATTTATATAGCACAACCTCCTTTATTCAAGATTTACAGAGGAAAGTATGTTAAATATGCTTTTTCTGATGCAGAGAGGGATAAGTATATTGCTGAATTATCAGAAAATGGAAAGTATAAGGTTGAGGTTCAGCGATATAAGGGTCTTGGTGAGATGGACCCTGAACAGCTTTGGGAAACAACTATGAATCCTGAAACCCGCACTATGGTAAAAATTGGAATGGAGGATGCAGTTAAGGCTGATGAAATATTTACCATTCTAATGGGGGATAAGGTAGCACCAAGAAGAGAATTTATTGAAAAGAACGCAAAGCTTGTAGAAAATCTGGATATATAAAATAAATGACAGGAGAATTGAGTTTGGAAAACAATAAAAACGCGATAATTGAAAAAGAATATCATATTCCTTTAGAAATCTTTAGTAAGGCATTTACATGCTTTCAGAAGAAATTTATCTATCCTAAAACATATCTTATGATTTTATGCTATTTTCTTATTATTGTTTGGCAGGTAATTTTAATAATAAAAGATAAGGCAAACAATATTTCAGCCTTTATAATAATGACTGCTTTTCTTGCTATTTTTATTTCATGGTACAATCCTAAGAAGGTTAAGAGAAATCTTTTGGAATCGATTAAGGAAATAGAAACGGATTTATATAAGTTTAAGCTATTTGATGATTATATATCCCTGCTTGCGTTATCGAAAGAGGAAATAATTAGTTTTGAGGAAACTGATGAAAATAATATAGAAAAGTCGGAAAATGAAGGGAATTATGATATTTTTGAGGGAGAGTCAAGGGATAATTCTGATAGGGACGCTACCATTTTAAAATTTAATAATGCTTATTTTTCAATTATTGAATATGACGAATTTTATATACTTTATCAGGCGAAGATAATATTTTATGTTGTTCCTAAAAAGGATTTTTCAGATGAAGAGCTATTAATAATGAATGAAAATTTTAAAAATAAATTAGGCAAGAGATTTTCGTAAAATTCATTTAAATGGTTTTATGTTATTTTATCGATATGCTATGCTTTATTCAGTTGCATGGCAAAATGAAGTACATTGTACTCACTAGCGAAAGGATTGATTTAATTGAACACCGATAATTCAAAGGTTATCAATGTGGATATAGAAAAGGAAATGAAGAAGTCATTTCTTGAATATTCCATGTCGGTTATTGTTTCAAGAGCCTTGCCAGATGTGAGAGATGGGTTAAAACCTGTTCACAGAAGAATTTTATACACTATGTATGAGGCTGGTCTTACTCCAGATAAAAAATATTTAAAGTGTGCGGCCACTGTCGGTGATGTTTTGGGTAAATATCACCCTCATGGTGACAGCTCTGTTTATGATGCCCTTGTAAGAATGGCACAAAAATTCTCTTTGAGATATCCACTTGTTGATGGTCATGGAAATTTTGGTAGTATTGACGGGGATCCTCCAGCTGCTTATCGTTATACTGAAGCAAAGATGTCAAAGATTTCCGTGGAAATGCTTACTGATATCAACAAGGAAACAATACCATTTACAACTAACTATGATGACAGATTGAAGGAGCCTGTTGTACTTCCATCAAGGTTCCCTAATCTGCTTGTAAATGGCTCTACTGGTATTGCAGTAGGTATGGCTACAAATATTCCTCCACATAATCTTGGTGAGATTATAGATGGACTTAATCTGCTCATACAAAATCCTGACTGCACTCTTGATGAGCTTATGAAGCATATAAAGGGTCCTGATTTCCCTACTGGCGGAATTATTATGGGTAGGTCCGGAATTCGTGCAGCATATGCAACAGGAAGAGGCAAGATTACATTAAGGGCTAAGACCTCTATTGAAGAGATAAAGGGAAGAAATTGTATTATTATTAATGAAATCCCTTATATGGTCAATAAGGCGAGGATTATTGAAAATATCGCTAATCTTGTAAAGGAAAAACGAATTGATGGAATACATTTTATTCGTGATGAATCCGACAGGGATGGTATGCGTATTGTAATTGAGCTAAAGAAGGACGCTATACCACAGATTGTACTGAATAAGCTGTTCAGTTATACTCAATTGCAGGACACTGTCGGCGTTATTATGCTTGCACTTGTAAATGGAGAGCCAAAGGTATTGACTCTAAAGCAGATGCTTGAGGAGTATCTGAAGTTTCAGGTTGAGGTTATTACAAACCGTACAAAGTTTGATTTAAGGAAGCTTCGTGAAAGAGAACATATTTTACAAGGTCTTGCAATTGCAGTTGATAATCTTGATGAGGTTATAAAAATCTGTCGTTCATCAAAAAATATGCAGGAAATTAAGGATACATTATGTGAGAGATTTAATCTGACACAGATACAGGCTGAGGCAATTGCTAGAATGCAGCTATATCAGCTATCAAATATGGAGCGTCAGAAAATCCTTGATGAGTTGGCAGAGATTGAGGTGAAAATTGCTGAGCTTGAGGCAATTCTTGCTGATGAGAACAAGATTTATGAGATTATAATGAATGAGCTTACTGAAATAAGGCGTAAATTTAATGATGAAAGGCGTACACAGATTGAGTCGGTAAGCGGAGAAGTAGATATTGAGGATTTAATTCCTGTTGAGGATTGTGTTGTTACCTATACAAATATTGGTTATATTAAGCGTATGCCCGTTGATGAGTATAAGACTCAAAGGAGGGGTGGTCGTGGAGTTTCAGCAATGAAACAGCGTGAGGAGGATTTCGTTGATGAAATGTTTATATCCTCAACCCACGATAATGTTTTGTTTATCACCAATAAGGGTATTATGTATAAGAAGAAGTGTTATGAGCTTCCTGAGGGCTCAAAGGCTTCAAGAGGTGTAAATATTATTAATATTTTACCTCTTACTGAAGATGAGAAAATATCGGCTATGATTAAAACCACTGACTTTGATGAGGATAAGTATTTAGTCATAGTTACAAAGAATGGAAAGATTAAGCGTACTAATCTTTCTGCATACAAAAATGTAAGAAAGAACGGACTTATTGCTATTGGACTTGATGAGGGTGATGAAATCGCTGGTGTAAGGCTTACAAATGGTGATGCAGAGTTGATTATTGCAACCCGTAATGGTAGGGCAATACGCATTGAGGAGAATTCTGTAAGGGAAATGTCCCGTTCAGCACATGGCGTTCGTGCAATTAGACTTCGTGAGGGAGATTATGTAGTCTCAATGGCAAGAGTGCGTGAGGGAGCAACAGTGCTTACTGTAACAGATAAGGGACAGGGTAGGCGTTCAGAACTTGATTCATACAGAGTACAGGGTCGTGGTGGCTATGGATTACTTAACTACAAGGTTTCTGATGAAAAGGGTTATGTATGCGGAATCAAGGTTGTTGACGAAACAGATGATATAATGCTTATCTCCACTGATGGAGTTGTAATCAGGATAAGGGCTTGTGATATCAGCGTTATGGGTAGATACGCTACTGGTGTAAGGGTGATGAGAATTGATGGTGATGATAACAGGGTAGTTGCCTTTACAAGAACTGAGCATGATGATGAAGAGGAGATACAAGCTGTTGAGGGGCCATCTGAGGAGGAATTAAAATCAGAGGCTGAGAATGCATTGCTCGAAGAACAGAATGAAGAGATTGAAGAAGACATTGAAATAGATGATGAGGACATTGAAGAAGAAATTGAAATTGATAAAGAAACAGATGAATAGAACAAACGCTGTATGGAAAACCCATACAGCGTATTATGTTTATAATTGAACCTGAGGTAGATGTAAATCCTCCAGTTCAAGTTCATTGAAGAGTGTAGTAATATGATTCCATGTAATAAGATTAACAGTTCCTGTTGGCTCAGTCTGAACAATATTTTGAATATTCTTTACAGCATTGACAGTCAAATCATCATAGATTCCTGTAACATTAACCATTGGACAATTTCGATACTTTAAACCTAATGCTTGCAGCATAATCTGCAGTATAGATACAAGCATATTATTATCACCTGGCTTTATAATATATTCAACTGAAGGAAAAACAATCAGTGGTTTTACCACATCAGTTGAATATTCATTATAAACCTCTATAATTTTATCCCAGACTTCCTTATTTACCTCTCCGTTTGTAGGCAAATCATTTTTTTCACAAAATTTTACAACAGCCTCTTTTGTTTCAGGGCCGTAAACTCCGTCCTCAACTAGCTTAGGAGCATCGGGCTCATTTTTAAATATTTTATTAAGGTATTTTTGTAGCTCCAGCACTACATTTTTTTTTTCTTCTTCAGTATAAACCATAAACTATTCCGCCTTTCTATTATCAGGTATGTTTACTATGTTATTGTAAAACCAGGAAATTGTTGAACTCGTCTGTCCATTCCATATTTTAGGTCGGAATAAACTGACGCAACTTTATCCCAAGTTATTGATGCGACAACACCTCTTGGTGGTATTCCGAAATGGTTTTGGAATGCTATAACCGAAGCCTTCGTCTGAGGTCCAAAATAGCCCGTAGGTTCAACCGGAGGAATGTCGGGGTATGTTTGACTTATGAATGAGAGATACTCCTGTAAACGCTTTATAGCGCCCCCTCTCATTCCCTCAGTTAAAATATCGCCTTGAAATAGTGGAATGAGGTTAACTAAGTCAAATGGAACTGACTCAACTATTCCAATATATGCTTCATTAATCTTATTCCATAGTGGAAGGTCCACAATTCCTGTTTGAGGGAAGCCAAATACTTTTTGGAACTCCTTGACAGCATTTTCAGTTTTCTCTCCAAAATATCCTGTTGCAGGAAGGTCTTTTAAACAACTTAATGCTGAGTAATATGAACCAATTACGGACAGCATATATTGTAAAACCTCAACCTCTGGTGCCTGTAATCCGAATTGTAGTGTCTTTGAGAAAGGAGTACGCAATTCTTCAATTGTGAGTCCTTCGGAGATTAACTCAGCAAGACGTGTTACGCTAGTATATATATATGCAATTTTGTACCATGTTGCTTGATCTACTATACCTGTTACAGCTAAATTAAATATTGATTGAAACTCTTTTACAGCAGCTTCTGTAAAGCCATCATAAATTCCTGTGATTCCTGGTATTTTTGGTATAGCAGGATAATTGCGGGAAATTCGATTAAGCTGAATTTGGATTGTAGCAACATCATTTGAAGCATCACCTAGCTTAAGAGGTTTTCCTGGATATGATGGGGTACGCATTCTTACGGGAGCCTCCACTAATTCAATATCATCACCGTAATAATGCTGGAGTATATCAAATGCACCTAAACCCTGCTGTGCAAGGTCAACAGTACCCCATTGAGATAAACCATCACACACTACATTATATCCATCGCAAAATGCTGCAAATAAAGGTTCAATAAACCCCTGTCTACGAATATATGTATTAAATATTTCGTCAACTATAACTGAAATGTTCTCAAAAATATCTCTTCCATGAATATACTTTTGGTCATACTGAGTGCTATTTGTAATATCAAAATTATATCCTCTTGATGGATACCATTCGGTAAATATTCTGTTTAAAGCGAATGAGATTATTGCATAGATATTTGCTCTTAAGGCAGCATCAGGCCAGGTTGGGTAAATTTCACTTGAGGCAACATTTTTTAAATAGTCTGTAAAAGGTATGCTAACATTTTCAGCATCTGAATTTGGAGGTCCTAAATGTACTGTAATAGTTTCTGGAATATATACTTCTGAAAGCATTTGAAAATCTCCTTCCTTTACTCACCAGATTCTACATATCTCACGATTCGGTCCGTATTAGAAATATCAAGTGAAATAGGTATCATGTCAACTGGTTGTATTGATTGGACCCCATCAAAAATTGGGACATTTTTATATACCATTTTATAAAATCCTGTTGCTGATACAAGTATATCATAGTAGGCGAATGGTAAAACCTTATCTTGCTTTGTCAAAGAGTATTTCTTTGGCGGTGCTGGTAAAGAAACAGTTGGTGATACGCCACTTGAATTTGTTCTAAGTGAGCTAATAACTTCTGTTGAGCCATCAGGGTACACTTTCTCAACTATTACAACAGCATCCTTTACGGGAAATGCATTGCTTGCAGTACGGGTTATGACTTTAAGCTCGCCTCTGCCACTGTTTATATCTTCTGGCATACTAGAGGTATCAAAGCGTTTCTGCTGCTGAGTTACTCCACCAGTAGAACCCATAGATGGAAACATATCGTCTGTTTCAGTAATAAAGATAGATTCACCACCTGTTTCTCCAACTGGAAATATTGGTGGAATATATCCAGGAATAATAAAACTAGGATCTTCGTTCTGGGTATCTTGGATTTCCATATTTGGTTTTATAATATCATCATCAGGTTCAACTGGAACAAATTCGGGAGCTATGGGAGTTAATTGTGTAGGGATAACACCTCTGAAAGGGCGTGGTGGTAAAGGTATGCTGTTATCTATTTTTGTATTATTGTTTGATTGAGTAACATTCCATTGACCATATTTAGCATTAGAATTATTATTAGAATCAGAGTTATTATTTATCATATTATTTGCAGCAGGAATAACAGGTTCGATCGGCTGTGTAGCTGGACAGCGTGGGCGTGTGGGTGGAACATATCCGTCCTCATCTTCATCTATGGGAAGAGTGTTTTTATCATTAACCTGGTTATTTAAATTTAAGTTTGCAGGTATTTCAGGAGGAGGATTTATGCTGCCTGGACAGCGTGAGCCTTTAAAGGTAAGGTTTTTATCATTATCCATATTACTTTGTTGAAAACCTTCGGGTTTATTATTTTCCTGCCCGTTGTTTGAATTATTCTGCATATTATTAAATGTAGGTATATCTGGTGGGGGAATAATCTGCGTACCTGGGCATAGTGGTCTCATTGGCTCCATTGGAGGTTGAATATTCATATTTTCTTGGTTATTCTGCATATTAGTTTGATTGTTATTTATAGGGTTGTTCGTATTTGAATCGTCCTTAGGGGGAATAATCTGCGTACCTGGACATAATTGTTTTATAAAGTCACTTGAAATTTGGTTATTATTAGCCTGATTATTTTGGGTGGATTGTGAATTTTTATTATTATTTTGCTTCGCTCCATTATTGTTCATGCCATTATTATTGTTTCTTTTATTATTATTCTCATTATTCGACTTAGTATTTTTTTGCTGTTGATACAATTTCATCATTTCATCTTTATATTTTTTAGCTGTATCCTCAAAATTCTTATTCATATCTATCATTCTCCTATCTAGCTAATGCATTATGTTTCATAGTATGCATTTATTCATTTATGTATGATATTTAAAAAAAAATAAGCAAGTACAGTTTTTATTGCACTTACTTATTTTCGATTATTATTTACATAAAATTTAAGTTTTAACCTTATTATTGGATGAATCCTCATATTCAATCTCATTAACAAAAAGAAAAGCCTTGATGTTTTTTGATTCTTTATCCTGGACCTTTAAAACAGACGCAGAAAATGAATAATATTTGTCACCTTCGTTTGGAATTTTCGCCTTATATTCACTGTAGATTTCTTCGTCACCTCTATAAAAATATGAGATAATTGATTGTAAGGAGAAATTATTCAGAATAATATCTTTATCATCAGGGTGAATGTAATTATCAGCATATTTTTGTAGAGTTGTAGAATAATCACCGTTTATAAAAGGAACAGCACCTTTAAATTTTCCATATGAAATCATTTGCAATGCTCCAGAATCAAGGTCAATTCCAAAAACTAATGCATTAATGTATTTGAGGATTGATACAAATACTTTTACATCAAGTTGTTGAGTCAAATCAAGTGGAGGCAACAGATTTTTTTTCTCCTTCACAAGTTCTGGTGTATAATTTTCTACATAAGTAGGAAAATTTTCGATAGGCATGGGTTTTGAAAAAATAAAGCCTTGAACAATATCACAGCCTATTTTTCTTAAAAAGTTTACCTGATGCACCTCTTCTATTCCTTCAGCAATAATCTTCATGCCCAATCCCCTTGCCATAGCCACTACGCTTGCGATAACGGAATTATTTCTTTGTTCATCTCCAGGTGGATTAAAGAAGAGTTTATCCATTTTTAGCACATCAACAGGAAGCTCCTTTAGCACATTAAGTGATGAGCTACCCGCACCGAAATCATCTAATGAGCATTTAAAGCCAGCCATTTTTAAATCATTCATGATATCCTTAAATGTTTCATAGTCATCAAAAACGATACTTTCAGTAAATTCAAGCTCAATCATGCCGTTGGGGATATTATAGGCATTTTTCATTCCGATATAGAAACTAGTAAAATCGTACTGATAAAGGTCAACTCTTGAAACATTGACTGAAATTGATGTATTAATAACATGATTTTCGTCAATAGAGTTTCTGATAAATTTGCAGACTTGTTCAAAAACATATCTATCTAGCTTTACAATAAAGCCGTTCTTTTCAAATAAAGGAATAAAATCGCTAGGAGGAATTACTGTTCCATCAGGCTTAATCCAGCGGACAAGTGCTTCTGCACTTAAAATTATATTTTCCTCTTGAATATAGTGTTGCGGTTGAAGGNAGACATGAAATTCATTATTTTCCAATGCACTGTTCATGTTTTTTATAATTTCATTATCTCTTAGAATATTAAGTCGCATCTGCTCTTGATAGAAAAGGAAATCCGATTTGGAGTTGTTTGTAACGCTTACCTGTGCCATATTAGCGCGCTCAATCATTTCCTTGACGGAAAGCCCTTCCTCATTATATTCGACGAAATATACACCTGCAACAAGATTTATAGGATAATTTTCTCTTTTAACCTTTTCAAAATTAATAATTTTATTCCTGAGCACTGTCAGTCTTGAAATAATATTATCCTTAGCCTGATACTCCATTAGTATAAGGAAATTATCTCCATTAAGTCTTGCAAAAATCTCATTTTTGTTTATGAGGGAATCAATGCATTCAGAAAGGTATTTTAAGATAAGATTTCCTTCCTCATACCCAAATCTTTCGTTTATATATTTAAAGTTTTTAAGATTTGTTTCGACAATGGCATAATTTAAATGCTTATTTTTTTCAATAAGATTTTCAGCGTCAACTATGAATTTATAGTAATTTCTTGCACCTGTTAAGTCATCGTAATCCTTATTATTTGTCAATTCATTTACAAACCTTTTTCTGAGCAAGGATACGGCAAGAAAAGATAAAAAGGTTGCAAATAATAATGTAATCAGAATAGTAATTATTAATAAGTTGGTTGTTTTGTCATGGTTTAGAGAAAGTATAAATAATATGGTATCCTTTATATCAAAGGGATTAGAATTATTTTTTAGAAGATTTAATATTTCCGAGATTGAATTTATATCATATTTCTCTATAACAAAGGATAGAACATGATTATCTATATTTAAAGCAAGCTGATTACTGTTTAATGCAATAGGGCTTAATGGTACTTCTAATGCTTCATTAATAATGTTTACTTGTCTGTATGAACATAATGCCTGAATTATTATTGTTATTACGGTAAATACAAAAAAATATTTACGAATCATTTCCCACACCCCAATTCCCTATGCTTACAATTTATGTATTATAGCCTTCACCTACATTTTTTCATTTTATAAAGCCATTATAAAATAGATTACAAAATTATTAAAGCGAGTTTTGTGTACTATTTGTGAATTTTTTATCACAGACTTGTCTATAAAAAATTAATGGCGTAGAATTTGCACATTTTTTGTATATTTATTTACATTAATTTATGAGATTCTGATTTATCAGTAATTATTTTATGGTAAATAAATGGTTTTATACATAATAAGGATAATAAAAAATGTATTATAGCTAGATTGTGTGTTACTAAATTGTAATAGCTAAATTTGGAGCCTAGATGGAATTAAATATCAGAAATTTTTTTAAAGAAATAATATACTGAACAAAAAAGCGTACTGCAAATGCAGCACGCTTTTGTTATAAAATAATTATTCCTCAGAACCGTAAATCTTTGAAAGTCTTACTAAATGTTCATATCTGTTCTTAGCATTCTTTTCAGCAGCATCGAACAAGCGAGTAGCTCTTTCAGCATTCTGACGAGTAAGTGAATTGTAACGAACCTCACTCATTAGGAAGTCCTCATACTTATCAGTATTTGGAGCCTTAGAATCAAGCTGGAATGGGTTCTTGCCCTCAAGAGCTAATGCTGGGTTATAGCGGAACAAGTGCCAGTAACCAGCCTCAACAGCTTTCTTTTCCTGAGTCTGAGCAGTAGNCATACCTGTCTTAATACCATGATTGATACATGGTGAGTAAGCGATAATGATTGATGGACCATTGTAAGCTTCAGCCTCAGCAATTGCCTTAATACATTGATTATAGTCAGCACCCATAGCGATATGAGCAACATAAACATAACCATAGCTCATTGCGATACCAGCAAGGTCTTTCTTCTTAATCTCTTTACCAGCAGCAGCAAATTGTGCGATAGCGCCTGTTGGAGTTGCCTTTGAAGACTGTCCACCTGTATTTGAATAAACCTCAGTATCGAATACAAGGATATTTACATCTTCGCCAGATGCGATAACATGGTCAAGACCACCGAAGCCGATATCATAAGCCCAACCGTCACCACCAAATATCCATTGTGATTTCTTTCTTAGATAATCCTTATATTTTAAGATTTCCTTAGCCTCAGCACAGTCGCATTTTGTTAAAGCAGCAATCAGCTTATCAGTAGCAACTGAGTTTGCCTGTCCATCATTATATGTTTTAATGAACTCTTCAGCAGCACTCTTAACATCAGCATTCTTAGTAGTGTCGATAAGTGCCTTAATCATAGAAGTTGCTCTTTCTCTCAATGTCTTATGAGCAAGATACATACCATAACCGTACTCAGCGTTATCCTCAAATAGTGAGTTAGCCCAAGCTGGACCTTTACCTAGCTTGTTTGTTGTATAAGGAGTTGATGGAGCTGAACCACCCCAGATTGAAGAACAACCTGTTGCATTAGCGATAAACATTCTATCGCCAAATAGCTGAGTTACAAGTTTAGCATAAGGTGTTTCACCACAACCAGCACAAGCACCTGAGAATTCAAGCAATGGCTGTTTGAATTGTGAGCCCTTAACAGTAGTTGTGCTGAATTTCTCGAATACTTCTGGCTTTTCATCAAGCTTTGTAGCATAGTTTGCCAATTCTTGTTGCTCAAGTTGAGTTTCAAGTGGCTTCATAACCAATGCCTTTTCGCCCTTCTTACCAGGACATACATTTGCACAAGAGCCACAGCCTGTACAATCAAGAACAGAAACTGTCATAACAAAGTTATAGCCCTTTAAGCCTGTCATAGGTCTAGCTATTTCCTTAGCATTTGCAGGAGCATTAGCCAATTCTTCGTCTGTCATTACAGCAGGACGAATTACAGCGTGTGGACATACATATGAACAGAAGTTACATTGGATACAATTATCAGATACCCAACATGGAACATCAACAGCAATTCCGCGTTTTTCATATGCTGCAGAGCCTTGTGGGAAAGTACCATCAGCAGTATCCTTGAATGCAGATACAGGTAGAGTATCACCCTTTTGAGCATTACATGGTATCTGAATATTGTTTATAAAGTCAACAAGAGTCTTATTGTCGCCAGTAGCATGAGGCATACCCATTTTGCTATCCTCAGCATTTGCCCATGATTCAGGAATTTTAATTTCAACAATCTGTTCGCATCCTGCATCGATAGCGTCATGGTTCATCTTAACAATTTTTTCACCCTTCTTTGCATAAGAAGCAGTAGCAGCATCCTTCATATACTTAATAGCATCTTCAATTGGAATAATATTAGCTAGCTTAAAGAATGCAGACTGAAGAATTGTATTAATTCTGTTGCCAAGACCTATTTCCTTACCGATTCTTACACCATCGATAGTGTAGAACTTGATATTATTCTGAGCAAGGTATCTCTTAACCTGTCCAGGAAGATTTGCCTCAAGTCCTTCCATATCCCAGATTGTGTTCAATAGGAAGGTACCACCTGGCTTGATTTCGCTTACCATATCATATTTATTGATATATGACTGGTTGTGACAAGCAACAAAATCAGCTTTATTAATCAAATAAGTTGACTTAATAGGTGAATTACCGAATCTTAAGTGAGAAACAGTGATACCGCCTGATTTCTTTGAGTCATAAGAGAAGTATGCCTGAACAAAGAGGTCAGTATGGTCACCGATAATTTTAATTGAGTTTTTATTAGCACCAACAGTACCGTCAGCACCAAGTCCCCAGAATTTGCAAGCAGTTGTTCCCTCTGGAGCAGAGTGAATATCCTCAGTTACAGGTAATGATAGATTTGTAACATCGTCATTAATAGCAATAGTAAATCTTGGCTTGCAGTCTGGTTTAAACGCAGCATTAGCGAAAACAGCGTTGATATGTGAAGGAGTAGTATCCTTTGAGCCAAGACCATAACGGCCGCTGAATACAACAACATCATTGAATTTAGTGCCCTTTAACGCTGCAACAACATCAAGATATAGAGGTTCGCCTAGTGAGCCAGGCTCTTTAGTTCTGTCAAGAACAGAAATTTGCTTAACAGTATCTGGAATAGCCTCAACAAGCTTGTCTGCACAGAATGGTCTGTATAGTCTTACTTTAACAAGACCGTACTTACCGCCCCTTGCATTTAAGTAGTCGATTGTTTCTTCAATAGTGTCGTTTATGGAGCCCATAGCGATGATAATATGTTCTGCATCAGGAGCACCGTAGTAGTTGAACAATTTATAGTCAGTACCGATTAGCTCGTTAACCTTGTTCATATATTCTTCAACAATAGCAGGAGTATTGTCATAGTATGGGTTACAAGCCTCTCTAGCCTGGAAGAATATATCTGGGTTTTGAGCAGTACCGCGAAGTACAGGACGCTCAGGACTTAAAGCATTATCACGGAATCTTTGGATAGCATCCATATCAACAAGCTCTGTAAGAGTTGATTTATCCCATACCTCAATTTTCTGAACCTCGTGCGAAGTACGGAAACCGTCAAAGAAGTGTAGGAAAGGAACTCTGCTCTTGATTGTAGCAAGGTGAGCAATAGCACCTAAATCCATAACTTCCTGAGGGTTTGATGAACAAAGCATAGCATAGCCTGTTTGACGGCATGCATAAATGTCAGAGTGGTCACCAAATATGTTTAATGCGTGTGTAGAAATGCAACGAGCTGAAACATGAATTACAGATGGTAGTAATTCTCCAGCGATTTTATACATATTAGGTATCATAAGCAAAAGACCTTGAGAAGCTGTATAAGTAGTAGTCAATGCACCAGCAGCAAGTGAGCCGTGAACTGTACCAGCAGCACCAGCTTCGGACTGCATTTCAACTACGGTAACAGGTTGGTCAAAAATATTAGTTTGTCCTTTAGCAGACCATTGGTCTGTAACTTCAGCCATAACTGAAGAAGGAGTGATTGGGTAAATCGCTGCAACCTCAGTAAATGGATATGAAACCCAAGCGGCAGCATTGTTACCGTCCATGGTTTTAATTGCTCTTTTAATTTTTGCCATAGGTTTAAAGCCTCCTAGAATAATTTTTTAATTGGTTATATGTTTACACATAACTTTGTTTACATTTTAACATATATCTTTTGAATTGTAAATACCTATTTCAAATTTTACATTATTAATATAGTATTTTAGATGTAATTGGAAAGGAAAAAAATTTAAGCATAAATTTTTATATGGCAGCATAAAAGAAGTATATAAAATTATATAAAAATATATTGACAAAAAAGACTTACAGCAGTAATGATTTTGTTATAGGCTATGCTATACATATGAGAGAATATAATACAATATTTTACATTTTAATGTTTATATATTACATATATTTACAAATAATTAGCTTATTTTATACAAAACAAACAAAAATAATTTTAGTTTTTTATTAAATAAGACAAAAAACACTTTTAGTATGTCAAAAGTGACAATTTAATATTGACCTTTTTGATACAATGTTATATAATATCAGTAGTTAAGGATATTTAAAATATTTTTAGTATATCTTAACACTCGTTTTGTTGTCTCCTTTCTTTTGTTCTACACATATTTATTTATCTTCTATCTTTTTTTATGCAGAGCCCGTTGCTCTGCATTTTTTTTGCTTTAATTTAAATTTAAGGTGACAAAATCAATATTTTAGTGTATAATATATGATATGAGAGATATGAGAAATAATCTGCACGAATTAAGGAGGAAGTGTTTTATGCCTAAAACACCGTTTTATATTACTACGCCTATCTATTATCCATCAGGTAACCCACATATAGGTCATTGTTATACAACATTGGCTTGTGATTGCCTTGCTCGCTATAAGAGAATGCAGGGCTTTGATGTTATGTTTTTGACTGGAACTGATGAGCATGGTCAAAAAATAGAGAAGAAAGCAAATGAGGCGGGAGTTGACCCTAAGAAATATGTTGACGATATAGTTGAGAACTTCAAAAGGCTTTGGGAGCGTATTGGCATTACCTATGATAGATTTATAAGAACCACTGATGATTATCATATTGAATCTGTTCAAAAAATTTTTAAAGAATTATATGACAAGGGCTATATATATAAAGGCGAATATGTAGGAAAATACTGCACTCCATGTGAAGCGTTCTGGACTGATAGCCAGCTTGTTGATGGCAAATGTCCTGATTGTGGAAGAGAGGTTGTTGACGCAAGAGAGGAGGCTTACTTCTTTAAGCTATCCCATTTTGCAGACAGATTGGAAAAGCTGCTTACTGAAAATAAGGGATTTCTTGAGCCAGAAACAAGAGTCAATGAGATG
>JGI24709J26583_10000062_pt1 | contig 70666 bp, 60 predicted proteins | sample BioPla2DNA1_FD_26583 | JGI IMG/M metagenome (IMG submission 26583) | reverse complement strand
TTGAACACAAAAAAACCGCCAAAGGGAATTCTCCCCCTGACGGTTGGCGATTGCGATAAGCAAACTTTGTAATTGTAAACAAACTCGTGTGTAATGAAACATCTATTATCTCTTACGTAACTGATGTACGGAATTATATTTTGCAAAATACACTATATATAGTACTGATTCTAACATTACATACACTATATATTGATAATTTCAAATTTCTCATTTCTGAACGTGCGTAAATCGTGCGTAAATTGATTATTACTTATAATTTGCATAAAGAAATATTACATTTCTAAGTTTCCATCATTCTTCAATTTCAATAAAACCAAATATAATATCTAGTGCTTCCTCTATAATATCGGTTGGTGCCTTTTCATAATAGGATGCATCCCTAGCATATATGTCCAAAGACTTAACCTGTTCACACATGATTACACCTGTTGTTTTAGTTCTTTCATCTAATGGAAGATGCAATGGAAATTCTCTATTTGTATTAGTTATTGGGCACACCATTGCTAATTTTGTAAATCTATTATATGTGAAATTACTTACAACTAGTGCGGGGCGTTTCCCTTTCTGTTCATGACCGGCTTGGGGATTAAATTCGATATAAATAATATCTCCTTGCTCTGGTATATATGCCATTATAATACCTCTTTTCCCTTAGGAGTTCCAACATCCCATTCTTCACATTTATATTCCTCTTCATATTCTGCAATTCTTTCAGCCAATGATATATGCTTTTTAACAGGAATGATAGTGATATTACCATCTTGAACTCTTAATTCAACTTTATCATTTTCACTAAGTTCCGTCATTTCCAAAATAGTTTTTGGAATTCTTATTGCATTGCTGTTTCCCCACTTTTGTATTGTGGTATACATATTTCATCACCTCTCAAGATAAGTATATACAATATATATACTTTAGTCAAGATATACTAAAAAATCTTATTTTGATAATTAACTAATCTTCATATGTAAAATAATCTAACTTTGATTCAGTTTCCAAAATAAACTCTTTTAAATACAACCCAATTTCAACTATGCGTTCGTCGCTAAGCTCAATTACTTTCTCATTATACTGAATAGAATCAGGGTTGACATGTTCAGGACTAAGCTTTTCTGCTTCAGGATAATTTGGTGCAGGTGTTAGTTTCTTTTCAACAATTTTATTTGTATCAAGGGCAATTTTAAAATAAACCTCTGGACCTGTAACAGTACCGGCACCAGGTACAAGCCCTGTACTTACAGTTATAAAAAATTCCAGAGCATTTTCATCATTTATAATTCTTGCGCTACCTTCATTAGTATAACCAAATTCTTTTGTTCCAAATTCCTCAAAGATCTTCAATCCAGCAATATAAATTGACCTGTACTCAAAATCATAAGAAATGTATTCTGCAATATTATTCTCTATTGGCTCATTGTGGTTTATCTTTTCCGACTCATGCTCTTCTGTTATTTTTCCAATAACAAACTCAGACATCTCCACTTCTTCCCAGTCATGATTTTCAATTGCTGGGTTTTTAGTAAATAAAGTTATAGTATCATTATCATCAACAACCGCTTTAAAATAAAAATTCATATTTTGAGGCTGTAAATATTCATCATAATATGTTTGGTAATTCTTGTCTCCCCGTTCCTTGGCTTCTTTAATATACTGTACAGTATCTGGATCTCTGTCATAGTTTTTATGCACTATTGTATAAGAAAATATAGCTTCTACATTTTCATCAACTAATCCTTCATGATAATCAGAGATAATAAAATCCAATAACTCATAATATACTGAAAAAGTATTTGCAGACTTTTCTTTCAAGTATGCACTTATTTTTTCATAGTTCGTATTTTCAGATGATTCTTTCACACTATCAACAATTTCTTTTTCAAAAATAACCCACTCATTATTTAATAAAACAACAATATTTTCTTCAAAATGAGCATATTTTGCACCTATGTTTCCAAAATTTGATTGCCCTTCCTTAGTTGGTTTTTCCGACTGGTCAACTGAAGAACTAATTTCCCCGATAATCGCACTTTCATCTATTTCAACTGAAACTTCTTTGCCTGTATCCAAATACATGTCACCATTTACCATAATCATTGGTCTTCTGTCTGATAAGCTTTGAGACTGCCCAATTCTATCAAATATAATATAGTAACCAGATAAATCTTCAAGGTATAATACATCATTCTGATTCTTGCTTTGATATAAAAGGTTTCCTGCATACTTTTCATCCAGCATAGCTCTCTTTCGTTCCAGGGTTGCTAAATGCAAATTCCGTTTCCTGCATACTTTTCATCCAGCATAGCTCCTTGAAAATTGCGTTCTGGAACTTCATTTTTATTATGCAATATACTTTCTAACATACCTATTTCATACGCATCAGGAGGGAGTTTATTTATTCTTTCATCACTTTGCCTATACAAAATATTATTTACCTTTATTACACCCTTATTACTCGTGCCATTAGAACCTATAGATTCTAAATTTGAATAACCATATAATATTCCACCATTAAATTTAAGGGTAAACCCATCTTTAATAACATCATAATTTTCAATATTAATTCCAAAAGAAAATTTTGAACCAGGGCCATATCCCCTCTGTCCTACATCTATTTTAGTGTTATTATTATATATATTAAATGCATCCCATAAATTATAGCTCGTTGCAGTACCATCTTCATTCAAAATATCGTTATATAAAAATTCTCCACTATCATTATTAATAAACTGTTTTGCATCAAAATTGAAATAAATATCATTTCCACGATGCATAACGCTCTCTATCAAAATTCCTACTTTGCCTACTTTACCTATCTCTTTGTTTAATTCTATTACTTCATCTTCATTTTTCGGAATCCAAGTTGGTTCTATATATGCAGTGAAAGTAATTGGTTTCTGAATTTCATAAATAGTATAGCCGTCACGATTACGAACCCTATTAAATATCGCCTCTTCACCTAGTGGATTCGCCAGTAATGCAAAGCCTACAATAACTACAGCAAAAATTGATACAAGAACTATCCAAAATTTTGGCTTTTTATAGTCTAATACATTTTTAATCCTACCTCTTACATTTCCCTCACCAAAGGCAAGTGGACTTCCATTTAAAATATGTTTTTCAGTAGCAAGTGACAATAATGAACTAGCATATGGTTTTTTAATATCTTCATTATTTATCTGTTTCAGAACTCTTTCGTCACAGGATAGTTCCATATCCTTACTCATAAGTATGAACGCAATCCATACCAATGGATTAAACCAATGGACGGACAATATTAAAAAAGATAACACTTTAATTATGTGGTCTTTCCGTTTTATATGAATCTGTTCATGCAGCAAAATATAGCTTCTTTCAGTATCGTTAAGTCCAACTGGTAAATATATCTTTGGTTTAATTAATCCAAGAACAAATGGTGTTTTCAAATTCTTTGCTTCAAAGATATTCTCTTCTATTAATCGTGAATTTTCAAGCTGTCTTTTTAAGATCAAAATAGATACAAAGCTATAAACAAGCAATGCTATTATGCCTAAAGCCCAGATGTATGCTCCTATTTCCAAGTAAATCTGAAGTGGATTCACACTTGCACCAATAGTCGGTGCGGGAAGTGAATTGTTTACTAATGTGTCAACTACACCTATCCCACTGTTAATCTGCGGACTTTGCTGATATATGATATCATGGGGGATTGGTACAACATTCGTATTCCGTGGCATTAGACTAAGCATGCTTTCAAAGGAGAATGGAATCGTAAGTCGAAAAGCAACCACACCCCATAAGGCATAGGAAATAACCTTTGGAGATTTTTTAAGCAGTAGCCTAATTAGTATCACAAAAATAATTACATAACTTGCTGTAAGGCTCGTATTTAAAACAGAAAGAAATATTTCACTCATTGCTACACCTCCTTGTGGTCGTCAATCAATCTTTTCAACTCTTCAGCTTGATGATTACTTAATTTTTTACCACTGATAAATGATGTTAGAAATTTCGGTAATGACCCTCCAAAGGTATCCTCAACAAAACGTATACTTTGTTTTGTGTAATATTCATCCTTAGAAATTAGAGATGAAACCATTGCATTTTCATTTTGAAAAATACCCTTTTCACATAATTTTTTAAGTACTGTATATGTTGTAGACTTTTTCCAATTCATTTCTTTTTCACTTAGTTTCACAAGATCACCAGAACCAATCGGCTCGTTCTGCCAGATTAATTCTGCAAACTTTTCTTCAGTTTCTGCAAGTTTATAATACTTCATGATAAACCTCCTTGGTCTATTTAGTATCGACTTTACATTATAAGTCTATGCTTAATAGACTAAAATGTCAATGATTATTTTTAGAAATATATATAAATCATATTATTAATTATAAAATGAAAAAACACCAAAGGCATATATACCCTTGGTGTTCCATTGTTTGTTTTATCTCTTTGAGAACTGAGGAGCTTTTCTGGCCTTTTTGAGACCGTATTTCTTTCTTTCCTTCATTCTCGGGTCACGAGTGAGATATCCGGCCTTCTTTAGAGCAGGACGAAATTCTTCGTCAGCCTGTAAAAGAGCTCTTGCAATACCATGACGAATAGCACCTGCTTGACCTGTAAAACCACCACCGACTACGTTAACCAAAACATCAAACTTGTTTTCTGTTTCGGTAAGAACCAATGGTTGNCTTGAAATAACTTTCAAAGTTTCAAGTCCGAAGTAATCATCTATTGAACGATTGTTGATTGTAATGTTACCTTCACCAGGAACTAGTCTGACACGTGCTACTGAGCTTTTTCTTCTTCCTGTTCCACTATACTGTACTTTTGCCATCTAAATACGCCTCCTCTCATTAAATATCCAATTCCAGAACTTCTGGTTGCTGAGCCTGATGCTTGTGTTCTGGTCCTGAATAAACCTTAAGTTTCTTAATTATTTGTCTTCCAAGGCTGTTCTTAGGAAGCATCCTTTTTACTGCCAACTCAAAAGCTCTTTCGGGTTTTGCAGCCAAAAAGTGACGTGCCTTAACTTCTTTAAGACCGCCTACCCAACCGGTATGGTGCCTGTACATTTTATTCTCCATTTTATTTCCGGTCAAAACTACCTTATCTGCATTAACGATAATTACATAATCACCGGTGTCTACGTGGGGAGTAAATTCGGGTTTATGTTTTCCACGCAATATCTTCGCAACTTCGCTGGCGGCACGACCTAATACTTTACCTTCAACGTCAACAACAAACCATTTCCGTTCGATGTTCGCCGCATTTGCCATGAATGTTTTCATGTGAATCCTCCTTTTACTACTAGTGTATAACTGCCCTGTTAGGGTGTAGTTTCATTATTAACAAATATAAACCGCTACCTTAAGCAGCGGTTTATATTTTAATACAGCGCGATACGAATGTCAAGAGAAAAAACCCGTAATTTTAATATACCTCTCACTCTCTCTCTTTATTTCGCTTAATATCTTATTATCTCACGTTCTTTCGGTTTTCATTTCACTTTTTATATAGATCTTTTTGTTTTCCCTATCTTCGTTCTGATCTTCTTTTTACTTCTGTGTACTTTATCCATTGCCAGTTATTGCTCGTGATACTCGTATACACTCATCTTTGTACTTCTGTACTTTTATCTTTAAACTTGTTGTATTTCATCTTTTTGCTCTTTGTCCTGCTCTTTCTCTTGCTGTTTTATGAACTTCAACTTTTCATCCTCAACAACTATTTTTACCCTGTCGCCTTCTTTAATGTTGCCATCGAGCATTTCTTCAGCAAGTTTGTCCTCCACCAGATTTTGAATAGTTCTTCTTAGAGGTCTTGCTCCAAAGGCTTTATCATAACCCTTATTAGCCAGATATTCCTTTACTCCTTTATCAGCGGTAAGAGTTATATCCATATTCTTCAATCTACTGGATACTTCTTTTAGCATAAGTGCAGCGATATCATTTATGTTTTCTTGGGTGAGCGGATGGAAAACTATCAATTCATCAACTCTGTTAATGAATTCTGGTCTGAATGTTTTCTTAAGCTCATCCATAACATTCTTTTTCATTTCCTCATAGTCTCTTGCTGCATCCTCTATAGCCGCGACAAACCCGAGCCTCTTTGGCTCTACAATATTTCGTGCTCCAACATTTGAGGTCATAATAATAACGGTATTTCTAAAATCCACAAGTCTACCCGTTGAATCTGTTAATCTACCATCCTCAAGAATTTGCAACAGGATATTGAATACATCTGGATGCGCCTTCTCTATTTCGTCAAACAGAACAACAGAATAAGGCTTTCTGCGAACCTTCTCGGTTAATTGACCTCCCTCGTCGTATCCAACATATCCAGGTGGTGAACCAATTAATCTTGAAACTGTGTGTTTTTCCATATATTCAGACATATCAATACGAACCATATGTGATTCATCACCAAACAAAGATTCTGCAAGTGCTTTTGATAACTCAGTTTTTCCTACACCAGTAGGTCCAAGAAAAATAAATGACCCTACTGGACGTTTAGGATCCTTAAGACCCACACGTCCTCTACGTATAGCCTTTGATATTGCACTAACTGCTTCCTCCTGCCCTATGACACGTTGATGCAGTACTTCTTCAAGGTTTTTAAGACGCTCTGTTTCCTCTTGCGCAAGACGGCTTACAGGAATTCCAGTCCAGTTTCCCACTACTTCAGCAATTTCTTTTTCCATAACCATTTGTGTATGGGATTGATTTTCCATTTCCCATTTTTCTTTACGCGATTTCATTTCTTCCTTTAGTTCATTTTCTTGATCCCTTAAAGATGCAGCCTTTTCAAACTCTTGGTTAACTATTGCATCCTCTTTCATTTTGTGGATTTGCTCTATTTTGTTCTCTAACTCCTTCAGATCTGGAGGAGCAGTGAAACTTTTTAGCCTAACCTTCGATGAAGCCTCGTCTATAAGGTCAATTGCTTTATCTGGTAAATATCTATCGGTGATATAGCGGCTAGAAAGCTTTACTGCCGCGTCAATGGCTTCATCTGTTATTTTAACATTGTGATGTGCTTCATATTTATCGCGAATACCCTTAAGTATGTCGATTGCTTCTTCCTGGGTTGGCTCTTCTATTTGGATGGGTTGGAAACGCCTTTCAAGTGCCGCATCCTTTTCAATATGCTTACGATACTCGTCAAGAGTTGTAGCGCCTACAACCTGAATTTCTCCCCTTGCAAGCAGTGGTTTTAAAATATTCGAAGCATCTATGGCACCTTCAGCTGCTCCAGCGCCAACTATAGTGTGCATTTCGTCAATGAATAAAATAACATTACCAGCACTTTTGATTTCTCCTATGGACTTCTTTAAACGCTCTTCAAATTCCCCACGGTATTTTGCTCCTGCAACCATTGATGAAAGATCTAATGCTACAACTCTTTTACCTTTCAAGGTCTCAGGTATATTTCCTTCAACAATCTTCTGTGCCAAGCCTTCGGCTATAGCTGTTTTTCCAACACCGGGTTCACCAATTAAGCAAGGATTGTTTTTGGTGCGTCTGCTCAAAATCTGAATTATGCGCTCAATCTCCTTATCTCTGCCAACAATCGGATCTACCTTTCCTTCCCTTGCCATTACAGTGAGATCACGGCCAAACTGATCAAGTGTAGGCGTTTGGAGATCCTCAGCCTTAGGCTTACTCGCCGCAACAGCTGCAGGAGTATCTTCTTGTAGCATTGTAATTAAGTTATCATATAACTTATTGATATCAACACCAAGTTCCATAAGAATGCGAATTGCAATGCTCTCTCCCTCACGAAGGAGACCCAGCATAATATGTTCTGTTCCTATAAAATTCTGTCCCATCCTTCTGGTTTCTGCATATGACAATTCCAAAACCCTCTTTGTTCGAGGGGTATAACCTGCTATTGGCGCATTGCCATCGCCTTTTCCAATAATAGTAATAATTTTCTCCATAACCTTGCTATCGGTAACACCGCTAGACAGCAATACATTTGCGGCAATACCTCCGCCTTCTTTTACCAAGCCCCAAAGTATATGTTCTGTTCCAATATAATTATGGCCAAGTGCATTGGAGCATTCTTTTGAAAAATTTAAAGCCTGTGCGGCTCTTTGAGTGAATTTTCCGTAAATCATATTTCCACCTCTATCTCTAAGTATATTTCTGTTTGTTCATCATATCTCTTACAATTTTAGCACGTACAATATCCCGTTCATTTGAGTTTAGAGTTCTCTTTGCTTTTTTCTGTAAACTCCCTGGTTGTACCAGAAGCGTTATCTCGTTTATATCCTCAATACTAATATCTTCGATTATACCTATATCAACACCCATTCTAAGATCTGAAAGATGTTTTAAGCATTCATTCGTAGTAATGATTCTTGCATTCTTTAAGATCCCAAAAGAGCGGAATATCCTATCTTCAAGCTCATATTTATTTTGTTGTAATAGTTGTTTTCTTAATGCTCTCTCTTGCTCAATNATTTGTGTTGTAATATTTTTAATACTAAGTAAAATATCTTCTTCGCTTTTGCCAAGAGTTATTTGGTTTGACAACTGAAACATATTGCCTGAAGCCTCTGTATTTTCCCCGTACATTCCTCTAACGGCCAATCCCAGTTTCCCAAGAGCTTCTATAACTGCCTTAATATATCCTGTCATTACTAATGCCGGAAGATGCATCATTACAGATGCTCTAATTGCCGTACCAATATTCGTCGGGCAACTTGTTAAGTAGCCAATTGTATCATTCCATGAAAACTCTATGTTCTCAGAAAGTAGATCATCTATGTTATTACATACCTCCAAAGTTTCATAAAGCTGCATTCCTGTGGCTAAGCACTGAATACGAAGATGGTCTTCTTCATTAATCATAATAGATATCTGCTCATCACTACTTAACAGGATACCACTCTCTCGTTTACCTTCCAACAATTCTTTGCTGGCTACATGCTTTTCGACTAAAACTGATTTTTCTATAGTATCAAGAGCAACAAAGTCATAATATTTAAATGTTTCAGCCATTTGCTGATTACCTTTAAATAGCGCGTCCTTAGTATCTTTAATTATCTGTTTTTGCTGCTCGGGTGTGGTTTTATGCGGAAATGGGTATTTTACAAAGTTCCTTGCTAACCTAACTCTACTACTTAAAACGACGTCAGAATCAGGGCCTTTATTTATATACCATTTATTCATACCATCACCCCTCTTTTCCCTGCATACTTTTTTCTAGAAGCTTAATTTTATCACGTATCTCTGCTGCTTTTTCGTATTCCTCTTTATTTATGCTTCTCTGGAGTTCTTCCTTTAAGCTGCGCAAATTATATGCATCTTTTATTGTACTGGAAATATTTTTTGGCATCTTCCCGTGGTGTTTCACATTTCCATGAATGCGTTTGAGCATTGTTGTAATACTATCTCCAAATACCTCGTAACACTTTGTGCATCCAAGTAGTCCTGTTTTATTAAACTCATTAATTGTCATACCACAGAACTCACATTTGATAGTTGAATGTGTTTTTTGCCCCACACCTGTAGCAGTACCTATTCCCATTATTCCCGAAAGTAGATTATGAATATTGATCTTTATCTCACTATTTTCTGCAGCACATCTCTCACAAACATGCATTTCCACCTTTTGCTGATTAACTATCCTTGTAAAATGCACAGTTGCTTCTCTTTTATGACATATTTGGCATAACATCACAACCCCTCCCTTCAAGAGATATAAGATACAAGAAGCTAATCAATATCTTTACCCTGTGTACCACAAAATATCGTTGTTTTTACCTTAAAATATAATGTATTACCAAAAATTATATTTCTAGACTTATCAACATATTCTTTAATATATCCATCCTTACTTTATCCCTTATTGAAGGAGATACTGCAGCTAGCGCTTTGTCAGATGTAGCTGCCCTCATAAGTTCAGCTTCTTTCTCATTTACCAATTCGTAATCAATAAAGTTTTGTATATATATTCCACAGGTATGTTGTGACAACTTGTCACCTATTGAAGAAATAATATGCATTAAATATTCACCGGCAGATTCGATGTTTAGCCTTTTAATACTAATATAGCCGCCGCCACCCCTCCTGCTTTCAACATAGTATCCTTTGTCAGTTGAAAAACGGGTGGATATGACATAATTAATTTGCGATGGTACACAATTAAAATGGTTTGCAAGTTCATTTCGCTGTATTTCAATGGAACCATCCATATCTTCCATCAATTCCTTTATAAACGATTCTATTAAATCGCTTAATCTCGCCATAATATCACCCCTTCTTTTTGTCTTTGACTATCTCTGACTATCATTATACTTTAATATTTCTATTATTTCAAGTATCTATGTTCTAATACAAACCATTTATCTGAATGCCTTTTGGCCCTGCATCAGATTATGGTCTTAGCCCTACAGGGAAAAAAGCGTGGGTTCATATTAATTTATTAAAGCTAAAAAGCCCATGGTGTATTTTGCTTTGCAAGGACACCATGGGCGTGAAATTGTTCAGTTGACAACTAAGATATTAAAATTTCTTTATAATACTCAAAAAACGTTTATACAATACCCGAAAAGCTAATCCAGGGATTTGTCTTGCGCTTGTGGTTTATCTGGTGTTTTGGCTTTAACATCTGTTTCTTGCCTCTTACCTGGTCGGATTCTACCGTCACTGTTAGCTGTCTTTCCAGATAAAAACCTCTTAATAATACGGTATATAATCCATGCAATCAAAGCCAAGATCAATAAAGTTGGGATTGCTTGAATAATGAAAATTAATAGATCTCCTAATGCTCTGACAACGCCTGCTAAACTATCATTAAATGCATCAGCTACTCTATCCCAATAAGTATAGTCTTGTTTTTTACCTACTTCATCAAGGTGTTTTTCCCTCATGCTTATAGTTATTGTAGACAACTCCACTAAGTCGCTCCATTTATTTAATGTACCTGTAAGTCTTTCAATCTCAGTTTGCAGCTCAGTGATTTGTGTTCTGGTCCTAAAAATATCCTCTGGCTTTGTAAGAGAACGCATATAATCCACAAGATATTCATATTCAACTTTAAGTATCTTCAGTCTTCCTTCAGTATCAAAAAATTGATCTGTAACATCAGTACTGTAAATTCTGTCGTCAATTACTTCACCGAGTCCTTTTACATCGGTTAGTATCTTGTCAAAGTAATTTGCTGCGACCCGGAGTGTTATTTCACCAGTAACCCGTGTTTTTCTTTCACCTTCATAAGTATAAAAATCACGATGAATATTACTGTCTGACACATAGCCAATGCCATTTATCATGGACTGTAAATTTCCATAGGCGGTATAAAAATCTTCAACTTCCATTACTAGATTTGCACTTCTAATTACTTTTCTTTGTGCCAGTATATCAATGCTAGTATTTACGCCAGTACTTCCCTGGGAGCTAGCATAACCCGTCCCAACAATTCCACTGGCATCACTTTCAGCCATAGGAGCTTCGTTGTAGTCATTGGTTGGAGAAACAGCTTTGTTTGTAGAACCTTCTGAAAATTTAACTTGTGCTCCTTCATTTTTGCTCATGCTTTGTCGGTCTACCGAGCTGCCTGCTGCAGGATAAGATGAACTGATATCGGCTGCTTTTTGAGAAGCACAGCCAGTTATTACACTTAACATTAAAATAAATGTTACAAATAATACTAGCACCTTTTTTGTTCTAACCATTTAAAACACCCCTTTACAATTTATCATTTTTGTTCCCTTTGCTTTTTCAGACGATTTCTTACAATATTTTGTTCCAACAAAAAAACAGGTTGCACAAAATGTATCATACAACCTGTTTTTATTTATGTTTTATAGTAAACTGTATTATAACAATTGCCTATTATAGTCTGAGCATCTTGAACTGATTAATAAATTAATCATCTGATTCACTTTCATTCTTAGCTTCTTCTATAACTTTTTCGGCAATATTGGATGGAGTTTCTTCATATCTTTCAAAACGTATTGTATATGAGCCTCTATCCTGTGTAATAGACCTTAAGTCTGTTGCATACTTATTCATTTCAGCTTCAGGCACCTCTGCTACTATCTGTTGCATTCCGCCCGGTGCTGGATTCATACCAAGTATGCGGCCTCTACGCTTGTTTAAGTCTCCAATAATGTCACCCATATAGCTATCTGGAACCAATACTTCCACTCGGGAGATGGGTTCTAGCAATACAGGGCCAGCTTGAGAAACACCTTCTTTATATGCAAGACTTGCAGCAATCTTAAATGCCATCTCGGAAGAATCAACAGGATGGTATTTTCCGTCTACTAATGTAGCCTTTAGGTTTACTACAGGATAACCTGCCAATACACCTTTTTGGATGCTTTCTCTAAGCCCTTTTTCTACTGCTGGGAAATACTGTTTAGGTACAGCACCACCAAATATTTTCTCTTCGAAAACTAAATCCTCTGTTGGACCGGGTTCAAACTCAATCCATACATCACCAAACTGTCCATGACCACCCGATTGCTTTTTGTGTTTTCCTTCTACCTTGACTTTTTTCTTGATGGTTTCACGGTATGCAACTTTAGGATTAGTTAAATCAACTTCAACTTTAAACTTAGATTTGAGCTTGCTTAATATTAAATCAAGGTGTTGATCACCAATTCCTGAAATGATGGTTTGTTTTGTTTCTGGATTAAGTTCAACTTTAAATGTTGGATCCTCTTCCATTAAGCGCGTTAAACCAGCATTGATTTTTTCCTCGTCGCCCTTAGTTTTAGGTCTAATTGCCATTTGTAACATAGGCTGAGGAAACTCAACTTCAGGTATTATTAAAGGTTTATCCTTTGAGCAAAGTGTGTCATTGGTTTCGGTAACATTTAGTTTTGCCACAGCACCTATATCACCGGTAACTAAGCGATCGGTATTGATCTGCTGTTTACCCTTTAATAAAAATAACTGAGCAATTTTTTCATTCTTTTCTTTTTTAACGTTATAAACTGTTGAGTCCGACTCCAAAACACCTGACATAACTTTAATATATGATATTTTACCTACGAATGGATCCACTACAGTCTTAAATACTAATGCTGATAGTTTTTCTTTCTCATCGGTGGAAACCTCTATAACATCATCGCTATTGGGTTTTTTGGCTGATATTTTCCCTTTTTCGCAGAAAGCAGGAACAAAGTTAACTATTGCATCAAGTAACAATTTAACTCCAGAGTGGTTTACAGCCGCACCACATAATACAGGAGCAATCTCACCGGATTTAATTCCGTTTTTAAGTCCTTCTAGAATTTCTTCTTCTGAAAATGTTTCACCCGAAAAATACTTTTCCATCAGGTCCTCATCGGTTTCTGCTATAGCCTCCATAACACCTTCGCGATATTTTTCAACAATATCTGACATATCAGCAGGAATATCTGCATCAACTAAACTATCGCCTTTAAAACGCTTTGCCTTCATTGTGGCTACATTTACAACACCAGCTAAGGCATTGTTCTCCATAATGGGCAATACATAGGCAATAACGCTATGCCCAAACTGCTCTTGCAACTGTTCTAAAACTTTATAAAAGTCGGAATGCTCTTCGTCAATCTTACTAATAAAAAACATCCTTGGGAGATGATTTGCCGATACTTCATCCCATGCTTTTTCTGTTCCAACTTGCACGCCATCTTTTGCGCTTGCTAAAATAACCGCTCCGTCAGCTACACGTAAACCCTCTTTTAGTTCACCAACAAAATCAAAAAAGCCAGGAGTGTCGATTATATTAACCTTGTGTCCATCCCATTCTAAAGGTGCCAATGATGTACTAGTGGTGAGTTGACGTCTGATTTCCTCTGGATCATAGTCCATAACGGTATTACCATTGACAACGCTTCCAAACCTGTCGCTAGCTTTTGCATTAAAAAGCATAGATTCGGCAAGTGTTGTCTTACCCGCACCTCCATGACCAAGTAGGCACACGTTGCGTATCTTATTTACGCCATATTCTTTCATACCAATTCCCCCTTACGTTATCCAGTCATAAATATTATTATTCCAAAAATTTATAATCAAAAAACATCATCGGTGCTGGAATAAGTCTGGTTATCAGATATTACATACTTTAATTGAGGCATGAAATATTATTCTGATAGACCCAACTTGTATTATACCAAACTTCGCCATATGTTAATATAGAATTTAAAATATTTTTATATTAATATTTAGTAAACAATTGAAAATAGTAAATCTCTACTACTAAATTTAACTAACATTCTTAGTATACATGATCCTTAATATGGTTTCCAGTAGAATATGTTGGAATTATGAATAGCGTTACGCGAATCGTATTTTACAATAATAAGACTCTTTTTTGAATAGATACCAGCTAACCCTTGCTTATTTATTTTTTTTTCACTAAAATAGTATAAATACATAAAAATAGAAAGGATGATATTCATGCCTTTACCTTACAGAGAAGTTTTTAAAGACATTTCTCCATACGTTCCGGGAAAGCCTATAGCCGATGTTCAAAAAGAACTTGGACTTACCGATGTTATCAAGCTTGCATCTAATGAAAATCCCTTTGGTTGCTCTTCAAAGGTCATAGATGTTTTCAAAGAAAATGCAATGTCAGAAGTGGCTATATACCCTGACGGAAATGCTACTGTTCTTCGTGAAAAGCTTGCTAAAAAACACGGCTTAAAGCCCGATCAATTTATTTTTGGTGCAGGTTCTAATGAAATAATTACTTTTATTGCTCAATTGTTCTTAAACGCAGATGATGAATCCATATATGCCACACCTTCATTTACCTGGTATGATACAGCTGTGAAATCTACCGGTGCGAAGGCTGTGACAATTCCTTTAAAGGACTATACTCACGATCTTGAGGCAATGAAAAATGCTATTACTGATAAAACCAAAGTTATTTGGATCTGTAACCCAAACAACCCCACAGGAACTATTGTTACATCCGAACAAATGAAAGACTTCTTAGAAAATATCTCAAAAGATATAGTGATAGTTTTGGACGAAGCATACTATGAGTATGCACAGGGAGATAATTATCCCGAAACCATCCCACTTCTCGATAAATATCCAAACTTGATAATTCTACGTACTTTTTCAAAGGCCTATGGTCTTGCATCGCTTAGAGTGGGCTATGGTGTTGCTTCCTCCGAAGTTGTTTCCTATCTTAATCGCATTCGCCCACCATTTAATGTAAATTCCCTTGCACAGATGTTAGCAGTCACTGCTCTTGACGATCAGGACTTTGTAGACAATACCATTAAAAAAACAAAAGAGGGCCTTGAGTTGCTATACAAAGCATTTGATGAACTCAATATCCCTTATGTTAAGTCCTATACAAATTTTGTCTGGGTGGAAACCCCTTTGACAGCCAAAGAAGCATTTGAAAAGCTTATGAAAAAAGGAATTATTATTAGACCGTTTTTTGAAAATTGGATTAGAATAACGGTGGGAACTAAGGAGCAAAACATAAAACTAATTGATGCTTTAAAAGGTATTCTTTAATATTGGTTCTGCAAAATTGATTTTGCAAATACAATATCTTCAGCAGTGGTTATTTTTATGTTAGTGTAGCTACCCATAACCATACGAACATTATACCCCAGCCTTTCTGCGAGTACAGAATCGTCGGTGCCACGAAAACCACTTATATCTGCATTCTGATGCGCATCTAACAAGATCTCCTTGCGGAAAGTCTGAGGTGTTTGTATAGTCCATAATAGTGAGCGATCCGGTGTTTGCTTAACATTTTGAGATGCATCTACTTTCTTTATTGTGTCCTTTACTGGCACTCCAACACATGCAACTCCGTGTACTGCCGCGACCTCAACCGAACGTTGAATAATTTCAGGAGTTACTAATGGCCTGGCACCGTCATGAACAGCAACCATATCCGATAAAGGGCTTACACAGCTAAGTCCGTTAAAAACAGAGGCCTGTCTATCCTCTCCACCTTGGGTAACTTCAGTTATTTTTGAAAAATTATTAGGTTTGATTATAGATTCGTGAAAATAATCCAGTTCGTTCTTATTAATAACTACAATTATTTCTGATATACAGTCGCATTTTTCAAATGCATCTATTGTATGAGCCAAAACTGGCTTATCCATAAGTAGCAGATATTGCTTATTAATATTTGTTTTCATGCGGCTTCCTTTACCCGCTGCGACAATTATAGCTGAAGCCTGTTTAAATGTTGTTCTCATATAATTCTCTTCATTCTCTTCTGTTATTGATTTAGTATAAATTTAGCTTTTAACAGCAGATAGATTCGCAGTTTTTGACTTTGCAAATATCATCCTGCCAGCTGAGGTTTGAAGCACACTTGTAACCACTATATCCACTTCACAACCCTTATCTTTATATGCTCCTTCCACAACTACCATGGTGCCATCATCCAAATATCCAACACCCTGTCCGTTTTCCTTGCCTTCTTTAACAATTTTTACTGTCATTTCTTCACCAGTTACAGCAAGAGGCTTAAGCGCATTAGAAAGATCATTTATATTTAGTATTGAGATACCCTTTATAGATGCAACCTTGTTCAAATTGTAGTCGTTAGTAATAATACACGCCTTCTCGTCTTTCGCATATTGCATCAAGCGCTCGTCCACCTCAATAGATGCATCATATTTTGTTTTAACTGTTTTTACAGGAGTAATTGAATCTTTCTTAAGATAATTTAAGACATCCAATCCACGGCGTCCTTTTGCTCTAATTAAGTCATCGTGAGCATCTGCCAAATGTCTTAATTCTTCCAATACAAAATCTGGTACAATAAGTTCACCCTCTATAAAGCCTGTCCTGCAAATATCAAGTATTCTACCATCTATAATAACACTGGTATCAAGTATCTTAGAGTGATGAACCCTCTTCTTTCTGTCTTCCAGGATATTTTCATTTCGCTTTGATAAAGCTAAAAAGACACCTGCGCTGCCAAACAAGATATTGGTCATGATTGTCAGTGGTATTCCAATTATTTGAATTTTCATTAGTGCAATTGAGAGTAGATTTGCAACTATAAGTCCAACAATTAGCCCTATGGCACAAAGTGCCAATTCATATAAAGTTAGGTTATGCATAACCTTTTCGGCTTTTTCAACGCTGGATGCTGCAAATCCTACTAATTTACTACCGACAACTACCATGATGGCGCNGAATGCTACAGAAACAACAACCATAATTGATATGCTTGTAAATGAGGTTAAACTCGTGCCNAATCTTAAAAACATAAACCGTGAAATTGTAAATCCAGTAATACATCCAACTATGGCAAAAGCATACTTAAGAGCTTTTTCTAACATTAAACCTACCCCTGACATCATACAGGCATTTTGCTATTGATATGTATTTGAGTTTAAATCGCAAAAGCCTTACTGACAATTATTTATTAATGTATTTTAAATAGATTTTCAATAATGTGGATAACTACAGACTTATTTTATCGTTAATCAAATCCTCCACTTCGCTAGGTTTCATACCCTCAGCTAAAACCAGCTCACTAATAAGTATCTTTTTCGCATTATTCAACATTTTACGTTCACCAGTTGACAAACCTTTTACTCGTTCTCTTAGAATTAGATCCCTAACAACTTCAGCGACATCAAATACATCTCCACTTTTAATCTTCGACATGTTTTCACGATAACGTTTATTCCAATTAGAAGTCTGAATAGGGTTCTTTAACTCAAGAGAGCAAAAAACTTCATCTGCAATAGATTTGTCAATAACATCACGAATTCCAATGTCGTTAGCATTGCCGATGGGAATCATAACCTTCATTTCACCAAAAGGCATTTTCATAACATAATACTTTTTCTTTTCACCAAGGATTTCCTTTTCTTCAATGGACTCAATAATCCCGGCTCCGTGCATTGGGTATACTACTTTGTCACCGACTTCAAACATGTTTACACTCCTTTTTAGCATTCATACCCATTTTTTATTATATATACGTTTCCACAAATATTGGTGGAGCACGTAATTTAGCAAAATATGCAATGCAGTCAGGAGAACTAATTTACAAACAGAAAAAACTTTGTGTGTAATATAGACCTTATTTTGTCAGTATACTACATGCTTTATTAAATGTCAAAATTCTCAAGAACATGGTACATGATTCCATAAGTAAAAGTATATTTCTCTTAGAGCCAAGACTCAAAAAACCCCCGGTGTTTAACCGGGGGTTATATTCATTAATTCTTTAGTTAAATTGTTAGTTCTTCGGAAGTTTTGTTGTGTTACCAGCTTTGTAAGCTGCTAGTCTTTCATCCATAATCTTCTGATAACCAGCATCTAAGTATTTCTGGCTTAAGTCTTTGTAAAGCGCATCAAATTCTTCTGGAGCACATTTCACCAATTGAGCACTGTATTCTTTGTACAGGCTGAGCAATGTAGCGGAATATTCACTCTCAGATTCGATGGCTACTGCAAATACAGGATCGGAATAAGCCATTCCTCTATCTGCAACTTCTTTGAGCTCATAATAGTTGTCGATTAATGCCTGAGTGAAGTCTTGAGGTAGACCCTGTGGCGTAAGTGCCTTGATGGTTTGCTCTATGGTTCCTACCTTTTTGCTTGCATGAATTAGGCAGGTCATATCAATATTCATATTATGATTGAGCATTTCAGGTCCTCTATAATCACCATCAACAACTGGTAGTCCGTCTGGACCCATTGTATAGGTAACTCCTTCGATACCGTTTTCCAGTACGAATAGGTTTTCTTCCTGGAACATCCATTCCATGAGCATCCAAGCTGCTTTCAGCTCATCATCGGTTGCAAGTGAGCTAAATCCAACAATCATACCAAAAGGATTATCAGCTCTGATCTGTGCTGACATAACGCCTGGTTCTACGCCAGTGTATACACTTGCAATAGCAAGTTCAGCATCAGGGTTCTTCTCATAGAATGATGTCAACCAGTCAACATTTGCTGACATATATCCACCATATGAGTACACTTTTCCATTGATGAAATCAGACTTCCATTGTAAATCATCGGTTTCTAGGTCATATTCTTTTGAGTAATATCCTTTATTATATTCAGCATTCTCTCTCTTTAGCAGTTTATAAGTGGGTTCCCAAGGTAATGAAGCAGTACCAAGACTGGAGTGCATAATCCATTCTTCTTCATTTACTGGAAAATCTCTGTAACCAAAGTTAACTACATAAGCTGCACTTGGTAGATGTTTCCCAAGAGGAGGAATATCCGTTAGACCTGCTTGCATGATCTTATCAATTGCATCGGTATATTCGGCATAACTCTTTGGAACATGATCATAACCAACTTTTCTCAACCAGTCCATTCTTACGAATGTGGCAAAAGTAAATGTTGTGTTATAATAAGGTCTTTCGGTGAGAACAAAATATGTTTCACCGTTGATGTCGGTGTAACCTAGCTGATTGTTTTCAACCATTGCGCCATAATAGTCAGGTGCAACCTTTGCAAATTCATTAAGGTCAATTACCCTCATAGCACCGTCATTAGCCCACTGTGCGACTTTCGGATAGTCATACTCCATAAGGATTGTCGGCGTATCATCGGCAGCGATTAGCATGCTGTACTTAACCATAACATCATTTCGTGGGATAGCAACATATTCCACATCAATGTTATACTTATCACCAAATTCACTTTGAATCCATCTTGTCCAGTAGTTATCATCTACTGCAGGATATCCTTCCTTAGAGCGATCATATACCGGAACGGTAATATGTACTCTCTTGCCAAATGGTTTAAAGCCTTCAATACCTGGTACTTCTGGTGTTGCAGGCGTGTCTCCAGCAGAAGGTGCCTTTGTGGGTGCACTCGTGGCATCTGGCTTAGGTGTTGTTGCCGTAGGAGCACAGGCGACCATAACTACTGTCATAATACATACGATTGCGATGGTCATAATTTTCTTATAACGCTTCATAATCAATATCCTCCTTATAAAATATTGCATGAATATATAGTTAACCCTTTAAGGGTTACTATCAAAGTCTGTAGATGTAACTTCAATAAATTTATACGTCAAATATAAGGTGACCCTTTTATGGATAGCCACAATAAATTGTTAAATTAAGTCTACACATGTAATACAAAAATAAATTGTACAATTGAGCCTAAGCATTTAATATCGCAAAATGCCCTCTAAAAACTATCCTTTGATTGCGCCTATCATAACACCCTTAACAAAGTATTTCTGTATAAATGGATAAACACATATGATGGGCAGAGTAGCAAACATAATGGTTGCTGCTTGAATGACTTCTGGAGTACTTTTCACCTCAGCACTTTCCGATAGGCTGATGGCATCCATACTTGATGATAGTACCATATTGCTTAAGATATACTGTATCGGCTGTAAAGCCCTTTTGGTTATATAATATTTGGCATCTGCATAAGCATTCCATCTTCCAACCGCATAAAAAAGTGAAAGAGTAGCAATAATCGGTTTGGAAAGGGGCAGAATTATCTTAAAAAGAATCTGAAAATCCGTGGCACCATCAAGAAAAGCTGATTCTTCCAAGCTTTCTGGAATAGTTGACTGTAAAAAGCTTTTCATAATTAACATGTTGTATGGTGAGAACATTAAGGGGAGAATCAATACCCACATTGTGTTCAATAATCCCAGTTTTTTCATCAATAAATACTCCGGAATAAGCCCTGCACTAAAATACAGTGTGAACAGGATGAAGAATGATAAAAAGTTCCTTCCCTTAAGCCTTTTTTTAGTTAGAGGATATGCACCACAGATTGTTACAATCATACCAAATACAGTGAATATGAGCGTCATATAGACGGTATATACCATGGAGCGGGTTAACGTTCCATCTCTAAAAATAGATCGGTATGCGCTGAAATCGATCTCCTTAGGAAGCAAATAGACCGACTTCGACATGACCGCAGTATTACTGCTAATGGACTTTGATGCAATATGCATAAATGGAAGGATACAAGTCAAACAAAGTATGGAAATAACCAGCATGATAATAATATCAGCCAACTTAACCCTATTCCCTCCAAAATATGTTTTATGTTTATTTACAGATTTCAATTCACTCATTGTCTATCTCCTTAACATCGTTGAGCAAATACCTCATATGTTTTCATTAATTAAATCAGCCCATCTTCACCAAGCATTTTCGCAAAACGGTCGGATGCAACGACCAACAGCAAACCGACTAATGCCTGGAACAAACCAACTGCTGTTGCTCGGCTGAAATTACCTGCACTCAATCCTTTTTCATAAATATAAATTGCCAGTTGATACTGGAATTCCTTGACCTGAACATTCCCGAAAGAATCAAGCCTTTCGAAATTACTGCCCATTATTCTTCCAAGATTCATAATCAATAAGGTAATGGTGGTTCCCTTAATACCTGGGAGTGTAATATACCAGATATTCTGCCAGCGATTTGCACCATCCAGATACGCTGCCTCGTAAAGCTCTCCGTTGATGCCTGTTATGGCAGCTAGATAAATAATTGTTCCCCATCCCATGCTCTGCCAGACGCCTAACAGCAGGTAACTGGCCGCCCAATGCCACTTTTCGGTAAGGAACGGTATACCAGTTTCAATAAGTCCAATATTGGTTAGCCATACATTTATTAAACCTGTTTGTGGCTTTAATAGAGTATATGCTACGCTGGCCACAATAACCCAGGACAGAAAGTGAGGTAGATATAAAATGGTCTGAACTGTTTTCTTAAATCGAGGGTATTTTAGTTCATTGAGCAGGAGTGCAAGGATGATTGGCATCGGAAAGCCAATCGCAAGATCAAGAAAGTTAAATACCAAAGAATTTCTCAATGCTCGTAGGAAGTCGGCATCGGTAAAAATCTTCCTGAAAGTGTCAAACCCGACCCATTCGCTGCCGGCATAACCCCTTGCGGGCTTGTAATCCATAAATGCCATACGAAGTCCTGGATATGCTGCATACTTGAACACAATAACACATATCACAGGAACCATTACGAGCAAATACAACCGCCAATCCCTTTTTATGTAGTACAATATTCCTTTTTTTCTAATGCGTTGATTTACTTTACCTTCCGTCACACCTATGTATCCTTCCTTTGTACATCTTTAAGAGGAACCCCCCTTAATTTAAGTATAGACAGGTCAGTGGGCAAATTCTATTCATTTTGCATAAAAGGATGTGCATTTTTGACCATTTATTCTGTTACCTTAACAAAATTGTCCATGTCAAACGTTTACATTTTTCGAATTTTAGTTCTTTTCGCTCATAAATCCGTTGATTTGATGCTTACTTTGATGAATTTATGCTATATGTTCGAGAAAAGCTATGGTTGAAATTCGTTGATAGCGATGCTATACTAAATATGCAAATATGACCAGAAAGGACTTTCATTATGGCACGTCCAAAGAAAGACATTGTTGAATATCGGAACTACGACTTACCTGTAAATTTTCCTGTCCTTGTACTCGCGGGTGAAAGATGGCACATATCAGATGTCAGAAGTAATCGCCTACATTTTCATAATTGCCTTGAAATTGGAATATGCCATAGTGACGAGTCAATTATGGAATTCCATGGTAAACCTGTCAGGATAAAGGCAGGAGATATAACATGCATACCAAGAAACCTTCCACACACTACATATAGTGCACCGGGCTTGTCTTCTTTGTGGAGTTATATCTTTTTAGATCCTGAGGAGCTGTTCAGGGATTATATGTACTACCAAGAGTTACCTTTATCTTTTATGCAGAATTTTCCGTTTCTTATTATTAATAAAGAAGAAAACCCAAAAATTTATTTCTTGCTAACCGCAGTTCTTGAAGAGGCCGAGCATAGAAAAACAAGTTTTCAGGCAAGTGTCCGAGGGTTACTTCTACCATTATGCATTGAGTTTCTGCGACTAAAGAAAGACCCACAGCATGAGGTTTTGGCTGCCCCACCAGAAAATGCTCTGGTAATTGCGCCTGCTCTTGATTATATTCGCAACAACTATTCAAATCATTTTCCAATTGATACCCTAGCCGATTTATGTCATCTAAGTGGTACTCATTTCAGAAGAATGTTTAATAGTATTATGGGCACAAGTCCCCTTGATTATCTTAATAATTTTCGTATTTATAAAGCTTGTATACTGCTACGTAGCACCGAAACAACAATCCTTTCTATATCAGAACAGGTAGGATTTCGTTCGGTATCCAGCTTTAACCGCTATTTTTCAAAAATAATGGGGATGTCACCAAGGGACTGGAAAACCCAAATGCTTCAATCAGAATCAAAGGATGGATGGAAAAAACAATCCATTCTGGAGTTCAGTGGCTGGCTGTAGTGAAATAAATGTCGTATTGTGAAGTATAATGCGATGAAAGAAAGGCATTATGATGCCTTTTTTGTTTGACAAAGCTCGAAGGTAAAAACTATAATAGTACATATAGTATATAAATAACAACTCCTACAATTATTTCTGATAACGTAAAGAAATGGGGTGCGTATTAAGTGACAAAACTGAAAGATACCATCCTGGATGAGCTTCAGTATACATCCCAGGATCTTCTTATTCGCAATAAGAGTATACTTGACTCAACGACAAAAATGTTAGATTCTAGTGCAAGAATATCCAGAACTCTATCCAAGGCTGCAACTCAATGTGGTTGTATAAAAATATACGCTGAGAAGCAGCAAATTCCTAAACTAACAGAAAACCTCGAAGAAATGCAGTCTCATATGCAAACTCATATAGAGGGAGCGCTATGCGACAATTGCCGTGAGCTTCTTGAAAAAGATATTGGACGCAATCTCTTCTACCTTTCCGCAATATGTAATACCCTTGATTTGAATTTATACGATATCATTATTAAGGAGTTAAAAAGGCTAAAACTTTTGGGTAAGTACAGTTTACGGTAATGGAAAAAGTTATAATACACTCGTTTAAAGACCACAATGCGTATGGTAGAGTATTTGGTCAAATGTTAAAATAAATGCCCCAATGCTTCTTCCACAGTCGCAACATATGAAACCTCAATTCCATCAAAACCTGCCATAGAATTGCTTTTGTTTCCAAATGGCACCAGGCATTTCTCAAAACCAAGACGTGCTGCTTCACTAATTCTCTTGTCCACTTGATTCACCGGTCTTATTTCTCCAGTAAGACCCACTTCACCCATAACAACAACCTTAGAGTCTATGGGCTTATTTTTATAACTTCCAGCAACACTTGCAATAATCCCCAGATCGCACGCTGGCTCATCAATTCTTATTCCACCGACAACATTTACATAAGCATCTAGATTATATAACTGCATTCCAACCTTTTTCTCTAAAACTGCCATAAGCATAGTTAGTCTGTTGTAATCTATCCCTGTTGCCATACGCCGCGCTATACCAAAGCTGGTTGGCGATACGAGTGCCTGGATTTCAAGCAGCATGGGCCTTGTCCCTTCTAAGCTTGCAACTATTACCGATCCCGATTGATTTTTAGCACGACTATCTAGTAACAATGCTGATGGATTACCCACTTCCAACAAACCTTGTTGTGTCATCTCAAACACACCTATTTCATTTGTAGAACCAAAACGGTTTTTAACGGCTCTTAGAATTCGATAATTTTGATGTCTCTCACCTTCAAAATACAAAACTGTATCAACCATGTGCTCAAGCACTCTCGGCCCTGCGATGGCTCCTTCTTTTGTAACATGCCCCACAATAAAAACAGTTATTCCTTGAACCTTTGCAATTCGCATCAGTTTCCCAGTAACTTCGCGAACCTGGCTTACACTTCCGGGGGCTGAAGTAAGTGCCTCACTATATACAGTTTGAATTGAATCGATAACTACAACTTTCGGTTCTATTTCATCAATTAGCGCATCTATATTTTCAAAATTCGTCTCAGAGATCATAAGTATACTCTCTTTATTAACTGAAAGTCTGTCAGCTCTAATTTTTATTTGCCTTATGGATTCCTCTCCTGAAACATAAAGCATTTTTAGTTTGTCTGATAACAAACCGCATATTTGTAGCAGCAGTGTGGATTTCCCTATTCCCGGATCCCCTCCTACAAGTATCATCGAACCTTCGACAATTCCCCCACCTAAAACCCTGTCCAATTCTTTCATACTGGTTTTAAGCCTATCTTCGGAATCTTTTGTTACTTCACTTAGCGGTACTGCTTTTGGTAACACAGCTGTGGAAATATTCCTTTGCTGCTTCTCCTGGATTTCCTCCGTAAAAGTATTCCACTCCATGCAAGCAGGGCATTTACCTAACCATTTACTTGTCTCGTAACCACATTCAGAACAAACAAACTTTGTTTTCGACTTCGCCAATACAAGAACCACCTTTATTTATAATACTTAAGAGCAAATACATATTAAAAGTTTCAAATATGCCTAAAATCCCCCATGCTTCATTAGACCTTTTAATACTAACACATACATCGCATGAGACCAAGTTAGTGGAATAACCCAGCATGGTTTTCCACTATTTTTATCAACTTGTTCTGGAAGAAACCCCAGGCTAGTTGCACTTTTTACACTCCATCTAAAATACTCTCGTGCTTTAGTTATGTTACCTATTTCAATATAGTATAGCGCAAGCCAAAGAGTGGATACAATCCATGGATTTCCGCCTGCATAATTATCTGCTTCATAGCGGTATATTCCACCAACATTATTGCACAAGAGAGTTTCTTCTATTTTTCTAACGGTATTACGAACTATAGTGTGATCAGGCTTATAAATATTAAATGGTACCACTGTTCCTAAAAGACTAATGTCAGTTTTATCATCAACCATAGAAACTTCTCGTGAATAGCCCTTTGGATTTACATTAATTACAACGGTGTTTGAAGATGGCTCACTGCCCCAGGGATTGAGCTTAACACGTACACTTCTTAAAAAGATTTTGTTTTCGCTATCTGCGTTATCCGTAAGGTTTACTTCGAGTGACTTTTTCATACTCTCTGCAATATTACGCCACTGATAGACTTTTTGTGTTTCAATACCCAACTGCTCAGCGATATTTGCAGCCGCATAAAAACCAGCTACAACAGCAGCTGTAGAATAAGTGTGCTCCCCCATTCTCTCTTCCCAAAGGTCAAAGGATGGTAGCGGCAATCCAGTATCACTGTCAATAAACCTTTCAAGAAATTTAGCGGCTTTATAAACATAAGGCCACACTTTCTCCAAGAAATGCATGCTTTTGACATGTAAAAAGTGTTGCCACATACCAAATATTATGCTTCCAGTCTCGTCAATCTGTATCCCCCATGAAGGTGCAAGATTACCGTTCATATGATATCGCTGATGCCAAAAGCCTTCACTATCCTGTGTTTTTAAAGCCCAGTCATAAAACTTCTCAGATTCTTTGAAAAGTCCTGCTTCATCAAGAGCACTTGCAATAAACGCTGCATCCCGACCCCAGCAATAAGCATATCTGCCGCATTGCGTAAAACCTTCATCTATCTCGGGTGAAGCTAAAAGTCCACCTGTATTTTTATCCGACATAAGTTTAAACAGAAGCAGAGACCTTTTATAAACCTTGTTGATTTCTTCATCACCACTATCAATATTTAAAGTTATATTTAAAAAATCCAACCAATACTGTTTTGTAAAACCTAAAAGCTCGTTATACCCAATATTTTTAACATCCTGTATTAAATCCTTTAATGAATTCATACTATGTGAGAAAACCAAATGAACTGTTATACATTTCTCTTGTCCAGGCGCGATGGTGCCAAAATCCCACAATAAAGCTCCATCCGGGGACATTCCAATACTGTCAATTCCATTTAGATATCCATCCCATAACGAACCAAAAGGGTTATTTCCAATCTGAAACTGTTTAACTTCCAAATCAGAGGCAATCGCCCAGTAGTTGCCATGTCTGTAATGTATAAGTGTATCTGTACTAAAGTCAAACATAGTATTTCCCAAATCAAATGTATGGGAAATTGTATGAGATGCCAACCCCATTTTTATATGAGAGGATTTTGCACCTATGTTTTTGACTGAATAATGGCGAACCAGTACATGTTTATCCGGAATACAAAAGTCTGTTTGAACAACCTCCAGCGACAGTTTGCTAATTTTCACAGTTGTTCTAAGTATATTAGTATCTTTTATGTAATTCTGTGTTGTTTCATGGTCACCTTCACTAAACCACATGGTGCTATTAGAAATATTTGCATCAAAAAAACCCGTCAGCATTTTTTCAATATGCTGAGGATGATCTATTTCAGGCCAATAAAGCCTAATAAGTTCCCCTGTTTCAGAGATACATCCTAGCATGCTGCCATTACCAACTACAGCATTATTTATATATGATTTGCCCATAATATCCTCCGATAAGAATGTTAACTGCTGTTAGAAAATTAACTCCGATAAAATTATATCATTCCCAGTAGACAAGTTAAACTAAATATTTCCCATAAATTGTACTAAAGACTTCTTACGTTAAATCCTATCGTATTTACTTTTTATATTAGAATTACTATTTGAATATTTAAAAGTTTGATACTAATAATATCTCTGATAAGGCAACGATTCATACATCTTTTCATAGACTCCTGGAAAAGTTTACTAATTTCAAATATTGATTGATTTACCAATCATAATTTTAACCTTCATGTAGAAAATAAGTCTATAGACATTAAATGCTCGACGGAGGAACATATGAAAATTTATGCCCATTTATTTCTATTTTCATTTTCATATATAATTCAATTGTTACTATTTATTTTAAGTGTATACTATTCAGTTATTATGATTTCGGGGTGGCTACCTCTTCCTAATAGAAAAAGAAAAAGTGACGATGTTGTATACTATAATAAATTCGCTATAGTTGTTCCTGCCCATAACGAAGAAAAGGTTATTAGAAGCATGGTTGGAAGTCTTCAAAAGCAACAATATGATAAAGAGCTGTTTCAAATTTTTGTAGTATGCGACAATTGTACAGATAATACCGAGTATGAAGCTAGTAAAACACAAGCAAGAATACTTGTACGTAATAATGACGAAGAAAAAGGCAAAGGATATGCACTGGAATGGGCTTTTGCAAGAATTTTCTCTTTAGAGGAAAATTACGATGCCATATGCGTGTTTGATGCCGATAATGTAGTGTCAGGAACGTATCTTATCGAAATGAACAAAATGCTCAATGATGGACATGAAGTAATTCAAGGGTATATTGACAGTAAAAATCCTTTTGATTCGTGGATCTCTATCTCGTATTCTATAGCCTTTTGGTTATCCAACAGAATATTTCAACAGCCCCGATATAATCTTGGTTTATCAGGCAGTTTATGTGGAACAGGATTTTGCATACGTACCTTAGTTTTAAAAGAAATGGGCTGGGGTGCTACTTGCCTTACAGAGGATTTAGAGTTTACAATGAAACTTTTGCTCAATGACAAGAAAGTAGCATATTGTAAAAATGCCATTGTCTATGACGAAAAGCCTTTGACCTTTGCACAATCATGGAGACAGAGAAAACGCTGGATGCAAGGGCATACAGACTGCGCAAAAAGATATTTACCAAAGCTGTTCAAAAAGTCATTTAAAGAAGCAAATTTGGCTGCTTTTGATGGAGGTATTTATTTGTTTCAGCCAATTCATTTTATATGTTTTGGATTGGCAGCTATTTTTTCATGGTCAGAAGTGGTTCTTCCATCAGTTCCGTTTTACATAATGGGGTACTCTTTTCCTACCGAAGTCTGGTCATTCATTGTCTTAATTCAGATTACATTTGGTCCATTAGTCGTGTTATTTGATAGAAAGTGGGATCTTAGAGTTCTGTTGGGTTTTGTCATCTATCCTTTCTATTGTTTTACATGGCTTCCAGTAACCATTGCAGGAATAAAGGATGCCGAAAAAAAAGAGTGGAACCATACCACCCATAGTAGGGATATTTCCATTGATGAAATCGAAAGCTGATTGTTGAGCCATTAAAGCTATATTGTTGGCGTTTAGCAAGATGGTTCGTAGCTCAAAACGGGCTAATTTTAACATGCGAAGCATGACACTTCCATTGTTACAGTCAAAGTTCATAGCTCAAAACGGGCTAAATTTAAATCTTAGGCTGGATTATTAGCGATAAACATATCAAAATTTCGTCTTTCTATAATTTAAATTCGCTTTTTGTCGACATATATTACAGGAAATATCATGCGTGGGAGGATTTACTCAATGAATAAGGATGAAAAGAAAGACAAAAAGAGTATGAGTCAACTATCATTAATAATTACTCCAATAATAGGTGCCATAATAGGACTTGCCTTAAGTATTAAGACAGGTGACGTTTTAGTATTTATTATTGTGGGAGCATTCTCTTTTATAGAGGCAATTGTAGTTAAGAAGCTATTTGAAATTGAAGTTAGAAAAATTGCAAATACGCTTGCAGATAAAATGCAAAAAATTAAAGAAGGCGATTTCACAGTCATGATAGCATCAAAAGACTACGGTATTATCGGTCCTGTTGCTTCAACAATAAACTCTGTTTTAAGTGACATTAGAAAACTAATCGATGGTTTTTTTCAACTTGCTCTTACTATTAGAAGTGCATCCTATACAATAAATTCTGTATCAAAAAATGCAACAGAGGCTGTGCATGTAATCTCTCAAACTTCAGATGAAATATCAAAAGGTGCAATAAGTCAAGCTGAAGAGGCACAAAAAGGTGTTCTATCAGTAGAACAACTATCTAATCAAATAAACTCTGTTTATAATAGTTCTAATGAAATAATGGTAGAAACCGAGAAAATTGCGCAGGTTAACGTGGCAGGCGTTGAAGCAGTTCAATCTCTTAAGGAAAAGTCAGAAGAAAACTATAGTGCATCTGAAAAAATCTTCTCTGTTATTGAAAAACTAGTTAATGCAGTTCAAGAAATTACTTCTTTTACAGACTCAATTGAAAGCATCACCGAACAAACAAATCTTCTAGCTCTTAATGCAGCAATTGAAGCAGCACGTGCAGGTGAAGCCGGACTAGGTTTTGCTGTTGTTGCTGACGAAGTGCGAAAATTAGCAGACCAAAGTAGAAAATCAAACCTTGAAATCACTAATCTCGTTGAGAGTATCAGCGAAGATTCCAAAATGGCTACTGAAGTAATGGATACTTTGAGGAAAACTACCGAAGAGCAGACATTATCCGTTGATACAACACAACAGGCATTCGATGATATTGCTAACGCAATCTATGCGATAGTGGACAAATTTAAGGGTGTTGACGAAGCAGTGAAAAAAATGGAGTCTGATAAGGATGAAGTAATTACAGCTATAGAACATATATCATCAGTATCAGAAGAGACTGCTGCATCAAGTGAAGAAATGTCAGCAACTACTAGCTCACAATTAGATGCTTTTGAAGAATTACAAGAAGCATCTAAGAATCTCGAGAACCTTGTTGTTAATCTTGATGAAAGGTTAAAACGCTATAAAATTAATTAATATAAAAAACCAGTTGACACAAAAGGTGTTGTCTTATAGACAACACCTTTTTATGTTTACCATCCTTTCACAACCATAATGCCACATCATAGTCTTTAGTTCAAAGACAATACCTTTTTATTTTCCAATTAATTAAGTTTCTAAAGCTTACCACCTATAATTGAACCTTAACCGCCTTAACACCTTGGGGTGTATCTTGTAGTTCTATGCCCATTTCCTTTAGTTTATCGCGTATTTCATCGGCACGCTTGAAATCACGTTCCGCCCTGGCTTTTTGACGTTCTTCAATCAAAGCCTCAACCGTTTCATCTAAAGTGTCATCATTTTCTTTGGTCATAATACCAAGTACTCCTGTTAGTTCTTTAAGCAAAACAAGGGCTTTACTTATCGTCTTTTTACCAACTTTTGAGGTAGTATTAATTTTGGTGTTTATATCTCTTACCAGGTCAAAAANAACAGCAAGAGCATCTGCCGTATTAATATCATCTTCCATAGCCTTTATAAATTTCTCACGATAAAGGTCTATATCCTCGTAGATATGCTCTTCAAAAGTATCTTGCTCAGAGTTTGACAGTAGAAACTCCAGGTTATTCCTGCACTCGTATATCCTACTTAAGGCACTTTTAGCTTGTTCAAGCAATTTATCACTAAAATTTATCGGACTTCTATAGTGAGCCGATAGCATAAAGAAACGAACTACTTCATAATCATAATGCTCTACAATGTCTCTGACTGTAAAAAAGTTGCCCTTGGATTTTGACATTTTCTCATTGTTAATATTTATGAAACCATTATGAAGCCAATATCTTGCAAAGGTTTTATCATTGCAGGCCTCACTTTGAGCTATCTCATTTTCATGGTGTGGGAAAATTAAGTCTTGCCCACCACTGTGTATATCAATAGTTTCCCCTAAAAATCTATTTGCCATGGCCGAGCACTCAATATGCCAGCCCGGTCTCCCTTTGCCCCAGGGACTTTCCCATGCAGGCTCACCGGGTTTTTGTGACTTCCACAGTACAAAGTCCATCACATTTTCTTTGCGCTCATCCACTCCAATACGGGCACCTGCTTCAAGCTCTTCAATGTTGTATCCTGACAGTTTGCCATATTCCTCAAACTTAGATGTTTTAAAATAAACATCCCCATCTACTTCGTAGGCATAGCCTTTGTCAATTAGGGTCTTTATCATGTCAATAATTGCATCCATATTATCTGTGGCCTTTGGTGCAACTGTTGCATCTTTAATTCCAAGCCCTCGAGCATCAATAAAATATTCCTGTATAAACCTGTCGGCTACTTCGGGAACTGTTTTACCTTCTTCATTAGCTCTTTTGATCATTTTGTCATCAATATCAGTAAAGTTTTGTACAAACTTCACCTTATATCCCCGATATTCCAAAAAGCGTCTTAATACGTCAAATACAATAAATGGACGAGCGTTGCCTATATGAAAATAATTGTATACTGTGGGACCACAACTATACATTGTTACCTCACCAGGTTTTAAAGGAATAAATTCTTCTTTTGACTTTGTTAATGTATTATATAGTTTCATAAAAATCACCCTTTACATTTTTTCTTATTAGCCTTTATTATTTATACTTACTGGCTTGCTCAATCATTTCTTCAGGTTTTCCGTTTTTAATGGTCGGCGAAGGTTGGGAATTATGAACTGTACTATAAGGTGGTACCGAGCGTGTTAACCACACATTACCGCCTATTACTGTATCATGGCCAATAACTGTATCTCCACCTAAGATTGTCGCTCCAGCATAGATTATTACATTGTCCTCGATATCGGGATGTCGTTTTACACCCTTTACAGGATTCCCTTTTTCATCAAGGGTAAAGCTCTTCGCGCCAAGAGTTACTCCTTGATAAACTTTTACACGATTGCCTATAACACAAGTTTCACCAATAACAACACCTGTTCCATGATCAATGAAGAAATACTCTCCAATTGAGGCTCCAGGATGTATGTCAATTCCAGTTCTTCTATGTGAGTACTCAGACATTACCCTTGGAATAATAGGCACCCCTTGCTTATAAAGAACATGGGCTAGTCTATGTATACTTAATGCTTCAATTGACGGATAGCTAAGCAGTATTTCTTCCCTGCTTCTTGCTGCGGGATCACCTTCATATGCTGCATCAATGTCCTTATTAAGTAATTCGCGGATCCTTGGAAGCTCTTCCAAAAGCTCAATGGTTATTTGATTTGCTTTGTCTTTGCATTTTGTACAAGTTCCCTGTACGATATCTTTTATATCACATTCATTTATTAAACATCTTTCTATAAGGCTCTTTAACTCCAAAGCTGCGCTTCTAATATTATTACCCGCAATTATGTTTATGTTTGCTTCATCTATTGGGTACTTTTCATATACACCTGGAAAAAGAGCAGATCTAAATTGATGTAATACTTTATATATTTGCTCCTTACCCGCAAGTCCTATGGTCTTATCATTAAGGAAATGGGTTTTATTTATATGTTCTAATTTATTTGCTATCTTTGGTAGCTCGTGGTTTAACCATTTATTCAGTTCCATAAATATCCTCCGGTATATATGTAGTACAATAATTTTGTAGTATCTAACAGCCATAGTGAATTAGCATTTTGTGATTTCACACTATTCGTTTGGCTATAAATGGTCAGTGAAAACTGTTTCATCAAGTTTATAATACATATTATAATGTAATAAGTAAAATTACATAGTATAATGTAAATAAATAAAATTCATTTATGGTGCTTACTTAGTAAAGAATAATTATACTTATACATAGTTAACTTTACAATGTTACATAGTTTGAATTTTGTTGTGCAATATACTATGTTTATGGACGTAAGTTTGTCACCGCATGTTTTACAGCTAATTTGTTACTAAAGTTACATCACTAAAGCTTACGATATCAATTATAATTGATTTACCAAAACTACACAAGTAACATTGGGCATAGAAAAGTGTTTGCTCTAAATCGGGAAAGGTGCATTTAATATAACAAATAGTAACTATCAATGTAGTATCAACAGCGTAATTAGTTTTCTCAAAATTAGGAAAAGGTGCTGTGGCATTTAACAGCGTAATAAGTTTACTCACTATATCAAATGGGTTATTTTAAGGCTTATTCAAAGCCAGAATATATATAATAAAAATAAATGTTCTAAAGTAAATGAACTGGGTATTTTGTGGCTAAACGCGAAATTGTTTACTTTGGAATTAAAATACCTTATAATAAAGCAACACAATATGGTAAGTAATAAAATTTGGAGGGGTAAACATGGATGAAACCAGTAAAGTATCCAACTTTATTCAAGATATTATTGAAGAAGATTTAAGAACTGGAAAGGTTAATAAAGTACACACTCGGTTTCCACCTGAGCCAAATGGCTATCTTCATATAGGGCATGCAAAAGCAATTTGCATTGATTTTGGTATGGCAGAAAAGTATAATGGGTTGTGCAATCTTCGCTTTGACGATACCAACCCTACCAAAGAAGATATCGAATATGTAGATTCTATCATTGAAGATATTAAATGGTTAGGTTTCGATTGGGAAGACCGCCTATACTACGCTTCGGACTATTATGATCAATTTTACGATTATGCTGTTACATTGGTTAAAAAAGGCTTAGCTTATGTAGATGATCTAACCGCAGAGGAGATTCGTGAATATCGCGGAACTTTAACAGAACCTGGCAAAGATAGCCCTTATCGCAACCGTTCTATTGAAGAAAATTTAGATCTATTTGAACGTATGAAAAATGGAGAATTCGACAATGGGGAACGTGTGCTTCGCGCAAAGATAGATATGGCTTCTCCAAATATGAACATGAGAGACCCTGTAATTTATCGTATCCTCAAGGCACCTCATCACAGAACGGGAGATAAATGGTGCATATATCCGATGTATGACTTTGCTCATCCCCTTGAGGATGCAATAGAGAATATAACTCATTCTTTATGTTCCCTGGAATTTGAGGATCACAGGCCATTATATGATTGGTTCCTTGAAAAGTTAGAAATTGAAAACCCTCCACGTCAATTTGAATTCGCACGATTAAATCTTACTTATACAATGATGAGTAAAAGAAAGTTACGGAATTTAGTTGAGAATAACATTGTGGATAGCTGGGATGATCCAAGGATGCCTACTCTTTCGGGACTGCGTCGTAGAGGATTTACACCCGCATCAATACGCAATTTCTGCGACTTGATAGGTGTCTCGAAAACTTATAGTGTTGTAGATTATGCATTTCTTGAACACTGTATCCGTGAGGATTTAAACAAAAAGGCTCTGCGTGTCATGGCTATTTTGGATCCTCTTAAAGTGATAATTGACAACTATCCCGAAGATTTAACAGAAGAAATGGACGTGGAAAATAATCCTGAAGCACCAGAGACAGGCACACGTAAAGTTCCTTTCTCTCGTGAGTTGTATATTGAGCGCGATGATTTTCAGGAAAACCCGCCCAAAAAGTACTTCCGCTTAAAGCCAGGCGCAGAAGTGCGGCTTAAGAATGCTTATATTGTTAAATGCGAGAGTTTTGTTAAAGATGATGATGGCAATATTATTGAGGTACATTGCACATACGATCCTGAAAGCCGTGGTGGTAGCGCGCCTGATGGTAGAAAGGTGAGAGGAACCATTCAGTGGGTCTCAGCACGACATGCAGAAGATGCTGAAGTTAGGCTTTATGACCACTTATTCACCAAGGAAAATCCGGATGATGTATCTGAGGATGGAGATTATATGGAAAACATTAATCCTGACTCTCTAATAGTTCTTAAAAATTGTAAGCTTGAGCCTTCATTGAAAGGTGCTAAACCCGGTGAAGCATTCCAGTTCATACGCACAGGTTATTTTTGTGTGGACAGTAAAGAGTATAAAAAAGGAAATCTTGTTTTCAATCGTACAGTCTCCTTGAAGGATACTTGGGCAAAAATTGTTAAAAAACATTCATAAGTTACTCGTATTAGCAGAAGACCAATATTAATAATAATAGAAGACTTAAAACTATTCCAAATATTTAAGGCAGTTTCAATTCGAAGTTGAAACTGCCTTTCTCATTATCCACCAAATACTATGCAACTAATAATTATAGTGGTCTGTTGAATTTACATAAACATTACTAAGCCTTTCGCAAAACAGCATTTGACTTTTTAATCCATATCTATAAAAAGTCTTTCACCCTCTTTTACCATGCCAAGCTTTTCNCGTGCTATTTTTTCTACAAACTCGTCAGTTTCAATAATTGTTTGCTGTTCGAGAAGCTCATCTTGAATTGCTTCCTCTTTTGAAATCCTATGTTCCAATGCCTTTATTTGTGTTTGAATCATTAATATTTCATCTTGTTGCTTAAAGTAGGTAACAACAAAGTATACAATAAGNCCTGACATAAGAAACAGCATTATAATGTTCCACTTTTTCTTCTTTTGCATATAAACTCAACCCTATCTTTTGTAAAATGTATGTAAAGTTCTTATCACGGGTTCGGGCCGTTTAGCTTGTTTGCCCCCATCTTAAAAGTAGTATGCTTAAAAATAATCATAAAGTCAAAAAATAGCAATATCTAATAAATACATTTTACCATAAAACAGCGAAAACGCAATAACTAACTGATTTGGGCTTCCTACTATTGCATTTAGTAGCAACTACCATTATAATATGAGTAGTTTGCATCCATAGTTACTAGAGCATTTTGCGATGTTATATATTTGAATATCGTTGAACAATATATTGTAGTTATGCATATATGCCACTCATCACATATTGTACAGCTATATTTAATAGTTGCATCGTGAAAGCGTTTACAAGAAAGACGGCGAGAATTTTATGAATGTTTTCTTATTTATACTTACTAATAACCTTATTCCCATTTTTACATTAATTTTCATTGGTATCTTAGTTGATAGGAAGTTTCAACTTAACGTATCAACTCTCTCAAAACTAAACTTGTATGTTTTCGTACCTGCTTTTATTTTCGTAAACGTATATACTACTCAAATACCTTTGGAAATGNTAAAAGCGCTGGCAATAGCACTTTTAATTCTTTTTNCTAACTGGCTCCTTAGCCTATTGATAGGCAAAATACGAAAGTTCGATGCGAGTATGACCAACGCTTTTGCAAGCTCAATTATGTTTTATAATTCTGGAAACTTTGGTATCCCCTTAATTACACTCGTATATTCAAGTAAACCGTTTTTAATAAATGGCGAAACACCCTATCTTGACTTCGCCCTAACTGTACAAGTAATAGTCTTGATAGTTCAAAATGTGTCATTGAATACTCTTGGGGTTTTCAATGCTACTAGAGGCACCTCGGGGAGCATCAAAACTGCGTTAAAAAAATCCCTATCACTACCAGCAATATATTTTGTAATAGCTGCATTTATATTTAAGTTTATACCATATGACTTAACTCAATTTCCTTTGTGGCCTGCACTTAATTATGCAAAAAACGGTTTGATATCAATTGCACTGATAACTTTAGGTGTTCAATTATCACATACAAAATTCAAACTAAAAGATCCAAATGTTTACCTTTCGGTGTTAACAAGACTACTATTAGGTCCAGTAGTTGCACTATTTCTGGTCTTTGTTTTCGGTTTGGATGGTATTATAGCTCAAGTTATGATTATTTCTGCAGGTTTGCCTACAGCAGTTAATACTGCATTAATTGCAGTGGAGTTTAAAAATAAGCCAGATTTTGCATCCCAGACTGTTATGGTAGCTACACTTATGTCGTCTATAACGTTGACTGGGGTAATATACTTTGCCACAAAAATGTTCCCGGTGTTTTAGGTTAGTTAACGGAAATATGCGGACTTGAAACCATTAGTTCTATACTTTTCGCATTATGTTTTTTAAGGATTTTAGTCTGCGCCTAGCCTTCACGCTGTAATTTTTCAGTCTTTTACTGGTTTTTTCTTTGCCCATCCCTATTAATTTCATTAGCCATCTGATCGGAGGCTTTAACAGCTTTATTAGCTTAGCAAAAGGCCATATTATTAGCTTAACAATAAAAGTTAGGATTTGTGTCACCCAGCGTGAGAACAAACAATTATATACGATTATACCCAATAGCATTGATATAAAAAAATATAGTCTAATTTCACCTTGATTACTTAAGTAGGCTGCTATAAAAACCAACATAGCAGTAAACACCCAAAAAACAATGTCCTCTATGCAAACTAAAAAAGGACGTGTTTTTAGAGCTTTTCTTTTCATCCTGAACAAATCATAGATAAAACCCGTGATAATGCCGGCACCTATGGCGCTTAAGAAAACATATACTTCATGCAACATATATTATAACCCTATTTAAACAGACTTGAAAAAAATCCACCTTTTTGCTGTGGCGCAGTTGTATCCAAGTATTCTATAAGAGCAATCTCTCCTTCTACATCTAAAGCAGCGCTTTCTACATCCAGCTTATTGATATGCATATTAGCACCACGAACAATTACCAGGCCCAGCAAAGTATCAACTACAATACATTCCTCATTGAAGCTTTCAACATTTTGCACACCAGTAATTATCATTTTTTTTCTATCTCTAAGCGTAATATTTTGATGCTCACGCTCAAGTAGCTTCTTTTCCTCAGCCATGATTATCACCACCACTCATATATTCCAACGGTTCCTCATACATTACAACAGCATTTTTTAGTAGATGACTGCCTATACACATCTAATACAAAGTAAGTCCATGTATTGGAATTCTATGAAACTAAAAAGGACAATATGCTTATTATTTGCACACTTCTTATAGCCAGAAGACACACAAAACTTTGTTTTTGTAGTATAATGGAAAAGAATTTACAGTTTTCATCTAAGTAATATAGGGAAAAGTTTAAGGGGGTTTTTATATGGAATACATGCCAGGCAGGTTTCGCCCGACAATTACAAGAAGTGATATAAAACTCAGAGCAAAGACATCCTTGTCCGGCAGGTGGGGTTCTGCTATTTTAGTTTTAATTATTTACGTTTTACTAGGGTTAGGATGCGGATTAATACCAATACTTGGAGCAATACTCCTCGTACCACCTTTAGAGTTTGGATTAAGTGTCTTTTACTTAAAGTTCTATAGAGAGCGTGATACTCAGATAGAAAACCTCTTCTGTGGTTTTAACATGTTTGGTAAAGTGCTCGCAGTATATTGGCTTACTACTTTATATGTTTTTCTTTGGTCATTGCTTTTTATTATTCCAGGCATTGTGGCTTCTTATAAATATTCACAGGCAATGCTCATATTATATGACAATCCTGAGATTACAGCCTCTGAAGCCATTCGTAGAAGTGGTGCCATGATGTACGGCAATAAGCTCACATTATTCATACAAGATTTAAGCTTCATTGGTTGGTTCATTCTATCGGTTTTCCCGGGCTTTTACATAGGTTTTTTGTGGTCAATTCCATACTATTACACCGCTCGAGTAGCTTTTTATGAAGACCTCGTATATTCAGCATTTTATGCTTAACAACACAGGCAACACAGGGGGACGGTTCTTTTGTGTCAAATAACACAAAAGAACCGTCCCCCTGTGTTGGGTCTAGAGAATTTCAATCATTTCAGGGGCTTCTTCCTTGCGAACATGTTCGGTAACCTTCTTTACCCGAAATTTTGTTGAGCTCTCACCAAAACTTATTTCAATAATATCGCCTTCTTTTACAATTGAGCCGGGTTTGGCCACTTTGCCATTAATAGTTACCTTTTGTCTATTGCATGCTTCTTGGGCAAGAGTTCTTCTCTTTATCACACGACTTACTTTCAAAAATTTATCAATCCTCATTCTCTCTCTCCTTTAAATATTACCTTTGCTTCATCCCACAAAACATCCATTTCTTCAAGTGTCATGTCTGTAAGTTGTTTGCCATTTTCAGAGCTTTTGGTTTCAATATATTCAAACCTTTTAATAAATTTGTTTATCGTCTTTGTTAAAGCCAACTCGGGCTCAATCTTTAAAAACCTCGATACATTAACTATTGCAAATAAAAGATCGCCTAACTCCTCTTCGGTTTTCTGCATGTCCATGCTCTCATACGCCTGTTGAAGTTCATCCTTCTCTTCCTCTACTTTTTTCCATGCATCCTTTACATCATCCCAGTCAAATCCTACTTTTGCAGCTTTTTCTTGAACTTTATAACTTCGTATCAGAGCTGGAAGTATTGACGGAATATCTTTGAGAATTTCAGTTTGGGTTCCAGCACCCTTTTCCTTCTTCTTTACTTTATCCCACAAATCAATAACATCATCTGCAGTTTCTGCATGACCTTTGCCGAATACATGCTCATGCCTGTGTACCATTTTTTTACTTACACCATCAATAACGTCGTGGATAGTAAAATGGCCTTCCTCTTCAGCAATTATTGCATGAAATACAACTTGTAAAAGTACATCACCCAACTCCTCACAAAGCTTATCGGGACGTTTTAAATCAATTGCTTCAAGAACTTCATAGGTTTCTTCAATAAAAGATTTTTTTAGTGATTCATGACTCTGTTCTCTATCCCAAGGACACCCATTTGGGCCTCTAAGTGTTTTCATGATTTCTATGAAATCTTCAAGACTATACCGTTTCTTTTGCAATTTATCACTCCATTCAATGCATTTGATGTATCGTAATAAAATTTAGCATTTAGCCAAGCTATTTATGGTGTAGAGTTCTATCTATTTAAATCACATGGCCCACATATTTTTTCTATACTTCTTGGAATAGCATCCCGTGAGTTCTTCCATGGAGCATCCTGGTTCTTGTAATCAAACTTCAGTGTGAACCAGTTTACTTCTTCTTTTATTCTGTCCAAATGAATTAATTCCATTGACATTAATGTCATCACAAACTCACTTCTTTGTTTCCTGTTTAAATGTTTCAATGAGCCTTCAAGTAACATCTTTAGATGAGGCAAACAAAATCCTTTCTTTGAAACAAAAAGCTCCTTGAAGTCCGGCTCTTTGAAAAAAAGATATAGTATAACATCTGTAAACTTACCCATATTAAAACTTATCTTTTCACATATTGTACAACTTTTTTCAAGTTCATTAAGCTTGTCTATCATGCAGTTAACGAAATTTACTGATGCATCTTTATTCTTAAAGCCCTTTTTTATATGCTCTAAAGTACCAGTTTCCATTTCTTTTTTAAGGTTTGACTCTTCTTTTTCATACATTTTACGTAAAATCTCATTTTGCTCCATAAGGTGAGTATCAATTACAAGACCTAATGGCAGGCGATTTTCCTGTGTGTTGTACAACTTTGTAAAATGGAGATTACAAAAACCCTTTTTATTGGTTTCAATTCTGCTATCTGGCTCCATCATTGACGGTCCTAATGTGTACTTTAGTGCATCATCCTCTAGTCTCTTTTCAAGAATACACATTGGGCATTCACAATCTTCTCTAAATGCTTCACTTACAGGTATTGTATAAATACGTTCCTTCAAAAAAATACCACCTTTCGCAAGTGTTTTTATCTACTTGGGATTTATATAGCAAATTATCCAATGGTTTCTGCTATACCATTGAACACAAATCATGATATAATTCATTTTAACACTAGTTTGTAAAAAAAGATATCTTCTAACAAAATCAAGTTGTATAATAAGTATCATATAACAGCTGTGTAACTATACTTACATAGTATTGGGGGAAATTATGTATCGCATTATATCTACAAAGAATAATAACTTAAAAGTTAAAATTAATGACTTTAATCCTTTTCATACATTTTTATGTGGACAATGTTTTCGTTGGAATTATGATGGCGAACGTTTTTGGACAGGTGTGGCTCTCGGGCGCTTTGTAAGGTTGGAATGGGATGGCGAAGTATGTNTATTTTATGATATGGATGAACAGGAATTTGTAGATAAATGGGTAAACTATTTTGATCTAAACACAGACTATAGCTCAATAAAAAAAAGACTTGCCAAAAAGGATGAACACTTAAAAGAAGCAGTATCCTATGGTTACGGAATACGTCTTTTACGTCAGGATTTATGGGAAGTAATTTTATCATTTATCATATCTCAAAACAATGGTATACCAAGGATTAAAGGAATCATCGAAGCACTAAGCAGCAGTTATGGAAAAAAAATAAACAAAGAATATGGAGCCTACGCATTCCCTGACTTTACAGTGCTTGCTAACACCTCTTTACAGGATTTAAACACTTGCCGAGCAGGTTACCGCTGTAAATATATATTATCAACCGCACAAAGGTTGGATGACTCTCCTTCACTGTTAAGTAATATTAGAAAACTCCCCGCTAAAGAAGTTAGAGATATTTTACTTTCTTTTATAGGTATAGGAGAAAAAGTGGCTGACTGTATTCTTCTTTATAGTGGCATTGACAGAACGGCATTTCCTATAGATCGATGGGTTAAGCGTGTTATGGAAGAGTTATACTTTAAAAAGGAGACAAGTGTGAAAGATATACGCGATTTTTCCCACAGTTATTTTGGTGATTTAACTGGAATCTCTCAACAGTATCTTTTCTATTATGCCAGAGAAAACAAAATAGGAGTTTAGGTTTTGGGTCAATTCCAAAAGTAAATTAGACTTTTAGTTTAGGTTTTGTTAAGTGAGGTTTTTGCTAAATGTTGAAAAAAGCAATTTAGCCGTGTATAATGTTAAATATTGCATAAATATATTGATAATTCAAGTTAAGATTTTTGGCGAAGGATACTGATATGAAACATCTATTTATTGTTAATCCTGTAGCAGGTAAAGGCAAAGCCTTAAAGCTTGTCCCACATATAAATTCATTAATGGAAAAGCTGTCACTTTCCTATGATGTAGAAATAACTAAAGCGCCGAAACATGCTACAGAAATTGCAAGAGAGTACATACAATTAAACAAGAATTTAAGAATATATGCTGTCGGCGGAGACGGTACCCTCAATGAAGTTTTGCAGGGCGTAGCGGGTAGTCATGCTGCTATTGGAAATATTCCAGCTGGCACAGGTAATGATTTTTTAAAAAACTTTAGTAAATTGTCCGATCCCGTCAAATGCCTTTCTGAGATTATCCATACTCAGCCAGAACCTGTTGATTTGTGCAAAATGAATGATCTATACTTTATAAATATTGCATCTGCAGGGTTTGATGCTGATGTAGTTGCAAATACACAGTACGTTAAGCGCCTACCTTTACTAAAAGGNAAAGTAGCCTATATTGGAGGTATTTTGCTGTCTCTTATCAGACTTAAAAACTACACAGCCACTTTTTATATTGATGATGAAGAAATACATATGCCAAGTGTCCTGTTGTCAGCGTTTGCTAATGGCAAATATTATGGGGGCGGTATGAAGGCGGTGCCTTCTGCCCTGACAGATGATGGATTTCTTGATATATGTCTTGTAAAAGGTTTGGGAAGGTTAAAGATATTCCGCTTCTTCCCAAAATTTATTAAAGGAAATCACATTCACATGGATGAGGTTACAATTAAACGCTGTCGTTCGTTTAGAATGGTAAGCCCATCACCTGTACATGTAAATGCTGATGGTGAATTGTTCGAGTTAAGTGAAATCAACATAGAGCTTATAGAAAAAGGTGTTAACTTTATTAAACCAAATTAATAAATTAATTCATAATGTAGTAACTGTAAGTATTTTTTTTACCAGTTGTTCAACACATTCATTCAAAGTTGAGGATTCTGTATCCAAAGTAATGTCTGGATTTTCAGGTTCTTCATAAGGTGCAGAAATGCCAGTGAACTCTTTTATCTCCCCCACTAAAGCTTTTTTATATAACCCCTTTGGATCTCTTTTTATACAAGTTTCCACATTTGTCTTAACATAAACCTCAATAAATTTACCTTTTGATTTCTCTCTTGCCATATGTCTCATTTTAGCCATAGGAGATATGAATGAAGCTATAACTATAAGACCTGCATCCTGAAACAATGCACACACTTCTGAAATGCGCCTGATATTTTCCATTCTGTCTTCTTCTGTGAATCCCAAGTCACTATTTAGTCCAAACCTTATATTATCCCCGTCAAGTCGATATACTGCCTTTCCTATACTATTGAGTATCTTTTCGACTTCTACAGCAATAGTAGATTTCCCAGAGCCTGAAAGACCTGTGAGCCAAACAACAACCCCCTTTTGACCTAGGACTTTAAATCTGTCCTGCTCTGTTACCTTACCAGAATGATAGGTAATATTATTACATTTCATTGGATTCATCAACCTCTCTAACAATATGATTTAATTGCATTTTCCGGTATTGCGAAGGAGAACAGCCTTTTATTTCGCGAAACGTTCTATTGAAGGTTGAAAGACTGTTAAACCCACTGCTATAAGCTATGTTTGAGATACTTTCTTTATTTAGTACAATACTTTCTTCAGCATGTTTAATTCTAATTTCATTAAGGTATTGACGAAAAGGAGTATCAAAAACACTGTTAAATAGTCTGGATAAATAATACTCACTAAATCCAAACTTTTCAGCAGTCTTCTTCAATGTTATCTGCTCATGGTAATTATTTTCAATATACTGGGCGACTTGCCCAACCTTATAGAGTAAATCTTTTCTGCATGTGCTTGCAAGAGTCTCTTTACCATCTGTTTCTTTTACTATTACTGATAAAATATCATATATTCGCGCCAATAATGTAAAACGTGAACCTGGCTCTATGTTATTTACCTCATTGATCATTTTTTCAATATGTTGGTAGATATTAGAATGAAGGTTGTTATTCATTTGCTTTTTAATGAGAATGGATTTTGATAGGTAAGGAAAATCCTCATCAAATATGTTGCCACCGTTTATAGCATGTAAATCAAATATAATGAAAATACGTTCGCTTCCCGGTGATAGTGGAAAACTATGTATATCTCCACCAGAAATGAACACAATATCTCCCTGTTCCAGATCATATTTGCGATTGCTAATAACAAGCTTAGAACTTTTTTTTGCTGCAACAACAATCTCAATAGCCTTATGCCAATGGGATGGATATGTAAATGCTCTATCTTTGTTATTTATGACCCTTACGGGAAAGGGCCCAGAGAACATATTCATTTCTACAAGATTTTTGATATGCATATAAATAAACCCCTATCTCATTTTATATGAAAATGAGACAGGGGACAAGTGAAAGGGTATTTTACTATTCAACTGTTACTAATGCCTTCAATGGCGCTTTACCCATAAGCTCTATACTTCTTTTATCTGGCTGTGAACCGCCAACATACACTTCAAAATCACCAGGCTCGATAATGTTTTGACCATCTTCATTCACAACTGCAAGCTGCTCGGGTAATATATCAAAGGTTACCTCTGTGGACTCTCCTGGGGCAAGCTTTATTCTCTTCATTCCCGAAAGTTGCCATGTGGGTACCACACAGCTTGCTTCTAAGTCCTTAATATAAACCTGGGCCACTTCTTCTCCAACCATATTACCCGTATTCGTAATATTTACTGATATTGTAAAGCCTTCACCTGCTTTAATTTTAGTTGTTGAAACATTCAAACTACTATAATCAAATTGAGTATAGCTTAAACCAAAACCAAATGGATATAGGGCTTCATTTTTCATATATCTGTAGGTGCGGTTTTCCATGGAATAATCAGTAAATTCGGGTAGTTCTTCTGTGGTTCGGTAAAATGTAATTGGGAGTTTTCCCGATGGGCTAGTTTCTCCAAACAACACCGATGCTATTGCTCTTCCACCCTGCGCTCCAGGGTACCATGCATTCAATATAGCAGAAACATTTTCATCCGCCCAGTTAACTGATAATGCGCTACCCGTTAACAAAACTAGTATAACTGGTTTCCCAGTGGCACAGACCTTTTCCATTAGCTCCTGCTGTTGTCCAGGTAGATTCAAGTCATATTTGTCACCCGAGCCATATGCGTTACTTTTATGCATCTCCTCGCCTTCAATGCTGGAATCCAGACCTAGGCAAAGTACAACAACATCAGAATTTTCAGCACATATAACGGCTTCTGCTAATCTGTCTCCTGGTTCACCAAGTCCTTGTATTCTGTCTTCAAACAAGTGGCAGCCCTCTGAATAACGAAGTCTTACATCATCCCCAACCACTTCTCTTATACCATCGATAACTGTGATATATTCAGATGCTCTTCCCTCGTAATTACCAATTAGTGCCTGACGACTGTCGGCATTTGGTCCAATGACTGCAATAGATTTAATACCATCTTTATTAAGCGGCAATATTCCATCATTTTTCAAAAGTACCATTGATTTTTTTGCTGTCTCTAATGCAAGTTCGTTATGTTCTTTGCAATCCACCACATCATATGGTATGGATGCATAAGGCACCTGCTCATCTGAATCAAACATTCCCAGCTTCATCCTGGTAACCATTAAGCGTATAACAGATGTCTCTATTTCTTCTTCGGTAATTAGACCTTCTTCAAGAGCAATTAACAAATTTCCATAGAGATTTCCACAGTTCAGGTCGCAGCCATTTCTCACTGCTAGGGCAACTGACTCGGGTGCAGTTGTTGTAACATGGTGTTTAAGATGGAAGTCTGAAATAGCCCAACAATCAGATACAACATGACCCTTAAAGCCCCAATTATCTCGAAGAATATCTGCAAGAAGAGTTTTACTTCCACAGCACGGTTCCCCATTTGTTCGGTTGTATGCGCCCATCACTGCTTCAACATCTGCCTCTTGTACACATGCTTTAAATGCAGGTAGGTATGTCTCATACATATCCTTTTTAGATGCAATTGCATCAAATTCATGCCTTATCGCCTCTGGTCCACTATGGACAGCAAAATGCTTAGCACATGCAGCTGATTTTAGGTATTTCGGGTCATTTCCCTGTAAGCCTTTTATAAAAGCAACACCCAATCTACTTGTCAAATACGGATCCTCTCCGTAAGTTTCGTGCCCACGACCCCATCTGGGATCTCTGAAAATATTAACGTTAGGAGACCAAAAAGTTAAGCCTTTATATATCCCTCTATCATTCTTCTTGGAATTTTCATGATATTTGGCTCTTCCCTCTGTCGAAACAACATCCGCTACTTCATAAAGCAGCTCTTCATCAAATGTTGCAGCCAATCCAATGGCTTGGGGGAACATAGTCGCAGTACCAGCCCGAGCTACACCATGAAGTGCTTCATTCCACCAGTTGTAAGCTGGAATACCAAGTCTGTCTATAGAAGGCGATGCATGCAGCATTTGTGAAACTTTTTCCTCTGTAGTCATCCTGGATACAAGATCTTTCGCTCGTTCTTCAAAGCTATAGCTTTGATCTAAATAAATGGCTTTCTCTTTCATACTTAACCTCCTTTGGAAATCTTTTTATTTACGTTCTTTAGTCCTTATCTTTATTTTATCGGAAAATATTAGAAACTTCCAATCATCATTTGTCCATATTTAGTCATATCTTGTCCATTACAGCTCATATCTTCTTTAACAAAAAGTAAAGGTGTGTTTCCATACAGAAACACACCCCTTGGTTTTTTTTGCTATATATTTTCTTCTAATAAAAGAAACATATGCTTATAAAGGTACTACATTTGTTGCCTGAGCTCCACGTTGACCTTCCTCAATATCGAACTGAACACGCTGACCCTCATCCAGAGTTTTATATCCATCGACACTTATTGCAGAGTAATGAACGAAAACATCCTCTCCGCCTTCTTGTTCAATGAACCCGAAGCCTTTCTCTGCGTTAAACCATTTAACTGTTCCAACCATTTTAACACCTCCAACATTGAAACACTATTATTATGTGAGCATTTCTATAAAGTTATGCAATACATAATGTTGGTAAAATCCAAATCACAAAACTAAATTAGTAAATTTTAGCTTATCCTTTAGAGTTTACTTATTCAGCTTACCAAATATGCTTGATAATTGCAACACATTGATATATAATTCCAATACTATATTTTTTGTATAAGCCACTAATGTTATAGAACACAAATAAAAAAAATTATTTTTTAACTAAAATAATTTTTTGAGGAACTACGAGGATACTATTTTTATTCACTTTACTGTTGCATGTACTTTGTAGCGCAAACACCTCTACGATGCATACGATGCAATGATTTTATTTTTAGGAGGCTCTTTATGAAAGTCATAATAATTGGCGATGGAAAAGTTGGATACAGTCTTGCTGAGCATCTTTCTAAAGAGGACAACGATGTAACCATTATAGATAAAAATCCCGATGCACTAAAAAAAGCAAATGAATATCTTGATGTTATGTGTATCAAGGGAAATGGCGTGAGTACAAAAATACTATTAGAGGCTGGTGTAAGGGACACTGATTTACTCATCGCTGCCACTGCAAGCGATGAGATGAATATGGTATGCTGCCTTACTGGAAAAAAACTTGGCGCAAAACATACAATCGCTCGTATTAGAGACCCAGAATACGCTGATGAGTTGTCATTGCTTAAAAAAGAACTAGAACTTGATATGATTATCAATCCTGAAAGAGCCGCCGCACGTGAAATCGCAAGGATTTTAAGGTTTCCTCAGGCAGTAAACATAGAGGTTTTTGCAAAAGGACTAGTTGAGATGGTGGAAATAAGAGTTACAGATCTTATGCCAATTGTCAATATGAAGCTAATGGATATATCTAAATATTACCCATCATCCATATTAATTGCAGCTGTGTTGAGAGATAACGAAGCTATTATCCCAAGAGGAGACTTTCAAATTAAGACAGACGATATAATTTATGTCATCGGCCAACCCTCCAGCGTAACCAACTTTTGTAAAAAAATCCGGCTCTATGTTCAGAAAGTCAAATCAGTCATGGTAATCGGTGGTGGACGAATAGCATATTACCTTACGAAATCACTCGAAGAAACTGGCATGAGAGTTAAAATAATTGAGCTGGATTATGATAAATGTGTTTCACTCACTGAGCTCCTTCCCGAAACGCTCATTATCAATGGCGATGGTTCGGATGAAAAGTTACTGGAATCTGAGAACCTTTCGGAAATGAGCGCTTTTATATCCCTTACAAATCGCGATGAAGATAACTTTATGTCTGCGCTTCTTGCAAAGCAAGCAAATGTTCCAAAGGTTATTACAAAAATCAGTAAAAATAATTACCTTAATCTGATTAAAAATTTGGGCATTGACAGTATTATCAATCCAAGTCTAATTACAACAAACCTTATTCTTAAGTTTGTTCGTGGCCTGAAAAATGCACTGGGTAATCAAATTGAATCACTCTATAGAATAATCAATAATCAAGCTGAAGCTGTGGAGTTTACAATTAAAGAAAAGGCCGATTTTTTAGATGTCCCTCTCAAAAACCTAAAAATACATAGGGATATACTTGTTGCAGTTATAGTTCGAAAAAATGAGATAATCATACCCCATGGAAATGATTCTATACATTTAGGAGACAGCGTAATATTTATTGCTAAAAATAAACAAATCTCCGACCTGAGCGATATTATTACAACCGGGGGTGTAAACCTTGAACTTTAGGATGATTTTGAAAAGCCTTGGAGTTGTTATACTTATAGAGGGATTGTGCATGGTACCTCCTCTGATTGTAAGTTTTGTCTATGGGCAGGACGATGCAGCAGCTTTCATAATTTCGATAATTCTCTGTGCTGTAATCGGATTTTCACTCTATACTATACACATAAAAAACATCAATTTTTATGCGCGAGATGGCTTCGTAATGGTTGCACTTGGCTGGGTTTTTATTTCATTATTGGGCTCAATCCCTTTTATACTAAGTAACACCATATCATCACCCATAGATGCATTTTTTGAGACGGTTTCAGGTTTTACAACAACGGGCTCAACAATATTACAAGAAATCGAAAGTCTACCTAAGGGTATTTTGTTCTGGAGAAGCTTCACACAGTGGATTGGGGGCATGGGGGTTCTGGTACTGACTTTAGCAGTTCTGCCTTCTGTCGGTGCAAGTTCTCTGCATATAATCAAAGCTGAATCAACAGGACCTAATGTTGAAAAGTTAGTTCCTAAAATCGGTCAATCAGCCAGAATACTGTATACAATTTACACAGTTATGACTACTATTCAAGTAATACTACTATTGTTCGCAGGAATGCCACTGTATGACTCTTTAATACATGCATTTGGAACTGCTGGTACAGGCGGATTTTCATCTAGAAATTTAAGTGTAGGGGCATATGGAAATGTATATGTAGAAGTCGTCATAACTGTGTTTACTATACTTTTTGGTGTAAACTTCAGTCTTTACTATCAAATCCTAAAAGGCAACATAAAATCTGCCATTGAAGATGAAGAATTTCGTTTTTATATTGGAACTATTACCATCTCAATTATATTTGTAGCTATTAACTTGTATTCGAATGGACTTTTCTCATTTAGTGATAGTATAAGGCATTCTTCTTTTCAGGTTGGAACCATAATTACAACAACAGGATATTCAACAACGGACTTTAATCTTTGGCCCACTTTTAGTAAAATGATCCTCATTACTCTTATGTTCTTCGGAGGTAGCGCTGGTTCAACAGCTGGCGGAATAAAGTTCCTGAGAATAGTACTGCTGCTCAAGACAGTAAAGCGTGGAGTTACGAAAGCTTTACATCCCAGAGCAGTGCACACAATAAAATTAAACAAGAAAGTTGTTGATGATAACACAATCAGTAGAACTTTAACTTTTTTCTTTGCATACATGTTAATATTTTTAGTATCATTACTACTAATTACTCTTAATGGAAAAGATCTAATTACTTCTGCAACAGCTGTTTTATCAACATTATCTAATGTAGGTCCCGGATTTGAAGTAATTGGTCCAATGGGTAATTTCTCGGATTTTTCACATGGTAGTAAGCTTGTTCTCTGTTTTAACATGATAGCAGGAAGACTTGAATTACTTCCCATGTTATTACTTTTTTCTCCCACTGCTTGGAAAAAAGCAAGCATATAAATTGTAAGATAAAATTAGCTGTACAACATGTATGTTATGCTTCCGCATATAACAACAATATTGTACAGCAGAACTTAAAGTATGCAACATCGTGAAATGCTAAGTTTATTGAAGTAGTATAGCTACACAAAGTAGAATGGTTTTACTACTAATCAAGTAAAAGAACCGAGTTGTAAGCAAGATGTAGGGACGAGCAACAAACAATGTTTGTGCAAGCCCCTAAGAACTTAAACTTTCTCAATTTTGCAAGGAATTTCGAGTTCAGCACCTACTAACCCTTCTGCTTTAGCTGTAACCTTTATAGTACCTTCACATCTAGCTGATTCTATATAAATCAGCAATCTTCCATTATATGCAGTTCTGAAATGATTTGAATATGGCGTTGTATCTCTTAAGTTACCATTCTCAAGCCCTAATAGAGAACCCCCGCCTTCTACCACTACATGAATTTCATCTTGAGCAGAGCTTACAAGCTGACCCTTAGAATCGGTAATCTCGGCTATAACATGTGTTATATCTTTTCCGTCAGCTTTTAGGCATTCGTCAATGCTCACCAATCTTATATTTGATGCAGAACCTACTGTTGATAAAACGTTAGTGACCTTATCTTGCTTCTCATTTCTACCAACAGCTTTTAATTCACCTTCAGTAAAGGGTANAATCCAAGTTAAATAGCCCTCTGGACAATCTTTTAACTGTTTAATACCATAGGATTTGTCGTTAATAAACAGCTCTGTTTCGTCACAGTTGGTAAAACAAATAACATGGATCATATCTTGTTCGGAGTAATTCCATGAACAGGATATACCATCGGTGTATGAGAAGTTTTCGCCTTTAGGTTCTACATGTGATGTAAAGAGCTGAATCATTGGCGCATCCGACCATAAACTCTTACGGAAGTAGTATATTGGTTTTTTAAACCCAGCTACATCCAAATGCCCGGATTCAGAACCATGGCTTGGCCAACCCTGTGTTTCTCCAAGGAAGTCGATTCCAGTCCAAAGAAACTGTCCTGATATGAAGTCGTAATCTAGAACGGTCTGCCATTCTTTTATGCCTCTTGTGTTTTCACTACCTAAAATAATATTTGCTGGATATTTAGCATGATCTTCTTCATACAAGTGTTCTTTATAATTGTATCCGACAACATCGAGACAGTCAGCAAGACCTGTAATATTTGACACTTCAGGAAATGCCAGTCCAGCAGTCACTGGCCTTGTTTTATCCCACTTCTTAACAATCTCCCTTAGTTTTTTTGCAACAACTACAAGTCTTTCTGCCCTCGGTCTGTTAGGATCATAAAGTCTTTCATTAATAGGTTTATTGGCATCATTGTTCCCTGTAGCTAATTGATGTGAGGGATGGCAATAAGGATCATTTGGATAATCAATCTCATTTCCTATACTCCACATTATAATAGATGGGTGGTTTCTGCCCCGCAGTACTAACTGAGTTAGATCTGCCTCATGCCATTGTGGAAAATCCTCATAGTAGCCGTAATGGGCAGGAGGATATACATTATGGCCTTTTACCCATTTGTTTTTTACACCTTCCCACTCGTCAAAAGCTTCATCTATTACAAGAAAACCCATTTCATCACACAAATCATATAATTCTGGCATATGAGGATTGTGGCTCATACGAATCGAGTTGCATCCCATTTCCTTTAAAGCATTAAGTCTTCTTTCCCATACTTTTTTCCTAACAGCTGCTCCAAGACAACCAGCATCATGGTGTATGCAAACTCCCTTTAATTTCATCCCTTTGCCATTAAGGAAGAAGCCTTTGTCGGGATGGAAATTAAAAGTTCGTATACCGGTATTTATTATTTCACAATCAATAACTACTCCATCTTTTTTAATCTCTGTGATGCATTTATATAAAAAAGGATCCTCAGGTGACCATAGTCTTGGAGAAGTTACATTCAATGTTTGCATATCGACAGCTTCACCATCACCATATATTTTGCATAAATTCTCTGTTGAAGCCACTATATCTTCTCCGGAATAAAAAGTATGGCTAATTGAAACATTTGCATTAGTATTGGTTGTATTTTTCACAGTAGTTTCTATTTCTATTAGTGCACTTTCCTTACTAGCGCTTTTAGTCGATACGAACACACCGTTTATTGGTGCAAATACTTTGTTTTTTAATACTACTGTTACTTTTCGATAAATTCCAGATCCAGTATACCACCTTGAATCTGCAATATATCTGTGATCAACTTTTACCGTTAAAACATTTGGCGTATCTCCAAAACATGCAAAATCGGTAATATCATAAATAAATTCAGTATAACCATATGGCCTCTTCCCAAGATAATAACTATTACACCACACCATACTGTTATTGTATACACCATCGAAAACTACATAAACACGCATGCCTTTGTACTCTTCAGGAAGATAAAACATTTTTCTGTAATAACCAGTACCGCCAGGAAGATATCCTGTACCACTCGAATTTGAAATTGAAAACGGATGCTCCACAGCCCAATCATGGGGTATATTCACAGTCCGCCACGAACTATCATCATAACCTTTAAACCATGCATACTGCTCCTCACCCAAATAAAACTTCCAATCCAAACATAAATCAATTTTTTTATGTGCAATTTTTGTATTCATACCCACCCAAATCCTTAATTAGCATTTTACGATGTTACATATTATGAGTTTCTGCTGTATAATAAATTTGGTTTACATATAAGCGTTTCCAATACTCTATTCAACAGCTAATTATTGTTAAGGTTACATCGCAAAAACCTTTAATAAATTGACAGGCTATCACTGACAGATAGCCTGCCAATTCAGTTTTCTATAGAGAATTCTTAAATTCTGTTAGTTGCTTCTGTACTTCATCAAGTACCTTTTGGTATCCAGCCATTTCAAGTTCGGCGCGGAATTCTTTCACCACAGTTTCAGGATCTCCTGCCTTACCAACACTAATGGCAGGTAGATATCTGTTCACAACATCACTCAATGCTGCAAGTTCACTCTCAACTGGTGACTTATCAAAAACAAATCTACCATATCTGTATGGTTTTGCATATGTTTCGAAATCAGCATATAGTTCTTCATAGTTATCAATCCAAGTAGTACTTGGGAATGCCAATTCAAATTTGTCCATACGTCCACCCCAGAAGTTGGATGAAAAACCGTGCTGGTCTGTTACAAATCCTTCTGGAAGGTCTCTTTGTCCTTTATCATTAATAACATACTGAACTCCTTCAATACCCCAGTTGAAGAGTTTATACATTGTTTCGTCATTTCTGATTAAATCATATACCATAAGAGCTCTCTCAGGATTTTTACAGTTTGCAGCAATGGCTGTAGCTCCGTGTGTAATTGACATCTTGGTTAAGTTTTTGCTTTCTTCAGCCCATGGGAAAAACTGTAAATCAGCACCNGGAACTTCTCTTTCTAATTCTTTGTAAGCAGATACATACGTCTGAGTATGATGTTGACGTACTCCTGTTAAGCCAGCCTTAAATTGAACCCAGGTATCAGCGGTATTGTTGAGAACGTCCTCTCTCCAATATCCTGCATCTCCCCATTCCTTCATTTCTTTAGCAAAGTTAAGAAGCATATCCGTACCATCATCAAGAGGTAAGAAACGTGATCTAACTTCCCACCATTCATCGTCGGATTTTCCAAATGCAAGTCCCTCTGGTACAGGATCTATACAGATATAGGATGATTTAGAGTTAGTCCAACCATCATATAGTGCTTTCATGTTGGATGCACCAGCAATATCAAAGGGTATAACACCCTGACTGCCAAAATTATCTTTTACTCCCTGTAAATAAACTTGGAAGTCATCCCATGAATCTATTTTCTCAGTAATACCAAATTGTCTTGCCCAATCACCTCTGTACATATAACCATGATTAATCCATTGTGAATACATATCCTCTGGGATAGCAATAATGTCACCTTTAAATGTAACTTCTGCCCAACTTGATTCGGGAACTGTTTCCCATGTAATAGGTGCGTATGTAGGCAAAAGGTCGTTAAGTTCAAGGAATGCTCCCCTTTGTGCATTCGGCCACATTTCTAACCAGTCAGAAGCTGAATTTATCATATCAAGTCCTTCACCTGTTGCAAGGAGCAAATTATACTGTGTCATGTAGTCTGTCCAGCCTATGTACTGAACTTCAAGAGCGCAATTTAGTTTGTCCTTTAAATATTTGTCCCATTCAGCTTTAACGGCTTCATATTGTCCGTTGGTAGGTTTATTCCCTAAAGACAGATGTGATATAGTAACAAACTTCGATGTGTCTATTCCTTTAGCGTCGCCACTTGATGTGCCTGTTGTGCCAGTACTTCCGCCTTTTCCACCTTGCGTTGTTGTACACGATACCATTGTCACAGCCAGCATAAGTGCGAAAATGAGCGCAAGAATTCTAGTGAGTTTGCTTTTCATACGAAAATCCTCCTTTTTACAGTTAAATTATTGAATTATTTTCATATAACCGCCAGGTTATTTGAATGCTTAACCCTTCACTGCGCCTACTGTAATTCCTTGAATAAAGTATTTTTGGACAAATGGATAAACAAAGATGATTGGTCCTGTAGCTACTACAGCTGTTGCCATTTTCATTGACTCCATCGGGATGTCCACTGCAGGAATATTCGAAGCAGCCGCTGAATCCCTAATGTAGCGTGCCTCATTAATAGTGTTGTATAAGAATAGTTGTAATGGTCGATATTTTACATTACTCGAAAGAAATAACATTGCATTATACCATTCATTCCAATATGTTAATGCAAGAAACAAACCAACCGTTGCGAGAGCGGGCTTTGCTGTAGGAAGTATGATTTTTATGAATATATAGAAATCACCAGCTCCATCAATTGTTGCCGATTCAGTGATCGAGTGTGGGATGGATTTTAGAAAATTTTTCATAAGAATTATCAGCCATGGTGACATAAGCAAAGGTAAAAGCACCGCAAGATAGTTGTCTTTTAGCTTTAAAGTTTGTGTTACCATCATATAAAATGGTATAAGTCCCCCTGAAAATAAAGTGGTAAAGTATATGTAAAAAGATATAATATTCCTAAGTGGGAAGTCGGGTCTTTGCAACGCATATCCAGTCATTGATATGATAAATAAACCTACTAAGGTACCTATAACTGTCATTGATATTGTCAATGCATAAGAGCCCAGGATCTGTTCGGGATTATTAAATATCAAATTGTATGCATCGAGGCTCAATTCTTTTGGAATTATAGAAAACCCCTGAAGTACTATACTTCTCTCAGACGAGAAAGAAGCAGAGATAATAAGAACAAAAGGAAGTATACACAATATACTGAGGAGCCCTGTAAAAGCAACACCTACAATTTGTATGAACCTTTGTGTCTTATCTACAACTTTTTGCCCACCTGTAGATTTTCTCATATCAATTTTTGAAATCACATCGGTCTGTAAACTATCCTGCATTACTGGACACCCCCTAAAACAATGAGTATTCCGGCTCAATTTTCTTAACTATCGTATTTACAGTCATAACGAGAACAAAACCAAACAGTGATTGGAAAAGTCCCACAGCACTTCCCATGGAGAAATTAAAATTAACATTTAAAGACCGGAATACGAATGTTTCTATGATGTCAGTTTTCTCAAAAAGCGCCATGTTGTTTGCACCTGTTAGGTTATAGAATAGCCCAAAATTACCTTTCATTATCCCCCCTAAAGCAAACAATAATAGAATAATAAATGTTGGTTTTAAACAAGGAAGTAAGATATATCGAATACGCTGGAAAGCATTTGCTCCATCTATTTCACTAGCCTCCATCATTTCGGCGTCAATTCCCATAATGGCTGCAAAATATACAATGGAACCATATCCTGTAGATTGCCAAAGATAAGCCAAAACAATAATTATAGGCCATAATTCGGGTATAGAATAGAAATTGATTGTATTTGCGTCTAACTGTTTTAGTAGAGAATTAATAAAACCCGTCTGAACATTGAGTAAGTTATAGGCAAATACACCTATAACAACCGCAGAAATGAAATAAGGCAAAAACATAACACTTTGAGAGAACTTCTTATAAATGTTTAGCTTTTTGCCCACCATCTCATTAAACAATATAGCTACTGTAATTTGTAGAATATTTCCCGTTACAATAAAAGCAAGATTATAAAGAACTGTATTTCGTGTTAAAGTCCACAACTGCCCCGATAATGCCAGAAATCGAAAATTCTCAAGCCCTACAAACTCGCTTCCGAATATCCCATCTCTATAGTTAAATCGAACAAACGCGAGCCAGGCACCTGGCATGGGAAGATAAGAAAAAATAAAAAAGAAAACTATAGCTGGTACACACATAAACAGAAGAGTTCTCTTCTTGTTAATCTTTTTAAAAACTTCAGCAATTCTACCTTTCATAAAACCCCTCCGTTCTTTATGTAACCGGTTACACTGATATTATAATTCTCACTGTATAATTTGTCAAGAGTTTTGAGTAAATTTACTGGTTTATTGTGCAAATTCACCATTCGACAAGCATAAAACTCTTANAGTAACTGAATTCTGTACTGTAACTGGTTACATAATTCGGGTATAATATGTGTGCCAAAGACATACTAAAACCATTTTTAGAGATTTTTTCCCGTTCTAAGATGGGATAATTAAGGGTTTTTATAATGCACCTTCTGTTATTTTTCCACAGGAGCCCCTCTCAACAAAGTTCATTTTTAAACTAATATTAGTTACATCTTTCATTGGTTTCTCATCGATCATATTGTTTAGAAATTCAACAGAAAGTGAACCTAGTTTTTCATATGGATGCGAAATAGTTGTTATAGACGGCATAGTTATGGTAGAAATAGAGCTATCGTCAAACCCTAAGACAGAGAAATCACCTGGAACGCTATATCCTTTTGAAATACAAGTGTTTACTATACCAGCTGCTGCCTCATCATTAATTGCAATTATTGCTGTGGGGAGTTCTTTTTCTTTTAAAAGTTCAAGAATGGATTGTACTCCACCCTGATAATTATATGTGCTTAATTTAATCCATTCATCTTTCATGGTAAAGTCAAAAACACTTTTTGCCTCATCCAAAGCTTTTAGTTTTATGTCAGTTGACATGATACCTCTTTGGCCACCTAAGAAGCCTATTTTCTTATGTCCCAATGAAGTTAGGTATGATACGGCTTGAAACATAGCCTCATGCTCGTCCGAACTAACTGAAGCACAATTATCATAGTAATTCTCCAATTTTCCATTGATAATAACAACAGGTGTTGGATAAAAATTGTTCTTCAACAAGTTAACATATTGTACATCGGTCTTTGTTTCATTCACCCGTCCACCTAATAATATTAAACCGTCAACCTGTTTTTCACTAAGACGCAAAGTATAGAAGTCCTGCAATTTATTATCACTTAGTGTATTACACAAAAAAACAGTTTGCTCATATTCGGTAGCAGACTTTTCTATTTCAATAAAAACTTTCGCAAAAAAATGNCTTGTTACTTCAGGCATTATTACTCCTATCGTTTTAGTACGTTGAGTATATAAGCCCCTTGCCAGTTCGTTGGGTCTATAATTATACTTGTCTATAACATTTTGAACGAGAATTCTCGTATCCTCTTTCACTGCATCACTGTTGTTTAAAACTCTTGAAACAGTTGCAACTGAAACATTACACTCTCTCGCTATATCACGTATTGATACTTTATTTCTTCTCATAAATCACACTGCCTCCTAAAATACCGCTATATTCTCAAAACTCAATATACATGCTTATAAAAAATACATATTCCTTATAAAATGTAGAATACGCTTTCAATAATTACAAAATGAATGCTGCCTGATAAACTTCATTAAGAAACACAGGCATATAAACGCCTTACAAAACTATTGATTACTATACTTAATGCAATATAACTAAGCAAAAAATGTAACGCGTTACATCCTATTTCATATTACTTTTTTACTTGGCTTGTGTCAAATAATTAATGATATAGACAAATTAAAAAACAGTACTTCTTATGGATATGTAAAAAGAAGTACTGCTGTCTATGTCTTAATGCGGACAAGAGCTCTTAGTTTATTTCATAACAATTGTCATAAACTCTCTCATGGATTTTACACGAAACTCCACCTTACAATGCGGAAAAAAATTATCCGGATCAAAAAGACAACCAACCACTCCTGCATTATGTCCAGCAAGAATATCAATATCCCGATCACCTACCATAATAGCGTCATCCTTGTTCATATTATGTTTTTTTATGAGATGGTTAATTGCATCGGGTGCAGGCTTTGATAAAAACCCATCCTCGCTTGTTATGAAGTCAGCAAAAAGGTCATCCAGATGGTATTTGCTTAGATAGTCAATTGCAACATGATCTCTGTGTGTGTATAAATAGTTCCTTCCGCCTAATTCAGTTATTTTTGTTAATACCTCATTTAAGAATGGATATGGTTCTATTGGAATAAATTCTACGTTACGTTCGTAGGACCTATATATTCTACGCAACTCCTCACCCAAGTTGTGTTTTTCCTGATAATACTTTATACAAGTAGAAACGGATATTTTCAAATGCGATAATATTTCATTGCTTGTATGGCTATAGCCAAGATCACTTAGTGCTTGTTGAAATGCCCGAGTCATTTGTGGATAAGAATCAAATAATGTTCCGTCAAAATCCCATATATAATGTGAATACATAAATTAGCTCCCTTCAAGTCAATTTTAAGAATCAACAACTACTTCTTTTTTTTATTTCGCAGCATAAGAATCATAAAGCTCTGTCCGGTAACTACCATTTTCTATAACTATTTTATATGTTCCGTCTTTAGCGATAATATGGTCTTTTACATTTAGTTTATCTAGCCAAGATCTCGTCTCATCGATTCTCCAAGGACCTGTACCGGCCCCTTTTGAACCCCAATTGTTCTCCCAAAGCCATAGTGGAGTACACCACATTGCAAGAGATGGTGAGATCGCTTCATAAACCTCAAATCCAACGCCGCTTTGCCCATGATGTGCAAGTGCAACAATATCGGATTTTATTTTATCTATTGAATTGGTTCTTATCAACTTTTCTCCACCCTCAATACCAAGATCCCCGAGGAAAAGTACTGAAACATCCTCTGCAATCATTCTTATTACAGTAGAACTGTTATTTACAGCATTTTGGGTAAATGAGGGATCAGTTGTATAAAGTACTTCAAAGCTAATGTTATCTACCGTTACTATATCTCCCTTTTCAACAACTGTAATTTTATCTTGAAATGCTGGTAATAACTCAACAAAATCTTTTATGGTATGATAGGAATTCGGTTCATTCTCCCTTATAAAATGCGGGTCAGGAAAATGGTGATATATCCTATCTATACTGAAATATGTGGACTTATTCCTGAACATTTCTAAAAAAGCATTTATATGGTCGGAATGAGCATGTGTCAGAAACCATGCTGATATATGTGGCTTTTTACATCCTGAGACTTTCTCAATAAGATTTAGCAAATAATCAGCATCTGATTTTGTGCCACCATCTATTATGATAATACTTCCATCCCGTGACACAATAAGATATGACATCATTTGAGTATGGGACTGCTGTGCAATTTGGTACATATAAGTTTTTTTCATATGTATAGAATCCTTTCGTTCATATCCTTCGCGCACAATTATAGCTCATATAAAAATTTGATCAATATGCGGTTTTTTAAATAAGCGTAATTTATGTTTTTATAGTAACATTACCTTTAGCCTGCTTTCGCTTCTCACTACGGTATTTTCCCGGGCTAATGCCGTAAATTTGCTTAAATTTCCTCGAAAAACTAGCCAAATCAATGTACCCTACTTTCTCCATAACATCCCTCACAAGCATATCAGTTTCAATCAATAATCTACATGCTTCATCCATTCTTTTTTTTGTTAAGTAGTCAATGAAGTTCACACCAGAATTATTTCTGAAAAACCGGCTTAAATATGAATCCGTCATGTCAAATTGACTGGCAATACCCTTAAGGCTCAGGTTGCGATCCTTATAATTCTTATCAATATAAGACAGGATATCCTCATATACTGCTTTTTCCTCGTTTTTATTCTGACTTTCTATAATACTAATAATATTAAAAGATAACTTTTTAAGTCGACCCAGAAACTCATTTATGCTTGTATAGTGAATGAGTAAATCTATTTCTTTTTCTCCTTCATCTAACTTTATTTTTTCTACTATTGGCCACAGGTCCTGAACAATTCCATACACTATAAAGCGTAGACTAATAGCATCTGAACTATGCTTTTGAGTGTGAAGTAATTCAGATAGTTCGGCAATAGACTCTTCCACAGTAATTATGTTACATTGATTTATGCCCTGAATAAGCCTCAATTGAGACTTCGATGGATACCAATATGGACTTGAATGTCGCTGAGTTTTTAACTCATCAAAAAACGCTGTAAGATTACCACTATAAACAGTAGCCTCTGCAGCCGACACAGCTTCTGTAAAAGAACGGCTGATCATAGAAACATTTTCATATGTATGACCTACCCCCAATATGGGTTCAATGTTCAGAACATTGTAAAGGGTTTCTCTAATGGTATTGCTTATCTTGGGTATATTGTTATCATTCATATCAGTATTTAGTATTATTGCGAAATAACCTTGATAGTCCATTTCGATGCAATAATGAGTATAACCCAAGTCTAATGTTCGGATTGATTCAGTTGCTGTCTGTCTTTCAGTAAGTAGAAGCTTACGAGGTGGTTTAAATACTATCACACAAAAATGTGGTCCTGAAAGATCGATTCGAAGGTTTTTCATTTCTTCAGAGAATTTCTCACTACCAAAATTTGCACTATTGGTCAGTATCTTATGTAGGAAACGCTCGGTAAGCATAGCACGATTTTCCTCAATTTGATTTTTCATTCCCTGATTGCTATCTATTATGGTTTGAATTGAGCTGCTTATCTGCTTAAGTTCATCTTTATCTTTTGTATTATCTTTCACAGGTGTCATTTTCCTAAGAACCGTATTAATTCGAAGAATTGGTATGTAGTTTCTGAAAGCAAGTAAAACACCAGAAACAATGCATATAAGTAAAATTACACTAAGAAAAGTAATAACTGGCCTTTTAACGCTAATAAGTCTTCCCGCAAATTGTGAATTGGGAAACACAGATACATACGTCCAGTTATTTACATCGGAGCGCATTGCAATTATCGAATGTTTTTCCATACCTATTCTTTTTGTGGTAATTCCGTTATTATCCGATATTAGCCTAGAGAGTTCTTCATTACTATATTCGACATTGTTCTGACTGCTAAAAAGAATCTCACCTTTCTGATTCAATATAAAAAACGCATTATCAATTTCACTATCAATATCGGATAAAAGGTTTTCAAAGAAAGTTGCATCTATTAGCCCTATTATTGTTCCAAAACGACCCGTTTTATTTCCCCAGGGATACGTTATTACAGCCATTCTCTGTGTTCCATTTATAGTTAGGAAGCGCTCTGGAGGACTATGCCCAAAACTCGGAGTATCATAAATTAGATCATAGAACTCGCCGTAGCTCCAATCTCCTACAAGTTGATAGTGAGTATTAAGAAAATAGTCAATTGGCATTACACCTTTGTCGGAATATAATGTCGTATCTCCGCGTATGAACAATATCATTTCATCTAAAAAGTTGGCATGGGAGTGATATGTTTTTAACCTGCTAATGGCTTTATATCTTCCGTATTTTGATTCTTGTAATTGATAGGGTGTCAAATCCGGATCATATGAAAGCTGATTTGCCATAAGCTTAATGGTTTCAAGCTTCTCATCCACATTTTTCATAACCTGTTTTAGAGAATACCGATGTGTTGTTTCATACTCAATAACTATTTGCTCAAAACAACTTTTCCAGTATATTGAGATTAGAAGTAAAACCGGAATTAATACGAAACAAAGATTATATAAAACGTATCTTTTTAGTAATGTTGAACGGTAGTAACTTTTACGCATTATGTATCACTCTTTCTTTAATAAAGTGAAAAAAAACCAAAGCCCCCCAGTATTTGGTCTGTGAAATTGCAAAATATTAGTCTTAGTTGCAAGTACAACCACATTAATTTAGTAATTATGCTAAATTTTATTATACCAAACTCCTGCATATTTAGCAAAATTGCCAGACCAAGAGCAGAAGGGATATGGGCTTTAGCGTCCAGAATCCTGATAGAATTTTTCTAAAAAAACATATTGTGAAATTATAACATATTGAAGGATTTGTCTTGTTACCTAATAATTAAAATCGATAGTATAAATACTATGGTTTTCAATATTTATTACCCTCCTGTTAATATAATCAATGCATACAAACATTCTACTATAATAAAATAATTAGTTATACAGGGAGATATTCTATGGTAAGTAGCGAAAAGACAATAAAGTGTAAAAAAAGTACAGTTCNCTATACTGGAAAAGCAAAATCACCTTGGGTAAGAATAAAAGCAAGTTGGCGATTATATGTTCTACTACTCCCAGCCTTAATTTATCTTGCAATATTTCACTATGCTCCAATTTATGGGCTTCAAATTGCATTTAAGGACTTCGTACCATCCTTAGGAATCATCGGTAGTAAGTGGGTAGGATTTAAGCATTTTAAATATTTTGTGTTGTCCCCGCAATTTCCCATTTTGGTAAGGAATACTTTTTTGCTAAGTGTATACACTCTAATTTTTACATTCCCTCTTCCAATACTACTTGCCTTGATGCTTAATGAAACCCGATCTGTTCTTCTTAAAAAGACCGTTCAAAATATTACATATATACCGCATTTTATATCAACAGTTGTACTATGTGGTATGGTTGTTGTGTTTTTATCTCCGTCTTCAGGAGTTATTAACAGTTTCATAAAATTGATTGGGCAGGATACAATTGATTTCATGACAAAAGAACAGTACTGGAGATCCATATACATTATTTCGGATATCTGGAAAAATACTGGGTGGTCATCAATTATTTATCTTGCTGCACTTTCGGGTGTTGATCCACAGCTTCATGAAGCTGCTCACATAGACGGTGCTTCGCGAGTGCAAAGAATTTGGCACATCAATGTACCTGGTATAATCCCAACAGCGGTCTTACTCTTTATTATGAGTTGCGGCCAGATAATGAGTGTGGGATTTGAAAAAGTATATCTGTTGCAAAATTCTTTAAACCTTTCTGTTTCGGAGGTTATTTCCACGTATGTGTACAAAACCGGGCTCTTGGGTGCTAAATTCAGCTATACATCCGCTATAGGGCTTTTTAATTCTCTTATTAACGTTACCCTACTACTTATTGTTAATAAAATCTCTTCAAAAGTAAGCGGTATTATGCTGTTTTAACGGAGGTAAAGATGAAGGCTAATGATATTTCACTAAAAAGTAAAAATTCCATTAAAGACAGTAAGGAAGATAGAGTCTTTGGTTTTATAGTTGATATACTTCTAATCATAATTGGAGTAATGACGATTTTCCCTCTTATTTTTGTTTTATCAGCATCGGTCAGTGATCCAGTTATGGTAAATTCGGGACAGGTTCTACTACTGCCAAAAGGCTTTAATTTGGACGGGTACAAGGCCGTGTTTGAAAACACTTGGGTTCTTACCGGATACCGGAACAGCCTCATTTATACAGTAGCGGGTACTTTCTTAAATGTTTTAGTTACCTTTATGGCTGCATATTCACTATCACGAAAGGACATGTATGGTCATAAAATTATCACTATATATATGGTATTTACTATGTGGTTCGGTGGAGGTCTAATACCCACTTTTCTTGTAATAAATAAAATAGGATTAGTTAATAGACCCATCGTTATGGTTATATTGGGTCTTATATCAATCTATAATTGCATTATATGTCGATCTTTTATTTCAAGCAGTATACCTATAGAGCTTCAAGAGGCTGCAAGGATAGATGGCTGCAACGACTTTGGTATCCTTTGGAAGATAGTATTCCCTCTTTCCAAGCCAGTTCTGGCTATATTGTGCTTGTACTATGCGTTAGGACATTGGAACGGGTATTTTAATGCATTAATTTATTTGGACAATAGAAATTACCAGCCCCTTCAGATTTTCCTTCGTGAGATTCTAATTGAAAATACTCGGGTAACGGTGGACGACTCTATTGATTTAGAAGCTATGGTACGACGTACCCAAATGGCACAGGTAATGAAATACAGCCTTATTGTAGTTGCATCCCTGCCGATGCTTGCAATTTATCCGTTTGTACAAAAATTCTTTGTTAAAGGAGTAATGATCGGTTCGATTAAGGGTTAAAAGATAACACATCTCAAGCGTGAGGCTTTAAAAAATAAAAAATAGTAGACAACATAATGTTGAAAAACGATATCATGCATTAAATGCTTGATATATAATTAATTTAAAGGAGGATTTTTTATGACTAAGAGAAAGATGTTAACTAAAACAGTGTCGACTTTTCTAATCATTACAGCGCTATTAACATTTACAGCCTGTGGTCAGCAAACTCAAGGCAATAATATCGTAAATGCCCCGAACACCGGAGGACAGCAATCTGTACCCGAAGAAGACAAAGTAGATACCTTCACTTTGATGCTTGCTACCGACCCAACACTTGGTGACTGGAATAAAATGTGGTGCCTTGATATCATCGAGGAAAAGACCAACGTTCGTTTTGAAGTAAATGCTGTAAGTAAAGAAGGCTGGGAAGAAAAGAAAAACCTTGCTTTTGCAACGGGTAATTATCCAGACTGTTTTTTGAATGATCTCAAAGACATTGATCTTGCTACTTATGGCGGTCAAGGTATTATTCTTGCTCTTGAGGACTATATGACTCCGGAAATTATGCCCAATTTTTACGCCGTTATGAACGATGGGTACGAAAACCTAAAAGCTTCAATGACTTTCCCTGATGGACATATCTATTCATTCAAAGGTCTATCGGGTGCGGAACGCGAATACGCACTTAGTAGATTTTGGGTCAATAAAGCATGGGCTGAAACATTAGGTGTCAAAATACCTGAAACCCTTGACGAATTCTATACATACCTTAAAGCTGTTAAAGACGGTGATCCAAATGGTAACGGTGATACAACCGACGAAATACCGTTAGGTGGTAAATATGATCCACAAGGTGATCCTTATTACGATGCATTTATCCCTGTTCTTACTGGATTTGGTTTAAGCGAGAGAAGATATGAAGCTATTGATGGTAAAGTACAGTATAACCCTACAGTACCAGTTTATAAAGAATTCCTAAAATATATGAACAAACTTTACTCAGAAGAACTAATTGATCAAGAATACTTCTCACAAACAGACGATCTTAGAAAAGCTAAACAAGCTCAAGGTCTTGTAGCATGTTTTACAGACCATGCAGCTTGGCTAAATATACCTGATGAAGACATCTGGCGCCAGTATGGTTCAATTGAACCTATGACAAGTGAATTTAATTCCAAAAAAATCTGGCCTTCAAAAGACGCTATTTTATATGGTGCACTTGCTATTACAAACAAGGTTAACGATCCTGCCAAGGTTGAAAAGCTAATGAAGTTCTGTGACTGGTGTTATTCTGAAGAAGGAACAACTGCTCTATGGCGTGGTCCTGAGATTGGAAGTCTTGCAGACCAACCTGATTATGGCTGGTATTTTGAAGAAGTTGACGGTGCAAATTTAAGAAAATATGCTTTCCCAGAAGACAAATATGAATCCCACAGCAAATGGATAGCAGCCGAAATAAAGCCTGGTAATAACTTCTGGCCTTATGCAGGCACTGCAAAGAGAGCTGATGATACTTCTAAAACTACATCTAGCTGGCACCTTACAGAAAATATTGTAACCTATAATCTACCATACTACCATATTGGTTGGCCTGTAACGATTCGATTAACTCCAGAAGAATCAGAAGAGCTTTCCCTAATCAGCACCGACCTTGAAGCGTATGTAGAACAAATGGAAGCACAAATGATTATCGGCGAAATAGATATTGAAACAGGGTTTGATACTATGGTTAAAGGTTGTCAAGATCGTAATTTAAGTAGATATCTCCAGATACTTCAAACTGCATACGATCGCTACGTTGATGCTCTGTAAAAATATCCATCACAGCAATCCATAAATTGCACTGGTTACTGCAATTACCGTACAGTGAGTACATTCTAAAAGCGAGGGATACTCTCCCTCGCTTTTCTTCATTCAATAAGCCTATTAATCTAATTATTATCAGTATAACTTAGAATTTCACAAGATCATCTATATTAACTGGTAAGCCTGTTGCAATAGCTTTATTTGCAGCTATACCTGTAAGTATGGACATAGCTCCATCCACATGTGATGCTGCGCGATTAAATGGATCTGGCTCGGGTGTACCAAAAATATCATTTAGAAGAACAGGATCGCCACCACCATGACCGCCTTTACCTTCTATAACTTCAACTTCATAGGGCTCTTCGAACATTGGGAATACAGAAATACTCTTCTTAGCAACCGCTCCCTCAAGTTCTGAGTCTCCTCCAGCGTTTACATAGGATTGTTCAACAACTGATACCTGTATTCTTCCTTTGCTGCCGTTAAAAGCTATTCTATAACCTTCCCAAGGCATGTATGCATTTAATGAGTATGTCAAAATAGCTTTGTCACGATACTGAACCAAAACACCCATAGTATCTTCAATGTTTATTCCATCGCCGAAAACGCTTTGATCTCTAAAATACCCATCTTCTTTTTCAGCATCCAGATACATAGCTTTAAGTGTTTCATTCTGATCTAAGTGCAATGCAAATGGATCATCTTTTGCATATTTGCTTCCATATGCTCTGTTATAGAACTGAGTAACGCCTCTATTTTCAGCATTTTCTCTGCCATAGAACCGTAAATCACCCATAGCAAATACTGTCTTTGGCTGAGTTCCTAACCAGAAATTCACTAAGTCAAAATGGTGAGTAGATTTATGGACTAATAGTCCGCCGCTGTTTCTCTTGTCTCTGTGCCAACGTCTGAAATAGTCAGCACCATGCTTTGTGTTTAGTAACCATTCGAAGTGAACAGAGAACACATCGCCTATCGTTCCATTCATGATTAGCTCTCTTATTTTTGTATTATGAGGAGCATAACGATAGTTAAATGTAACCCTTAGATCGCGTCCTGTTCTTTTAATAGCATCTAGTATATACTGAGCTTTCTCAGCATCTATTGTCATTGGTTTTTCACTGATAACATCACAACCGAGTTCCATAGCTCTAACTATATATTTGTGATGAGTTCTATCAATGCTGGTTACGAGAACATAATCGGGTTTCTCATTTTTAATCATCTCATCGAATGAATCCGGTGAATAGGTCGGAACAGGTGCAACATTATATTCTTCCTTCAAAACTTTATTTGCATAGTCCATACGTGTTTGGTTTATGTCGCAAAAAGCCACCAATTCAGATGTATCTTTATAATCCGAAGCGATCGCTTCATAGAAAAAGCGAGCTCTCCCACCTAAACCAACCTGTGCGTATTTTTTTCTTACTGCCATATCGCTTTCCCTCCACTAATCGATTTATATACATTATTATACTAAAGATAACAACAAAATTCAGCACATATATTATCAAAAAAGCTTTTATTCTACATATATTGTGGTAAAAACCCTACTTATCCTTTCAAACCGGTTGTACTTATACCCTCAACAAGATACTTTTGAAATGTAAAGAATATTATTACAACAGGAGCCAATGATAAGCATGCCATAGCATATGCTGCACCCCAATCGGATTGCGCTGCAGGATCAGTGAACATTTTTAATGCTACAGATATTGTATACTTCTTAATGTCAGTTAAATAAATCATTGGACCAAAAAAATCGTCCCATTTCCAATACGTTGCAAAAATCATTGACGTTATTAATGCTGGCTTAATAAGTGGTAAAACAATTCTGAAAAATATAGTATACTTAGAGCATCCATCAATATATGCAGACTCATCAAGTTCTTCAGGTAATCTTCTTATAAACTGATAAACTAAAAAGATAAAGAATGGATACCCAAAAAAGCCTGGCATTATAAGCGGCAACCAGGTATTCACCCACCCAAAAGAGTTAAACATTATATACTGTGGTATTATCAAAACCTGTTGTGGCATCAGCATTGTAATAATCATAATTGAAAACCAGATAGTCTTCCCTTTAAAACGACACCTTGCAAATCCATATGCAATAACTGCAGATGATGCCACCTGACCAAAGACCGCAATTATCGTAATAAAGATAGAGTTCTTAAAGAATGTTGAGAATGTAGTTCCCCCAAAACCTTTCCACCCGTTAACGTAGTTTTTAAAATGCCATTTTTCTGGGAAAAGGGATGTAGGGTTCTGGAATATATCCTGCTGTGTTTTGAAAGAGCCAAAAAACATATATAAAATTGGATATATCATAAGCATACATATCGCTAATATAAAAACATGGAAGATTATCTTTTTAATTATTTTTTTAGTTGTATAATTCATATTACCCTCACCCCTTATTCATTTCCATAATAAACCCACTTGTTTTGTGTAGAAAACAGGATAGCTGTCAAAATTGACACTATGACGATTAACACCCAAGCCATTGCAGAACCATACCCCATCTGGAATGTTGTAAATGATTTTTCATATAAATATACAACATAGAGCATAGTAGCATCGTTTGGCCCCCCCCTGGTGATAATAAACGCCTGTGTGAATGCCATAAATCCAGATATCAACTGGTTAACAAGGTTAAAGAATATAATCGGAGTAAGACATGGCATAGTTATTTTCCAGAATTTTTTCCACCCATTTGCCCCATCAACAGTAGCCGCTTCATAAAGGCTCATGGGAATATCTTTCAGCCCAGCAATAAAAACTAACATTGGAGAACCAAACTGCCAAATAGCCAGAATGATAATAGTCATCAATGCTGTCTCTTTGCTGCCAATAAAAGAGAATTGTTCTTCCATCAGACCTATGGAGATTAAGAATCGGTTTATAACTCCATCGTAACCCCACAATTGACGCCAAACAACTGCAACTGCAACTGAACCACCAATAACTGATGGTAGATAGAACATGGTACGATATGCCGCAATTATTCTCCCGCCTGCCTTAAAAAGCATCGCAACAATCAATGCAAATGTTAAGCGCAAAGGAACATAGATGAATACATAGACGAAAGTAACTTTCAAGGACTTTATATAGCGGGGATCCAAAAAGAACATTCTTTTATAATTTAACAAGCCTATCCATTCAGGAGTTCCAAGACCACTAAATTTTGTGAATGATAAATATAGGGAAGATAATAATGGATAAACTGTAAATACAAGAAAACCAATTATAAATGGAGCTATAAAAACATATCCCACTATGTTTTCATTATAAATTCTTCTACGGAGTGAAGAGCTACACTGCTTTTTATTTTTTAATACACTACTTTCGGATCTTTTATATCTCATAAAAGGCTCCTTTCCATATAACTTTTAGCCGAACTTAATAAGTGTTCAAATAAGAAAGTATAAATATTATTACCACAATTAAAAAATTCAGAACATTTTTTAGTACCTATTGTCCATAATATTTGAGGAACAGCCCATTAATATGCGCTGTTCCTCTAAATTAGAAGTATTAGGCAATATTAAATTCTATCATGTTTTTTCTGTTTTTATTTTGCCATTTCAAATTCTACCATGGCTTGTGCATAGAAGTTTTCAAAAGCCTCTTCTGGTGACATTCCGTCATCTACAACGCTCTTGAGCATATTGTGATATAGGACAATAATAGCACCGTTTGCATTTGGTTCAGGTCTCCAAATCTGATTAGCTATTGGAGCCATTCTTCCTACAAACTCGAATACAGCTTTATCAATAGAATCCTCTTCAAAGGAAGATGCAAGAGCTTCACGCACTACGTCTGAAATAGGCACACCGCGTTCGCCTTTAAGCTCTTTATTCATATCAATATTGTTTGTAAATTCACTAATAAAAAATGCAGCTTGCTCAGGATACTGAGAGTTTGATGAAACTGATAAAAACTGTGATGGTTTAATATACTGCATCTTGGTGGTTGTTTCACTTGGCAATGCTACAAGTACAAAGTTTTTACCTGCTGCATTTGTTAGAGCTTTAGCTTGGTTAGACCAGTTAGCAGTGTTAATAGCTGTCTTGCCCTTTACAATAAGTCCGGATTCAGGACCATTTACGTCATTCTCATCACGTACTGCCAAAGGAGCAGTTCTTTTCTTCTCAATGTTTTCTTTTTCACGTTTTAGAAGCTCAACAATAATCTGTTTTCCTGTTTCTTTATCCCAACCAAAGGATTCTGAACCATCTTGATTATAGAACCACATACCCTTTTCACGGAAAGCGAATTGCATTTGCTCGTTAAATGCGTTTTTCCCGCTCTGATCTGCAAAGTCTATTCCTAATTCATCCTTTTTT
>JGI24709J26583_10000061_pt1 | contig 71637 bp, 61 predicted proteins | sample BioPla2DNA1_FD_26583 | JGI IMG/M metagenome (IMG submission 26583) | reverse complement strand
TGGGTTGATTACAGGACTGGGTTTTTTCGGGTATGCTCTCTTTTTTCTATATTTTTATTTGTTTTCCTTTTTACTTACCCCAACATTTATTATAGAACCGATTTTTTACTAGCTTCTCTTATCTTTTTTTTTATAGATATAGAAGGGTTTATCATTTTTTTGTTGAAATAATTAATAAAAAGCAAATAAACTAGAATTTTAGCAGGAAATTACAAGAATCAACAGAAATATATATTTATCAAATAAATTATAGAATAATTTGTATTTAACTAACATAATTGAAAGGGAGATAAAATTATGCGAGAATTAACGATGCTGGACCATTTACTTAAAGTAGCTCCACTTATTAATCAGATTTCGTTGGCTGATATGGGTGTGGGAATTTGTAACTTGGAAAAATGGCTATTATACATACCAGCCAAATCCCTTGATGTGAAGATAAAGGCTGGTGATCCTGTTTTACCCGGTGGCGCAGCTTATTTAGCTATGCAAAGGAAAGAAAAAATTACAATGGAAATTGACGAAGATTTATACGGTGTTTCTTATATAGCAACTGGTTTACCAATATATAATAATGAAGGAGATGTTATTGGGGCTATAGTTACCTCCGAAAATTTACAACGTCAGGAGATTTTGTTTAGTACTGCTCGGGAGATTCAAGGGTTTTTGCAAAATATTCAGGGTTCAATTCAAGAAATTGCTGCTGAAGCTCAAGAGTTATCAGCAACTAGTGAGGAATTAAGGTCTGTCACCGAAGATGCTACTATAAAAGTAGAATCAACAGCGGGAATTCTTGATACGGTTAAACAAATATCTAAGAGAACAAACTTAATTGGTCTTAATGCTTCAATTGAGGCAGCTCGAGTTGGTGAATATGGTAAGGGTTTTAACGTTGTAGCTAATGAAGTACGTAATCTTTCTCAAATGACGAATAATTCTACTGCGGAAATAGGTCATATTATTAATTTGATTAAAGAAGCGATAGATTCTATAGATAGTGCTACGCAAATGGTAAGTGAGGTATCTCAATCACAAGCAGAAAAGCTTTCAGGCATTAACGTTATTTTAGAGGAATTTGGTGGATTGGCAGAAAAGCTTGTTCAAGCTGCAGACGGTTTGTTAGAAAACAGGCAAGTAATAAAAGCTAGTAAAAATAATAAACTTTAATAATTTAATAAATGGATGCAAAAAACCTCCTTTTTGGGGCATGCTAAAAAGATGAAAGGAGGTTTTTGTATGAAATTAAGAGATATTATGACCAGAGAGGTAATTGCTGTTTCGCCGGATACTTCAGTTTTTGATGCTGCTCAGATTATGAAGGACAAAAACATAGGTGCAATTCCGGTATGTAAGGATAATATGAATGTTGATGGCATTATTACTGACCGTGATATTGTCCTAAGAGTAGTCTGCGCAGAAAAAGATCCTAAATCAATCAAGTGTAAGGAGATCATGACTGATAAGTTGGTTGTAGGTAAGACCGATATGGAAGTCGAATCTGCGTTAGATTTAATGGGTGATGTGCAAGTTCGACGCTTACCTGTGGTGGAGAATGGTAAATTAGTTGGGTTTGTATCCTTGGGAGATATGGCGGTAAATAACCGTTTTAATCGGTCTGCGGAACAAGCTTTATCAGATATCTCTGCACCAAGTCGTCCTTTAATGTAAATTTATTAGCTAGTTTTATCCTATGGAGATTTAATAGTTTATGTAGTTTATTTGTAAACTTAAAGTGCATTTTGGTGATATTATAGTTCTATACAATTCGCAAAATGTACTTTAAGTTTTTTTATTAAACCATAGAGAGAAGTGGGGGTTGACGTTTTAATGCACCGTTGTGAAATAAAGCCGGAAAAACTTCGTAAAATTTGTGATTATAGTAATTTTCCATTTGATTCTACCGCTGATATTCCGCCTTTAGAAGGAATTATTGGTCAAGAAAGAGGCGTAAAAGCTTTGGAGTTTGGGTTAAAGGTAAATAAGCATGGCTATAATATTTTTATTGCAGGTGTACCGGGTACCGGTAGAAGCAGTTATACCAGCTCTTTAGTAAATAATATTGCCAAAACCGGAGAAAAACCTTTAGATTGGTGCTATCTCTATAATTTTGATGATCCTGATCGACCGAGAGCTGTATCTTTTCCCGCAGGTAAAGCTATAGAATTTCGGAAAGATATGCAGGAATTATTAGCTAAGGTAACAACGGAAATTCCGTTGGCTTTAGAATCTGAAGAATATCAGGATGCTAAAACGGTAATTTTTCAAAAATTACAGGCTAAACAAAATGAGGTGCAAGCTTATATTAATAATATTTCGAAAGAACTGGGCTTTGCCCTAAAATCAGCCGAAAAAGGTTTAGTTACAGTACCTTTAAATAGTGAAGGGAAACCGATGGATGAAGATGAATTCCAAAACCTTTATGGTGAAAAGAAAGAGCTTATTGATGAAAATTCAAAGAAATTAAATCTTTTGGTTTTAGAGGCATTTAAAGAGTTACGTGAATTTGAAAGAGAAATTGAGAAAGAAGTGCAAAAACTGGAGAATAAGATTATTTTAAATAATATTGAACCTTTCTTTCAAGAATTAGTTCAAAAATATTCCGCTTACTCTGCGATCAAAGAATACTTAGAAAAGGTAAAAGAGGATTTACTAAAAAATACTAAAGAATTTAAAAATTATAGCTCTGGTTCGGAATTATTCTTTTTGCAGGAGAATCGTTTTAAAAAGATTATTCAGAGGTATCAGGTTAACGTTTTAATTGATCATAGCAAAACACAGGGAGCTCCGGTAGTTATTGAAGCAAATCCTACCTATTATAATCTTTTAGGCAGAGTTGAATATGAAAGTCATTTAGGAGTGTTGTCAACAGATTTCACGAAGATTAAGCCTGGCTCTTTGCACCAAGCTAATGGTGGGTACCTAATTCTTAAATGTCGGGATGTTTTAACTAGTCCACTATGTTGGGACGGTTTAAAAAGAACCTTAAAAACCGGTGAGATTCAGATAGAGAGTATAAGACATCAGCTGGGTACGATTACGACATCTACTCTAAGGCCTGAGCCCATTCCGCTACAGATTAAGGTGATAATGATTGGCAGTTATTATGAATATCAGTTACTACATTATTATGATGAGGATTTTGGTAAGCTTTTTAAAATAATGGTTGATTTTGATGTGGAAATGCAGCGCTCTGAAGATCATATTTATAAATTAGCACGTTTTATTAGTGATCATTGTGAAAAGCAAAAGCTACGTCATTTTTCCAAAGATGCTGTAGCCCAAATTGTCGAATATAGTTCGCGTTTGGCTGACAGTCAGGATAAATTATCTACTCGTTTTAATGAATTAGTAGAGATCATCTATGAAGCTGATGCTTGGGCAGGGTTAGAAGATGCGGATTTGGTAACAGGTAAATATATAAATAAAGCTATTGAGGAAAAAACATATCGTTCCAATAAATATGAAAAGAAACTCTTAGAAATGATGAGAGAGGGGCAAATTCTGGTAGAGGTAGATAATCAGGTTATCGGACAGGTTAATGCGCTGGCGGTCTTGGATACTGGGAATTATACCTTTGGTAAGCCCAATAAGATTACGGTAAACACTTTTTTAGGTCGGAAAGGTATTATTAATATTGAACGAGAAGTAAAAATGAGTGGCTCAGTACATGATAAAGGAGTGTTAATTTTAAGCGGCTATTTAGGTGAAAAATTTGGACAGAAATTCCCAGTTTCTTTTTCAGCGAGTATCTGTTTTGAACAGCTATATAGTGGTGTAGATGGGGACAGTGCCTCCAGTGCAGAGTTATATGCTCTTTTCTCTAGTTTAGCCGATTTGCCTATTGAGCAGGGAATAGCTGTAACCGGGTCTGTAAATCAAAAAGGTTTTATTCAACCAATAGGTGGAGTTAATCAGAAAATAGAGGGCTTTTTCCAGGTCTGTAAAGCGAAAGGCCTTACAGGTAAGCAAGGGGTTATCATTCCGGCACAAAATGTAGTTAATCTAATGCTTGACCAAGAGGTAATTACAGCGGTAAAAGAAAACAAATTTCATCTCTATGCGGTTACGACCGTAGAGGAAGGAATTGAAATCCTCACAGGCGTTCCGGCGGGTAGAGCAGATAAACAAGGGAATTACCCTCCCAATACGGTATTCGGGCGGATTCAGAAAAAATTACGTACGTATTATTCTTTGGTAAAAGAAGAGCAGAAGGACGAAAATAAGTAAACATTTAAACATTATGTTGTTAGGCATATTACCTTACTTTCTGTAGTAAAGATATAGAAAATGAAAAGTATTACGGGAAGTGAAGGTAAATGAAGTTAAATGCTATGTATAATTTTAAACACAAACACAATTTAAAAAGTATTAAGTGGAAATGGATTATTCTTGCTTTTTTGTTGATAGTTATTCTTTACGGAGGGGTTTATTTCTTTGAGGAGCTTACAAAGCTTCCACCTCAAGAAGCCATAAAGCAAAGCTTGTTTAATACCATGCATGCTCAAAATTATCGGTTTGAGGTTAAAGCTACGCGGATATATGAGGGGAAGGAAACACTTTTATCTGATTTACATGGGGAAAAAGGAGCACAAGGTATTTATTTAAAAGGGACGATCCCTTTAATTAAAGCCGATGTAGAAATCTATCATTTAGGGACTACTCTTTATAGAAGAGATCCTTTTACTAAAGGTTGGGTTGTGGTACCGACGGAAGGGCGTGTTGGTATTGAACAATTGATTACGGAATTGAATCCACTGGGTGTTTTCAATTTCCCTGAGGAAAATCTTGATGTTAAGTATGTTGGTGTGGAAAGAGTACAAGGGAAGAAATGTCGTGTTTATGAAATTATGACCAGAGGAGAAAATAGATATCTACAGCTTTTTTGGCAGGATTTTAACTATATAATTTGGATAGATCGCAAAGAAGGTCTAATTAGGCAAGCACAGATTTCTGCTGAACACCGAGATGATTCTCAATATAATTTAAAGTTGCTTGTATCATTTTATGGTTTTAATAAGGAGATTGAGTTAAAACCGCCAATACCAACAGAGTAGGTTGTTGACACTTTTGGGACACGTTGATATAATCAGAAACGGAAAAGATATGGGTTTTGCTTGAAATGTAATAGTGATATTTTAAGGTAAGTCTGGTCATAGTAGACTTTCCTTTTTTTCTTAATTCGTGTAGAGACGAGCTATAAATGTGAAAGGGGCAAATTAAAAATGCATGAACATCTTTGCAAGATTCTTTTTTCGGAACAACAAATACAGAGTAAAGTGCAAGAACTTGGGGTGCAGATAACCTCTGATTATCAAGGAAAGGAATTAGTTATTGTGGGCATCTTAAAAGGAGCGGTTGTTTTTCTTGCGGATTTGATTAGAGAGATTAAATTGCCGTTAGAATTGGATTTTATGGTTATCTCCAGTTATGGAATGTCTACTCGTGCTTCCGGGGTTGTGCGTATTCTTAAAGATTTAGAAAAGGATATTGCAGGCAAGGATGTTTTAATCGTAGAGGATATTGTTGATACCGGTTTAACATTAAGCTATTTAAAAGATAATTTGCGTGCGCGTGGTCCTGCTAGTTTGAAAGTTTGTTCGTTTTTAGATAAGCCTAGTCGTAGAAAAGTAACGCTGGATCCTGATTACATGGGTTATACTATACCTGATGAATTTGCCGTTGGGTATGGGTTGGATTTTGCGGAAAAATACAGGAATTTGCCCTATATTGGAGTTCTCAAGCCTGAATTTTATGAGAATTAATGAGTAATTTTAATAAAGGTGAGGCGATAGATTTGCATAGACGACAAGAAAAAGTTTTGGTTCTCGATTTTGGTGGACCGGATCTTCAAATCTTAGCGCGGAAAATCCGGGAGTTAGGGGTATATTCTGAAATAATCCCTTATAATACCTCCTTGGAAGAAATAAAGCGCCAAAACCCCAGAGGGCTCGTTTTGGCCAGTGTTTCTGCAGACGAAGGTGTGAACTCTGCCGTACGGGACGAAGTTAGGTCTAAGCTTAGAACAATAGGTGTGCCACTTTATGTGCTGAGGGAAGATGCGGAAAAAGAGATGTCTGCTTTAAAAGATTTTTTATTTCAGGATTGCCGGTGCTCCAAGGAATGGTCGATGCAGTATTTTATTCAGGAACAAGTAAAGACAATCAGAGAAAAAGTAGGAGACAAGAGAGTACTATGTGCTCTCAGCGGCGGGGTTGATTCTTCAGTTGCTGCGGTTTTGGTACATAGAGCAATCGGCGAACAGCTTACTTGTGTTTTTGTCGATCATGGTTTTATGCGTAAGGGTGAACCGGAACAGGTTAGAGCTACTTTTAAGGAACAATTCCAGATGAATCTGGTTTTTGTCGATGCTCGGGAACGATTTTTACAAAAAGTAGCGGGAGTAACAGACCCGGAGCAAAAGAGAAAAATCATTGGGACTGAATTTATTAGGGTTTTTGAGGATGAAGCGGCAAAACTCGGTAAAATTGATTTTTTGGTGCAAGGGACGATTTATCCGGATATTGTGGAAAGTCAGACAGCCAGCGGAAAAATTATTAAATCTCACCACAATGTGGGCGGCTTGCCCGAGGATTTAGAATTTCAGTTAATTGAGCCTTTGTGGCAGCTTTTTAAGAACGAAGTGCGTGAGGTTGGCAGAGAACTTGGTTTAGCAGAGGAAATTGTCGGTCGTCAGCCCTTCCCCGGTCCGGGGTTGGCTGTGCGTATAATCGGAGAAATTACAGCGGAGAAACTGGATATTCTTCGTGAGGCAGATGCTATTGTGATGGAAGAAATCCGTAATGCCGGTTTATATGAGTCAACTTGGCAGTCTTTTGCCGTGCTTCCTTCTATTAAGAGTGTAGGCATGCAGGGAGAAGAGAGAACTTATGCCTATCCCATTATTTTACGGGTAGTCAATAGTATTGATGCGATGACTGCCGAGTGGGTGCGCTTACCATATGATTTGTTAGACCAAATTTCCAGTAGAATTGTGCGGGAGGTACCGAAAGTGAACAGGGTAGTCTATGATATTACCTCCAAGCCGCCCGGAACCATTGAATGGGAGTAAAGAAAGAGCAATAAAAAACGCGAAAAATATTACTAGACGAATAAAACGTGTTTTGCTATAATATGCATAATATGGGCGAATAGCTCAGTTGGGAGAGCGCCGCGTTCGCAACGCGGAGGTCGAGGGTTCGAACCCCTTTTCGTCCACCAATTTCAATCTTAATTAGATTGTAGTTGGTATTTTTGTTGATTTATTGATGCTGTGGGTAGTTGAAGGCAGGAGAATGTGTAGGTAGTAAAAGCAGCATGGTAGTATTTCAATTTCCTTTGTGGGTTGTTAAATGGGGCTGTGAAAGCCTCGTAAAAAAGTAGTATGGAAGGATGGTAGAATTAATATGTTTAAATTTGTTATGCTTGGTACCTTTGTGGCTATTTTATTGGCGAGTGGTTTTTTGGCAATGAAAAAAACCAAAACCATAGGGGACTTTTTTCTCGGAGGGAGAAATATTGGTCCTTGGTTGTCTGCCTTTGCCTTTGGTACCACTTATTTTTCTGCGGTAATTTTTGTCGGTTATGCCGGAAAAATTGGTTGGAGTTTCGGTATTGCCGGTCTATGGGTCGGTATTGGTAATGCTCTTGTGGGCAGCTTATTAGCTTGGAAACTTCTCGCTAAACCGACGCGGGAAATGACGGAAAAGCTTGGGGCGATGACTATGCCGGAATTTCTCCAGGCACGTTATGACAGTCATTCTTTGAAGATTTACGCAGCTTTAGTGATTTTTGTGTTTATGGTTCCGTATTCTGCTTCGGTTTTTATGGGTCTAAGTTATGTTTTTGAACAAGTCTTTCAAATAAACTACAACTTCGTGCTGGTTGCAATCACTGTAATCACAGCCATATATCTCTTGATGGGTGGTTATAGAGCGGTTGCGATTACAGATTTTATTCAGGGAATGGTTATGATTTTTGGCGTTTGTATCCTTATTTATTATGTCTTTGGTCATCCTGCTGTGGGAGGCTTTGCTCAGGTTCTGCCGAAACTGGCTCAGATTGATTCGGGATTAGCTTCATTCTTTCCAACCGGTCATAACGGTGTAGCATTATTCTCGGTGGTTCTGCTCACAAGTTTGGGAACCTGGGGTTTACCACAAATGGCACAGAAATTCTATGCTATTAAAGATAAAGAAAAGATTAAGGCTGCTACGGTAATTTCTACTTTGTTTTGTATAATTATCGGTCTTGGGGCATATGGTGTAGGAGCTGTGAGCCATTTGTATTTTGCTGAACTTCCTATGGATCCCGCAACAGGAAAGGCTACTGTTGACTTGTTAGTACCGCAAATTTTAGAGATTGCATTGCCTGAGTTCGCTGCTGTAATAATTTTGTTGCTTGTATTGGCTGCCTCTATGTCTACCTTGTCTTCTCTGGTTTTGATTTCCAGTTCCAGTATTACGATTGATTTGGTTAAAGGATATTTGAGACCACAAATGCAGAAAAAAAATGAACTATTATTGATGCGTAGTTTTTGTTTGCTCTTTATTATGCTTTCGGCAGTACTGGCTCTGCTCAAACCCGCGATAATTCTTACTTTAATGGCACTTTCTTGGGGAACAGTAGCCGGAGTATTTCTCGGTCCTTATCTCTGGGGATTGTTTTGGAAGGGCACAACGAAAATGGGAGCTTGGAGTGGAGCGTTGGTTGGTTTGATTTTTAGCCTTGGGTTTTCCTGGTTTCATCATTTTGATGCCGGATATGTACCAATTGGTGGGGCTTTAGCGATGCTGCTGTCTTTGGCGGTAGTACCGGCTGTAAGCTTAGTAACTGAGGGGTTTTCTCAAGAGCATTTACTCAAAGTATTTGTAGAACAACCTGAAACTAGATAAGTATAAAAAGATGCCCCTTGGCTAAACAAGTGGGCATTATTTTTTCCGGCTTATTTTGTGGTATGGGGACGTTTCATCTGCCACATTAGTATGCCATCCAAATTTTACCTGGTTGCTAATGTGGCAGATGAAACGTCCCCATGCCATATGTCGTCCCCGTGCCACATGTTGAAAAGCTGTTGACAAAATAAGAAGATAAAGATATAGTTTATCATATCATACCAATCATGTATGAATAAAAGTAATTGAATGGAGGTTCAAACATGTCAAAAGTTTATCAGAGTATAGGCGATCTAATTGGGAATACCCCTTTGTTAGAATTAGTGAATTATCAGAGAAAACATAACCTTAAAGCTACTGTGCTGGCAAAGTTGGAATATTTCAATCCGGCGGGAAGTGTCAAGGATAGGGTCGCCATGGCGATGATTGAGGCTGCAGAAGCTAAGGGCTTGTTAAAACCTGATGCGGTGATTATTGAGCCTACCAGTGGCAATACAGGTATCGGTCTTGCTGCAGTTGCAGCTTCTAGAGGTTATCGGCTTATTCTTACTATGCCGGAAACAATGAGCATAGAACGCCGGAAATTGCTCAAAGCCTATGGGGCTGAAATTGTGCTGACAGACGGAGCTAAAGGGATGAAAGGGGCAATTGCCAAGGCCGAAGAGCTTGCTCAGGAAATTCCGCATGCTTTTATTCCCGGTCAATTCGTTAATCCGGATAATCCGGCTGTACACAGGGAAACGACTGGTCCTGAAATATGGAGGGATACTGATGGAAAGGTAGACTTTTTTGTGTCCGGTGTGGGTACCGGGGGGACTATTACAGGAGTTGGGGAATTTTTGAAAGCGCAAAAGCCACAGATTAAAGTAATTGCGGTAGAGCCGTTTGACTCTCCGGTATTATCCGAAGGTAAAGCCGGTGCACATAAAATACAAGGTATTGGTGCGGGATTTGTACCGCAGGTTCTGAATACAACTATTTATGATGAAGTCATTAAGGTAAAAAACGAAGATGCTTTTGCCGTTGGGCAAGAGTTGTGCAAAACTGAAGGTTTACTCGTCGGTATTTCTTCGGGTGCGGCGGTATGGGCAGCAACCGAGCTGGCCAACAGGTCTGAAAATGATGGTAAGACTATCGTTGTACTCTTGCCGGATACTGGCGAAAGGTATCTTTCCACTCCACTATTTTCCGAATGATCAAGAGAGGATGGGGATTTGATGAAGATATCTACAAAGGGGCGTTATGCCTTACGTTTGATGCTTGATTTAGCGCTAAATAATACCGGTGAGTATGTATCTATTAAAAATATTTCTGAACGTCAGGGGATTTCCGGCAAATATCTGGAGCAAATCGTTTCCGTTTTAAATAGGGCAGGATATGTAAAAAGTATTCGTGGTGCACAGGGAGGATATAAACTGGCCAAACCTGCCGAGGCGTACACAGTTGGTATGATTTTAAGATTGATAGAAGGTGATCTTGTACCGGTTGCGTGTATGGCTGATAAGCCTAACCAATGTGAACGTAGCGAATCATGTGTTACCTTAGCAGTGTGGAAAAAGCTTGACGAAGCGATCAGAGGTGTAGTAGATCATCTTACTCTTGCTGACCTTGTGGAAATGAGCGAAAAGCCCGAATGATAAGGGGAATTTATTTAATAATGTTCGCCTTTTCTTGACAAAGAAGTTGTATGGTTATATAAATATATTATAAATTCCTAAAATGTTTTAATCATGGTATTATAATGATTAAGAGTTTGTTTTTTAACAAATGCTACCGGTAGAGGAAGGAAGGGAGATATTTTTGAAGAATAATCAAGTATTAGTAATCATGGGCAGTGATTCAGATTGGCCGATCATGCAGAAGGCGTTAGCAACTTTAAATGAATTTGCCATAGGTTATGAGGTTCATGTGGCCTCTGCTCATCGTACTACGGATCGTGCTCTTGCTTTAGCTAGACAGGCTCATTACGATGGTTTTGATGTGATTATTGCCGGAGCAGGTGCAGCAGCTCATTTACCTGGAGTGTTAGCTGCAGTAACTCCTTTGCCGGTCATAGGAATACCGATTAATGCTACTGCGTTGCAGGGGTTGGATGCTCTTTATGCGATAGTACAAATGCCTTCGGGAATTCCTGTAGCTACAGTTGCTATTGACGGAGCAAAAAATGCAGCATTGTTGGCTATACAAATCTTAGGTGTAAAGGATAACGCTTTACGACAAAAATTAATAGAATATAAAAAACAGCTGGCTGAGGAAGTAGCAATAAAAGATGAGAAAATTCAAGAGTCCGTTAGGGAAATGCAAAAACCCCAAAATGCTTAAATTTAAAGGAGGGAAAAAGGTTGTTTAAAGCGATTATTACGATTACATTTAAAAAGAGTATTTTAGACCCTCAGGGAAATGCTGTACATAAGGCTCTAAAGTCTTTAGGTTATGAAGATGTAGAAGATGTGCGTATGGGTAAACATGTGGAAATATTATTAAGAGGGGATGAACCTCAAGAAGCTGAAACCAAGATTAAGGAAATGTGTTCAAACCTCCTGGTCAATCCGGTTATTGAAGAGTATCAAGTAGAATTAGTGGAGGTAGAGGTATGAAATTTGGTGTAGTGGTCTTCCCTGGTTCTAGTTGTGAAGCAGACTGTTATTACATAATTGATCAGATTTTGCAGGAACCGGTAAGTTATTTGTGGCATGCAGAACAGGATTTACGAGGCGTAGATTGTTTAATAATTCCGGGTGGTTATGCTTATGGTAATTATTTGCGTGCCGGCGCAATTGCTAGTAATTCTCCGATCATGGAGAAGGTAATTGCTTTCGGCAAAAAAGGCGGTTTGATTTTAGGTATCTGTAATGGTTTCCAAATTCTTACGGAAGCAGGGCTTTTACCCGGTGCCTTAATTAAAAACCGGAGTTTGCGTTTTCAGTGCGAAAATACTTTGTTGCGTGTGGAACAAACAAACACGCCTTTTACCAGTACATATACACAGCATGAAGTGATTAAAATCCCTATTGCTCATGAGGAGGGCGCATACGTTGCTGATAAGGAAACCTTGGAACGACTAGAGAAGGAAGGACGTATTGTTTTCCGTTATTGTAATGAACAAGGTGAGATTACTCCGGAAACTAATCCTAATGGTGCGTTGAATAATATTGCCGGCATAATTAATGAACAGGGAAATATTCTGGGAATGATGCCTCATCCGGAAAGATGTGCGGAAGCTATTTTAGGTGGTGAGGATGGGGAGAGAATTTTTAGCTCCCTGCTCGCATGGTGGCAAGGAGGTGCAGGACGATGAAAGAAGATTTTTGGAAAGAAGTGGGATTATCAGAGAGTGAGTATGAATTAATTAAAGAGATTTTGCAAAGGGAGCCTAATGAAGTAGAACTGGGAATGTTCGGGGTTATGTGGTCTGAACATTGTAGTTATAAAAACTCGCGTAATGTTTTGAAACAGTTTCCTACTGAGGCTCCTTGGGTTTTACAAGGTCCTGGTGAAAATGCAGGGGTTATCGATATAGGTGACGGTCAGGCAGTTGCTTTTAAAATCGAGAGTCATAATCATCCCTCAGCTATAGAACCGTATCAAGGTGCAGCTACCGGCGTGGGAGGCATTATTCGCGATATTTTTACAATGGGGGCAAGACCTATTGCTTCCTTAAACTCTTTACGCTTTGGTTCTTTAAAGAGTAAGAAAACACAATACCTTTTTAGTGGAGTTGTATCAGGTATCGCCGGTTATGGCAATCGGATAGGAGTACCTACAGTTGCAGGGGAAGTATATTTTCATCCCTCTTATGAAGATAATTGTCTGGTCAACGCTATGAGTGTTGGCTTAATGAATCATGAAGAATTAGCGAAAGGATTTGCCAGTGGCCCCGGAAATCCAGTATTTGTTGTTGGTGCGCGTACGGGTAGAGACGGAATTCACGGGGCTACTTTTGCTTCGGAAGAATTAAGTGAGGCCACGGAGGAAAAACGACCGGCCGTTCAAGCAGGTGACCCCTTTATGGAAAAACTTTTAATGGAAGCTTGTTTGGAAGTAATTAAGACCGGTTATGTTGTAGGTATGCAAGATATGGGTGCTGCCGGTATCACTAGTTCTGCTTGTGAAATGGCTTCACGGGCGGGTACAGGGATTGAAATAGATGTAGCGAAAGTACCGTGTCGTGAAGAGGGGATGAGTGCTTATGAAATCCTCTTATCAGAATCTCAGGAAAGAATGCTTATTGTCGTACAAAAAGGGAAGGAAAAAGAAGTACAGGATATCTTTACGAAGTGGGATTTAGAGGCTACTGTGATCGGGCAGGTTACTGCTGATGGGCAGATGACGATTAGGGAAGGTAAAGAAATTGTTGCACAGATTCCGGCAAAGGCTTTGACAGAATTATGTCCACGTTATGATCGTGAAGCTAAAGAACCTGAATATTTGGCTCAAGCTCAAGGGTATGATTTAGCTTCTTTACCGGAGATGGAGGATTATGGCAAAGTCTTGGTGACTTTATTAGGAACGCCCACGATTGCCAGTAAAGAATGGGTATACAGTCAGTTTGACTATATGGTGGGTACAAATACTGTTGTACCGCCGGGCAGTGATGCTGCTGTGCTAAGAATTAAAGGATACAATAAAGGTATTGCGATGAAGGTAGACGGTAATTCTCGCTATGTTTACCTGGATCCTTATCGGGGAGGGCAAATTGCAGTAGCAGAAGCTGCGCGTAATATTATTTGCACCGGTGGTAAACCTTTAGCGATAACAGATTGCTTGAATTTTGGTAATCCGGAAAAACCGGAGATTTTCTGGCAGTTTAAACAAGCTGTAGCGGGAATGAGCGAAGCTTGTCGAGTCTTAGGGACTCCTGTTGTGGGTGGAAATGTTAGTTTATATAACGAAACAAATGGGGAAGCGATCTATCCTACACCGATTGTGGGAATTGTCGGTTTAGTTGAAGATTTGGCGCATGTAACCACACTTGGTTTTAAACAGGAGGAAGATATAATAATTCTCTTAGGTATAACTAAGGATGAGTTAGGTGCCAGTACCTATCTTAGTGTAATTCATGGATTGGAAGCAGGAAAAACGCCGGAAATTGATTTGGAATTAGAGAAACAGGTTCAACAGGCGACTTTAGAATTAATTAAAATGGGTTTAGTTGTTTCTGCTCATGATTGTTCTGAGGGGGGGCTGGCTGTTGCCTTAGCGGAATGTTGTATACAGGGTAAAATCGGCGCAGATGTAGCTTTGACCGAAAATATTCGCCCGAGCAGTATTCTTTTTGGGGAATCTCAGTCCAGAATAATCATTTCCATTAACAAGAGTAAAATTGATTCGGTTTTACAACAATTGAAAAAGTTCCAGGTTCCTTATAAAGTTTTGGGAAGTGTAGGAGGAGATTCATTAAACATTGCCGGTTCCGGTTGGAAGGTTAATGTTGATGTAGCTGAGATGGAGGAAAAATATCGGGAGGCAATAGCATGCTTAATGAAGGGATAGAACATGGTTTGACGGAGGCAGATAATCTTTGGCAGAAAGATAAGATGGAAGAAGCTTGTGGGGTTTTTGGCATTTATGCTCCCGGAAAAGATGTAGCACGATTGACTTATTATGCTTTATATGCTCTGCAGCATCGTGGGCAGGAAAGCGCCGGAATTGGTGTTACCGAGGGTAACGGGATCAAGATACATAAGGCAATGGGCTTGGTTTCAGAGGTTTTTACCGAGCAAATCATTTCCGGTTTAAAAGGAGATATCGGTATTGGCCATGTCCGGTATTCGACCATGGGCTCTAATTTAGCTGTTAATTCCGAGCCACTGGTTTGTCATTATTTAAAAGGTGATTTGGCAGTTGCTCATAACGGGAATGTGATCAATGCCCAGGAGTTGAAGAAAAAGTTAGCGGCCAATGGGGCAGTATTTCAATCAACCATTGATTCAGAACTTATCGCTAATTTAATTGCCCGTTACGCACAGGATACATTGGAAGAAGCATTAACCAAAACGATGATAGATCTTAAAGGAAGCTACGCTTTAGTAATCATGACGGAAGATAAATTGGTTGGGGTGAGAGATCCCTATGGAAATCGACCGCTTTGTCTTGGTAAATTGGATAATGCGTATCTTCTTGCTTCCGAATCTTGTGCTTTTGATGTGCTGGGAGCTGAATTTATCAGGGATGTTGCTCCCGGGGAAATAGTGATCATTGACCGGCAAGGAGTACATTCACATCAATTTTTATCTTCAGTTGAACGTGCTCTATGTGCTTTTGAATTTGTTTATTTTGCCCGTCCTGATTCTAATATTGACGGGATTAATGTGATGGAAGCACGGAGGAACATGGGCAGAGAATTAGCTAAGGAAAGTCCGGTTGATGTAGATATTGTTATTCCTGTACCTGATTCCGGGATAGCCGGTGCCCTTGGTTATGCTGAAGCTCGGAATATCTTTTATGATATGGGATTAATGAAAAATCGTTACATCGGGAGAACTTTTATTGGCCCGCAACAGAAAGATCGGGATTTAGCGGTGCATTTAAAGTTAAATCCGGTAAAAAGGTTAATAGAAGGGAAAAAAGTTGGTATTGTTGATGATTCGATAGTCAGAGGAACTACAAGCAAGCGGATTGTCCAACTACTACGAGAAAAAGGAGCCAAAGAGGTGCATATGTTGATTACTTCACCTCCGGTTATTGCTCCTTGCTATTATGGGATAGATACTTCCGAGAGGGCTCAACTTATTGCCGCACAGAAATCATTAGATGAAGTAAGAGCATATATTAATGCGGATTCCTTGTCATATTTAAGCATGGAAGGGCTTTATTGTGCTTTGGGACAAGAATGCGGATTTTGTACAGCTTGTCTTAGTGAGAATTATCCTTTAGGGTTACCTGTCGGTGGAAAGTTGGGTAAACATATTACGGAGATTTCCACACCAAAGCGAAAGGAGGTCCGGTAATGGAGGCTAAACAGAGCTGGACTTATCGGGAAGCAGGAGTAGATATTGATCAGGGTAATAAAGCGGTTGAATTAATAAAACCAATCGTTGCCAAAACGATGCGACCGGAAGTATTAGGTGGTATAGGTGGGTTTGGGTCTTTATTTGCTTTAGATATAGGAAAATATCAACAGCCTGTTTTAGTTTCCGGAACGGATGGTGTGGGAACAAAACTGGCGGTGGCGCACAAAATAGGGAAACATGATACCATTGGGATTGATTGTGTGGCCATGTGTGTCAATGATGTGCTGGTATTGGGCGCAGAACCGCTTTTCTTCTTAGATTATTTGGCTGTAGGTAAATTAGACCCGGAGCAGGCAGCGGCGATAGTAACCGGAATAGCAGAAGGCTGTCAACAGGCCGGATGTGCTTTAATTGGGGGAGAAACAGCGGAAATGCCGGGTTTTTATCGACCCGGTGAATATGATGTGGCCGGATTTACTGTGGGTATTGTGGATCGGGATAAAATAATTGACGGACAGACCATTAGACCTGGAGATGTTCTGGTGGGCTTGCCTTCTAATGGTTTACATTCCAATGGTTTTTCTCTGGCCCGTAAAATATTCTTTGAGGTTTATGGTTGGGATCCTGAGAAGTATGTGCCGGAACTTGGTTGTACATTAGGTGAAGAATTATTAAAATCCACTAGAATTTATGTGAAATTAGTACAACAGATTATGCAGAAATTTACAATTAAGGGGATGGCTCATATTACCGGGGGAGGACTTATGGAGAATCTGCCTCGTATTTTGCCTCCCGATTGTCATTTGGAAGTGGAATATGGAAGTTGGCCGGTTCCTACTGTTTTTGATCTATTGGCACAAGGTGGAAAAATAGAGACTTTAGAAATGCTTCGTACTTTCAACATGGGAATAGGGTTTGTTTTAATTCTCGATGCTGAAAGCGGGAATAGTTTAATTAAGTGGTTAAAACAAAAGGGAGAAGAAGCCTATATAATAGGACAGGCTGTGATAGGTATCCCCGGGGTATCGGTGAGGGGGCTAAAATAGTGGATAAACGGCGCTTAGCTGTGTTTGTTTCCGGTAGAGGATCAAACATGCAGAGCATTATAGATGCTTGTAAAGATGGCAGAATAAATGGTGAGGTAGTTGTAGTAATCAGTGATAAAGAAAATGCTTTTGCTTTGACACGGGCAAAGAAGGAGGGGATTAGTTCTTTTTGTCTTGATCCGTCCAGATTTGCGACAAAACAGGAATACGAAGAAAAATTAGCACAAGCTATAAGTGAATATGCGGTGGACTATTTACTCTTGGCCGGTTTTATGCGGGTGCTCTCGCCTGTTTTTATTAACGCAGTAAGGATTCCAATCTTGAATATTCACCCTTCGCTTTTGCCGGCTTTTACAGGGCTTCATGCTCAACGGCAGGCTTTGGAGTATGGGGTGCGTTTTAGTGGTTGTACTGTACACTTCGTGGATCAAGGTGTGGATACAGGACCGATTATTTTGCAGGCGGTAGTACCGGTCTATCCTGATGATACAGAAGAAAGTTTGTCACAACGTATTCTTCAAGAAGAACATCAACTTTATCCTCAAGCAGTTCAACTCCTTTGTGAGGGGAGAATTCGTTGTGAAGGCAGAAAGGTGATTATAACAAAGGAGGAACAGAAGGTTGAGTAAATGTGCCCTGATTAGTGTATCGGATAAAAATGGGGTCGTGGGTTTTGCGCAAGGACTTCAGGAGTTAGGATATAAAATTATTTCTACGGGGGGAACCGCACAAATTCTCCGCGAGGCAGGGGTAAAGGTTTTAGGTGCCTCTGAAGTGACAGGCTTTCCGGAAATTCTCGATGGGAGAGTAAAAACATTACATCCCAAAATTCATGCCGGTATCTTGGCACGGAATACGGCAGAGCATTTAGCACAAATAGCAGAGCTGGGGATAGAAGCTATTGATTTGGTCGTGGTTAATCTTTATCCCTTTAGAGAAACGGTAGCAAAAAAGGGAGTTACTTTGGCAGAGGCCATTGAAAATATTGATATTGGCGGACCGTCAATGGTGCGTGCGGCAGCCAAAAATTACGAACGGGTTACCGTTGTTGTTGATCCGGCAGCTTATGAGGATATCTTAGAACAGTTGCGGGAGCAGGGCGAGATTTCTTTGGAAACAAGAGCAAGATTGGCACTGGAAGCTTTTGCTCACACAGCTTCTTATGATGTGGCGATTACTCAATATCTAAGTAAAACTTTAGAGGATACAGCATTTCCGCGACATTGGTTTTTAGAGGGCGAAAAAATCCAGGATTTACGTTATGGAGAAAACCCCCACCAAAAAGCGGCTTTTTATAAGTTTAAAGGAAATCAGCAGGGAACTTTGACAGGAGCAAAAAAATTGCAGGGAAAAGAATTATCATATAACAACCTCGTTGATGTGGAATCAGCCTGGTCGATTGTTAATGAGTTTTCGGAACCGGCTGCAGCTATTATTAAGCATACTAATCCCTGCGGGGCTTCTATTGGCAAAGATATTCATGAGGCATATGTACGGGCTTATGAATCTGATACTCTTTCAGCTTTTGGGGGTATTGTCGGATTAAACCGAGAAGTGGATAAAGCTACTGCAGAAGAAATTAAGAAAATATTTATGGAAGTGATTATAGCGCCTTCTTTTAGTGCAGAAGCACGGGAAATTTTAGCAACAAAGAAAAACCTGCGGCTGATCGAGATGGGTAATCAGCCACAGTTTGGAGAGAAGATGGATTACTGGCTGGAACCGGTTAGTGGTGGTTTTCTTCTTCAGGAAAAGGATAGAGCTAAGGTTGTGGTTGCGGATTTAAAGGTGGTTACGAAGAGACAACCAACGGCAGAACAAATCGATGAGCTTCTTTTTGCTTGGAAAATCGTGAAGCATGTGAAATCAAATGCTATTGTTTTGACTAAGAATAAACAAATTTTAGGTGTTGGCGCCGGTCAGATGAATCGAGTGGGTGCAGCTGAGATTGCCCTGAAACAAGCTAAGGACAAGGTTAGAGGTGCAGTTTTGGCTTCTGATGCCTTCTTTCCTTTTTCCGATACTGTAGAGATAGCGGCTAAAGCAGGAATTAGTGCAATTATTCAACCGGGTGGTTCTATTAAAGATGAGGATGTAATTGCTAAAGCAGATGAATATGGGATTACGATGGTCTTTACCGGCATACGGCATTTTAAGCATTAAGAGGTGAGAGAGTATGACCAAGTTGAAAATTTTAGTTGTGGGTAGTGGCGGACGTGAACATACTCTAGTATGGAAATTAGCTCAAAGTAAATTAGTTGAGAAAATCTATTGCGCTCCCGGAAATGTAGGGATGATTCCCTTAGCGGAGCTTGTTCCGCTTCAGGTAGATGATCTAAGCGGTATAGTTAATTTTTGTGAGAAAGAAAAAGTGGATTTGGTAGTTGTCGGACCGGAACTGCCTCTTACTTTAGGACTTGTTGATGCTTTAGAGGAAAAAGGAATAAAAGCATTTGGACCGAAGAAGAAAGCGGCAGAGCTTGAAGGCAGTAAGGTTTTTGCTAAAGATTTAATGCATCGTTATGGAATACCTACCGCTCGTTATGGTGTATTTCGTGAGGTACAGACTGCTCGAGATTTCGCTCGTGAATTAGCAGGACCATGGGTAGTAAAGGCTGATGGGCTTGCTGCCGGGAAGGGTGTATTGATTTGTTCTACACTGGAAGAAACAGATGTTGCCATTGAAAAAATTTTAGTGGAGAAAATTTTTGGAACAGCAGGAGAAAAAGTAATAATTGAGGAATTTATAGAGGGTGAAGAGTTAAGTCTGATGGCTTTCAGTGATGGGCAAACTGTGATTCCGATGGTTTCCGCTCAGGATCATAAAAGAGTTTTTGATGGCGATCAAGGTCCCAATACCGGAGGTATGGGGGCGTATTCTCCTGCACCGGTTGCTACGCCTGAACTATGTAAAGTAATTGAAGAGCAGGTATTACAACCGACAATTAAGGCAATGGCGCAAGAGGGACGCACCTTTAAAGGAGTATTATATGCCGGGTTGATGATTACGGCACAGGGACCACGTGTATTAGAGTTTAATGCTCGTTTTGGTGATCCGGAAACTCAAGTGATTTTACCCAGATTAAAAAGTGATCTGGTGGAGATTATTTTAGCGGTATGTGAGGAGAGATTGGCTGAGCAGGAAATTGTTTGGCGGGAAGAGGCATGTGTTAGTGTAGTTATGGCTTCTCAAGGGTATCCTGGCAGCTATAAAACGGGGTTACAAATTAAAGGATTGACAGATGTGGAGGATGATATTTTCGTTTTTCACAGTGGTACTGCTTTGAAGGATGGGGAGATTGTAACGGCAGGCGGCAGAGTTTTAGCTGTTACTGCTTTAGGAGAAAATTTGCGCCAAGCTGTAGATTCTGTCTATCGTGCAGTCAAGAAAATAAATTTCTCAGGAGCTCATTATCGCCAAGATATAGCATATCGCGCTTTCCTTCGTTAAAAAATAGATAATTTTATTTATATAGGGGGACCAAGGACGCATGCTGGATAAAAAGGTAGATAAACTTGCAAGTGTTTTAAAAAAGTATTTTCTTGTGTTTAGTTTGTTGGGATTGGTTACAGGTTTGTCTATCTACAGTATTTTGTCGTATAATTCATTATTGAAAAGTTCTTGGATTAATATAGCTAAAATTAGAGATGAGCAAGCTAGATATCTTGATAATTGGTTTAAAGAGCGAGCCATGATTATCAATAATATTGCTTTTAATAAGGCGGTAAAGGAAAATGATTTAACAGAGATGAAAGCTGTGTTTAAAGAACAGCTGGGATTAACGACAGGGTTTGAGAATTTAGGTTATATTGACCGGGAGGGTAATGTTTTACTTTATGGACAAGTTGAATATACTGATGTTAATGTAGCGGACCGAGATTACTTTAAGGAAGCGATGCGGGGAAAAAGTTGTATTAGTGAGCTTATAATCAGTAGATTTACTAATAATCAAGTTGTAAACGTATCGTGTCCGGTTATCTCTGATCAAGGGGAAATTTCCGGGGTTGTTTTTGCACCATTAAGATGGTCGAAAATAATAGGGATAATTTCCTTTTATCATTTTGATAATACGGTAAAAAGTTATCTTGTGGATAGAAAAGGGGCAATTTTTACCAGTTCATCCGAAGTAAGTGAAGAGGAGTTAGCAATTAGAGCATCAGTAATAGACATGCTTAAGAATGAGGGAAAAAGTTCCGGTGAATACCAAAACAGCCAAGGTGCACAAATTTTCGGAACTTATAAAAAATTAGATAATTACGTTTGGGGTTTGTTGGTAGAAGTTGAGAAGTCTACGGTAGTTGAAAAATTTCATCAGGAAATGTGGTATATTATTTTATTTGTTTTTTTAATTTATCTATTGCTCATTTATCCTTTGTCCCGATTTGTTGCCGGAAACATTGTGCATCCTCTAGAGCAGTTGGTGAAAGGTATAATTCAGTTTGTGAATAATTGTGAAAAAGAGACAAATTTGCAATTAGTAGAAGAAGGATTATGTTATGAAGAAATGGCTGTTATTAAAGAATCTCTCGGAGAAATAGGACAAAAATTTAGTAATATGCAACGTCTTTTACGGAGTCAGGTTTTTTATGAACCTTTGACCGGTTTAGCTAACAAACGCTATTTTTTGTTAAGAACTCAAGAAATTACGGAATTGGCCTTTAGAAAGCGTACACCTTGTTCATTAATTAGTTTTAGTATTGATAATTTTATGCAGATTAAAGAGAAGTTCGGGCTAGAGTTTTCGGAAAAAGTTTTAGTACATACTGCTGATATATTAGGGGAAACCGCTCGGCTCGGGGATTTTTTAAGCCGAACGGAGGAAGAAAGGTTTGCGTTGATTTTACTGGAGACAGATGCTCAGGAAGCTATGCAGATGGCAGAGCTTTTAAGGAAGAAAATTATGGAAAATCCTGTAGAAGTAGGTTATGACAGTGTTTCTTTTACTATAAGTGTAGGTATAGCAACTTTCTTAGGCGATTCGGAAAAATATGAAAACAGTTTAGATTTACAGGAAGAACTTTTTGCTGAATCAACGAAAGGGATGTTAACTGCACAAAAAAATGGTGGAAATACTGTTAAATTTACTGGCTTATGATTACTTAGATACACAATTAACAAGAATAGTATGAGTATTTTTGCTTAGATATTATTTGACAAAAAGAGCTATTTTGGTTAAAATAATAATTGCGTTGTAGTAGTAGATTTTGAATTTTTTGCTTTATTATAAAAGCTACTACCCGGAAGCGGGAGTAGCTTTTTATTTGCAGAAAATTAATCTTTTATATAGGGAAGAATGGTTTTTAAAAGCTTTTTTATTAACTTTAGTTCTTTTGCAGAGCATTTATTGAGTAACATATTTATTTCATCGTATTGATTATTTGCTTCTGTTTTATAGTGATTGTGAATATCGTGAGCATAATAAGCTTGTGGAGTTTTATGCCCAAAAATTAAGTAATCTAAAGAGACATGTAAGCAATTGGCTATCTTAACTAACACGTTCAGACTCATTTGCCGCTCACCTCGTTCCAGTTGTCCGACATAATAATCAGAAAGCATAACGATTTCGGCAAATTCTTCTCGTGATAGTTCCAGCAGTTCTCGTTGCTCTCGTATTCTTTGTCCGACAGCCTTGCTGTCTATTAAAGTAGTTAATTTCATTTTTTTCACTCCTTAAGCAATACTTTATCCAACTTTAGGCTGTAGTAGAATTTGCCGTTAGCACATATTTATTGTTTGCAATACGCCGATTTAATGTTAGAATAAATAAAAAGATATGTTTATTAAGAAGAAAGAGATGAGTAGAAAAATGAAGGATAAAATTGAATTAGTACGGAATATACTTTATAACGCTTCTGAGATGAATGCTAAAGAGGAAACGCTTTTGAAATTAAGTCAAAAGCTTGATCAATATATTGTGAAATTCCTGCAAGAAAGTTTACATCAAAAGGGTGATAAAGATGAACGGCAACAAGATGATAGAAAAGATTTATAATTATGCCCCTGCCATTTTCCTTGTGGTGGGTCTAATTTTATGGTTAATAATATTTTATGTAGCTAAACAATATAGTATTTATTCTTCTGGTTCAGTTTGGTCGGTTTTATCAATAATTTTCATTCTAGTTTATATAGTGAGTGGGGTTATGATTAGAAATTTATATCATCAGGTACATACAGATACCTTAACCGGCTTGCATAATCGCAAATATCTTTTTGCAAAATTGTCGGAAATCAAAGCTAATGGTGGTTATTCTTTGATTCTTATCGATCTTGATGATTTTAAAAATGTAAATGACACTTATGGACATATTGCCGGCGATCAAGTTCTTCAGCAATTTGCGGAAATTTTACTTCATAATACAAGAAAGGATGATATTATTGCCCGTTGGGGCGGGGAGGAATTTGCGATAATTTTACCGGATACCCAATGTGAGGTAGCTTATAAAATTGCCGATAGAATCAGAAAAGTTGTAGAACAACATGTTTTTTCTTATCAAGGAATTACTTGTAGGATTACCATAAGTATAGGGTTAGGGTCTGCGAAAAAAGAGTTAGATTTTAAGACGGAAAATTTTATTAAAACTGTAGATGAAGCCTTATATAAAGCTAAAGAGAAAAAAAATAGCATTGTTTGTTGTAGTAATGATTGATTAATTTTGAAAAGGGTGTAGCTGATGATCAGATTTTTACATTTAGCTGATGTTCATTTGGATACGGTTTTTCTAAACCGTGATGCTCAGTTGCGGTCTATGCTTAGAGAAGCGTTACGGGATACTTTTAAGGCGGGGGTTGATTTGGCCCTTGCTTCAGGTTGCCATGCTATGTTAATAGCCGGCGACCTTTTTGATAATCAGACCTTGAGTTTTATGACAGAAAAATTTTTACTTTCTGAAATGGAGCGATTGTCTCAGGGGCAGGTTCAGGTTTTTTATGCTACAGGGAATCATGATCCTTCTGAAAGCAGAGGCCGTGTCAGTCAGTTGAGGTGGCCAGATAATGTACATATTTTTACATCGCATACACCTGAGTCCTATCCTCTTGTTGATCAGGATGGGCAAGTGTTGGCCCGGATAGTCGGGGGCGGTCATGAAAATTCCAGAGTAGGTGAAAATTTAGCTTCTCGGTTTCCTCAGGTGACTGATCATCAGAGCGTTCCACAAATTGCTCTATTGCATGCTATGGTTACGGGAAGCAGTGATGATACGGAGCATGAACGCTATGCTCCTTGCTCACTACAGGATTTATGCGAAAAAGGCTATAGCTATTGGGCTTTAGGGCATGTACACAAACGGGCTGTTCTTTCGGAAAATCCATATGTAGTTTATCCGGGCAATTTGATGGGCAGAAATGCCAAAGAAAGCGGTAGCAAAGGGGCTTATCTTGTAGAAATAGATGATTATGGACAAGTAAAGTTATCTTTCCACACTTTAGCACCACTTTGTTGGCTTAATTTGACACTTAATAATTTAGAGGAAGCCGATAGTTTAGAAAAATTGGAACAGTTAATCGTAAACTCGGTAGAAAAGCATCTGCAGGACTATCCGGTGGAGGGTAAGTTGTTTCTTCGTTTGAAATTGGAAGGTCGATGTCCTATGTATCGGGAATTAGCTGCTTCGGAAAATCTGCTTACCCTGGAGGAAAATATAAGAGCTTTCTTGTTAGTGGAGTATTTGGAATTGGAGTATGAGGGGCTTACTCCTCCCCTTTGTCCGGAGAATTATAAGCAGGGGCCTCATATTTTAAGTGAGGTTCTGACCCTTCTCGAAAAGGCAGAACATGACGACGATATATTATTACAATTAGCTCCTGAGAATTTAGCAGGATTACCCGGTAACATTGAGTTTAAGGAGAGAGTTAAGTATTTACGTTCTCTTCTTCAGGGTCTGGATTATGAAGCTGTAGCTCGTCTTGTGGAGGTGGACGAGCAATGAAAATAAAGTCAATTCAAGCTTCCGGCTTTGGGTGTTTTAAAGATTGGCAAACTGAGCAGTTGGATAGTAATACAATTGTGGTCTGTGGACCTAATGAGACCGGGAAAAGTACTTTTTTTAATTTAATTGAAACTTTATTTTACGGGTGGCGACCGGTGACCGATAATCCTTATTTACCTTGGGAAGGAAATCCTGCTGTTGTTTCAGCAGTAATAGAGGAGCAGAGCGGAGAGGAATATACCGTACAAAGAAGCTTGCGCAATCGGGCGCAGGGTACAATAATTAAAGGGCAAACCAGCTTTAATTTAGGTAATCATAGTCTCGAGAGTTTAGCCTTTTTACCGCGGGTAGTTTTTGCAGAGGTCTATTTTTTAACCGTGGATCAGTTATGTTTCCCCAATGTTAATGCTTGGCAAGAATTACAGGACCAACTACTGGGCGGACAGTATGCTTCATTTTTGAAACCTGTCTCCGGGGTTATTGCGGATTTAGAGAGTGAGGTTAATAGTTTATGGCGTCCTGACAGGCGAGGGAAGCCTGTAGCCAGGTTATTAGATGAGGAAATCTTAAAATTAACACAACAAAGAAGATTAGCTTATGAAAACGAGCAGAAGTTACGGGAGATAGAGCAGCAATTATTTACTCTTCGTGAAGAACAAGAGAAGCTCAAACAAGAAAGAATACAGCTGTTGGCAGAGCTTAATTGTATAGAACGTTTGTTACCGGTGAAGAAAAAGTTGGAGCGGATCAAAGAACTTTTAGAAATGGCCGGAGATATAGAGGCTTATCGGCAATTGCCTGCGGATCCTCAAAAGACTTTGGCACTAATTGCCGAGGATTTAATAACGTTAGCGGAAGAAATAAAGAAAGCAGAGCAAAAAAGAGAGCAGTATTCTCTACAAAAGACTGCCTTTGGTACTATGGAGCAGTTATTTATCGCTCAGGCTGATGAGATTGGCGAAATAACTAAAGCTTATGCCCAGATCGTCTCCGATCAGTTAGCCGTAAGTACATGTCGGGAAGAAATTAAACGGGGTGAACAGCGTCTTCAAGATTATGCGGCGAATTTCCTTTTAGGTGGTTGGCAGCCACAGTTGGAGGCAATAATAAAAGAAATTGACGAAGTAGCGTTACGCTCAGAGATTGTTGATTTTAAGAGCTTGGAAACTCAGTATCAACAAAAAGATAGTCAACTGGAGGGGTTAAGGGCACGGATAGGAACTGTAGGGACAGTAGATAATTGGCGATCTATAACTTTGCTAGCAGGGATATCTATTGTGCTGGGTTTGTTAGGTATAATATGGTTAGGTAACACACCTTTAGGTTTTGCAGCTGCTTTGATTTTACTGTTAGGTGTGGGCACTGCAATGTATCGGATATTGTTGAAAGGGAAAAAGTCTGTAGGGTCTGAAGTAGCTGTAGTTGAGCAAGAAGTTGCTCGGCTTAAAACTGAATGTGAACAAAAGCGTGCGAAGATCAGAAAGGTGTTGCAGGGACTTCCGGTAACAGAGCTGAGTTTGGTAACACCTGATGAAACATTATTGGTTGATCTGAAAAATATGAAGATGATTTTAACGGAAAAAGATAACTCTAAGGATAAGTTAGCACAGCTAGAAAAAAGATTAGCTGCTTATCAATTTAGAGTAGAGAGACTCTTGGACACACTTCAGCTAAAATCATCAGGAGATATACTTAAGGATTTACGGCACTTGGAAAAAGGATTAATTACGTCTAGGGAATGCCAAATTACTGCGCAGCATGCAACCGACAGTCTGGCTGAGGTTGAGACACAGTGGGCAGAGTTTATTCGTAAACAAAATAAACTTATTGAGGAAAGGGAGTTATTACTCAACAGTTTACAAAATTTTACGGGTGAGACCTTAGAGGAAAAAATTAATAATCTCGTACTAAGGCGAGATTATTGGCAACAGGCGCAAACCTTAAGGAAGGATTTAGAGAGTGATTATCCCGATTTAAAGGTCCTGGAAAAGGAGATCGAAACTAAATTCTTTGCTGAAAATTGGTTTAATGGAGATAATGAATTAGCGGCAAAGAAGATAAGGTTTGTGGAGTTAGAGGAGAAAAAAGAGGAAATTAAAGAAAATATAGCGCGATTAGAAACGGAATTACAGCATTTAGTCACTTTACAAAGAGTAGATGATGTGGAAGGGGCTATTCAACAGTTACAAATAGAGCGAAAATCTGTAGCATTAAAACGGGATCGGTTGGTGGTTTTACAAAAATTACTTAAGGAAGCGGATCGTCGTTTCCGTGATGAGCATCAACCGGATGTTTTACAGAAAGCCGGACATTATTTGGAGTTAATTACCGAAGGACGTTATGACCGATTGTTTATTAAGGACGACGGGAGTGGCTTAATGGTTCGCGGTAATTATGTAGAGCAACTGTTAAATGTGGCCCCCCCTTTAAGCCGGGGAACTTTAGAACAAATTCATCTTGCTTTACGTTTAGCCTTAGTAGAACATGTGGATTCCGGAAGAGAAACGGTACCTTTATTCTTAGATGAAGTTTTGGTTAATTGGGATAACATGCGATTACATAAGTGTTTAGAAATATTACATGAGCTTGCCGGACAAAGACAGATTTTCCTTTTTACTTGTCATGACTGGCTAGTTAATAAGATGCAAGAGATGATGAATGCAAAGGTAATAAAGCTGGGTTAAGGGCGCTAAATCAATTATGCTACCGTTAGTGAAAGCTGACGGTAGTATTTTTATGAACTTTTTGTCATAATTTACGTCTATAGTTAAAGAACAATTAATGTAAGTGATAACCATCAGAAGATAAGACATTATTGTAAGAATAAGAGAGTTTTTTATAAAGTGGGTGATTCCATATGGTTGTTGAAGAATTGTTGGCAAAGAGACGGGAAAAGAAAAAAAGGTATAAGCGGATACAAAGATGGCGAAAACTAGTTTTTCTCGCAGTTTTTTTACTGACCTTTTTGGTCTTTCCTAGTTTTATTAATATGGAAACAATGGGTGGAAGTATGGAAATATTAGAAAATGCAGATACTTATGAGGATGAAGTCTCTTTAAACATTGATGAAAAGGTTGGAATGCCAGATGATCAGCAAAATGTTCAAGAGGCAAATAATGAAGCAGATCAGCAAGAGAATCATGAAACAAATCATGCGGCGGTTCCAGAAACAAATCAAGAGGAGAAAATAGTTTATTTAACATTTGATGATGGTCCTACAGATTCTCTGACAAATATATTGGACATTTTAGCAGAGTATGATGTTCAAGCTACTTTCTTTATGTTGGAACCATTAATGAGCTGTCATGTAAATACTCTAAGCAGAATGAAAGACGAAGGTCATGCTTTCGGATTACATGGGGTTAGTCATGATCGTAACCTTTTTTATGCTTCAGAGGAAAGTGTATTATGGGAAATGAAGACTGCTCAAGCGAAATTATTAGAAATAATTGGCTTAAATACTGTATTAATCAGAGTACCTTATGGTAGTAATCCGGGTATGACTCCTGCATATAAGGAAGCTGTAAAGGCTGCCGGTTTTAAAATGTGGGACTGGAATGTTGATAGTAAGGATTGGTTATATCGTGATGAACGATTTGTAGATTATACGATTATGCAAATTGAAGCTTTAGAAAAGAAGAAAACGGCCCCGGTTATTTTATTGCATGATCGTAAGGAAACGGTCGCGTTTTTGCCGCAATTGCTAGAGTATTTGCGTAGTAATAATTATCTTTTTAAGGTTTTGACAGCGGAGATGGAGCCTGTACAGTTAAGATAACAAATGTAGTATAATAGGTTTATGATTTTTAATTTGTGTAGTATATAAGCTAAGGGTTGGGTAAAGAGAAATGGGTGCAAAAAAGCAGGTTATCATTGTAGGTGGTGGTGCTTCCGGAATGGTCGCGGCGATTTCGGCAAAACGAAAGGGTGCCGATGTGACCATTTTGGAAAGAAATCCGCGTATAGGGAAGAAGATTTTGGCGACGGGAAATGGGCGTTGTAATTTTACCAATATTAATCTAGATGCCGCTTGTTATCATGGTAGTAATCCACAATTTGTGGAGAGTGTTTTCTCTGCATTTGGGGTGCAGGAAACAATTGAGTTTTTTGAGGAATTGGGGATTGCTTATAAGGTGGAGGACGCAGGTAAGGTTTTTCCTATGTCGGATCAGGCGTCCAGTATCTTAGATGTATTGCTCTATGAATTAAAGAAATTAGGTCCCCGGATTGTTTGTGATGCTTATGTCCAAAATATCAAAAAAGAGCAAGGCAGATTTAGGGTAGAGTTAGCGGATGGGACTTGTTTTTATGGTGATAGGGTGATTCTTGCCACCGGGGGTAAAGCTATGCCGGCAAGCGGTTCTGACGGTAATGGCTATTCACTTGCGGAAAGACTAGGTCATACCATTATCCCTATTTTTCCGGCTTTGGTTCAATTGATGTTGGAGGGAGATTATTTCCGACAAATTCAAGGAGTGAAGTTCGTAGGTACTGCTGAGCTTTTACATAATCAGAAGGTCGTAGCTAGGGAGAGAGGAGATATCCTTTTTGCTAATTATGGGGTCTCCGGTCCGCCTATTTTACAAATCAGCAGGAAAGCAGGGGAACTTTTACAGGCACAGAAAGAGGCTTTATTAAAGATAATCTTGATTGACAGTATGTCCAGAGGAGAATTGTCTGAGCTTTTGTGTAAGCGTTGGCAAGTCAGACCGGAGAAAACTGTGGAATTTAGCTTGGTAGGGTTAATTAATAAAAGGCTGATTTCCGTTGTTTTGAAGGAAGCCGGGATTAGTGATTTGCGCTGTCCAGTGGTTAATCTTTCAGCTAAAGAACGGGAAAAGATTGTCAAGATTTTAACTGATTGGCGTTTTAAGGTGCGCAGGACTAAAGGTTGGTCTAGTGCACAGGTTACAGCAGGGGGAGTGTCTACGGCAGAAATAAATGAAAAAACGTTGGCTTCGAAAATTATTCCGGGCTTATATTTTGCCGGTGAAATAGTTGATGTTGACGGGCAGTGTGGGGGTTTTAATTTGCAGTGGGCCTGGTCTTCTGGTTATCTTGCCGGACAAGATGCGGCTTTATGATAGGCTCTATACAAATAGAAAATTTTAGGGTAAAATATTGTCGTGGAGGTGTCCGGATATGAGTAGCCAGGATTTTGAAAGTAAGGTTTTAGGTTATCTAGCTCAATTTGCTGAGAACATGAACGGAATGCAGCAAGATATAACGGGAATGAAGCAAGATGTAACAGGATTAAAGCAAGATATAACGGGAATGAAGCAAGATGTAACAGGATTAAAGCAAGATATAACGGGAATGAAGCAAGATGTAACGGGAATGAAGCAAGATGTAACAGGATTAAAGCAAGATGTAACAGGATTAAAGCAAGATGTAACAGGATTAAAGCAAGATGTAACAGGATTAAAGCAAGATGTAACTGAGCTTAAAGATCGCGTGACTAAAATTGAAATTAAGTTAGAAAATGATGTGGCTCAGAAGATTTCAGTGCTCTTTGATGGTTGGCAACAACATAATGATCAATTGGATCGGATTGAAGCAAAAGTAAGTCGGCATGAAGAACTTATTGTTAAACGTGTTAAGTAAGAGTTGATGCTTTGACATAGATAGTAATTTAGTCTCTCGTCTCTTTATCAGAGATGTGAGGCTTAATTTTTTAAAAATAGCTCATTTAAGTATATAATAGTAAAAACGGTGTATTTTTAGTAAGGAGGAAGACTAAGGTGCAGGAAAGGTATAATTTTAAAGATATAGAAAAGAAATGGCAGGAAAGATGGGAACGAGATGCTGTTTATAGGGTAGAAGAAGAACCTCAAAAAGAAAAGTATTATTGTTTGGAAATGTTTCCTTATCCATCGGGGAATTTACATATGGGACATGTTCGGAATTATTCTATTGGGGATGTAGTGGCACGTTTTAAGAAAATGAGAGGATATAACGTTCTTCATCCGATGGGCTGGGATTCTTTCGGTCTTCCGGCGGAAAATGCGGCGATTAAACACCATATTGCCCCTATGACTTGGACGTTGGATAACATTCGTAATATGAGAGAACAATTGAAAGCAATGGGCCTAAGTTATGACTGGCAAAGAGAAGTAACTACCTCTCTTCCTGATTATTATAAATGGACGCAATGGCTTTTTTTGCAATTCTATAAACACAATCTGGCTTATAAGAAAAAGGCACATGTTAACTGGTGCCCTAGTTGTGCTACGGTTTTAGCCAATGAACAGGTTGTTGATGGTGGTTGTGAGCGTTGTGAGACTCCGGTGGAGAAAAAAGCTTTAGAACAGTGGTATTTTCGGATTACTGCTTATGCTCAGGAACTTTTAGACAGTCTTGTTGATTTGCCCGGTTGGCCCGAGAAGGTGAAGACTATGCAGGAAAACTGGATCGGGCGTAGTGAAGGGGTAGAAATAATCTTTACCGTTGAAAAGACCGGGGAAAAAATTCCTATTTACACCACACGTCCGGATACGGTTTTTGGTGTGACTTATATAGTCTTAGCAGCTGAGCATCCTATGGTTAATAAATTGATTGACGGCACTTCTTATGAAAAACCGGTAAAGGAGTTTGTGAAAAAGGTTCAACAATTGACGGAAATCGCTCGTACATTTGCAGAAACGGAAAAGGAAGGAATCTTTACCGGGGCATATGCAATCAATCCGATAAATCAGGAAAGAATACCGATTTGGGTGACCAATTATGTCTTGTATGAATATGGGACAGGGGCAGTTATGGGTGTGCCGGCTCATGATGAGCGTGACTATATGTTTGCGCAAAAGTATGAATTGCCGATTCGCTTTGTTATTCGACCTGCTGAGCAAGAAATAGACCCGGAAGAAAAGCAGGAGGCTTATGTTGACGATGGAATTATGTTTAATTCTGGTTCTTTTAATGGCTTAACCAGTGCTGAAGGTCGGCATAAGATTGCGGAGTATTTGGAAGAAATGGGAGCCGGTAAGGTGATGGTTAATTATCGTTTGCGGGATTGGTTGATTTCCCGTCAACGTTATTGGGGTGCGCCTATTCCCATTATTTACTGTGAGAAATGCGGTGTAGTATCGGTTCCTGAGCAAGATTTACCGGTAATACTACCTCTTGATGTAGAGTTTCGTCCTACCGGAGAATCGCCTTTAAATAATATCCCTGAATTTTTGCATACCAGCTGTCCAGAGTGTGGGGGACCGGCAACTAGAGAAACCGATACGATGGATACTTTTGTTTGTTCCAGTTGGTATTTTTTGCGTTATGCGGATGCACAAAATACCGAAGAAGCATTTAGCAGAGAGAAAGTAGATTATTGGATGAATGTAGATCAGTACATCGGTGGGGTAGAACATGCTATTTTACATTTGATGTATGCTCGTTTCTTTACTAAAGCATTAGCTGATTTCGGTTTGGTAGGGGTTAGAGAGCCGTTTCAGAATTTGTTGACTCAAGGCATGGTGCTTAAAGATGGGTTTAAGATGTCTAAGTCCAAAGGTAATGTGGTGAGTCCTGAAGAAATTATTAATAAATATGGAGCGGATACGGCTCGTCTCTTTATTCTTTTTGCTGCACCTCCGGAGAGAGATTTGGAGTGGAGTGATCGGGGAGTTGAAGGTAGTTATCGTTTTATTCAGCGGGTATGGCGTTTGATTTATCATTACCTCCAGGATTTAAGTGAAGCTAAGGATAAATTTGTCAATAACGGAGTGAATTCTTCTGCAGATAAAGATTTGCGTCGGCTTTTACACGGAACAATTAAGAGGGTTACTGAGGATATAGAACTACGCTTTAACTTTAATACGGCGATAAGTGCCATTATGGAACTGGTTAATGGGCTTTATCATTATCGTAGTGAAGTAGAGAAACAAAATGCGCAGCTTCTCCAAGAAACAATCGAAAAGCTGCTAATCCTACTGGCTCCTTTTACGCCTCATTTAAGTGCCGAGCTTTGGGAGGCAGTGGGGTTAAAAGACAGTGTGCATTCCCAGGATTGGCCGGCTTATGATGAAGCTGCACTTAAAACAGAGGAAGTAGAGATAGTTATTCAGATTAATGGTAAAGTTAGAGATCGTTTGGTAATTCCTGTGGAGTTAGGTCGTGAAGAATTAGAAAAGCAAGCTTTAAGTACGGAAAAAGTACAGGCGGCAATAAGCGGTAAAGAGGTCAGAAAAGTTATTACCGTACCGGGTAAGTTGGTAAATATTGTTGTAAAATAAAGTTATTATAACTTGGTAAGCCAAGGATTAATGGAATAAGGATGGTGGCACAGAGTGCAGGTACTTTATGAAGGGAAGACGAAAACTGTTTTTGAAAGCGGAGAAGGCAAAGTTTTGTTGTTATTCAAAGATGATGTAACAGGTGCAGATGGTGTGATCGACCCTGGAGCAAATACGGTTATTGGTCAAATAGAAGGTAAAGGGAATGCTTCTTTAAGGATGTCTAGTTATTTCTTTGAGCTTTTAAAGAAAGCAAATATACCTACACATTATCTAGAGGGAAATTTAGCAGAAAACACGATGCTGGTAAAAAAGGCGGAAATGTTCGGAGATGGTTTAGAGTTTGTATGTAGATTAAAGGCTACGGGAAGTTTTGTAAGGCGTTATGGCAAATATGTTCAGGAAGGTCAGCCTTTGGATTATTTGGTGGAGATCACATTAAAGGATGATTTACGTGGTGATCCTTTGATTAATGAGGAAAGCTTAGCTCAGTTAAAATTATTAACTTCAGAGGAAATAAACACTGCAAAAGCATTAACGAAAAAAGCTACAAAGCTGATCGAGGAAGAATTGGCCAGCAAAGGTTTGGAGTTAATTGATATTAAGCTGGAATTTGGAAGAGTTGACGGTCAGATTGCTGTGATCGATGAAATATCCGGTGATAATATGCGTGTAAGAAAAAATGGACAAACAATTATGCAGAAGGAGCTTTGTGCGCTGGTTTGTGATTAAAGATCTTAGGCAATGATTAAGACAATGATTAAGGCAATGAGTTTATGAAACTCATTGCCTTTTGTTTCAAGTTAACTTAATTCAAATTATAAAGAAAAATATCAGACATTTTGTTATAATAATATGTGAGGAGATATAAAAATATAAATAACAAAGAGGGTGTAAGAGCATTGAAGTACAAAGGAGTTATTTTTGATGCAGACGGAACGTTACTGGATTCTTTAGAGGATTTGGCTAATAGTACAAATATAGTTTTAGAGCGGCACTCTTTTCCTTGTCATGCCGTAGAAAAATATAAATATTTTGTAGGCGATGGTATGTATAATTTATTAAGTCGTGCTTTGCCTAGTGAGCATAGGACGGAAGAATTAATTAAGCAATGTGTAATTGAGATGAAGGAAGAGTATAGTAAACGCTGGGCAGATAAAACCAGAGCTTATCAAGAAATACCGGAACTTTTGGATGCGTTAATTGCTAAAGGTTTAAAGTTGGCGGTGCTTTCTAATAAGCCGGATGAGTTTATTAGAATTGTGATAGATAAGTTTTTCCCTGGCAAATTTGTTCAGGCATTAGGTCAACGTGAGGGTGTACCTAAAAAGCCGGATCCTATAGGAGCGCTGACTATAGCTAAGGAATTAAAAATATCTCCACAGGAGTTTCTTTATCTGGGAGATACCAATACGGATATGCAGACTGCAGTAGCAGCGGGAATGTATCCGGTTGGTGTTTTGTGGGGATTTCGTCCGGCTGAGGAGCTATTAGCCAGTGGCGCTAAAGTTTTGATTGAAAAGCCATTGGATCTTTTTAAGGTAATTCCTGAGTTGCAAAATTAGTAGTAATGTCTGTGGTGGCAGCTTTTATTTCCAGTCCGTTTTTTAAAAGCAGACCAAAATTATCAATGGTTTGTTCCAGTTTTTTAAGATCTTTTGTCAGAATATATTCATAGGTTAATGTCTCAATAAAACCATAAATAATTAGAGAGGTTTTTTCCACATTACAGGGGCGAATTTTTCCCCCTTCAATAGCTTTTTGTAGAATTTCGCTAATTATCAAGGCAAGTTGAGAAAATTTGTTAGCCGGTTCTTGATTACGAAAACGAGGGTTCATTTGCTCGGTGAGAATTACAATAGCTAATTCCGGTTCCTTTTGGATTTCCTGTAAGTGAAAATTTAAGATGCCGTTAATTTTTAAGAACCAATCCATGTGCCAATTTTTAATATTAACGTAAAAAGAATGCCTTTTTTGCCACTCAGAGCTAAAGATGTCTTTTATTATTTCTTCTTCATCAGCAAAAAAGCTATATAATGTACTTAGATTCACCTGGGCTTCTTGAGCTATTTCTGCAGCAGAAGTGTTGAAGAAGCCTTTTTCAGCAAATAATTTAACAGCGGATGCTTTAATTTGCTCTTTCGGTGACATCTAGTTAATCCTCCTATACAAAAATGTATGATTACTAAAATAAAGCCTTTGTTAACGGTAAATTCTATATAATATTGAAATATTCCTGCCAGAATTAAAATTGTATTATATTGCAGACTTGCAACTATATTTAAAATAGCAATGATTTTGCAGGAATTTTATAATAAATGACGAATAATGGTAGAAAATCATTTTAATACCAAAGGTGAAACATGGGAAATATACCGACAAAAGCCCAAATCATTATTCTTATTATTTTGGGGGTTTTTATATTTTTTGGTGGAATAAAATATCATGCTATTCGTCTAAGTGATTTTGAAGTGGAAGTAGTAGGGGTGACAGATAATCTCCTTGCAGAAGAGCAACAAGTAGAGTCAGGGGAAAAAGCAGTAAAGGAAATAGTTGTACATGTTGCCGGTGCTGTAGAAAAGCCAGGTGTTTATTCCTTTCCGGAAGGGGCAAGGGTGGAGGATGCTGTACAGGCAGCAATTCCTTTAAAGGAAGCTGATTTAGATCAATTAAATTTAGCCATATTACTTCAGGACAGTAAAAGGATTGATGTGCCCTTTAAAGAGGCCAAAACAAAGAATGTCTCCTCAGGTGCTTCTGCAAAAGAGGTTGGCTCTTCTAAAGATGAACAGATGCCGTCGGAGAATAAATTTGGTTATGTTACTCCTGCTGATAAAATAGGTTCTTCGATTCAGGAAGAAATCACAGGGGGTAAGATTAATATTAATACGGCGAGTAAAGATGAATTAATAAGCCTGCCTCGAATTGGACCGGCTATTGCTGATAGAATTATTGAATATCGCCAAAAAGAGGGGCTTTTTAAAAGGATTGAGGATTTAAAAAATGTCTCCGGAATTGGTGAAGCGACCATGAAGCAATTAAAAGATTTAATTACGGTGGAGTGAAAGAGCTAATGGAAAGACCTGTTCTAAGGGGAAGCGTACTTTTTCTTAGCGGAATTTTGTCAGCTCATTTTTTTAGTATGAAAACTACGCTTTGGCTATTGTTAGCCGGAGCGTGTTTTTTTGCAGTTTTATTTGCGTGTCTGTGCAAAAACGGAAATCCTCAAAAGAGAGTAAAGATTATCTCTTTTTTATTGGCACTTTCTTTTTTATTCTTGGGCGCTTTTTGGTATAGTCTCAGTCGTTATTCAGAGACCTTTTGTGGTGATTACCTTGGACTGGCAGTATGTGGGGAAGGAGAGGTTTTTTCTTATCCGAAAGAAAAGGAATTTGGCTTCTCTTGCTATGTAAAGGTAAAGGAGATTAGTTCAGAAGAGAACAAGCTTCTTAGAATAGATAAAATTCTGTTAAAAGCTCAGAATTTACCGGAACAAGTACTTTTACCCGGAGATTCGCTTAAGTTTAGAGGTGAACTCACTTTACCCGCAGAAGCTAGAAATCCGGGAGAATTTAATTATCGAGAATATCTTGCTCGTCAAGAGGTTTTTTTTATTCTCGATTGTTATAAAGGTGAGGTAGAAGTTGTTGAAAAGGGCTGGGGGATACAATCATTGGCGGCCAGGTGCAGGGCAAAGATAGTACAGGATTTAAATAAGATTTTGCCTCAGCGGGAAAGAGGATTAATTCTGGGGATGTTATTCGGTGACACCGGATTAATGACCAAAGAGGAATGGTCTGCTTACCAGAGAACCGGAGTGGTACATCTATTTTCTGTTTCCGGCTTGCATGTCTCGATGATCTTAGGGTTTGTTTGGTTTTTGCTGTCATTTTTTAATCTGCAACCGTTAATTCGTTTAATCTTAGGTGCATTGGTACTGTTGGGATACGGATTTATGGTGGGCTGGAGTGCTCCTATTTTGCGTGCTTCAGTCATGGCTCTTTTAGGTTTATTGGCTTTAACAGTGAAACGTAATAATGATGTTTATAACGCGTTGGGAGCTGCCGCTTGGATAGTCTTAATTCTTCAACCGGGGGAGTTGTTTCAGGTTGGCTTTCAACTTTCTTTTATAACTACGGCAGGTATAGTCTATTTGACTCCTTGGTTGGAGAAAAAGGGTTGCGGAAAATTGTTAGCTGTTCCCTTGGCTGCTTCATTGGCCAGTGCCCCAATTTTAGCGTATCATTTTAGTCAGATTTCTTTAATTTCTCCTCTGGTGAATATTATTGCTGTTACAGTTAGTGGCTTTTCTACAATTCTCTCTTTCCTTGCTGCTATTATTACTTTGTTTTTGCCAGTTTTAGCAACGCCTTTCTTTTTGGTGGCAGGCTTTATTATGTACATTTTAAGTGAAGTGCTTTTTAGGTGTGCGGAGTTTAGATGGGCCGGAATAAATATTGCCAGCCCCTCACCGCCGGTAATTATTGTTTTGTATTTGTTCCTAGCTATTTTGCCGGTTGTTTCTCGTTGGCGTTACATTATACGAGCTATTCCAATTAAAACAAAAACAATCATAGCTTCATTGCTAGTCTTTGCGGTGCTTTTTGCCTGTTGGCCTGCCGCCGGAGAGATGGAAGTTGTTTTTTTAGATGTGGGGCAGGGCGATAGTTTTATTATTCGTACTCCCGGGGGTAGAACTGCTTTAATTGATGGTGGGGGTACACCCGGTTCTTCATTTGCGGTAGGGAAAAATGTAGTCAGTCCGGTTCTTTATCATTATGGAGTAAATAAAATAGATTTAATGATGATGTCGCATAATCATTTAGACCATAGTGAGGGCTTATTGGAAATTATCCCTAGTTTCCAAGTGGGTGCTTTTTTCTTACCTCCGCGAGAAGAGAACAATGAAATAGAAAAAAAAATAGCGGAGTTATGTCAGCAGAAAAAAATAACGTTACAGGAGTTAACGGCAGGGAAAAAGATCCGTTTAGATCGTGATGTGTTTTTGGAAGTACTTTATCCTATGCCGGAAGATGATTACATTGGCAATAATCGCTCTCTGGTAGTCAAAATAAGATATAAAGGATGTACTTGGCTGTTGACAGGTGATATAGAAAAAGAAGGTATAGAAAGGTTATTAGCACGAGGTGTGGATTTGCGTGCAGATATCTTGAAAATACCCCATCACGGAAGTATTACTTCTTTTGTTCCTCTTTTTTATGAAAAGATAAATCCCAAAGCAGTGGTTATTTCTGTAGGTGAAAATAATTTTAATCAACCTCATGAGGAAATAAAAAAATATTTTTTTGAAAAGGGAGTTCCCCTATATATCACAAGGGATATGGGTGCAATAATGACAAAAAGTAATGGACAAAGAATCATGTTGAGGACATATTTATGATATAATAAAAAAGTGTATTTTTAAGAATGGCAGGGTAGGGTGATACATAGTGAGCAAAAAATGCTTTTTTATTATATTAAGTATTTTTTTATATTTTGCTATGTCTAAACCGCTTTTTGCGGAACCGGTACTTAACGGAAAAGGGGCTGTGCTCCTTGATGCTCAAAGTGGGCAAGTGCTTTTTGAAAAAAATATGGATGAAAAGCTTCCTCCGGCTAGTATCACGAAAATTCTTACAGCAATTATAGCGATTGAAAGCGGAAAGTTGAATGATCTTGTTACAGTGAGTGCAAATCCTCCTTTTATTGAGGGAACTCGTGTATATTTGGAGGAAGGGGAAAAGGTAGTATTACGGGATTTAGTGATAGCAGCTTTAGTATATTCGGCGAATGATGCTGCCTTAGCAATTGCGGAATATTTGAGCGGTACAGAAGAAGAATTTGCGAAACTAATGAATAAAAAAGCCCGAGAATTGGGAGCGGTAAATAGTAATTTTGTTAATTCTCACGGTTTGACTGAAAATGGTCATTACACAACTGCATATGATATGGCTGTGATTACGCGTTATGCATTGAAGAATGAGATTTTTCGAGAAATGGTAAGCATGAAGGTTTTTGATTGGGAAGGTAAAGCTTGGCAGACCAGACTTATCAATAAAAATCAGTTGCTTTGGTCATATAAAGGGGCAAATGGTGTTAAAACAGGATATACCAAGGAAGCTAAATGCACAATTGTGGCTTCTGCCACCCGCGAGGGGCAAACATACATAGCAGTAGTGTTGGGTAGTATCGGTAACAATACCTGGACGGATGCGGAAAGACTATTAGATTATGGTTTTAATAATTTTCAAACTGTACAGTTCGCCCACCCTGAAGAAGTTGTAGCTACGATTGCTCTTGATGAGAAAAATAAATTACAGTTAGCTGCAGAACATCACTTTTCTTTATCTTTACCGCAGGCAGGCAATAAAAAGGTGGAGTCGCGGCTTTCTTTAAAGGCGATTGGCGATTCCGTCGACCAAGGACAGGTAGTGGGCGAAATGATCTATTCTGTGAATGGTGAGGATGTAGGTTCTGTAAAGTTAGTGGCCAAGGAGCAGGTTAAGATAATTAATTGGTTTGACCGGGTTGTTTATTTATTTGCGGGAATATATTTATTACAGATTTTATGGAGGATAGTTCAGAAGTGGCGAAAAAGTAGAAGATCCAGGAATATGTTTCTGTCAACAACAAGGAGTTTTTATCGTGAACTATAGATGATATGTGTTATACCGTTTTTCGTTTTGGAGCTTCATTCAGAACAGACTAGCACTCGGCTCAGGAGAAAGCAGACCACCCTCGATGTATACAATGGGGACATTCCGCGGATAGGATGACGGTATAAACAAGCGGTGTGTCCCCTGACATCTTAATACTGCGAGGGTTGAGCCAGACGTCCTGTCAGCCTCTCCGCTTTCTCAACTTCGCCGTCGTGCAGTCAGTTTAGCTGAAATCAGCAAAAAAACGTAAAACGGTATAACACAAAGGAGAATTCTTTCCGTTTTGTGCTTGGAATAGTAGAGGTGGAGCTTATTTATGCAAGAACTTAGTGTTATCAACAGTATAAAAAGAGGAGTAATTTCCCCTGTATATTTGCTCTACGGTACGGAGGAATATTTGCAGGAAATGGTGATTAATGCCCTAAAGGATGCGTTGGTTGCTTCGGATATTGGCTCTTTTAATTTAGATGAATTGGAGGGGGAGGAAGTAACAATTGACACAATTGTGGATATCGCCAATACTTTGCCTGTTTTTGCGGAAAAGAGATTGGTGATTGTTAAAAATGCCCCCTTTTTGACTTCAGGTAATAAAAAGAAGGGAGAAGATGAAGAGACAGGGGAGCAGGAATCTCCAAGAAAACAAGCTGCATATACCGGTATTTCAGAGAATCAAGAAAAACGTCTTATACAATATTTAGGCGACCCCTTAATCTCTACGTGTCTGGTTTTTTGGCAAAAGGGTTCTGTAAACAAGAACAGAAAAATTTATAAAGCGATCGTAGCCGGTAAAGGTCAAGTATTGGCAATGAATGCTTTAAAGGGTAGAGAGTTAAATAAGTGGCTTATTTTAGAAGCAAAAAAAATGGGGAAAGTTTTGGAAGCTCGAGCTGCGGAATTTATTAGTTTCAATTGTGGTAATCAATTGCGTGATTTGCATAATGAACTGGAAAAATTAGTTCTCTATAGCGGGGAGGAAAAAACCATTACTTTGGCTATGACGGAAAAGGTTATTACCAAGTCCAGCGAGGGTAATATTTTCAGCCTGGTTGATAATCTTAGTCAAAAAAAAGGAGAAGAAGCCTTGAAAGAGTTAGGGAATTTATTAGCCATAGGCGAACCTCCTGTGCGGATTATCTATATGATCGCCCGCCAATTTCGCTTACTCCTTTTAGCGAAGGATTTAAAGATGAGAGGATATTATGAAAAAGAAATTGCTGCTGAGCTTGATTTACATCCGTATGTAACTAGTAAAATCCTGCGGCAAATAGATAAATTTTCTTTTATTGAGTTAGAGAGAGATTTAGAATTAATATGGGAAAGCGATTTAAAGATGAAATCAGGCTTTAATCAAGAGTTAACTTTAGAGAATCTAGTAATTGCCTTAAGTCGTCTTGAATGAAACCTATAAGAATTCACATAAAAATCAAAGAACAAAAAAGCAGGGCATATCGAATTTCCGATATGCCCTGCTTTTATTTTTTTCTTTTAAGTAGCTTAACTGGCTGTTTTGTTTAGCTTACGAGTTAAACGGGATTTTTTACGAGCTGCATGATTCTTATGAATAACACCTTTACTGGCAAGTTTATCTAAAACTTTAATAACTTTTTGCAGCTTTTCTTTTGCCGCTTCTGTATTACCTTCTTGTAAGGCTCTTTCGAAGTGGCGAATAGCTGTTCTCATAATTGATTTATCAGCAGCATTCCGTGATGCGCGAATGCGGGTTGTTTTTACTCTCTTTAAAGCTGATTTAATATTTGCCAAGGTAGTTGTCACCTCCTTTTAGGTGTAAAAATAACAGGCGTTCTATTATAAATTCACTTATAAAGTGTATCACCATTGTTTAAAAAAGGCAAGAAAAAATCTTTATGTTGTATAAGTTTTCCTAAAAAGGCTAAGCTATTTAAGGAAAAGGAGGTGATTCTTTGTTAAGTACGATTATCCGTTTTCTTATCTCGGCGATTGTGCTATTGGTAGTTAGTTGGTTAGTTCCTGGTTTTTCAGTTGCAGGTTTTACCGGGGCAGTAATTGCGGCAATAGTTATTGCTTTATTAGGATGGGTTGTGGAAAAATTATTAGGCGACAAGGTTACTCCTCGCTCACGTGGAATTGTTGGTTTTATTAGTGCAGCAGTTGTTATTTATTTGGCCCAGTATATTGTGCCTGATAGTATTAGTGTAAGTATTTTAGGTGCATTGCTGGCCTCTTTAGTCATTGGTCTGGTTGATGTCTTTATTCCTACGGAAATCAGGTAAGAACAAAACAAATTAGAAACAATCAAGAGTAAGACAAATTGATAATTGAATTGTATATTCTAGCTCCTCATCACATATAAATTAGGAGAAAGGATGGGGAGTATGTTTTTTAAAAATAGATCAAGTAGGGTCAAGCTTTATTATATCAATAAAGCGTTATTTTTTGCTTTAGTAATTTTTGTGGTGACTTTTTTGCTTGTTTTCCCATTACGAAAAAACTGTTTGCAATTGGCTTTAAATTTAGCCGGAGGAGATACAGGTGAACCTGTAATTATTCTTAGTAAAGGTTTACCAAGTAGTTTTTTCCCTTGGGTGGAGGAAGCTAATTTTCCTGAAGATACTTGGGGATTTTGGGGAGAACAGCTTGTGCAGAAACTTACAGGTGTTAAGATTAGTACTCCTTTTTCTTTGCTCTGTTCAGAATTAAACTTAGCAGAAGCTTATGTGGCTGCGAATTATTTGGTGCTTTCTTCTCCTCTGATGGAGGAGGAAGGCGGAGAAGAAGATTTTTATTTGCCTAACCAAGATCATGATTTGGAAGACTGGCTGATTATTCCTGAGGATGAATATCCGCCTGTACAATTAGATGGGGAACCAATGGTGTTAGTTTATACAACACATAATGGGGAAGCATATTTTCCTACGCAAGGGGTTGCACGTCAAGATGGCAAAAATAGCGGAATAACTTCAGTGGCACAGGCTTTAGTTAAGACTTTAGAAAATAAGCATAGACTTAAAACCGTATATAGTGATGTTATTCATGACTTCCCTGATTTTACAAAAGCTTATAGCAATTCGCGACAAACTGTGAAAAATTATTTACAAAAACATACGAAAATTCAAGCAGTTTTGGATATCCACCGTGATTCAGGTATGCAGAAAAGGTCAGATACACTAGTAACTATAAATGGTAAGAACTGTGCGAAGGTAATGATTGTTGTAGGCACTGCACATCCTCAGTGGCAACAGAATTTGGCTTTTGCTCAGAAGATTGAAAAAAAGGCTAACGAACTCTATCCGGGTTTGATTAAATGTGTTCGTTTGTTTAAGGATAGAATTTACAATCAAAATCTGCACACTCGTGCCTTACTTTTAGAATTTGGGAGTGATTTAAATAAGGAAGCAGATGCATTGGAAAGTGCTAAACTAATGGCTGATGTTTTAGCTGCAGTTTTAAAAAACTGATGTAGATTGTATACATTTAAAAAATACTTTTGGATTATGTCAAATTATGATAGAATAAAATTATTTTAAAAGGGGGAATTTTTTTATGAATAATCAATTGCTTGTTGCTTCTCATGCCGCTGGCAAAGGGACAGAAGCTGACGCAGTTTTTTCTATACTTCAGAAGGCAAATGCGGCAATCGCAAAATATGGAAAGGCTAATGTTGTTAATGGTTCGATTGGGGCAATATATGACGAGGAGGAGAAATTCGCTACATTATATGCGGTCGAAGATTATTTACGGAAATTACCGGCACAAGAGTTAATGAATTATGCTCCTATTGCCGGTTTACCGGAATTTCATGCCGCAGCGATTAAGCAGACTTTTCAAGGCTGCCAACCTGAAGATACTTATGCCAGGGCCATTGCTACACCGGGGGGTACAGGTGCTGTACGCCATGTTATAAATAATTATTTAGAACAGGGGCAGAAAGTACTTATTCCTGATTGGGCTTGGGGACCTTATCGTACTATTGCGGCGGAGCATTTGCGCGGTATAGAGACTTATAATTTATTTGATGAAGAGTATAGATTTAATCTTAACTCTATTATGGAAAAGACAGAAGAATTACTGAAGACACAGGATAATATAGTGATAATTTTTAATACTCCGGCTCATAATCCTACCGGCTATAGTATTACATTAGAAGATTGGAGAAAACTGATCGGCTTTTTTAAAGATTGTGCTGTTGACAAGAAGAAAAAGATCGTTCCGTTATTAGATATGGCGTATATTGATTATGCCGGAACTCCTGAAGAAACAAGAGGATTTATGAAGCTTTTTGGTGGTCTGCCTGAAAATATCCTTGTGACAATTGCTTATAGTATGTCTAAGTCCTATCTAATCTATGGTTTGCGCTCCGGTGCACTAATTGGTTTGAGTTCATCTGAAGAAGTAATAGAAGAATTTTACCGTGTTAATGTTTGTTCGAATAGAGGTATATGGTCTAACGGAACCAGGTGCGCCCAGAAATTATTGGCAGATGTGGAAAATAATCCTGCTTTAAAAGCTAAAATTGAAGAGCAAAGGGCATTCTACAGTAATCTGCTTTTTGAAAGAGCCCAGATCTTTATCCGCGAGGCTGCCGAAGTGGATTTACAGTTAACCCCTTATCAAAGCGGTTTCTTTATTACTGTTCCGACCGCTAATGCCCAAATGGTTGCGGAAAGGCTCATGGAGGAGCGAATATTCGTAGTTCCTTTGAAAAAAGGTGTTCGGGTTGCTATATGTGGCATACCTACTTATAAAGTTACCGGAATTGCTGAAAAGATTAAAAAGGCGCTGTAATGTGTAATGATGGTGTAGTTGTAGTAATATTAAAATAGCTTGACTATAGTGAAATTTTGGCATATGATTGGGTTAGTAAGCACTAACCAACTACACTAAGGGGGATGATGGGTGGGATTAACAAAAGAACAACGAAAGGCACAGATACTAGAAACAGCAACTAGACTTTTCGTGGCCAATGGGTATCATCAAACCAAAACCAAAGATATTGCAGAGTCTTGTGGAATCTCTGAACCGGTAATTTATAAGCATTTTGGCAGTAAAGATGAATTGTTTCTTGAGGCTATTAACAGTATTGCCGGAGAGACGTTTCAGGAGATAAGTTTTGACAGCGAAACTGATACGGAAGTAGTAATATCCTCTTTTATTATGAATCGGGTGCAAAAAATAGAGGATAGTTTTTCTTTGTTTAAACGGTTATTGATTGAGTTATTAGATAACAGTAAGATCCGCGGTGATTATTTTAATAAATTTCTGCCTCGTTTAGCGAATCCGATTATTAATTATATAGACTATTTAAAGAAACAAGGGTATATCAAAGATGAAGTGCCGTCTAAAGTAATCGCTTTATCTTTGGCGGGAACCTTAATTATGGTTTCTATGGCTAAATATTTAGAAGAGAAATCTGCTTTCTCGGATGTTTCGGCAGAGGAGTTGGCGACTCAGATGACTATGATAACTTTACATGGTTTATTAAAATCCAAGGAGGACAATAAATAATTGGTACAATTGAAAATTGGTTTTCCACGAACATTATTTTATTTTCTTTATTATCCATTCTGGCATACGTTTTTTACGGAATTAGGTTATCAGGTTATAACCTCACAACCCACTAATCAATATAATTTAAATTTGGGCATTGCAGAAACTGTAAATGACGCTTGTTTGCCGATCAAACTATATCATGGTCATGTAGCTGAGTTGAAAGATAAAGTTGATGTAATATTTATGCCACGTATGGTTAAAGTGCGGAAGATGGAAACTGAAGTTTTTTGTCCGAAATTTTTAGGTTTACCGGATATGGTCCGCAATTCAATTGCCGGTTTACCTCGGATAATTGATGAGAAGATTGACTTAAGTAAAGGAAGATATCCTTTATGGAATGCTTGTAGGAATATTGCCAAACAACTTAATCAGAGCGGATTTGTTGTGCGTAGGTCATATCAGAAGGCACTTAAATGTCAAGAGAAGTTTAATAAATACTTGACATTTGGTGTGGGAGTGCAGGAAGCGATTGATGCAGTCATTACCGGACAAGATTGTCCTGAACCGCAAAAGTTTGAGACGGATATTAATCTAGCGATACTAGGGTATCCTTATTTGATTTATGATTCTTTTGTCAATGTAGGAATGTTTGAGCGTTTAGGTAAGTTTGGGGTTAAACCATGGACGGTAGAAATGGTGCCACCTAACCGTTTGGAAGCACAAGCTAAATATTTACCCAAAAGCTTATTCTGGCATTTTAGTAATCGTACGATTCGTGCTACTTTTTATTATCTACATGAACAAAGAGTTGATGGAATAATACATGTTACGGCCTTTGGCTGTGGACCAGATGCGATGGTGGATAAACTGATGGAACTGGAAGCTAAGCATACAGGGCGGATGCCTTTTCTCACCCTTTCTTTGGATGAGCAGACAGGTGCAGCCGGTATTTACACAAGGATTGAGGCTTTTGTAGATATGTTAAGATATCGGAGGAAGAACAATGAAAATATCCTTTCCCATCATGGGTAATTCTTATATAGCGTTTAAACAATTGATTAAGGATTTAGGGCATGAACCTATTGTCCCACCAATGCCAACGGCAAGGACGATGTCTTTGGGAACAATGTATTCACCGGAATTTGCCTGTATCCCTTTTAAGATTTTATTGGGTACATATTTAGAGGCTATTGAAATGGGAGCAGATGTAATTGTTTCTTCCGGGGGACATGGTCCATGTAGGGCAGGTTATTATGGGATCTTACAGCAAAAAATCATTGAAGATTTAGGGTATGATACTAAAATTATCATTTTTGATTCTTTTGCCAAGACTTACAAAGATTTTATTTCAAAACTTAGTTGGTTGTTAAAAACGGGAAAAAAGAGTTGGTGGGATTTGTATCAAGCTTTTAAACCGGCTTGGGCGAAGCTTAAAGCACTGGATGAAATAGAACTTTATTCTCATCAGGTGCGTCCATATGAAATTAATCAGGGAGAAACAACGAAGGTTTATCGAAAATGTTTGGAAATAATGGATGAACCGGTATCTAAGCTGCAAATCAAGGAAGCTAAAGAAGTTTGTATGAAAATGTTAAAAGAAATTCCTCAGGACAAGAGCAGAAATCCGTTAAAAATAGGCATAATTGGGGAAATATATGTACTGATAGAGCCTTTCGCGAATTTAGATTTGCAAGCTACCCTCGGAGAAATGGGGGTATATTCGGAGCGTTCTATGAATTTATTCCATTGGCTCAAGGAAAACACTAAAATGTCCCGTCATGAAAAAAAGATAATTAAGTCTGCACTACCTTATTTGCGTGAGAAGATTGGTGGGCATGGTATAAATTCTATCGGTGAAACAGTTATGTATGCACAGCAAGGTTTTGACGGTGTAATTCAACTTGCTCCTTTCTCCTGTATTCCGGAGATTGTAGCTAAAGGAATTTTACCTCAAGTTTCTCATGATCAAGGCATACCTGTAATGACTATTTTTTTAGATGAGATGATGGGGAAAGCAGGAATGCAGACAAGATTGGAGGCATTTGTTGATTTATTACAACAAAAGAGGGACTTGAAATTTGCCTAATTAACAATGAGAGGTATTCGCTAATTATAACTCTTATTAGAGGATATTATGAACTGAGGTTAGGAGGAGCAACTTGTGAAAAACGCTTATCTTGGAGTAGATGTTGGTTCGGTAAGTACAAACTTAGTCGTAATGGATGAAAACGGAGAAATACTGCAAAATCTGTATATACGAACCATGGGTCAACCGGTAAAGGCGGTTCAAGAAGGTTTAAAAGAATTAGGCTCATTAATCGGGGATGATGTGCAGATAAAAGGCGTGGGGACAACCGGAAGTGCCCGTAATCTTACTTCCGTTTTAATCGGTGCTGATGTGGTAAAAAATGAGATTACTGCACATGCTGTGGCTGTTTCTCAATTAGTTCCCGGAGCGCAAACAATCATAGAGATCGGCGGGCAGGATTCGAAAATAATTATTATGCGAGACGGTGTTGTCACCGATTTTGCAATGAATACTGTTTGTGCAGCGGGTACCGGGTCATTTCTCGATCAACAAGCTGCTCGTTTAAATATCCCCATTGAAAGATTTGGGGAATTAGCTTTAAAGTCAAAAAATCCGGTACGTATTGCCGGTAGGTGTGCAGTTTTTGCGGAGTCTGATATGGTTCATAAACAGCAGTTAGGTCATTTATTGGAGGATATTATCGCTGGTCTTAGTGAAGCCTTGGTTCGTAATTATCTCAATAATGTTGGTAAAGGTAAGGAAATTCTTGCACCGGTGGTTTTTCAGGGCGGAGTGGCGGCGAATGTGGGGATCAAGGCAGCTTTTGAAAAAGCACTGCAAACCGAAGTAATTATACCTAAATATTATAATGTAATGGGAGCAGTTGGCTGTTGTTATTTAGCTATGGAAGCTACGAAGAAAAACCCCACTAAATTTAAAGGTTGGGAAGCAGCGGAGCTTAAGTTCCGCCCGACTAGTTTTGAATGTCGTAGTTGTCCTAATATGTGTGAGGTTATTCAGGTTTATGAGAATGATGTGATTATAGCACGTTGGGGTGACCGTTGCGGTAAATGGAGTAATGCGAGCCTTAAGACCGAGGTAAGCTAAAAAATAATTATGTGAAGAAAAACTCCTTTGGATTAAGCTCTTACGGGTGTTTTCCAAGGAGTTTTCCATTCACATATCTTTTCTGTGCATTTTCGGCTAGAGGATGGCGTGGGGAAATAACAATAGTTATACTATTTATGATTACTTTATTATCATCATATTCTACCCGCGGTACAATAACGGATAACTCTGAAGGCACATTCGAGGTTGTTTCTCTTTTTACATGAAGATTCAACCCTTTTAGATTAAGCTGAATCTCATCACGTGTTAACTCCATGGGAATAGGTTTTTTCAAACGGTCCTTTAATTTATTAAATAATTTTATTTGCATTTTTTTCACTCCTTGTACTATATATATGTGATGCAATTACTTGATGGTTACTATATAATACATACAGTAGCGGATATTTCGATAAGTTAGAATAGAAAATAGATTATCAATATTTTAGGAGGCGAAACTGCGTGCAGGAAGATAAACAAATAGAAATGCTTGCCTTAGAAATAAGTAATCAAGAGATGCAAGTACCGCCAGGCACAACCTTGTTAAACCTGGTTACAGTTTTAGAACAAGATTTTCCTTATCCGATCTTAGGTGCTAAATATAATGGGGAAATAGTTGATTTATATACGGAAGTCAATACTTCAGGTAAAATAGAATTAATTGATATAACTTCGGAAGAAGGAATGAGAATCTACAGGCAGAGCTTAGTGTTCTTATTGGCCAGGGCGGTTTATGAACTTTTCCCGCAAAGAAAATTAATGGTGCAACATTCCTTAGGAAAAAGTTATTACTGTGAGTTTAAAGGGATGGACTATATTTCTCCTTTAGATTTAATCGCTTTAGAAGCAAAAATGAAGGAGTTTGTAGAAGCTGAAGAACCCATTATTCCTCAGTATTTGAGTAGAGAGATTGCTTTAAGAATGTTATTGGCACAAGGCCATGAAGAAAAAGTAGCTTTATTAGAAAATTTGGATTATCAGAAAATCAGGATTTATACCTCCGGTCCTTACTCTAATTATTCATATCGGATTTTGGCTCCTGATATGGGGAGATTAAAGGTCTTTAGACTAGAGGCTTATGCCCAGGGCTTTTTATTGCGCTTTCCGGACTCTCTGAATCCTCAGCAGGTAGCGCCTTACCCGAATTTACCGAAATTAGGGCAAGTCTTTCGTGAATCAGGGGAATGGGCAAGCATTTTAGGGGTTAACAATTTAGCTGGGTTATATGGACTTTGTAAGCATGATCAGCGGAAATATATTGAATTAATCCATATTGCTGAAGCATTACATGAAAAGAAGATCGCCAGAATTGCCGATGAAATTTACAGCCAGCATGAAAAGTTGAGGATTGTTTTAATAGCAGGGCCTTCATCTTCAGGTAAGACTACTTTTGCTCAGCGATTGGCGATTCAACTGAGGGTGTTAGGTTTACAGCCGGTCTCTATTTCGCTGGACGATTACTTTGTTGATCGGGAAAACACTCCTTTAGATGAGCATGGTGAGATTGATTTTGAAGTTTTGGAAGCTATAGATTTGGAACTGTTTAATCAACAATTGCAGGAATTAATTGCCGGACATATAGTGGAGGTGCCAACCTTTAATTTTGAAACCGGTCTGAGAGAATGGACAGGTAAAAAATTGCAAGTCAAACCGGGGCATCCTTTGATTATTGAAGGAATACATGGCTTGAATGAGAGATTGACTTCTTCCATACCGCGGGAAAACAAATATAAAATTTATATTAGTGCATTAACTCAGATCACCATTGATGATCATAACAGGATTCAAACTACTGATACTCGCTTGATTAGAAGAATTGTACGTGATAATCGTTTTCGGGGGCAAGGTGCTTTAGAAACTTTAAAACGTTGGCCTTCAGTACGGCGTGGTGAAGAGAAAAACATTTTTCCTTTTCAAGAAGAAGCGGAGATAATGTTTAATTCAGCGCTTATTTATGAATTATGTATTTTAAAGAGTTATGCTGTGCCCCTTTTAAGCCAGGTCAGTAGTAGGGAAAAAGAATATACCGATGCACGGAGATTGTTGTCTTTGCTTGAGTATTTTCCGGAGTTCTCTGCTCAAAACGTACCGCTGAATTCTATCTTACGGGAATTCATTGGCGGTAGTTCTATACACGGACAGTAAGTTTAGTTTTGAAAAAAATATGTATATTTGATTAAAATAAATAAACCAGCCTTGTTTCGAGTCTTTAGGGGTTCAAGGCTGGTTTATAATTATTAAGACTATAGATTTAAGGTTATCAATTATTTAGCCAAACGTTAGTGTATGCAGAAATCAGAGATAAGTAAAGGCTACGCCAATTGCTCCGGGGCCTGTGTGCACACCGATAACAGGTCCTGTTTCGGCAAAGAGCTCAATCTTTTTTTCATATTTTTCTTCAATCATTTTGATTAAAGTATTGGCAGCATCTTCGGCAGCTCCATGAGCTACGGCGATATGTTCCGGGATTTTTTCCCCCAGTACTTTGATCATGTGATCAAAGATTTTTCTTACTGATTGATTTTGGTTTCTTGCTTTATCGAGAGGTATATAGACACCATTGACGACTCTGATTATTGGTTTAATTTTGAGGATTGTGCCTAAGAGAGCCGAGACTTTACCAATACGACCGCCTTTCTCTAAATAATGTAGCGTATCCAGTGAAAAGAAAACTTCTGTACGACGGCGCGTTTCACTTAGTTTTTCTATAATAGTATCCAAGGAGAAGTTCTTTTTAATCATCTCCAGTGCAGTTAATACTTGTAGCCCAATGCCTAGGCTAATGGATTTTGAATCAAAAACATGAATTTTGCCATTAAGCATGCTGGCTGCTTTTGCGGCCATGGTAGCCGTGCTGCTTAACCCTGAGGAAATATGAATAGAGAGAATCTCATATCCTTCTTGGAGTAAGGATTGATATGTTTGTAGGAAGTCATTAACAGTAGGAGTCGAGGTTTTAGGAAGGATGTCTTCTGTTTTTTCGAGGAGGTGATAAAATTCACGAGGATGGAGATCTACTCCATCTAAGTAGGTTTTTTCAGGGAAGTTTACGTAGAGGGGAACAACGGTAATATTATGTTTGTTAATAAAATCTTTGGGTAGATCTGCAGTGCTGTCGGTAACAATTTTTATTTTTTTGGGCAATATTCTCCAACCTTTCTTGGTTTTTTCCAAAAGTCACTAATAGAACAAGCTTAGCTTAGATTGGTAAAAAAAACAAGAGATAATTAAGCAATATAAGAAATAATAATATAAAATAAATTAATAATGGATGGTTGACGCAGATTTTTTTTGAGATTATAATTAAGAAAATAAATAGAAATTTCCCTTGAAATTAGTCCCGTGAGGCTAGTAAGGGGTATATTTTTTAAGGTTAAAGCACAAGCTGATTATACCTCCTGCCTTTGGGCAGGAGTTTTTTATTATATATTTTTATCGGTTTATTTTTTTCTTAAACAATAATTTTAAGGAGGTTAAAAAAGAGTGGGGATTAAAGAAAAAGACCTTTTAACCATGGAACAGCTGGATAGAGAACAGATTGAGTTGATTTTGCATACCGCTAAGGAAATGAAAAGTATTATCAAGAGGGATATCAAAAAGGTTCCTACTTTAAGGGGAAAATCAATTGTAACTCTTTTTTATGAACCTAGTACCCGCACTCGTACTTCTTTTGAGTTAGCCGGAAAATATATGAGTGCTGATATGGTGAATATTAATACTACCGCCAGTAGTGTCGTTAAAGGAGAAAGCTTAAAGGATACAGGACTTACCTTGCAGGCGATGGGTTTGGATATTGTCATTGTGCGACATAGCATGGCCGGTGCTCCTGCCATGTTGGGGAGTTATTTAGAGGCGAGAGTAATTAATGCGGGTGACGGATTCCATCAGCATCCTACTCAGGCTTTATTGGACATGCTGACGATTCAAGAGCATTTAGGCGGATTTGAGGGTTTAAAGGTGGCGATTGTCGGAGATGTACTGCATAGCAGAGTTGTTCGCTCTGATTTGAACGGTTTAATCACCATGGGAGCTAAGGTGACGATATGTGGCCCCGCTACTTTAATACCTCCCGGGTTAGAAGAAATGGGTGCAAAGGTAACATATAATCTGGAAGAAGCTATTTCTGACGCTGATGTAATTGTAATGTTGAGAATACAATTGGAGAGGCAGAAAGCCGGTTTTTTCCCTTCTTTACGGGAATATAGTCAATATTATGGTTTGAATAAGGAAAGATTGTCTTTAGCGAGTAAAGACTGTTTGGTAATCCATCCCGGACCGATTAATCGTGGCATTGAAATATCGGGAGAAGTTGCTGACAGTCTTAATTCTTGTATAAATGAGCAGGTGACAAATGGCGTAGCAGTACGTATGGCTCTTTTGTATTTGATGTTAAGTTAAAAAGGGGGACAAGGCGTGATGAATTTTTTATTAAAAGGCGGTTTAGTTGTAGATCCCCGATTGGGGATGGTTAAAGAGGTTGATATACGCGTAGCAAAGGGAAAGATTGTGGAAATAGGGTCGCATTTAGAAAGTGCCGGAGATGATGAACAAGAGGAACTAATAAATGTTGAGGGGAAGATAGTTGCTCCGGGATTTATAGACATGCATGTACATCTGCGCGAACCTGGCGGAGAAGCTCATGAAACCATATTAACAGGTTGTCAGGCTGCTGCAGCAGGTGGGTTTACGGTAATTGCAGCCATGCCTAATACTCAACCATGTGCCGATAATGAGGGTGTGATTGAGCTGATAAAGGTGCGTGCTCAGAAAGCAGATTTAGTGCAGGTTTTACCAATCGGGACAATCAGTAAAGAGCGGAAAGGACAAGAGATTAGTGAAATGGGGTCTCTTTTTCGTGCAGGAGCGGTAGCTTTTTCAGATGATGGCAGTGGTGTGGTCAGTAGTGAGGTAATGCGGAGGGCTTTGGAGTATGCGAAGATTCTTGATGCACCAATAATCTCTCATTGTGAAGATACTGCGTTGGCCGGGGATGGTTTAATGCATGAAGGATATTGGTCTACGGATTTGGGATTACGGGGGATTCCTGCCCAGGCAGAAGAGATTATGGTGGCTAGGGATATTTTGTTGGCTGAATTGACCGGAGGCAAATTGCATTTAGCTCACTTAAGTACAGCAGGGAGTGTGGCTTTGCTTAGATTTGCTCGGGAACGGGGAATTATGGTAACGGCAGAAGCAACGCCGCATCATCTTTTACTGACCGATGAAGAGGTAAAGTTACAGAGTTATGCCACTAGTACTAAGGTTAATCCCCCTCTGCGCAGTCAGGCTGATGTGGAGGCTTTAAGGGCTGCCGTAAAGGAAGGATTAATCGGTTGTATTGCTACTGACCATGCACCTTGGTCTGAGGAGGAGAAGGAACAGGAGTATGCCAAGGCACCTTTTGGGATAGCCAGCTTGGAAACGGCAATCCCCATTGTCTGGGATACCTTAGTAGTGAAAGGTAAAATGAATCCACTAGAGTTAATAGCCAGGTTTACGACCGGACCCGCTGAAGTATTGGGGATAGAGAAGGAGAAGGGTTTTTTTGCCGTTGGAAGAACTGCAGATATCACCGTTATTGATCCGCAAATGAAAAAGGCTGTAAATGCCAATGTATTTTATTCCAAAGGGAAAAATACCCCTGTAGATGGCCGTGCGTTTCAGGGTTGGCCGGTCATGACAATAGTGGGGGGCAAAATCGTAATGCGAGATGGGATCGTGAAGGGGGACAAAAATTGAAGGTCTATTTATGTTTGCAGGATGGGAAAATTTTTGCAGGAAAAGCGATAGGAATTGTTGGTGAGGCAGTGGGTGAAGTGGTTTATTATACCGGCATGACAGGTTATCAGGAGATTATTACCGATCCTTGTTCTGAAGGGCAAATTATTGTCTTCACCTATCCGTTAATCGGCAATTGCGGAGTTAATTCTGTAGATGAGGAATCGTCTGGGGCAAGGGCGAAAGGGATCGTGATTAAGGAATTATCTTCTAATCCCAGTAATTATCGAGCTAAAGAAAATCTGCATAAATATTTGGTTAGTCAAGGGTTAGTCGGGATTACAGATATAGATACAAGAGCATTAACTAAGCATTTGCGACGTCATGGTACAATGATGGGTTTAATCAGTATGGAGGATAACCTTACGGAATTAGTAAAGAAGGCTAAAGAACTGTCTGTAAACAATGGAGAACAGCAGCTTGTGAAAAAGGTGACGACCAAAGAGACAGTGACTTTTCCGGAAGGGCAATACCCTGTTGTAGTTATTGATTTAGGAACGAAAAAAAGCTTACTGAGGGCCTTGAGAGCGAGAGATTGTCGGGTAACTTTAGTCGGAGCGGCAACAGGAGCAGAGGAAATTTTAAATTATCAGCCTCAAGGAGTGGTTCTTTCTAATGGCCCGGGAAATCCGGAGGATGTGGAAGATGTCTTGCCCGTAATCAAAAAAATATTGCAGCTGAATATTCCGGTATTAGGGATCGGGTTAGGGCATTTGCTTTTAGGTAAAGCTTTAGGGGGGACTGTTTATCGTTTGCAATCAGGACATCGGGGTAATTATCCTGTAAAGGAGATTAAAACCGGTCGGGTTTACCAAACCTCCCAGAATCACGATTATGTTTTGCGTGACGATAGTTTTTTCGCTGATGAGGTAGAGATTACTTTGCGCAATCTCCATGATCAATCAGTGGAAGGAATAAGGCATAAGATGACAGGTTCATATTCCGTTCAGTTTAATCCAGAGGGTTGTCCGGGTCCTCGGGAGGCCGAAGTTTTTTTGGATGAATTTGTGGAGATGGTGAAAGGGAATCAGCTAGGGGGGGAAAAGGATGCCTAAAATATCAGGATTAAAAAAAGTACTGGTAATTGGGTCGGGCCCGATTGTGATCGGCCAGGCGGCAGAGTTTGATTATGCAGGAACACAAGCCTGTCAAGCTTTAAAAGAGGAAGGCGTTGAGGTCGTTTTATTAAATTCTAACCCAGCTACGATTATGACAGATACCCATATGGCGTCACGTGTTTACTTAGAACCTTTAACTCCGGAGGTTGTGGCGGAGATTATTAAGAAGGAGAAACCGCAGGGATTGTTGGCGACTTTAGGTGGGCAGGTAGGTCTTAATTTGGCTATGGTCTTAGCCCGCGAAGGTATCTTGGAGCAAGAAGGTGTCAAATTGTTGGGGACATCTTTGGAGGCTATCGAAAAGGCCGAAGATCGGGAGAGATTTAAAGAGACCATGAACGAAATTGGGGAGCCGGTTCCGGAAAGTGCCATTGTGAGCAGTGTTGAGGAAGCATTGCACTTTGCGGAAGAAATAGCTTATCCTGTGATTGTGCGTCCCGGTTATACCTTAGGTGGTACTGGTGGCGGTGTGGCCACTAATCAAGCGGAGTTGGAAGAGATTGCCTCCAAGGGTTTGAAATATAGTATGAATAAGCAGCTTTTGATTGAGAGAAGCGTAGCCGGTTGGAAGGAAATCGAGTTTGAAGTCATGCGGGATGGACAGGATAATTGTATTACTATTTGCTCTATGGAAAATATTGACCCTGTAGGGATTCATACCGGAGATAGTATCGTTGTGGCACCGACGCAGACCCTTTCTGATCAGGATTACCAGATGTTGCGAAGCGGGGCTTTGAAAATTATTCGAGCTTTAGGGATTGAAGGTGGTTGTAATGTTCAATATGCCTTAGACCCGCAAAGTAGTCAGTATTATGTGATTGAGGTTAATCCACGGGTAAGTCGTTCCAGTGCTTTGGCCTCCAAGGCTACAGGTTATCCTATAGCCAAGGTAACCACGAAAATTGCCCTTGGTTATACATTGGCGGAAATTCCCAATAGTGTGACTGGGAATACTTCGGCTTGTTTTGAACCCACTTTAGATTATGTGGTGGTAAAAGTACCGCGGTGGCCTTTTGATAAATTTGCTACGGCAGGGCGGACTTTGGGTTCTCAAATGAAGGCCACAGGTGAAGTCATGGCTTTGGGCAGAACTTTTTCTTCGGCACTGCTAAAGGCGATCCATTCCTTGGAAATGAATTTTGTTAGTTTAATTGTTCCGGAGTTTGAGAGATTTAGTTGGTCTGAGCTGTGGCAGAAGCTAGAGGCGGCAGATGATGAACGGATTTTTGCCATAGCTGAATGTATCCGGCGGGGAGTTTCCATAGAACAGATACATCAAATTACTGGAATAGATTTATTCTTCCTTGATAATATTGCGGAAATTATTAATCTAGGGCTTCATTTAACGCAGAAAAAAGAGTGGGAGCTAGATGACTGGATTTTGGCTAAAAAGGGCGGGTTTAGTGATTTTGAGTTAGCCCATTTTAAAGGTGTTACAGAGGAAGAGATTCGGCAAGAGCGGAAAAGGTTAGGAGTGTTGCCTGTTTATCGGATGGTAGACACTTGTGCCGGGGAATTCGAGGCTGCTACTCCTTATTATTATTCTAGCTATGGAGAAGAAAACGAATTTCAACCATCAACAAAAGCAAGAGTGGTTGTCTTAGGCTCAGGCCCTATCCGTATTGGTCAGGGTATCGAGTTTGATTACTGTTCTGTGCATTCTTCCTGGGCAATTAAAGAAAATGATTATGAATCAATTGTTATTAATAATAATCCGGAAACAGTAAGTACTGATCCGGATACTTCCAGTCGTTTATATTTTGAGCCCCTTATTTTAGAAAATGTGCTTGATGTAATCGAAGTGGAAAAGCCGTTGGGGGTAGTGGTGCAGTTCGGAGGTCAGACCGCCATTAATTTAGCTAAACCTCTGGCAGAGCGGGGTATAGCTATTTTGGGTACATCGGTAGATGATATTGATCGGGCGGAAGACCGAGAGAAATTTGATGCTTTGCTTGAGGAATTACAGATTAACAGACCTCGGGGTAGTATGGCCTATAGTCACCATGAAGCTAAGAGAATAGCTCAATCCTTAGGTTTCCCTGTTTTAGTAAGACCTTCTTATGTTTTGGGTGGAAGGGCCATGGAGATAGTATATTCAGAAGAGGAATTGACTAATTATTTGGAGGAAGCCGTACGCGTATCCCGCGAGCATCCTGTTCTAGTCGATCGTTATGTCTTGGGCAAAGAGGTTGAAGTTGATGCGATTTGTGACGGAGAAAGAGTATTAATCCCCGGAATAATGGAGCATTTGGAAAGAGCAGGAGTCCATTCGGGAGATAGTATTGCTATCTATCCTCCTCAGACTTTAGAGCAAAAAACCATTGATACAGTTCTTGATTATACGGAAAGGATTGCGCTTAAACTGCAAGTTAAGGGTCTTTTAAATATTCAGTTTGTTCTACAGGGCGAGAAAGTATATGTGATAGAGGTTAATCCGAGAGCGAGTCGTACCGTACCTATTTTGAGTAAGGTAACGGGGGTACCGATGGTAAAACTGGCAACAACGATTATGCTGGGTAAATCTTTGGAGGAACAAGGCTATGCCGGTGGGTATTTACCGCCAAAAAACCTTACAGCCATTAAAATGCCGGTCTTTTCCTTTAATAAATTGACCAATGTAGAGCCTTCTTTAGGACCGGAAATGAAATCTACCGGTGAAGTATTGGGTTTAGCTGATGATTTCTCTATGGCATTGTCGAAAGCTTTTATAGCTGGCGGGTATAAGATTCCTCAGCAGGGAGAAATTTTGGCGACGATTGCTGATAAAGACAAGGAGGAAGCTTTGCCTTTATTGCGTTCCTTTGCTGAACTAGGGTTTACAATTTGGGCAACTGGGGGAACAGCAGCTTTCTTAGAACAAAAGGGGGTGCCGGTGCGTAAAGTAGGCAAGTTACACGAAGGTTCTCCACATGTGGTCGATTTAATTCGGAGTGGTAGTTTGGGCTTTGTTATCAATAGTTTGACTAAAGGTAAACAGCCGATGCGTGATGGTTTCCAGATTCGTCGTGCCGCAGTAGAGTTTAATATTCCCTGTTTGACTTCTCTCGATACAGTAGGAGGACTTTTAAGTGTAATTCGCCAGTCGAAGGAGAGAGAGCTTACGGTCAAGTCACTACAGGAGTATTTGCAAAGCTTGTGATATAATAATATTAATAGTTTTGGGGTTTATGGTACTCTTCGATTGGTTTAGTATTAATGTTATAAAAAGACTAGGTTAATACCTAGTCTTATTTAAAGAGAGTAATCGATTTTTGTTGAGGAAAGTTAGGGGAGGTGTGCGTAAATCTTGAAGTTTCATGTACCAAATGCAGCTATTGTAAGTCAAGTGCAAACAGGTGAGAATATTTACACTCTCACAATTAGTAGTCCGGATATTGCTCGAGAGGCCCAGCCCGGGCAGTTCGCTCATTTACGCTGTGGAAATTCTGCTGATCCGCTTTTACGGCGACCTTTAAGTATTAATGATGTCGAGCGGGATAAAGGCTGGGTTACCTTTTCTTATCAAATAGTAGGGAAGGGGACTCAACTTCTCAGTGAGTTAAAGGCGGGGGAAACGCTGGATGTGATTGGACCATTGGGGCAGGGATTTAAAACAGATTTCAGCGGAAAAAAGATTGGTTTGATTGGTGGAGGAATGGGTATTGCCCCTTTAATCTTTTTAGGTCGGGAATTATCAAGAGAAAATGTAGTACAGGCCTTTTGGGGAGGCAGAAGTAAAGAGTTATTGCCCCCTTTTGCTACTGGAGTGGAGTTTTCTTATGAAATTGCTACTGAGGATGGTAGTAGTGGCAGAAAAGGTCTGGTAACGGAGATTCTCCTGGAACAGCTTTCTCAGGATACCCAAGGTGCTCAGAATACTGAAGAAAGCTTTGATTTTTTATTTGCCTGTGGGCCTAAGCCAATGTTGGCTGCTGTAGCTCGACTAGCCCCAAAATACAATATTCCTTTACAGCTTTCTTTAGAGTCAGTAATGGCTTGTGGTGTAGGTGCTTGTTTGGGCTGTACGATAAAGGCTAAGAAGCATGGTAAAGAAACACAGTTTAAGGTTTGCCAGGATGGTCCGGTGTTTTGGGCAGAGGAGGTGCTTTGGGATGAGTAACCTCACTGAACGTTATAATAATAGTATTAACCAGAGAGTCAATGGGAAGAACAATGTTGACCTTTCCGTAGAGATTGCCGGTATTAAGATGAAAAATCCGGTAATGACTGCTTCGGGAACGTTTAGCTTTGGCGAAGCTTATACTGATTTTTTTCCTCTGGAAAGTTTAGGGGCTGTGGTGGTCAAGGGTGTAACTCTTGAACCCCGAGAAGGGAATCTTGCGCCGCGTTTAGTAGAAACACCGGCCGGTTTATTGAATTCCATCGGCTTAGAGAATCCGGGTGTGAATGCAGTTTTAGCACAATACTTACCACCTTTGGCTCAGTATGATGTTCCGGTAATTGTCAATATCGCCGGTAATACTTTGGAGGAATATGGAGAAGTTGCTGCGAAACTAAGTGTCAGTCCGGTAGTAAAAGGATTAGAAGTAAATATCTCTTGTCCTAATGTTCGTGAAGGGGGTATGGCTTTTGGCAGTCATCCCGAGATGGCGGCGCAGGTAATCAGAAAGGTTAAAGAGAATACAGTTTTACCTGTGATTGCGAAACTCTCTCCTAATGTTACCGATATTGAGGAAATGGCGGTGGCGGTTGAAGATGCCGGTGCCGATGCAATTTCATTGATTAATACACTGTTGGGAATGGCTATAGATATACATAAAAGAGAACCGGTTTTGGGTAATATTATGGGAGGATTATCCGGACCGGCTGTAAAACCTATAGGAGTGCGCATGGTTTGGCAGGTAGCCGAACGTGTACGAATTCCCATTATTGGGATGGGCGGGATTACGTGTGCCGCAGATGCTTTGGAGTATATTATGGCCGGAGCTACGGCAGTAGCGGTAGGTACAGGGCAGTTTGTTAATCCTTGTTGTTGTGTAGATATAGTTAAAGGCTTAGAGGAATTTTGCCAAAAGCAGGGTGTGAAAAGAATCGGCGATTTGAAAGGGGCGGCTAAGCGTGATGCAAAATCACAGTAATTTGAGTAATAATAGTCTGCGCAGTGGTGGTATTCAGGATAGTGCGGAAAAAAAGATTAGTCCGGAAGAACGCTTGATCGTTGCGTTAGATTATTCTTCTTGGGAGGAAGCCGAAAAGCTTGTCCGACAGTTACCGGAGGTAAGGTTTTTTAAGGTAGGTTTGGAATTATACCTGGCAAGCAAGGGGCAAGCCGTAGGTAAATTAAAGGAACTGGGGAAAGAGGTATTTCTGGATTTAAAATTCCATGATATTCCCAATACAGTGGGAAGAGCTTGTCGCCAGGCGGTAGAACAGGGAGCGGCAATTTTCAATTTGCATGCCTCCGGCGGAAGGCAAATGATGCTGCAGGGGATTAAATCGGCACGGGAGCGGGCGGCAAAATTGGGAATCCCGATGCCGTTGGTGATTGCCGTAACAGTTTTGACCAGTATGGATGAACAGGCTTTAAAAGAAATAGGGTTAAAGGATGTGGAGAAGACCGTCATCAATTTTGCCCGGTTAGCGGAAGAAACAGGGATGGACGGAGTGGTAGCTTCTCCGCAGGAAGTCGCTTTAATTAGAAAGTATTGCGGCTCAGATTTCAAGATTATCTGTCCGGGGATCAGACCCGAATGGGCAGCGACTAATGACCAAAAACGGATTACCACACCGCAGGAGGCTATTAGACTGGGAGCGGATTATCTCGTGGTTGGCCGCCCCATTACGGCAGCGGCAGACCCAAGACAAGCTGCTCTGCGTGTCTTGGAGGAAATAAAGTAAAAGGGGGTAATTGATAAATGAGCAATGTAGAATTAAACCTTGTAGATTTAAGCAATGAAGAAATACTGGAGCTTTTTAAAAAACACCAGGCTTTAAAAGAGGGGCATTTTCTCTTAACATCCGGACGTCATAGTAATCGTTATCTGCAGTGTGCCCTTGTTTTACAGTACCCGGCTGTGGCGGAAAAGTTGTGCAGACAATTAATTAAAAAGATAAAGATAGCGATACAGGACATCGACATTGTTATTGGTCCGGCAATCGGGGGAATTACCTTAGCCTATGAAATTGGTAGGCAATTAGGAGCGGTAGCCCTTTTTGCGGAGAGAGAAGACAAGGTCATGACCTTACGGCGTGGCTTTAGTATTCCTCAAGGAGCCAAGGTTTTGGTGGTCGAGGATGTCATTACCACCGGAGGTTCAGTAAAAGAAACGATTCAAGTAGTAAAAGAATATGGCGGCGAAGTTGTAGGGGTAGCCTCTTTGGTCGATAGGAGCGGAGGAAAGGTGGATTTAGGGTATCCGCTTTATAGCTTGCTTTCGATGGAAGTTGTCTCCTATGAAGCAGATGCATGTCCCTTGTGCCAACAGGGACTGCCAGTAGTAAAACCGGGCTCCCGGAAAATTCGCTGATGAAAAAGAGTACCAATGGTTACTTAACTGCAAGTAAATATTAATTACTGTAATCAAAGCACATAAGTCGTTTGACTTATGTGCTTTGACGTGCCATGATGTGGTTATACTAGTTGTATAGGGGGGTCTTTAGTATGTATAGAAAAGCGATGCAAGATTTAATAAAATGGAAAACGTCCCTGGGTAGAAAACCACTAATTATTCGTGGCGCCAGACAGGTTGGTAAGACTTGGTTGATGAAGGAATTCGGTAAAACCAACTATAAAAAACATGCATACATTAATTTTGATAATAATGAAAGAATGGAAAACTTGTTTAGTTTCCTTTAGAAGTTAAAGCGGCAGAAAACTTGCAAGCAAAAAGTCTCAAAAGCTATTGCCAGAAATATCAGCCTAAGATGGCAGTACGTACTTCTATGTCTAATTACCGAGAAGAGCAATGGTTGATAAATGTGCCTCTTTATGCAATTAACATGCTTTTTGATACTGTAACAAATATTTAGATTGGTTTGATAATTATCCGTTTATAAGGTATAATTTAGAAAAGTGTAATATTCACTGAGAAAGCAGGTGAAGCATCCATCCGGGGCCGTAAGCTCCGATTTAAGGTGGGAGAAAAAACAAGATTATTTTATTGGGAATATCCGAAAAAAGGGGGAATTGGTGATGTGTGAAAAGGCTTGGAGACAGCGACCAGTGGATGATGACATGATAGTGGAAAATAATGGGGGAAATAGCAAGAAAATGGCAACGGGGGGGCACTTTCCACTAATTTAATTGTAAAAAGAAGGGGCTTACTTCGGTGGGGATTTATAGTGATGTTTGTTTTTAGCTGCCTGTGCGTGGGTATGTTGGTACCGCCAAAAGCAGAGGCTAAAACAGTGAAAAAAACCGTCAAAGGACTAGACCACACAATCAAATTGTATGATGATGGCACACTAGAGGTAACTGGGAAAAATGGATTTGGTGAATGTGATATAGATACGACCAAAAAATCCCTCGATATTTCATGTGGCAGGCTTTGCTCTATGGTGTTGTATGCCGACGGTACCGTGGATGGCGGCGGGCATTTTTCGGAGGGATGTGTATTATGGGGTATAGATGAAGGTTGTAAATATATAGGGGAAAACATAATACATGCACCATATCCTCGATATGATGGAGAAAAAATACATAAGAATGATACTAGGCAAGTAGTACATGCTGGTTATTATCAAAACCCAAGCCCGAATGAAAATATTGTGGCAATAGCAATGCAGGATTTAGCTTGTGCCGTAATGTATGCAGATGGGACAATAAAAGTACTTTATCGAAATTTTTCTAGTCAAGAACGCGGATGGAAAACTTTATGTAAAGTTCCTGGGGCAATATCTTTTCGTTTGGTTTCTTGTAATATTCAACCTCAGTATACTTGGCCACATTGTGGTGTTCAGGTATTAGCACCTGATGGGACTATGAATTTTTATTCTCTTAATGACCGTACTGCTTGGTTAGGTGGTTTTGTAGATAAATATGGAACCGCCTGGGCAGTTCGACAAATGATAAACCAAGCTCCAACCATAGACTTCACAAACCTACCGGCTAATTCTCGTGTAAATAAAGCTGAGTCTACCTTTAATTTCAGCATCAAAGCTAATGATTCCACAGACCAAAGCCTAACTACAGAGTTATATCTAGATATAGGGGCAGGATATAAAAAGATCAACAGTTTTACGGCAAACGGTACGTCAATTAATAATGGACAACTTACCACCACAAGCGGGACGGAATACACCATTATTGTAAATAAAACTAATTTGATCCCCAACAGCGTGAACAGTTTTAAATTAAAAGCAATAACAATAGATTCCGGTGGATTACAGGGGGAAAGGGTAGTTAATTTGACCCATTATAACGCCCCTTCTACGATCAATTTTTATAATCCGGCAACTGGATTAACCATACTAAATGGTGAGAAAGTTCGTAAGTCTAATAACACCTTAGAATTTGGGCTTAAAATAACAAAGGCAGATTTAGGAAATGTCAATTTAGAGACAGAACTATATATTGATGTTTACGGGTATTATCAAAGGATTGATGAATTTACTGTAAACGGAGTTTTGAATGCCCAAGGAAAATTTCTGGCACAAAACAAAGTAGGATACACCATATCTTTTAATAAGGCTCTATATGTACCTCAGTATGTAAATAATTTTAAAATTAAAGCTGTAGCTAAAGATTCGTTAGGCGAAGAAGGAACAAAAGAACTATCATTATTGCATTCCTCTGACATTCTTGCTCAATGGGCTTTAGATTCAGTTAAAGAAAGAATTGCCATAGACTCTAGTGGACAGGGTAATAACGGTGTGATTAATGGAGCAACTTTAGCAACGGGAATCATTAGTAATGCTCTACAATATGACGGTGTAGATGATTATGTAAATATGCCGCGGGCAAGCTTTAATAATCTCGCCAACTGGACCTTTGAAGCTTGGGTAAAACCGGAGGGTCCCGGCTGTATCTATTCCGAGGGAAACCCTGCTGTCACCATGCAAATTGTGATGGGGGCTGATAATAGTTTAACCATAGGTACTTGGCATCAAAATAGACCTGGTAATTGGAATAATTTCAACACCGGACCTAACGTCCTGAAAAGAAATGTCTGGAACCATTTGGTGATTACGCTATCTAACGGAAAATCTACAGCTGATAGTGGAGTATTAAATTGCTATGTAGACGGCAATCTGGTAAAATTAGGTAACCTAGGCAGTCAATATAACTCGGGAACAAAGGTTTCAGCTCTGGGTGGAAACGTTGGAGTTGCTAGCGGTCAGGGATTGAGTCCATTTAAAGGCTGTCTTGATGAAGTGTCACTTTATAGCTGTGCACTTACCGCAGCAGAAGTACTACAAAATTATCAAAAGGTTTGTTTTCTTGAAAAGGTTAAAATAACTAATCAATTTGATGACGATACCACAGCACGTATTACTTATGGCGTACACAAAAACAAAATTGAATTTGACCTCAATAAACCGATTAATAAACTAAGCTTAGAGTTAGAACTGCCAAGCAGTATAAAGATAGCGCGGATTGAGCATATCTATCAAAAGAAAGATGGTTCTAATGAGCAAGAGGTTTTCCCGCCTGTTACTATTATTGACGGAAAAAAAATTGTCATAGAACATCCACTTGCTGTGGCACATTATAAGATTGAAATGTTATTAAGTATTGACGAAAAGCTTATTGTAAAAACTAAATCATATAGTGATGAGATGGAAATAAACACAAACTTTGAAAGTGAAAAGTTTCTGTTTCATTATATGGATTTTAAAGAGCTTCCGGATGTTAAGTAGCTATTTTTCTATGCATTCTTCTGGTTTTTTATCGTCACGCAGTCCTTTAAACACTGCTTGTCGCATGTAGCCGGTTGCTGTTTTCATCATATATTTGACGGTGCAGACAAGTCTGGGTTCAATCCAGATCGCTTTCTCGTTTCCCACTGGGACCGACTGAAAAGGAGGATTGCTTTTTCGGGGCATAGCTTTTATAATTTGAAACTCTTTTGAAGATATTCCCAGGGTCACATGTCCTTTATAAAGCAATTCTCCCGTTGTTGCGGAGTATTGCCCCAAGACGATACTGGTGATGCCCTTATCCTTGTATATAAAGCCACAGACGACAAAATCATCGTCAAAGAGATTTTTGATTTTAATCCACTCTTTGGTGCGTTTACCAAAATAGTATTTGCTATCCTTTTTCTTGGCCACAATCCCTTCTAATTCGTTTTGTGCGGCAAGTTGATAAAACTGAACGCCTTGTTTCTCAATATAGCGAGAAATAGCCAGGCGTTCAGTTTCTTTTACTATAGCTTTGGAGAGTAACTCTTTGCGTTTCATCAAGGGCAAGTCTATCGTTGTCCGGTCTTGATAATAGAGAAGATCAAAAGCGGTAAAGGTGGCTGGAAGTTTTGCTGCAGCCAGTTGAATTTTAAAGGAGTTGGAGGTGAGGGAACGCCGTTGTATTTCGAAAAAATCCGGTTTACCATTTTTTAAAATAATCAGCTCACCATCTAAGATGCAGCGGCAGTCTACCTGCTTGTGCATTTCGGCAAGCTCGGGGACTTTGGGCAGCATCTTCAGATTACGTTTATTACGCAATTCCGTTCCTTCTTCATCCAGATAAGCGATACATCTCTCCCCGTCCAGTTTTAATTCATAGATATAATCCGGACTGTCAAAAGCCTCCTTCGTTTCGCCAATCAGCATCGGTTTTATATTTTTTCTTTTGAATATATCCATTGTTTTTTCTTCCTTAAGCACCTTTAGTTTTCTTCTTGCGTTTATATTTGGTGACTGTAGCAGTTTTCGTAGTAGTTGCAGTAGTGCTTGTGGAAGAAGTTTTTTGGGTCTTTTGTTTTTGCTGTTCAATACTGGCTTTTAAAGCATCCATTAGATTGATGATGTTAGTTGGTTCTTCGGGTTTGGCGGCAACAATTTCCTGCCCTGCAATTTTTGCTTCGATTAATTCCCGTAGTTTTTCCTGATATTCATCTTTATAATCGGCAGGGTTAAAGGGGGTATCCATGGTGTTAATTAGCAGCTTGGCCATAGCAAGTTCCTCTTCTGATATTACGGGTTTGTTATAGGATTTAGGCAAATCTTTTATTTCATCTTCATAAAACATTGTAGAGATAAGCAAACCCTCTTCACGGGGGATGATGGCTAGCAAGGTTTCTTTTGTGCCTATGACGGATTTACCGATAGCTATCTTTTGCTCAGACATTAGAGCAGTTCGTAATACCTCAAAAGCCTTTTCCCCGCCGATTTCAGGAATAGCCAGATAAGTTTTCTCGTAATATACGGGAGAAATCTCGTTTAATTCGGCAAAATGTAGAATTTGGATGGACTTATCCTTTTCCGTTTTAATTTTCTCTAGGTCCTCATTAGTGATAATTACATAATGATCCTTATCATATTCATAACCCCTGATAATATCTTCTTTGCCAATTTCCTTACCACAGTGTGCACAGGTTTTTTTATAGCGAATTCGCTGTTTGTCTTCCTTATGCAGTTGGTTGAAATGGATGTCATTATCTTGTGTTGCCGTATAGAGAGAGATAGGGATTGCCACAAGACCCATAGAAATCACTGATTTATGTGCTACAGCCATTATTTCACCTCAAAATGTTAATTGCATATCCTAATGGGTATATTTTTAATGAGTAAATTCATTTTGGTGGTTATAGAGATTGTTAGCGAGAGATGCTCCGTTTAATGGGATTTGATTAAACAAATCTTGATAGTATTCTTGCTGTCTTTCCGGGGAAATATAGCCAAAATCAACACCGATTGCCTTGGCTATAAAGGGGTTAAAGGTGGTTAAATCTGTTTTATCTAACTCATTAACTGATTTTTTACCTAGGGACATGATCACTTGTTCCATTTCTTTGACACAGGCAGTTAAGTATTGATTTAGGCTATTAGCTCCTTTTTCGATATCCAAAGAATCAGTCATTTTTCCGGTATAAACCACTAAGGATGTTGGAGGTTCAAAAGGAGTTGCTTCCACTATTTGCTCGCTGACCAAAGCCATTATCGCAGCTGTTCCGATGTAGACAGCATCTGCACCGAGTGCTATAGCCTTTAGCATTTGTCCGGGTGTGACCAAACCACCGGTGGCGATTAAACTTACATTTTGACTGGCGTTTTTTTGTGCCAGAAATTGTGCACCTCTGGTAACGGCAAATAATGTAGGCAAGCCCACATCGTCTTGGAGGGTAGGTGAACCCCCGTGAGTGCCGCCTTCGGCACCATCAAGGGTGACAAAATCCACTTCTGCTTCTAGGCCTATCTGTAGTTCCTTTTCTAAATGATGTGTGGCGGCAATCTTTAACCCGACTGGTACACCGCCTGTTTCTTCTTTTAAGCGACGAACTAAATTAATAAAATCGTCCTTGTTATTTACTCCGGGCATTCTGGAATGAATGACCGAATCTTCACCGTCTTGAAGGTCATAGACCTCTTGATAATCTTCGCCGATGTTTTTCGCTTTGGTCTTTTGGGAGGCTGAACCTTGCGCTCCTTGACCTAGCTGAATTTCGATGGCATCAAGCTGTTTATATTTTTCGGGAGTATTCATCCAGCCACCGCGGTTATATTGACCAATAAAAAGTTGGGCGTTTTCTCTTTCTTCTTTTAGTAAGCCAGCTTCTCCCGAATTAGTGGCAGTACCGGCCATGGTGGCTGCTTTGGCCAGAGCAATTTTGGCATTTTTGCTTAAGGCCCCGCCAAAGGACATGGCCGCAATCATAATCGGGATAGAGATAGTCAGAGGTTTCTTTGCCCGAGGTCCAATAGTGACAGACTTTTGAATCTGTTCATTCTCAGGAGTGGGGAATCTGAACAGGTGAACCGGATTGAATAAAAGTTCTTCCCAAGGGGAGAAGTGCATGGGGCTGCCTAAAGGCCGGGGTACAGGTGTGCCATGAACAGCCCGCATTGCTAGTTCTACGAGGTTGATAGGACCTACTTTTTTAATAGCAGGAACCATTTCAAAGATGTTTTCGATGTATTGGTCTTTAATGATTCTGGTTAAAGTTTTATCTGCGGTTTCGTTGGTAAAAGCGCGTAGCCAATTTTCTAATAAACCCATATTTATCAATCCACTTTCTTTTTATATTAGAGTATTGTTAGTTTCACCATTTCCTGTATTTTTATTTCGATACTAACTTAAATATTTTAAAGGGAAGAAGATAGTGAGCGAGAATAGATAGATGAGAATCTCTAAGGATATTTTTTAGAGAGGGTAGAGAGGTTGAGTTATGTTTATCTTTTTCTTTTTACTTGTCATGATCATGTATGTACCTATGTCCTATTATGTAGGCTATCGACTTTGGCAGGTATTGAAGCATTTCTTCCCGAATTTTAGTACGGCAGTCTATGTAGTAGCTTTTATTATCTTTTCTTGTTTGTTAATTTTAAACTTTACAGTCGGCCGAGGGTTGCCACATGCAGTAAGCGAAGCGGTGACAACCGCCGGTCTTTATTGGTTAGTTGGTATTATTTTTTTATTTGCGGTTTTGCTTATCTTTGATTTAATACGGCTTATATGTCGTTTTATGAGTATACAGCTACCATATTTTACTTCTATTCCTTATACCGGGTTGTTCGCCGTAATTTTTGTAGTCGGTTTTTTAATTTATGGAACATGGAATTCTTTTCAAGTGCAAATTACTCCTTATCAGGTAATGATTAATAAAGAAGCCGGTTCTCTTAAAAAATTAAACATTGTCATGGTAAGCGATCTACACTTGAATACCATTGTGCATAATGACCGTTTAAAAGAGGTGGTAGAAAGGATTAATGCCTTAAATCCTGATTTGGTTTTGATACCCGGCGATATTATTGAGGACACACAGGTTTTTATTGAACAAAATATGCTAGATTCTTTTAAAGAATTAAAGGCACGTTATGGTGTATTTTTATCACTAGGTAATCATGAGTATTATGGAGGTAGTCTGGATGTAATAGTAGAATCATTTGAACAAATTGGTTTTCATGTTTTGCGAGATTCTTATGTTAAGGTAGCTGATAGCTTCTATGTTGTGGGCAGAGAAGATTTAGCTGCAGGTCGTGGCGGTTTGGGAAGGAAAGATTTATCTCAAGTACTGAATGGTGTGGACAAAAATTTGCCGATCATTTTAATGGATCATCAACCTGTTGCTCTTGCCCAAGCACAAAATGAAGGTATTGACCTGCAGGTATCCGGTCATACCCATAAAGGACAAGCTTTCCCCGCCAATTTGATTACCGCCAGGTTATTTGAGAATGATTATGGTTATTTAAAAAAGGGAAGCTACCAGTTAATTGTTACTTGCGGCTATGGTACATGGGGTCCGCCAATTAGAATTGGTAGCAAATCTGAAATTGTACAAATCTCAGTTTCTTTTATGAATAGTGATAGTCACATTTGTTCTCTTTTCTTTAAGATATGGGCTTCAATATCTTGAGCAACTTGTACGGGGTCATCCCCTAAAGCAACTTTTCCCCCGGTTAAACCCTCTACGTCTTCTGTCAGAAGTTTTACGAGCTTGGGGGCACCGGTAATAAAGGGCGTCGGGGACAGGTGAGTGTAGGCGCCATAAGCTACGGCAAATAATCCATCAATAGTTGCTTTTTGTTCCATCCATTCAGGGGCAGTGACAGCAATGGGGAGATCAGAGATATCCACATTTAAGTGATCAGCCAATGCGGTAACCAGCATGGATATTCTTCCCGTATCCGTACAGGTGCCAAAACTTAATACAGGAGGAATACCTAAAGTCTTGCATACTCCTTGGAGTCCTTGACCGGCTTGTTCTATAGCGTCTAGATTACACATGCCCGCAACTTCTAAGCCGTGATTCCCACAGCCTGCGGAGACTACCAGGATATCTCTTTTGATTAATTCTTTAGTTACATTTACGGTGTTCCAATCATGCGGACCATTTCTCAAAGTAGCGCAGTTTACTAAAGCGACAACACCTTTGATCTGACCTTTGGCTATTACGTCCACAAGAGTATTGAGGTCATTACCGATTGCTTTTAATACTGCTTCCGTAGAAAAGCCAGCAATGGCTTTTTGTGTTTTCTGGGGGACTAGTGGTTCGATTTTGCCATGTCTCTTTGGGAAATTCTCTATAGCTATCTTGATGACATTTTCCGCCATTTCTTCTGCTTTTGCCGGATAATAGGGCATTTGATGTTCTGTTCCTGGTACGCCGATGATGGTGCTGACACTGATAAGGGCAACTTGATATTTTTCGGCATATTGGTCAATAGCCGGGGGCGAACAGTTTTCTTCCATGACCAGAGCATCTACTGTGCCAGTGGCTAGTAAAGGTTCGATAGCCAACCAGTTCCCCATAAGTCCTACAAAAACATCATCTACAGTAAATCTTTGTAAGAGTTCTTGGCCTGTTTCTATGGAGCCAACGATTCTAAGTCCTTTAGCACCTGCCTTTCTAGCCATTTCCTGATATTCCGGTTTTTTGGCTATTTGTAAGGTCGCTACGCCAATCCAAGGTTGATGACCATTAAAGGCGATATTAACATAATCTGGGTCCATAATGCCTAGATCTACATTTACTTCATGGGGCATGGGGGTACCGAAAAGGATATCCTGGGTCATTTCCAGACCTATTTGCGCGGTATAGATAGTCGCTAAACCTAAACGTAGAGCTTTTTTGGCTAAGGAAACATAATCTCCGTCAACATTGGTTAGACAACTGGCGATACAGTTTTCCACTTCATGTCTTACTCCGGAAGGATAAATATTCAGTTCTTGCCAAATTGGAATTCGTTTTTTGGGGGCAAAGACCTTGACCATAATACTTTCCCGGTCCGGAGTTACTTCCAATTCACTGTCCAAAAGCTCCGCTAATTGTATGGCCATTTGGTTTGTATCTTGGTTTGTTGGTAGTCCTACCTTTTCACACATATATTTTAGCTTGTCTACATCGGTGATTTTAAAAGGTGTTTTTCCTTCTCCCGTAGCCTTTAAGGTTCTAAAGGCTTCATAGGCATGATGACTATAAGTAGCTGCTCCCATGATATTTCTGATTAACATATTGCGCATAGCCATGGCATCCGGGTCTATGCCGCAGACCCCTTTTTCCGCGCCTGTTTTTTCGTTAATGCGGCAAGGTCCTTGGGTACATAACCAACAGCTCACGCCTTCCAGACAAAATTTACAGCGGATTTTTTCCTGTGGCGACCATCTGGAAAAGACGCTGGAAAGACCATCATCCCTGATACGTTTGAGCATTTCTTCTACAGAATCATGATAGCTAACTCGACCATCCATTCTTTCTAATACATTTTCCGACATATAATCCTCCCGGAGGTTAAAATTGTCAACGCCGGAATATTTTTGACCCAATCGCCGGTTAAAAATTGACCCAAACGCCGGTGATCAATCGCCGGCTTCAGTAGCCGGTCACGCATTTTTC